>Ga0307515_10016309_pt1 | contig 13609 bp, 11 predicted proteins | sample 17_EM_MG_FD_194513 | JGI IMG/M metagenome (GOLD analysis project Ga0307515, IMG submission 194513) | Populus trichocarpa ectomycorrhiza microbial communities from riparian zone in the Pacific Northwest, United States - 17_EM | ecosystem: Host-associated > Plants > Roots > Unclassified | place...
CCCCGGTCTCTCTCTCTCTCTCTCTCTCTCTCTATATATATATATATATATATATGGCTCCTGTCCATTGATCTGGATTTTGGCTAATGTGCAGGCTGGGCCATATGACAACTTGAAAGAGGTTGCTTTGAGAATATTGCAGTATAAGGTGGCTACAGTTCCTGTTATCCACTCATCATCAGAAGACAGTTCATTTCCTCAGCTGCTGCATCTTGCCTCGCTTTCTGGAATACTGAAATGTAAGGCTCTTTGGTTAGCTTGCTAAGCAGCCACACATACTTTATTACTAACCATGGATATTAATTTCCAGGTATTTGCAGGTACTTTAGACATTGTTCTAGCACCTTGCCTATACTCCAACTACCAATTGGTGCAATACCAGTGGGTTCATGGGTTCCGAGTATTGGAGAGCCTAGTGGGTGCCCCTTGGTGATGTTGAGACCAAGTGCTTCTCTTAGTTCAGCTTTAAACTTGTTAATTCAAGGTACGTTTGTAATTTCCATAAATTTCAGAAAGTAGGAAAAGAAATTATCAACAGAAATGAATCTGTGTATGTTTTGAAAGTAGAAGTTCTAATTTTGTGGCAAATATTTCAAGCAAACTACTTGAATTTGCTTTACATGTATTACACTTAAAATTTGCATGGAACTTTCAAATCATATTGATTGGATGAGGTGCATATGAGTGCTATTTGATAAATTTCTTGAATTACCAAAAAATGAAATAAAAATTGTTAAGGATCTTTTATCAACTATTCATATTTCATGTCTCCTATTTTAAGACTCACCTGAAATGGATCTAATCACAGGGCCATGTGAATGGGCCACTTACTTAAACCCTTATCATTGGCATGCCTAAGATCTGATTTCATATTGTTTTCAGAACTGGCTAAGGTAGTTGTTATGTGGGGTCTAGTTTAAATGTTTGTACTAAACACATTGTTGCCTTTTGAGATAGTTTTCTATGGTTTCAACTACTCAAGAATATACTTCAGCTATGCATCTTGGTCTTCATGTAATTTTAATCACTCGTATCTTTTCATCACCTCCTGTACAGCTCAAGTAAGTTCAATACCAATAGTAGATGAGAATGACTCGTTAGTAGACATATATTGTCGGAGGTAACTTGTTCTTCTTAGTTTGATGTTGTTAAAACCTCTTCTTTGATTTTGAGGTTAATTATCTGTTATCATCTAACAGTGACATAACAGCTTTGGCGAAGGACAAAATTTATACTCATATTAATCTTAATGAAATGACTATAAATCAGGTAGCTGCTCTTTCTGTCCCTCCATCTCTTTATTTTCCCTTGAGCATGTTGCATTAAGCAACTTCATAGTGGCATTAGTTTGTAGATATATATAACAGGAAAGCATTATTGTCTAGATTTTTTTCATTATTTGTTTTATATAATTATGTCTATGAAAACTTTATGTCATTGTGGACACGAGGAGTCGAGGATGGTATTAATACTATTGTTTTAAGAATATTTGACACATATTTAAGGGTTTGATGATTAGTTGGATCCATGGAGGCATATCATTTGGTTTCAACTTTAAAGGATAAGGAAGACAGGGGGCAGGGGTGCTGGGTCTTTCCAAATTCCAAAATGCTTTCTTGTTGAGATTTAAAAAACTAACTGAAAATGGATGTAATGATGGTAGTGTAAACTCCTTGATTGTTTCATTGAGGTAATATTTGGCGTGGAAATGACTTCTGGCGTCACAGTCTTAAAGGATACATTTAGTGGTTTTCTGGTTTCACTTGGACCAAGTGAATCCTTTTTACTTCACAAAAATCACATCAAAGTATTAATTGCATGCTCTGGCAGGCTGCATAAAATTTATTTGAAGTTGTTTTAACTTTTATTTTTTAGTTTATATGTTACCCCATTGTGTCAAAATGTAGTTTATGATATAGAAATCATGCCTGAAATTTGCTGATCATGGTTTCCCCTTGCTACTTTTATTTATTTCAAATTTGATAAGGCTTTGCAACTGGGGCAAGATGCCTATTCTTCTCATGAGCTGAGAAGTCAAAGATGTCAGATGTGTTTGCGATCTGATACATTGCATAAAGTGATGGAGCGATTGGCAAACCCGGGTAATCTGAACCTTATCTTTTATTTAGAATGAAGATCCCGTTGAATATCTCCCAATATGACTTTGAAGTGTCTGGGTTTGTTAATTAGGCTATAAATATGTTTTTTTTCCCAGTATGTTAGGCATTAGGATATCAGTTCTTTTGATTTTTCTTTCCCTGTAATTACTCAAACTACAGTTCCTCTTCTTTGTCGTTGTTTCTTTCAAGCAAACCTGAGCTGCTATCCTTCATCTTTTGTTGAATAATCTATTCATCAAGTTATAGCGCTTGAAGGACTTTTATAGAACCATCAAAGCCTTTGCCAGATACACACATACAGACATGTAAACACTTTGGTTACAAATGGCCGTGTTAAATATGATTGTGGGTAAAACTTTTGCTGAAACAAGGTCTCTATTATTGTTGTTTACTCTTCTAAAAATTCATACGGCATCTTTTTGTGATATCTGTGCACCTAGTTAATGATCCTCAATCCCTGGGTTTTCAGGTGTCAGGCGACTTGTCATTGTAGAGGCTGGCAGTAAACGTGTGGAAGGCATTGTTACATTGCGTGACATTTTCAAATTTCTACTTGGCTAGTTTGAAGCTACGGGGCGTTGCGTTAATCGAAAGGGATTTATGGAGTGGTTTTGGACAACTCCAGACATGTTATTGCAGCATCAACAGCTCAATTGTTCCAGTATTACTCCAGCACTTTCCATGGTCATATGACCCAATTATTTGAAATCTACGTTGGATTATTTGAAATTCCAGCCTTTTTGCTTCCCTGCTGTTTTAGGATTTTAGGCTAAAAAGAAAGGGAGAGGCATGCAATTTGAGAGTTTGATTCTCTCCTAATTCCCAAATTTGTTCATCTCCCTTCCATGTATTATGAATTACGTAGATCTGTCATTGTAGATTCCATGTATACGAGGAGCATAGTACCTCTTATGTACTACGCTGGGAGATGGGGAGGAGGTAAATGCTTAATGTCTGCTATTGCTTCATGTAGCTGTGATTCCTGAGAAGAAAATCTGATAAAGATGGCTTTTGGTTCGTTTTGTTTCATTATTGTAGTTAAATACTGGGAAAATTTATGCAAGTCAAATGGCATTCTTGTACACAAGTAAGCGTATGGAGAACCCTTGATTGGGAATGACCTTGCCAATGCCAATCTGATAATTTTGGGATTTTCGTTCTCTTTTTGTGGCCTCGTACAAGCAAAATAAAATTAACACTAACAAGAATGGGTTTTTTCTACTGTGAAATGTGGCATGTTTTTCAACTTCTTTGGCTGCTTTCAATTTCATCCATGTTTTTAATGAAGATAAAGTTCATCCATGTTTTTAATGAAGATAAAGTTGAGACATTTAAATGTAAAATTAATAAAATAGTCACTAAATATGTAGTTTTTTATGATATTTTTCTTCATTAAATTGTGAATCTTTTAGGCCCGTTTGTTTGTTGGAAAGTAGTTTCTTTTTAGAAAGTACGGGAAAGTGAATTATTTTTCGATGTTTGGTTAGTGTAATGGAAAATAAGTTGACAAATATTTTCTAATGTTTGGTAGTGTCATGGAAAATAAGTTGGAAAATAACTTATTAATGTTTTATTTTTTCTAAGTTTATTAAAATAATGAGGAACAAATCTTACAAATTAAAAAGTTGAATGAAAATGAAATTGAAAAAAAATATAATTTCATAAATTACTTAAATAAAATAAATAATAATCAAAATAATAGAGATCAAATCTAAAAAATTAAAAAATGAAGAAATTAAAATAATAATAATTAACATTTTATAAATTATTTCAAATAAAATAAGTAACAATTAAAAGAATGAGGACCAAATTTAATAGATAAAAAATTTCAATTAAAAAATGATAAGGGAAAAGCAAATAACAATTATAAAAATAAGGACCAAAATTAATATAAAAATTAAATTCTAAGGGATGAAGTTGAAAAACAAATATTCAAAACAAAATATATATAGCAATCAAAAGTTTAAGGATCAAATTTGATATAATCAGCAAATAATATGATATTTCTAAATTTTTCACAACTTCCGGAAAGTGTTTTCCGCCCAAAATAAAAGGAAAACACTTTCCTGGAAACCAAACTAAATTTTTCTTTAACTGGAAAGTGTTTTTTGTTGACCAGAAAATGTTTTTTATTGATCAATTTTTTTAATGTCAAACAAAAAAAAATTAAAAAGTAATTTTTCAAAAATTATTTTTCAAAAAACACACACACCATTAGTCTCTCCTACGTTGGACTTTCTTCATAGCTACAAATAAAGGGAACAGCTGTTTGAGAGTGAACAAGACAAGATGCTGTTGTGTTGTTAAAATGATTTTTTTTTTTTAAATAAAAATAAAAAATAAAAAACCGGATCAACAGATCAGATCACTAAGTTAATATGCAGATCGGGTTAATAACTTTGACCATGCCTTCCAAAAATTTAAAAACTCCAAAACGGTTGAAGCTTGAAAAGAGGCTAGATAGATCACAACAGAGAGAAAGAGAGAGAGGATGATGGAAGGATTGAGTGAAGACGAAAGAAAGGCACTAAGAGGAAGCAAATTCGCACCTCTCCCTCCTCCTTCCTTTCGTTCCCAACAACCCAGGTATTCTTTTTTTTCTTTTCTTTTCTCTCTCTCTCTCTCTCTCTTATTTAGGAGTATATCTAGAGTTTTGTTTATTGATTATGTATCTTATACCGTTAGGTTAGCGCATCCTGGCGGACCATTAAGGACTAATAAAGCTGCAGCCTTGGCTAAATTTCTTGAAAGAAAACTTCAAGACCCAAATGGGTTGGCTTCCATTGATCCTGATATCCTTGAGTTGGCTGTCAAGAATGCCAAAGACACTGTCTTGACTAGTAATAATTATTTCAAGCCCCCCCTTTTTTTTCTGTTCTTTTAATAATTTTGTTTGTGTTGTATTCGATGAGTAGCAAAGATGAAATTGTAGGTTTAGAATTATTGGGGCTAGTTGGGAAAAACAAATTGAGATCGTGATATGGGTTTTTGCTGTTTGTATTGGATTTGATGAAATTGGGACTGGAGATTTCAGAGATAGTTGAAATTGGGTCATTTGGACTATTTGTGGATTTCGATATGATATCAATCTGAGGAGTCAAATGCATTTCGATTGAGATCTTAAGCTTGCCAAATATTCATGATTGAATGATTTGTTACGTAGCCGATTTATGTAGTGTAATGGGATGCTTTTGAATTGTTAGATTGTGTTATTTTTGTGCCTGTTGTTTTGAATGTATTTTTCCATATCTGAATCTTTGGTTTTACGATGCTGTGGTTGGAGTTTTTCTTAAACTTTTAAAAGACTGGTTGTTATGTTGTCATGAGATGTTCTTAACATGAAAAAGAATATTTTATGGTCTGGTTGAAGTAGTGATATTCGATCTATTTCAGGTATTTTTTCCAGGAGTACCTTGTGGTCTTAAATTCTGGAGGCCATGTAGTGGAGTGGAGAAGTTTTCCATGTTATTATTTTGTTAGTTTTTCCTTTTACACAATAATAGAAAGAGAATGCTGGGTATTTTGTTACTTGTGGGAAAAACCTATTTTTCACTTTGCTTTCTTTAGATACGGAGGGTTATAATGTTTGCTCTTGAAATCCAGTTTAGCGGTCTGTTTTGCTTGTCTATTTGCACTCGAGATTTTATTTTCTAACACAAGGCATTATTATGTGGAAGCATGGCTTATTTTCTTTGATATATCAGGTGGCACTTCAAAGTCTGGAACAATTATTCATCATGTGACTGACTTTGGCAACTCTGAGGTGCTTGGATATAGTATCCCTGTTAATTGATCTTTTGAAAGCTGCGAGTAAGCTTTTGTCAAGCACTTTCTAATTACTTTGCAAATGTTGCAGGAGTCTTTTGAAGAAGACAGAGTAGAAAAATCTTCACCAAAGAAACGAAAGGGAAAGAACAAGAAAAAGGGGAAGAAGAACAAAAAACAGAAGGTTTGCCTTTGTTGGTTATTATCATTCACTGTTTCAATTTTTGAGTTGCAACTCTTGATTGTTGAAATTGCTTTCTCTTCTAGATAGTAGATGATAGTGAATGTGCAAATTTGAAAAAGCGCAAAAAGAAGTTGAAATTGTGATAACCATTGGGGATTTAATGCCTTAGTTGTTGGAAGAATTCAGTAGATTCTTTGAGAAGTACTCATCATGGCTGCAATATGTGTGTGTGATCAAATGACAAAAATCTTGGTTGCGGCAAATTAGGATAAGTTGCAGATCTCCCTGAATGTGCAAAGCAAGGGCTTGTTGCTACTATTTCTCATCAGCAACAGTAGAGGAAAGATCTGTTACCAATTTTCGCAGTCAAGTTAGTATCTTCCTCTTTATATTCTTTTTCATTGATGTAAAAGAACTCCCAACTTGTTATTTTTTGTACCGAGCAGATCAATCTGGTGACTGTTTAAGTGTGGGACTTCGATGGTTTCCCCTCAGAGTAGCAAATTGTAAAATCTGGTCGAGGGATCTTATTTGCTTTTTACAATATTTATAGTTGCCATGGGAAAACTTTTAGTTTGGGCTACCAGTAAGCCAAGCTGAGCTAAAATTTGACATGCTTAAGCTTTGGTTCTTCTTCTTCTTTCATTTTTTTGGGTTCAATTAATTTTAGGAGCTCAAGCTCGTTTTGTGTTTGCAAAGAAGTCTGGGACATGGAACTCAATCGAGTTCAGCTCATTTAAATTTTGGTAGAGATGAACTCGGCTTAAAGTGAAAAGAGAAAACTTGTCAACTATGTATCACCTATATATAGATTATAGTTTATACAGTCAAAGACCATGTGCTTAGGTCTCAGAAACATACGAGGCATGGAGTCTTGCACTATTGCTTTGTGTTTTATATCTCAAATATGTGAACGGGAACCATAAATCTCTTTATCGACTGTTGTTCAAGGGCCATTCGTACGTTAATTTCTTCCTCTCCACTCTCTCTCCATCAGATACTAAGGAAGATGGTGTAACCGCAGCTGCACACGCATTCCCAAACAATCACGTTTTCACCACTCACCTTTAAAGTGTCTCTCCATGGACCCTCATCACTCGCGTTTAAAGTGTCTCTCCATGGACCCTAGCTCATTGAGAGGCTGTCTCAATTTCGCATGGTTTATTTTTTTTTATTCAATGTTAAGGGTATTTTTAATTTAGTTTATGTATCAATGGAGATTAAATTCTTTTAATATATTATATTTAAAATAATTTAATAAATTCTTGATTGTGATATTGAATTCAAAAACGAAAGTATACCTTTAACCTTCACTTAGCTGGGGCATGGAAATTGAAATTGTCAGGTTGAAAAACATTTATCAATGTAGCACTAGAGTCTAGGGTTTGGCCTAGCGATATGCTTTCGAGACTTGATAAGCCATGACGGTCGGCAAGGCCTCTTAGATCAAATCCTAAATACCTAATATGAAGTTGGATGTGAAAAGGGAGATGCATGCAGATGAGAGCTTATGGTCACGTGAAGAATGAGAAGGTTATGTTGGGGTGAACTGGGTCACCTGTAGGATTGAGTCACTTGTAGTTGTGAATTTTTTGTCACTTTTATTTTTGTTCATTATGCTACTTTTATTATGTTAGTAATGCTTTGTGTTTACGTTCGTTGTATGTTCTGTTTTTATGTGTGTTTAATCTCCAATTGTTAGTTACTAGCTTTCCTTTTATTTTGGGTTTCTTGTATATGACTTTGCTTATTTAAAAGTAGCTGAAAGTTTTCAATGAGGAAATGAAGTAATCAATTATTATCTAAAACATGCGGTACATTCTCATCCAAAGAAAAACAATTCACTTATTGTTTGAACAATTACTATGACCTATCATTGGTATCAGAGCCTAGTTATTGTGGGAACCAATAAGGAACGTATTGAGCAGTTGGAGGATGGGCTACACCGGATGGAGCTCGGCATGGCTGACAGGCTGTGGCATTTGGAAGAAACTCTTAATTGTCTCTCTGATGTATTGCTTGCAAACCAGGAGCCTCTAAATCATGGCAACCAACACCGTGAAGGTCACGATGGGGGACGACTTGTTGTCTCCTCTAAGACAGCGAAGCTTGAATTTCCTAGATTCTCAAGAGATGATTCGACGGAGTGGTTCACCGTGAAGGCCAGAAGGTTTCTTTGGCCTTCTATCACTTGAAAGGTGATGCCAACTAGTGGTGGCAATGGATTCGCAGGACGATTGAAGAAAAAGGACACGTTCTCTCATGAGCAAATTTCTAAGGTGAACTCTGGGCTAGCTTTGGGCCTTCGGAGTGCGAAGATTTTCATGAAGCCCTTTCAAGGATAAGGTAGGGTGGTTCACTGTCGTGATTACCAACAGGAATTCAAGCGTTTGGGCAACCAAGTACGCGGTTGGACACAAAAAGCTCTTGTGGGAACATTTATGGGTGGTTTAAAAACTGACATTTCAGATGGAATATGAATGTTTAAGCCTTAGACCTTGAAGGAAGCCATCGGCTTAGCCCAGATCACAGATAAACTTAACAGACAAAGGAGGTTTCTTAGACCTACACCATCGATGCGAGCTCCTTTAGCCTTTCCCCTTGTTAATCGAGTCATACCACCAACCCCTACCAATCCTGTTCGGCGTCTCACCTTGGAGGAAATGCAATGGAGGAGAGCTCAGAACTTATGTTTTGACACAAATACTTATGTTGGAGGGTTATGATGGCAGCAACACTCTTTTATGTGACAATGTCATCGAAGAACAACCGGTCTAAGAGAATTATGAGGAAACCACTGAACTAAAATCATGTTACATGCGTTAACGGGATGGATCGCGCCCAAGATCATGTAAATATCTACTAGGATCAGTTCCCACGACGTCATCATACTCATCAACAATGGGTCAACTCATAACTTCATTAGTGAGAGGTTGGCCAACGGGCTACCAGTGGTGCCAACCAAAGCTTTCACCGTGCGGATAGCTAATAGTGAGAAATTGAAGTGTCGAGGGCGTTTTAAAGAGGTACGAGTGGACCTGCAAGGCCCTCATTCCTTTTAACTCTTTATTTTGTTCCTCTTACAGGGTTGGATCTAGTCCTGGGAATCCAATGGCTCAAAATGCTGGGTTTTGTGGTTTGCAACTGGAAGCAATTAACCATGGAATTTCTTTAGAAGAACCAGATCAAACGGTTGCAAAGGACTGACGATGAAGCCATCTAAGTTGCATCAATCAAAGAACTATCAAAAGAGGCTCACCATGACCATGTCATTTTTGCAATATGCCTACAGGTAAGTGTTACGAAGCCACATGAAAAAATGCATCCTGACATGAAAATCTTGCAAGAGTTCTCAGAATTATTGAAGGAGCCTTTAAGTCTACCGCCTATCAGAGAAGTTGATCACTACATCTCCCTCAAAAAAGGAACCAAACCAATCAATGTCCGTCCATACCATTATGTGTACTATCAAAAGGAGGAGATCGAGAAATAAGTCCACAGTATGTTAAACTCCAGCCTTATTTGACCTAGTACGAGCCCTTTTTCATCACCAGTACTATTAATGAAGAAGAAGGATGGAAGTTAGTGTTTTTGCACGAATTATCATGCACTCAACGCTACCACCGTGAAGGGCCGTTTTCCCATTCCCACGATTGATGATATGTTAGATGAGCTCTATAGTGCTTCATATTTCACTAGGAGATCTTATAGCTTGGTACTATCAGGTACAAGTTAATTCGAGGTTGGCGAGTTAGTGCATCTGAAACTACATCCTTATCGCCAACAAATAGTTTTCAAAGTAATACACCATAAATTAACCAGCCGCTTCTATGGGCCCTATAAAATTCTAGAGAAAATCAACTTGGTCACATACAAGCTCCACTTACCAACAAAGTCGCGTGTTCATCACATATTTCATGTATCCCTACTCAAACAGTACATCACTAACGTGGAGAATGGGGTGGCGCACAACACGGAGTTGCTACCATTCATTGATGATGGGGTAGTCATACTCACACCGCAGGTTATTCTCGATCATCGCTGGATCAAATAAGGAGCCTAAATTATCGAAGAGAGTTTGGTCTATTGGAAAAATCTACCGGCAGAAGAGGTGACATGGGAACCCACCAAACAACTGATGGAGATGTTCCCAGGCGTGGACTTTGAGGACAAGGATCCACATAATAAGGGAGGTATTGATAAGCCATGACGGTCAGTAAGGCCCTTTAGGCCAAATCCCAAATACCTGATATGAAGTTGGACGTGAAAAGCTAGTTTCATGTGACATGCATGCAGAGGAGAGCTTATGGTCACGTGAAGAATGAGAAGGTTATGATGGGGTGGACTGGGTCACCTGCAAGACTAGGTCACATGCAGTTGTGAACTTTTCGTCACTTTTATTTTTGTTCGTTATGCTACTTTATTTTGTTAGCAATGCTTTGTGTTTACATACGTGGTATGCTCTGTTTTTATGTGTGTTTAATCTCCAATTGTTAGTTACCAGCTTTTCTTTTTATTTTTGGTTTCTTGTACATGACTTTGCTTATTTAAAGTAGTTGAAAGTTATTAATAAGGAAATGAAATAATCAATTATTATCTAAACCTTGCGGTACTTTCTCACTGGAAGAGAAATAATTCACTTATTGTTTGAACAATTGTTGGGACGTATTAGGACTTGGTGATCAATCGGTACACTAGGGTCTGGTCCAATTAATATTCTTGTTGCATAAGTAATATAAAGGCTCCAGTCATCCAAAGAAAATCACTTCCTCTTAGAAGCAAACCCTAATTAAGAGACAGAGACAAACATCCATGGTTGTGCTGGTAGTTGTCCCCTAAACATACTTGTAGACATATTTCTAAGACTACCTTCAAATCTCTAATGTGTTTTAAAGGTGTGTGCTTTTTTACCTACCAACCTTAAATCTGCTAAAAAGTATCTAAATCGCAATGCCAATATTCCTACCTTAAAGGACAAGAATCACCTCTAAAAGAAAACTATCATTGTTTCGAAGCCATCTTCATTTAGGATCTCTTTATTCCCGTTATTATTTTTTCTTCCCCTTTCAGAACAACAATGTCATCATTTGTGGTCACTATGATGGCCTTATGAAATCCAGTAATCGGAGAGTACATAATTTATCAACCTAAATAGGTGGGAAACTTTAGGGTTTGGTTATGATTCCTTAAATGATGACTACAAGATTTTAAGATTACCCTATTGTTACAAAACTAATTATACGATTCAATTTTCTCATTAAAAAAAAAATACATGAAGAGCAAACAACCAATCTGTTGGTTTCCATAGTAATTGGTTCATAGCCTTTATTGGCAAGACTGGCGATTTAAAGATGAAAAGTTGGTTGACTCCATTTTGTGTTTTGATTTGGCAACAAAAACATTTAATGAGATAACAATGTTGCCTCATGATGCATGGTCAAAACATACATGTTGCGAGTTAGGGTATTTTTAAGAGTCTTACTGTTGTCGCAAGCTACGAGATGGGGACCTTTAGCACCTGCATTGTGTGGACGTTGAAGAAAGCTGGAGATGATCAAAAGGGAGGCTTTTAGGTTAGATGGTTTAATGATCAGTATTTTTGTTCAAAAATTAATTTTGAGCCTTGAGTTTCTCTTTAAAAAAGGTTCAAAAGAAAGATGATAACTCATTGATAGATGGGTGATGCTTGCATCTATACTTAATATCTCTATACATGATAGAATACCATACCCAAATGACATGAGTCTAGCTTGCTTCAAAGCCCAACACCCTTAGACGTGGCTATGAGCCAAGTCCAAATGGGCATAGATCTAATGAGCTGTCAAATCCAACACCCCTACGCCTGGCTGTATGTCGAGCCTAATTGGGCATAGGGTTGGCAGCTGCCAGACCCAGCACTCCTAGGTTTGACTGCATGCTAAGCCTAATTGGGCACGGGTCTGGCAAGCTGCAGACCCAACAACCTTAGGCTTGGCACCGTGTCAAACCTAAATGGGTATGAGATTGATAGTTGTTAGACCTGGTGCCCTTAGACCTTGGCACCATGTCAAGCCTAGGTGGATATAGGTCTGGTGAGCTACCAGACTTGATGCTCTTGGGCTGAGCCTAATGGGACGCAGATCTGGCGTATTGTCATACTCAACACCCTTGGCATCATGTTGAGCCTAAGTGGATATGAGTTTGGCGAGTTGTCAGACCCATCATCCTTAGGTTTAGTTGTGTGCCAAATCCAATTGAGCAGGGGTTTGATGTGTTGCCAGACCTGAAACCCTTGGGCTCGGCTACGAGTCAATCCCAAATGTGCATAAGTCTTGCTTGTTGTCATACCCATTGACTTTGGGCTTGGCAATACGCCAAGCATAAAGAGTTAAAGGCCTGAATATCATTATAAGCCACATGTTGGGCCATAAGGCTCCATTTGTTTATTCTTATGACATTTAATATAAAATGTTAATGTCATGGATATTTGTTTTCCATGTCTTATTAATTTTAATGTTGAAGATATTCGTCTTTTATTCTCCATTAATATTAATATCAGGGAAATCTCATCTCACATTAATGTTAATGTTAGAGATATTTATCCCTAATCAGTTCTATAAGCGTAGAAAGACCTTCTTGACCTTTAATAAGTATCTTTTTATAGGGTTCTAGAAGTAAAAATACACATAGAATCACACAAATAAAATATTCACAATCTCTATTCTTAACAAAAATACATTTTTAATTTCAAAGCATTTTTTGTATCAATCTAAGAACAAACACTTGTTTTTAAAAATAAATGTTTATTCCCTCATTTATTGTAAATTTGCTTAAAGATCACTGACTTTGTCATATGAGGGTCCACAAATCCCATAAAAAATGACTATTTTGCAGGTTACAGGTTTTCTATTACAAACTACAAGTTTCATAAATAATAGAGAATAGATTATCTTACTAGAACCTTTGATTAACCCATAATTCAACTATTCTTAAGTACTTTGGGTTTTATAATATCATCATATGCATGTTTCACCAATGATGGTTGCATTCTAGCCATTTACAGAGGTACTGGATTTGTTGAATATGACCTTAAAGGAACAAGTTACTTAAAGCAACTCTTTGATTACCCATTGGAGCTATCTAATCATAAGAGATGTGTTGTTGATGAGAGTCTAATCTCACCTCATAATGAATTTGAATTTATGAAGTATTGGTGCTGATAATAAGTTTAGAGATTGGTGTCATCACAATTATATATATATATATATATATATATATATATATATATGATTCATTTCATTTCATGTTTTTAAATTGTTATGTAGAATTAAAATTAACGAATTTATTTATTTATTTACCGAAAAAGGTTTGAGGTACTTAAAAAAATAAAATAAAATTTATTAACTGAGTTCAGAATAATTTTGAATTATTTTCTCTCAGTTCATCCATCGACTTTTCCAATACTTTTCTACAAGTTTGGCGTGAACATTTATTAATTGAAAAAATAATTTTTTCCCCAACATCTCCATAAAGATGTTTTCAGGAACATGATGTTCATTTT
>Ga0307515_10016310_pt1 | contig 13608 bp, 12 predicted proteins | sample 17_EM_MG_FD_194513 | JGI IMG/M metagenome (GOLD analysis project Ga0307515, IMG submission 194513) | Populus trichocarpa ectomycorrhiza microbial communities from riparian zone in the Pacific Northwest, United States - 17_EM | ecosystem: Host-associated > Plants > Roots > Unclassified | place...
ACATCTCTCATTACAGGGCAAAATTTATAGAAGCAGTGTTAGTTTTTTTTTTGCCTCCATTCTTGTTTTATTTGTTATTTTTATCAATCTAGTCACTTGATATTGTATTTATTAGGAATTTATCTTTGTATTCTCTTCCTTCTCTTTTTTTAGAAGATCACAGTGGTCTTTAAAAAATTATTATGCTATTTGAATGGTTGTTGATTTTGCTAGAATCTATTTGATTTTATTGTTTATACAATATTGAAAGTTAAAGGGTTAAAATTGAAGGAAAAAAAAAACAAACATGCCCACCATAAACCCCCTGACTAAGTTTTAACTCTTGGTTTGTTAAAGTTATCTTCTGGTCCATTTAGTTTAGGGAACAAGCATTTTGGTCTTGAACTTCCTTTTTTTTTCATCGTAGTTTATGGCATGGCATGGGTAAAGAGGAGGGTCGTCGAAAAAACAGTGAAATAGAGAGAAAGTTTTTGGTAGGGCAAGGTTTCACCATGAAAAATCATTCTTAGTGTCACATGTTTATTTTGACGAGAGGGTTTACATTGAAGTGTTATTTTACCTTTATTTTGCATTAAAAAAGGGGATCATGATTTGAAAAGTTTTTTAAGATTATATTAATTTTTAGTTTTAAGTGGTTTAGGGTTTTTTTTTTTTTTGTTGGGGGGTGGTTTGTGGAGATTTCCACTATATTTTTAAGTGTTTTTATATTAAGATGGTTTTTAAATAATGGAACTTCAGGCAAAAATCTTTCATGAATTTTATCCACCATAACGTTGGTTGGATTCTAGGTAGTAGATGATAGGTTGTCTGCTAGTGCCCGCCACCTGAGCGGATGACACGTCATGCACTTTTAGGAAAATAATGGGAAAAAAAACATGCAAGGATGGCCTTTTTTTTTTTAATCAAGGTTGGGTGTGTAGACTTAGCAGATCACTGAACCTTTTTTTACTTGTTTTCATTTTAAAAAAAATGAATTCAAGCCCTTTTTCAATGTATCTTTTAGTTTGTGTCAATTTTCTTTATTTAAACTCTAATTAACATCCATCCTCATAGTTTTTAGATTGTTTATTGCTCGATTAAACAAAAAATATATTACATAAGACAAGATTACTATACCCGACAAGAACTATAACTTAAGTCACGAGTCGGTAAGTTAACTTAATTTGATCAATGTCTATTTAAAATGTTGTTGTCCTGATATTTTTTTATAAAAAATTAGATCGAAGTCATTTTAATTTTTTTATAAAGCAAATTAAACTCTGGTTCAATTTTATAGGTTGCTTAGAATGTTATCTTGTTAATATTTTCAAAAAAAATTAAAGCAACATTTGTTTATATATTTTTAGTGAAACATGGTTTTGGCTAAGTCAATTAGATTATAGGTTGCTTAGAATGTTATCTAGACACATGCAAGGCAAAAGGCTAGTCAAGGGCCTCAAGGTTGGCCAACATGATTTAATGAGATAATAAAGTTTTAATTAGACAATTTTTTTTTTTTGTCTTTATTCTAAAACTTTCAATGTTTTTAGGATGTTTTTAATGGTTGTTTTCTATATTTACTAAATAAATGACATATAGCAACAAGAAAAGCTGATAACATTGATGGGACATTAATCATACATCAGTCTTCCCTGCTATATTCGTCAAACCCGGGCCCAGAACTACAATTGTTAGAGATTTTGGGTTATGAATTTTACAAGCGAATCAGTGCTTTGGAAGATATATAGAATTATCGTCACAAAGAAAGCTGTCGGTGGTTGTTAAAGAGCATGCTTAGGATTAGATAATAATTGCTTTTAAATTATTATTTTTTTGATTTTATTAAAATATATATTTTAAAAAATTTAGTTTTGATATCAATGTACAACAACAATCTAAAAATATATTAAGAAATTAATTTCTAGCAATTGTTTTTTTAAATCTCTAGTAAATAGTTCAAAACACAAAGCAAAACACGTTCAAGGTAATGTGTCTGATTATTCGATTCTCTCCTGTTTTTTCTTTTGCCGCCATCTTTCAGACCGAAATTAGCTGTTATATTTAAAATTTTCAGCCCACGGGCATTGAGCCAATCCAAGGGATCCAAGGCCTTTGTCACCAGAAAATCAAAGATAATACCTACTGGGTTTTCAATTCTTGGAAGACCACCGCCGCTGCTTCTACTACTTCTTGCTTCTCATGTGGGTTTTTTGTTGTTCTTGGAATTTACCTTTTCTTCCTGTAAGAGACCAAACCTTTTCATTTCAGTGCACAGCAAGGTTTCTTTAACCATTGATGTGATGAGTAGATTTTGAAGCGTGACAGTGTTTTTGGAGGGGGATACTTCAAATTAATATGTTTTTAATATTTTCAGATTATTTTGATATGACGCTGTTAAAAATAATTTTTTAAAGCAATTCGTACCACGCTCCCTATTAACTCTGAATTTATTGTGATGATGTCGAAATTTCTCTCTGTTTTTTTAAATCAAATAAATTTGGACTATTTGAAATTAATAAACAAACGAAGAAGATACAAATCGTTGATGGCACAGAATTTTTTATCTCACTGTCAGTGTTTAGAATTTAAGATTTTTCACACATCCCATTAGAAAAACGCCAACGTTCATCAAAGATCTTCAAGCAATATTTTGAAAAATAATTAAACAGTATTCCTAACTGAATTTTATCGAATCCTTCTTACTAGAGAAACAAGCTCTTGTTATGGGCTTATGGAGGTCGGGCTGGTTACTCATTCTTCTGGACCAGCTCAACGTGGGCTTCTCTTCATTATTCGTAGTTCCGACAAAAGAAGTGAAAAACAGCAAGAAGCAGAGAACATTCAAGTAGCTTCCTGCCCAGGCCAGCACACGTTTTCCAAACGTCCCCGTAAAAACAAAGGCCCAGCGGCCCAAACACAAAACTTCTTTTAAAATGTTTTTTATTTAAAAAAAAACATTATGTATTTTTAAATGATTTAAATGGATGAATATTAAAAATAAAAAATTATTTTAATTAAAAATACCAGCGCGATATAAAGACAACTTAAGACAAATAACAAAAAAATTTAAACTTTCATGTGTTTGTTTGTTATTGAGAAAGTTAATCAACGGAAACACTTTTCAATCAAAGAAAAATTTTGCTTGGTTTTCAGGAAAGTGTTTTTCTTTTATTTTGAGCGGAAAGTACTTTTTAGAAGTTGCGAAATTTTTAGAAATATCATGTTATTTGTTGATTATATCAAATATTGGTCCTTAAACTTTTGATTGCTATATATTTTGTTTTGAATCTTTTTTTTTCTTCAATTTCATCCCTTAGAATTTGATTTAATTTGATTTTTATATCAACTTTGATCATCATTTTTATGATTGTTATTTGCCTTCTCTTATTATTTTTTAATTAAAAATTTTTATCTATCAAATTTGGTTCTTATTATTTTTTATTTTATTTGAAATAATTTATAAAATTGTATTTTTTTTTAATTTCATCACCTTTCAACTTTTTTATCTGTTAGATTTAATCTCTATTATTTTTATTGTTATTTATTTTATTTGAAATAATTTATGAAATAATATTTTTTTTCAATTTTATTCTCGTTCAACCTTTTTATTTGTAATATTTGTTCCTTATTATTTTAATAAGCTTGAAAAAAAAATTAACAATTTATTTTCCAGCTAATTTTTCATAACATAATCTAACACAGTAAAATATTTTCAAATTTATTTTTCATAATATTATAAAATATCATAAAATAATTCACTTTCTAGAAATTTATTTTTTAAAAAAATTATTTTTCAAAAATAAATTATTTTTTAACAAACAAATGACATAAAACATTTTTAAGAAAACGTTTGGTTGCGTGGTAGCTTCCGCGTTTTATTACCATCGTAGATATCAGCTGTTTGGTAAATGATAAACCATTATTTACTGTTAATGGGACCAACCAAATTTTATGGACGCGTCTGCGTTCCGTTGAAAGCAGCTCCAAGCTGCTTTACCTGCGTCTGGGTTGTAACCAGTGAAGTTTTCTTCAAACCGTGTCTCAGTGAACAGTGCAATTCACTAGCACTGTTTTTTTTTTCAATGTGTTTATTTTTTGTAATATTTTTTTTAAAAAAACTAGTTTAGAGTGAATTAAATTCACTCGCACTGTAATATCAAATCAATTTTATTCCTGATAATATTTTATTACACGCTCAAAAAATTATGAAAACTATAGTTCTTGTCGGATGAATTTTGTACATAATGAAATTGTAGATGGTTTAATGGAATAATAAAAAATATTTTATAAAAAATATTATTTATTTCATGATATGATAACAATAGTTAAATCTACAATATTTAAATTAAAAACCATCAATATTAATATATATATTTTTAAAATTATTTTATAACCTCAATTACAAAAACATTTTTAACCAAATACATTAAACTATTTTTTATTCAACCTCAATTTCAACCATATTTTTAACCAAATATTTATTTTTCAATTCAATTTAAATTAAAAATATTTTTTATAAAATAATTTTTTTAAACTATAATCACAATAACTATCATAATACCAAACACACTCCAAATTTACATGGGACAAACCTCTCAAGAGTTCAGAGTCTTCAACGCTAACCCGATCCCAGCCCCACCCGTACAACAAAAACAAAACCATACAAAATCGACCACAAATTAAAACTCTCCACGTCTCTCTCTCTCTCTCTTTCCCTCCATACAAAATCCAATTAACTTTCACTTTTTTATATTCCAACTTTTTATCATTTACAGGCCTCCACCGGTCTCTTTATAACCTCTCCTCTTCTCCCCGGCCAAATTCACCGGTCTTTTCCTTCAATTCCCTCCTATTTACCCCCCAGTCTCTCTACGATCCTTCCATTTCCTTCTCTTCAAACCCTATTTGACCATGAATTAATTATAGGGTTTGTCCTAACCTTTAAAAGACCGTAATTCGTCGAAATTATCCTGCAATTCCTTCAATTGAAGTTCTATTCTTCCATGTTTTTCTATCTTTTGATTCATTTCACTCGAATTCATAGCTAAGAAACTAACTTTTTCTAGGGTTTCCATGTTTCGATGAAATCATGGACGATTTCAAGGCAGATATTGATAAGGAGTCATGTTCGAAGTCAATAAACGAGACGGTGAATGGGTCTCACCAGTTTACGATAAAGGGGTATTCATTAGCGAAGGGGATGGGAGCTGGGAAATGCATACCGAGTGATGTTTTCAATGTAGGTGGTTATGATTGGGGGGTTTATTTTTACCCAGATGGGAAAAACCCTGAAGATAGTTCGATGTATGTGTCGGTTTTTATTGCATTAGCGAGCGAAGGAACGGATGTTAGGGCTTTGTTTGAGTTGACGCTGGTGGATCAGAGCGGGAAAGGGAAGCATAAAGTGCATAGTCATTTTGATCGTGCGTTGGAGAGTGGACCTTATTCGTTGAAATACAGAGGGAGCATGTGGTAATGTTTTTTTTTTCTTCAATTTTGTTCAGTTCTGTTTCTTGTGTTTTGGTTGGATAATTTTGGTTTATTGAAAACTCTGTTTTACGTGGATGGTTAAGTATTAGTGGGTCAAGATGGGATTTTTGGACATTTTGCATGAAAGTTAATTCATGTAATGAGAAAAAAAGATATCATCCATGTCGAGAGGAGTTTGTTTTTGGTAGTATAAATAGCACACGCGTTGGATTTGATTGGTGGCAGATTGTAGTATGATTTCATGTTCACATAGTGGACGTTTATATTCAGAAAATTTGTTCTTATGGGATACTGCTATGTGTTTGACTGTTGTGTAGGAATGTGGGATTTTAGTCAGAGGAGCAATGTATTTGGAGCAATATGATAATGTGTGTTAGTAAATGACAGTTGCTATTGTAAAATGGAAGCTCTGCTTACAGAAAATAGCATGTGATAGTGCTGCTACTACTGTCTTGGGTGAGGGTAGAAGGTCACATTTATGTAATTATTGTTATCTTGATGGGAGATCTAGACTTAATTCTTAGGTAGTATCACTAACAAAAGATCTAATGTTCAATTACGTATAGTCTTAATCCTTTTGTCCTCCAAACAGGTGGCATATGATTATTTCTCTGGAATGCTCTTTTGTTGTGCTCCTTGACAGATCCCAATTAATCCATGATGACATGCTCTGGAAATTAAGATCCTTCTAAGAAAAAAAACCCTATATTCCCCAATAGCTAGAAGATTTACACGTTCTCCCCCCCCCTCCTTTAGCAAACTAAGAATGATATAATGCCGTAACTGAAAACATCTCATAAACAAGTACCACCTTACAAAATTTTAAATTTCTCTCTATTAGCCTGAAATTCAAGTTTCCCACTGTCACAACCTGCATGTTGTTTGGGATTTTACTTTGTGCATTGCTATTGTACATTGTTGGGTGAGCAGATGAGTTTAGTGTACCTTCAATGTATTGCGTTCCTCAAACCAGCATACTGATCCCTGCCTGTGACACTGGGAACTTGGAGATATCCACGTGTTGTTGCTCTGAGTTGGTTTCTTGTATTATCGGTAGTTTTGCCAACCTAGTTAGACTTATTTTCATCATGTTTAATAAAATTTGGTTGTTTGCATTTTGTGCCTGTAAATGTCACATAGGAGTTTAATCAGTTCATGCTCGTCTCTTCTTTGTCCTTTTCTTTTGGGGAATCAGGTGGTATTGGGGCTGGGACAATATTTCCTCGCATAACACTTTGTTGATGCATTTCAGGGGTTACAAACGTTTCTTCCGAAGGACAACCCTGGAAACTTCTGATTATCTGAAGGACGACTGCCTTATCATGAATTGCACTGTTGGAGTTGTCAGAACACATCTTGAAGGACCGAAACAGTACTCCATTTCAGTTCCGCCTTCAGACATGGGTCAGGGTCTTAAAGAACTCCTGGAGTCTGAAGCTGGTTGTGACATAGCTTTCCAGGTTGGTGATGAGACATTTAAAGCTCATAAGTTGATCCTTGCTGCTCGTTCACCTGTTTTCAGAGCTCAGTTTTTTGGACTTGTTGGGGATCCTAAAATGGATAAAGTAGCAGTGAAGGATGTTGATCCTTTGATATTCAAGGTAAGCTTCTTTTTCTAACTTCTATCCACCACCATTTGAAGAAAAAGAATAGGAAAAGTGCCTTCTTTGTATGCTTTTTTATGTTTCTTAAAAAAGGAGAACTTTTGTTTTCTGTTAGATTCATCATATCTAACGGTTGCATTTCAGACCCTCATTAGGTTTCCTAGTGTTGAATTTGTTCTTTATGCAAAATCAACTCTGTTATAGTCACTTGCTTTAAAGAATCAGGTGTGACTTGATTGGGCTGTTCTGTGTATTCAGGCAATGCTTCTGTTTATATACACGGACAAACTTCCTGATGTGCATGAGATAACGGGTTCTACATCGATGTGCACATCCACCAATATGGTACAGCATCTGTTGGCTGTCTCTGACCTTTACAATTTAGATCGGTTGAAATTGTTATGTGAATCAAAGTTGTGTGAGGAACTAAGTGCCGAGACAGTAGCAACAACACTGGCGTTGGCCGAGCAGCACCAGTGTATGCAACTCAAGGCCATCTGTTTGAAATTTGCAGCAAATCCAGCAAACTTGGGAGGTGCGTTTGTAGGTTATGAGCGGTGCAAATTCAAGTTATATCAGTTTTATTGTTTTGCATTGTTTGATCTGGATAAAAATACGTGAGATTCTCATTCTTATCCAAAAAATGTTGAGATTCTTAGCACCCCAAGAATAAAGAGTTTCTTCAAAGTTGTAGGTGTTTATATTGGTTTATAATGGTTGCTTCTTGAAATGGAAATATATTTAGTTGCATCATGCTTAAATCTCAACAATGCAAGTACATCATTGCAACACCTTGATGTGAAAACTAATACGTGTAGGATTTCTGTCTAAACTGAGCAGGGCATTCTATATCTGAGCGTGTTGGTGCAATTACTAGTGGATATGCCTGTTTATGTGTTTTCCTCCTGCGGACATATTTTTAGCCCCTCTATTTGCTTTATTGAAATACTAGCTATTAGTGGAGAGTAAGACAGGAATCCTGGAAGTTCCATTTATCATTTGGCATTTCTTTATATAATGCAGTGTATGCTTGAGATAAATTATCAGGGCCATCTGAGACTATAGGAGTTTTATCATATGGCTGTATAGAGATGAATCAAATTCTGTTCTTTTCTTTTCTTTTTATGATCAGGTGTACTGCTACTATCCATATTGGCCATTTCTTTCTTTTGAACCTTTTATTTTTAATGCCTAGGGAGAGGCATTAGAACATGATTGTTCTGGAGGAATTTGTTTTTGCATGATTGAGCGTGGAAAACCCAGACAGAATGCCAGGCCAAAATTTTGCCATGGTTTGAAGTGTATGTTCATGGCAGTTCTTGCGTTGAAAACAGTAGAGTATGCTACTTCACAAGAAAAGGCAAGAAGAATGTGTAACATTATAAGCCACCAGATTGGTAGAATCCACCAATAACTTCCACGTTGTCGTTTGATTTGATGGCTCATAATTTTTCTTTTAATCCAGTCCTTTTTTCTTAAGAAATAACACCACAGAAAACAATATACCATTAAAAAGAAGGCACCCTTTGCTATTAATTTATTGCATTCTAACTTGAGTGCATTTGCCCATGAAGCAGGAATGAAGTCGATCATTTTATCATATTGGTTTCTCTTTTGCATATTTCTATATTTTGCTGAGAATTTGAACCTGATTGTTTCTGTTTTGCAGAGGTAATGCAGTCAGAAGGGTTCCGGCACTTAGAGGAGAGCTGCCCTTCAATGTTATGTGAGTTGCTGAAGACATTCGCTTCAGGAGATGAGAACACGAGTCTTCTGTCTGGTAGGAAGAGGAGTGGCAGCAGCATGCTTGGGCTTGATTTGGCGACTGATGGGGCTCCAGAAGAATCAGCAAATCCCAATGGCAGGCGTCTGAGGAGGCGGTTTTAGATATAGATAGTTGCATGCAAATTGTAATTCTGTCACCCTCTACGAAATGTGATCGAGTGATAGAGTGACTGACATTCTAAGTTTCGTCCTGCCATCCTGTATGGGAGAATATGATCAAAAGTGTTAGTAGTTATTGCAGGTTTTGCTAGAAAATGCCTGTTTATTTTGTTTTTACAATTTGTTCTTTTCTCTCTCCCCTTTGAGTAGTCCAGTGCTGGCATTTAACGTCCCTAAACTAAAATCCTTAAGCTTGCACATTTTGTCTAAATCTATCCCGAGTAGGAATTGGTCTTGTTCTGAAAAACTCAATCTGAAAAACCACATTTTCTGTTCCTGTTTTGAAAGCAGTAGCTGGTTGATCGTCAGTAAAAGTAGAAGTTACAGAAAAAGAAAATTGTATCTCCATCATGGCAGACTTCCGGTCCCTGGTACCATTTCTTCTCTCGGCTCGGAACAATGTTATACTAGTTTTATTATAATTGAGAAATAATAATTACTAAATTGAGAACAGTATCTAATGGTGAGATTTCTGAGAGAAAAATGAACAAGTGACGGTCAAGTTTTTCTTCCAGTTAGCAGTGACTCTGTCATGTTCCTCATAAAAGACATCCATAAACAGTTTTTACTCTCCTAAAGAAATATTTACAAAGGAGAAGACTCGTGATGATATAGTGGATCATTGGAATTGCATCCATATCAGCATCCGATAAATAATTTATCGACAGCCATTACAGATATGGGTTCACATAATATATTAGCACAAGATAGAGGACTTTGACGAAATAAAGCCAGCTGCAGAAGCTGGAACACAAGATTCAGACTCATTATTTTACCCAAACCTCAAAACTCTACACAGAAACTCGACTAGCTTAAATTTCGTGTTGCAAGGATAAGCTGGATGCTTAAAACCTTAGCAAGGAGATGAATTTCTAGGTTTTTCTGGGAGAAGATCGTGATCAGGCCATAAAAAGGCCTTTGATCGTGATCATGTTTAAATGCAAATTAAGTTAAAAGTTTTTCAAGAATAATATATTTTAAAAAAATTTGGTGATATATCATACTTTTATCCTATCACATTTAAGAATAACAACATTTAAATATGTCGCGCTTTTAAAGCATGACAATTTAACATGTAGTATCATTGTCAATTCTCTATATCAACCAGTTGGCTGGTTGATCCAATTATATAAAATGATCATTTGTTTCATATATAAAACATAATTTTATAAAAATTTTCTTTCAAATATATTTTATAAGTGTAATAATGTAGTTAGACTTGTGATAATGAGTAATTTTAAACAGTCAAGTGCGAGTCTGTCATAACTAGATGAGAATATGCCTCGGATAAATTATGTGAATAACCTAGAAGATGCATTTATAGACTATTGAGGCAGGTTCAGGGTCAAGAGAAGGTTTGGTCTCGCCAGACCTGAATGATAACTCAAAAGGGTTATAAATTTCAATTCGATCATTGTATCATGCTTAAATTTTTACATGAGTTTCTAGAGATCATTTTCAGAAATATCACCTCAGGCCATTGTTTTAGCAGTTTTATGATTTTCCTTGTTATTTTTGAACTGGTTGACCTATTTAACTAGTCATTACAAGTTGATTAATTAGTCTTGAATTCAATTGATGTCGTGTTTGTGAACCGTAATATCAATTAATATTTTATCGCGGTTCACAACCGCGACATTTAAAAGAATATTATTTCACCAAAAAAAATTGCTACTATGTTAATTTACCATTTTATTTTTTTTTACTTTGCATGCTAATTGCATAATTTATCCCGAGCATGTGCGATGGCCAACATGGACCGAGAAAATAAAATTACATGGAAACAACAATGGCTAATGTCTCGATTTAGTACTGCACAACAATGGTTAATTCTCTAGAATGCCTTTATATCTAGATTGTATTGATTTAATTTCCACATGAAAGATCAAGTTTCAATCCTTCAATGCCACCCCTTTTTAGCACAATTGAACCTAGACTATGCTGAAAACAACAATTAATTTTTAAAAAATAAAAAAATATTATTTTGATGTATTTATAAGTAAAAAATACTTTTAAAAACAACCGCAACCACATTCTTAGACAAACAAATAGTTTTATTTAAAAAAAAAAAAAACTTGCGTTTAATCTCACAAAAATCCCGATCCCTTGCTTGAGAAAACTGCTTTTCCTTTGGCGTTTAATTGGTCGAAAATATATGTTGTCATCTCTCTAAAATGTACAAATATTACATTCCCCGCTATTATGCAGCACAAAGCTGGTTTTTTCCCCTCCAGCACGTGTACTGTCCACTAGCCCTGGAGCTAAGCTTGCATCATTTGGAGCACTCCATCTAATTCACTTAGGAGCTCAAATAATCGTGAAAGAAGACAGAGAATGAAAGATTTATTGGAAAGTGACAATCTAATTAAGGATTTAAATAGCATAATTAGGAATGTAAGGACATAACCAAGAATTCCAACTTGTACAAAGGCACGAGTCATTTCCCCAGCAGAAGTAGACCAGATTTTGCTACCCCACAAGCTCAGCGCAGGCACGTCGTGAACAGTCTTTAGTAACATTTTCCTCTTGCCGTGGATATAATAGTATCGGACTAACATGTTATAGCTTGGAAAATTTAGCGAACACGTTTGGCCTCTGGTTATCAGAAGAGTTAGAGTAAAAGGCTCTGAGCCATTTGTTCGTTCAGTGGTCTATTGCGTGCAGATCTGTGAAACCACGAATCGAAGCAGTCCTCTAGACCTCTATATTTGAGCCTCAAATACCATCGAGCACGGTATCCCACATGAATCGAATCAGGGTTCTCAAATAAGACGTGTCTGTCTTTCAATCATTTGATGCGAATGATCCTGTGGTTGGAGACAGAGGTCCAATCATGGCATGTAACGAGCCCCAAATCACTGGTGCAGGGGAACACTCACAGTCACACGTGTTGGTAGTTGATGTCCTCTGAACTGCTGGGTTACAATCATTTGACGGGGTCATCAAGCTTGTGATATGTATAAGCTCCGTGATGGGTCCCTTTGCTTGTTTGCGACATGTCTGCCTCAGGTTTCTGGGAATTCCAATAATTAATTCATCCTCTTCTTTTATTTTGTGTGTTCATGTTTGAAAGCAAAAAACGCGACTGTGGCGTGAGACAATTTTATGTGGTATCACTGGCAGAGTTTATCTTGAGGCTAGAATTTGCGAAGGTGGCAACCTTGGCTACTACTACAATCAGCTACATTATATTATATAAAATTAAATCTTGAAATCTTACCTGTAATTTTAAGCTCTTAGATGAGGTGACAATATTTTAACAAAAATATGAATACATTACCTTAAATAAAAAGAGATATAAAATAATATTTAATCTATCATGCGATAATATTGGAGAAATACACGCATCAGAATCAAAATGACTTCATTAGGTTGATAAATTAGTGGGTGAGAATTCAATGAATACATTATTTATGATACAAAACCGGGATATTAAAACCAAATTCGTTTTCATATGAAGAACACAAAGAGCATTATTTAATTAAAAAATATTGTGATGGGTTTTGAGAGAGATGAAACCAGTCTACTATGCAGAGCATGAAATGAGAGATTGCACGGGTCAGATGTAACATGGTGTGAAGAACCAGTACTGTCCAAGAGCCACGATGAATTGGTGAAAGTATTTGCACCTAACGAGCCCTTGACTGACATGGAGAGGCAGGATGATTGTTTGAAGCAGTGAAATTATTGTTGGGCGTGTGAACTAGTACCAGCTGACTGGTAGATAATTTTTTACAGTGTGTGACCTTGTATTCTATAAATTTGACAGTAGCCCAGGTATGGCCAAGATGAATAATTACCTTGAGTGATGAGATATCCACTGCTTGATATATATTTTATTATTTAGATTTTTAAAATAGAGTAGAGGATCTGAACATATTAATTTCTTTTTTAAAAAAAAACAAAGAGTTTTGTATGATCGAATTTAAAGAGAATAAAGACTAAAAAATACTTTTTTTCTCTTGCTCCAGGCTACTCGAAGGAGGACATTGGTACTTAATTAAAACTTTTAAAAAAATATCGATTTAGAGAAAGAAACTGAATTTACCCCATATCTCCCGAGGATAAATTGAAATTAAAGGGAAAAAATGTCAAAACTTTCCATCTTCACGGAAAACCAGAAACCACAATGGTGATAGAACCTCCACGTAGTCGGTGGCTCCCTCCCAGGTGATCAAAGTTGGACCCTCTAATAATACGTGTCTACTCTTTAATCATTTGATGGGCTCACTTGTGTGTTTATGGTGAGCAATCCTGTGGCTAGAAAAACATCATTGATAATTTGTAGGCACCAAGATCGGGTGGGTGGTCCGTGGTCTTGATAGGGTTATAAGTAACTATTTTGGATAACTGATCGTGTGGCTCGGCTGAGAGGTCCAATCATTGTGAGCAAAGGGCCCATGATTGAGTGGTGATTCTACATTTGGAGGCCTAACAGGGTGACATTCTGGGCCGTAAAGAATAGGTGGGAAGTTTTGCAACACACGATGTTCATTTACCTTGCAAGGACTACGTGGATTGCATGACCGTACAACAATGTCATCTAATAATATAGGGGATTTTTTAAAAAAATTTGCACATTAAGTTAAAA
>Ga0307515_10016311_pt1 | contig 13608 bp, 14 predicted proteins | sample 17_EM_MG_FD_194513 | JGI IMG/M metagenome (GOLD analysis project Ga0307515, IMG submission 194513) | Populus trichocarpa ectomycorrhiza microbial communities from riparian zone in the Pacific Northwest, United States - 17_EM | ecosystem: Host-associated > Plants > Roots > Unclassified | place...
GCGCACCTCGACCGGAATCTCCAGGTCGCGAGCCATCCGCTGGACGAGAGTCAACTGCTGATAGTCCTTCTCGCCGAAGAGCGCCAGGTCGGCGCGGGTGAGCAGGAACAACTTGGCGACCACGGTGAGCATGCCGTTGAAGTGGCCGGGGCGGCTCGCGCCCTCAAGGATTGTGCCAAGCGGGCCGGCCTCGAGCGTCACACAGGGCGTGCCATCGGGATACATCTCGGCGCGGCTCGGCGCAAAAACCACGTCGGCGCCTTCGGCCCGACAGGCTTCAAGATCACTTTCGAGCGTACGCGGATACTTGTCGAAATCCTCGTTCGGGCCGAACTGCAGCGGGTTCACGAAGATCGTCACGAGCACGTGATCGGAGTTCGCACGGGCGACCCGGATCAGCTCGCGGTGCCCCTCATGCAACGCGCCCATGGTCATCACCACCGCGACCCGGCCCGGCAGGATCTTGCGCGCTGCGGCCAAGTCGGCCCGGGTGTGTACAAGCTCGGTGATCATGCGGCACCTTCCTTGACCTGACCGCCCTCGGCCAGCACATCCAGCAACAGAACCGCGTCCTGTGGACGGATGCGGCCCGCGGCGATGGCCCGGTCGGCGGTGCGCCGGGCCAGGGCCAGATAGGCGGGCAGGGACTCGGGGGCGATCCGGTCGAGATGCCGGCGCACGGTGCCCGCGTCGCCGCGCGACACCGGCCCGGTCAGCGCGGCGTCGCCCAGCCGCAGAGCGTTGTCGAGGGCCGCGTTCAGCAACGGCTCGAGCACCGCCGCGGGGCGCTGCACGCCGGCCGCGCGAAGCAGGTCGGCGGCCTCGTTGACGAGGGTGACCAGGTGGTTTGCGCCGTGGGCGAGCGCGGCGTGGTAAACCGGCCGGGCGTCCTCGGCGATCCACTCGGGGACCCCGCCGAGGTCCGCGACGATCCGCGTGGCGAACGCCCGATCCCGGGTCGTGACGCCCCAGGCGATGCCGGGCAACCGGGCCAGGTCGGCCCCCTCGCCCGTGAACGTCAGGGCCGGGTGCAACGCCAGGCCGTCGACCTCGCCGAGGACCCGCAGGCCGTGTGCGCCGGAAGTGTGCGCGACGAGCTGCCCGCTGTGCAGGGCGCCCGTGCTTTTCAGGCCGGCGACCACCTCGGCGAGTGCGTCGTCGGGGACCGCGACCAGCAGGAGATCCTTCGCGGCCCGGGCCACCTCGTCGGCGGGAAGGATCTCGGCGCCCGGCAGCAGGCGGGCGGCGCGCTCACGGGAGGCGGTCGAGACGGCTGCGGCGGCGACCACGCGATGACCCGCGGCGGCGAGCGCTGCGCCCAGCACGGCACCCACTCTGCCCGCGCCGACAACGCCGACGATCAGGGGAAATGCGCCTCCACGGGGGCGCGGCGATGCGCTCATTTCCTAGATCCAGTCCTCGCGAAAGGGGTACCGGTCGCACGCAAGTATGCGCCGACGTAACACGCCTGTGACAACAGCCTGTGAATAACTGCATTCCGCATTGACGCGCCACACGCCCGTATTGCCCGGCGCGTCCGACCCGCGTTGTTGCCAGCGTGCCAACCGCCGTCTTGCCGCATGCCGACCCCCGCTTCGCCAGCGTTGCCGACCGCCGTCTTGCCCGCGTGGCGACCGCCTACGGTGGGCGGGTGGGTGCGATGGGCTGGCGGGCGGCGATGACGGAGGCTCTCTACGGCGCCGAGGGGTTCTTCGTCGCGCCGGACGCGGGACCGGCCGGGCACTTCCGGACCAGCGTGCATGCGTCGCCGCTGTTCGCCGCCGCGATCCTCCGGCTGATCTCACGGATCGACGACGCGCTGGGCCACCCCGACCGGTTCGACGTGGTCGACGTGGGCGCCGGCCGGGGCGAGTTGCTGTCGGCCGTCCAAGTGCTCGCCCACGGCCGAGACTTGGGGAGCCTTCGGGATCGGCTGCGGTGGACCGGTGTCGAGGTCGCGCCCCGGCCGGCCGGGCTGTCCGGCGACATCGCCTGGCGGCGGGACGTCCCGGAGGGGATCGTCGGGCTGCTGCTGGCCACCGAATGGCTCGACAATGTGCCGCTCGAGCTGGCCGAGGTCGACCAGGCCGGGCGGGTTCGGCGGGTACTGGTCGATCCGAAAAGCGGCGCCGAATCGCTGGGCGGGCCGGTCGACGCGGCCGACGCAGACTGGCTCGCGCGATGGTGGCCGGATTTGCGGGAGGCCGGCGATCGGGCCGAGGTCGGATGGCCGCGAGACGTCGCCTGGGCCGCCGCCGTCGCCGCGGTGCGCCGCGGGTGTGCGCTCGCCGTCGACTACGGGCATCTACGGGCCGATCGGCCGGCCTTCGGGACGCTGACCGGCTTCCGCGACGGGCGGCAAGTCACTCCAGTGCCGGACGGGAGCTGTGACGTCACCGCGCACGTGGCGATCGACTCAGTGGCGGCGGCCGGCGGCAGCGCGTACGAAATCAGCACCCAGCGGGCGGCGCTGCGGGCGCTCGGGGTCGACGGCGGCCGGCCACCGCGGGAACTTGCGAGCACGGACCCGGCGGCATATCTGCAGGCCCTGAGCGCGGCCGGCGCCGCGGCCGAGCTCACCGACCCGACCGGACTGGGCGGCCACTGGTGGCTACTGCACGGCATCGGCGTCGACCTGCCGCTGGCCGCCGGCGTGGATTCGGGACCCGCGCGGCGACCATAGGCCGGGTACGACAATTACGATCGTCCTTCGTGAGCGACTTGCGCGAGATGACCGTGGGTACCGGGGCCGGGCTGGACACGGCCGACATGGTGCTCAACATCGGCCCGCAACACCCGTCGACGCACGGCGTGCTGCGACTCAAGCTCACCCTCGACGGCGAGCGTGTCGTCGCCTGCGAGCCGATCGTCGGGTACATGCACCGCGGCGCCGAAAAACTGTTCGAGGTACGCGACTACCGGCAGATCATCGTGCTGGCGAATAGGCATGACTGGCTGTCCGCGTTCGCGAACGAATTGGGTGTTGCCCTGGCCGTTGAGCGGCTGATGGGCCTCGAGGTGCCCGAGCGCGCGACCTGGCTACGGATGGCCCTCGCGGAGCTGAACCGGGTGCTCAACCACCTGATGTTCCTCGGCTCGTACCCGCTGGAGATCGGCGCGATCACGCCGATGTTCTACGCGTTCCGGGAACGGGAAACGCTGCAGGCGGTGATGGAGGAGGTCTCCGGCGGCCGGATCCACTACATGTTCAACCGGGTCGGCGGCCTCAAGGAAGAGGTCCCGGCCGGCTGGACGCGGCGCGCCCGGGAGGCGATCGCGCTGGTCCGCACGCGGCTGCCCGACCTGGACAAGCTGATCCGCAAGAACGACATCTTCCTGGCGCGGACCGTCGGGGTGGGCGTGCTCACCGCCGAACAGGCGGCGGCCTACGGCGCGTCCGGGCCGGTGGCCCGGGCCAGCGGCCTCGACATCGACCTGCGGCGCGACGAGCCCTATTTGGCGTACGACCAGTTGGACGTGCCCGTGGTGACCCGGAGTGCCGGTGACTGCCACTCCCGTTTCGAGGTGCTGCTGGACCAGGCGTACGTGTCGCTCGACCTGGCCATGCAATGCCTGGACCGGGTGGATCAGATCTCCGGACCGGTGAACGTGCGCCTGCCGAAGGTGGTCAAGGCACCCGAAGGTCACACGTACGCGTGGACCGAGAACCCGCTCGGGATCAACGGTTACTACCTGGTGTCCCGCGGCGAGAAGACTCCCTGGCGGCTCAAGCTGCGCACAGCCTCGTACGCGAACGTGCAGGCCCTGGCCACGCTCATCCCCGGCTGCCTGGTACCGGACCTGATCGCGATCCTGGGCTCGATGTTCTTCGTGGTCGGCGACATCGACAAGTGACGGCCTACCAGCGCTCGCCGGGCTGCCGCCAGTAGTCCTGCCCATCCGCCGGGTCTCCGTAGTCGGTGCTCTCGTCCGGGGCGCTCTCCTGGTCGGCGGTGGCGTGGTTGGGGCGCGAACGGCGGCCGGTGTAGCCGAGGTCGACCGCGGTGACGTCGGCGCGGCGCTTGCCGCTGCGCTCGGGGGTGGCTTCGGCCGGGTCGTCGGGGCGGGTGTCGTCTCGCACGGGTGCCGGGTGGTAGTCGGGCTCGGCATAGGGCTGCCCACCGTCGTAGCTGTCCGACGAAAGGCCATCAGCGCCGAACTGCCCGTCGTGAGACTGGCCATCGCCGTGGAACTGCCCCTCGTAAACCTGACCGTCGCCGTGGAACTGCCCGTCGTAGACCTGCCCACCGCCAAGGAACTGCCCATCGCCGTGAAGCTGGTCCTCGTAGGGCTGACCGTCGTTGTAGCCGGTGTCGCTGCCGTGGGGCTGGCCGTCGTGGTAGCCGGGCCCGTTGCCGTATGACTGGCCGTCGTAGGCGGGTTCCGGTTCGGGTCGACGGGGCGTGCCGTAGGCGGCGCCGGGCGGCGGACCGGACGACGGCGGGCCGGATCGCGGCCCCATCGGCGGGCGCAAGGCCGGAGCTGGCGGCAGCGGTGGTACGGCCGCGCCACGCTGGCGGCCGACCGGGCCGGCGCCGTTGCCCTGCTGAGCTCCCGGCGGACGGGCCGGCGGGCCCATCGGCGCAGGCGGACCCGCTGGTGCGGGCGGAACAACCGCGCGACCACCGGTCGGCGCCGCCTGCTCGGGCCAGCCAGTGCCGACAGGTGCCCCGGACCGGCCGTCGCCCATAGGCGCTGCGAGCTGGCCGCCCACAGGCATCCCAGGCTGCCCCGGACCGACCGGCGGCATCGGGCGACCATTACCCATCGCCGCCCCAGGCTGACCACCCACAGGCATCCCAGGCTGCCCCGGACCAATCGGCGGCGCTGGCCGTCCATTACCCATCGGCGCCGCAGGCTGTCCCGGACCAATCGGAGGCACCGGGCGACCATTACCCATCGGCGGCGCGGGTCGGCCATTGCCCACCGGCCGGCCATTGCCCACGGGCGCCGCGCCCATCGGGGCCGGTACAGCGGCCATCGGAGGTGGCACATTGGTCATCGGCCGGCCCCGGCTCAGCTCGTCCTGAAGTGCCTGCACGCGGTGCTGGGCCACCCGAGCCGCCGCGGCGATCTCCGCGCGCAACTCATTGCGGACGGCGTCGACCTCCTCGGCGACGCGGTCCTCGACGTCGATCTGCAGCAGCACCGGGTCGTTGCGGATCAGCATCGACGCGCCGATCAGCGCGACGCATCCGGCGATCAGCAGGACGCCGAAGCGCGCCGCGTTGACGCTGCTGCCGATCAGAACCACGATCACGGCCACCGGCGCCAGCCCCACCCCGGTCCAAATGAGGGCACGGAGCAGACGGGCGCTGTGCCCTCGCTTTTCGGTCTCCCGGTCCGGCATGGTCGCCGATGCTACCCACATCGCGGGCGGGCGCGAAACAAACCTCCATCGATGCTGGTCAGGCGCGACACCCGAGAACCGGGCGAGCGCGGGGCATCGCGAGAAGCCATGCCCGGCGCTCGCCGGGGCGCTCGTGGCGTCGTACTCATGCGACGAAATTGCCTGGGTTTTCGCCGCGGGTTGGCTCAGCCTGCGGCGAGGGCGCCGTCGGAGCTGAAGACCAGGCCCACGCTGACCGTGCCCTGTTTGAGGCCGGTCTTGGTGAGCGGGCCGCCGGCGTCGAGCGAGCTGAACTTGCCGGCCTGGAAGTCGTACGTCGAAACGAGGCCGGCCTGGCACTTCGGCCGCTGCGGGCACTCCGCCGGGCCGCCGAGCACCGTGGCCGCGCCGGAGCACTTGACCGCGAGGTCGGAGAGCGTCTTGACGCCGTACTTGTCGGCGAACGCAGTGGTTACCGCGAACGCGTTCTGGTCCTGCGCGGTGGAGGGGGTGCCGAAGACGAGGCCGGTCTTCTCACCGAGAGCCTTGAGGTTGGTCATCGTCGTGTCCAGGTCGGACGAGGACGGGTCCTTGGCGGTCTTGCCGCCGACCTTGCCCGACAGGAACGTGGCCAGGGTGGCCGCGTACTCGGGGACGACGTCGATGTCGCCCTTCTCGAGGGCCGGCTCGTACAGCTCTCGGTTGCCGATCTGCTGCACCTTGACGGTGTAGCCGGCCGCCGTGAGCACGATGCCGTACAGCTCGCCCAGCGTCGCGTTCTCGCTGAAGTTTGCCGCGCCGACCGTGATTTTGCCGCCCGGGCCCTTTTCAAGGCCCGCGGTCAGGTTGTTTGCTGTGGCGAACGCCTGTGCCGCCGCCTTGGACGACTTGCGGTCGATGTCGACGGCCTTGTTCAGCTCGATCAGCTTGGCCGTGTCGAGCGCCGCGGACACCTTGTCGAGCGCCGCGATCAGCTGCGGCGACGACGCCTTCTTGTTGATCGCCGGAAGGACGTTATCCGTATTCTGCAGGTTTTTGTCGTCGGTCAGCACGACCAAGCTGTCACCGGCGACGGGCGCGCAGCCGGCCCCGGCGGCGGAGCTAGGCGGCGCCGCGGTGCCGGACGAACCGGCGCTACCGCAGCCGGCGAGGATGACGACGGCCGCGGTGAGGGTGCCGGCCGTCAAGAGCAGGTGTCGACGCATACTGCCGCCTTCTGTGTCCCGGTGCGGCCGTTTGGTCCGCGCCGCGTGTCCGACGGGCAGCCAGAAGCGATGCCCGTGTGATTCCCTGCCAGTCCTACCCGCAAGGTGTGACAACTTCGCAGAACGATGCCGGAGCGTTACCCGGCCGCGACCGCCGAGGCGGCCCTGCGCCGCCGCGCGGGCCGCAGCCCACGCGGCGTGACCAGGCGTTGAACGATCGCCAGGAACGCTTCGACAAGCAGTGCGAGGAGCGCCACAACGATGCCGCCGGCCACGATCTGGCCGCCGCCCCCGTTGCTCATGCCGATGCCGAAGCCGGCGCTGATGATCTCGCCAAGCCCGCCGCCGTTCACGAGCGCGGCCAGCGCGGCGGTCGCCACCACCTGCACGGCGGCGGTCCGCAGGCCGGCGGCCAGGTAGGGCATCGAGAGCGGCAACTCGACCCGCCAGAGCAACTGGTTGCCCGACAACCCCATGCCCTTCGCCGCCTCCCGGGTCTCCGGGTCGATCTGCCGCAGCCCGGTGTACGCGTTGGCCAGCAGCGGCGGGATCGCGAACACCGCGAGCGCGACGATCACCGGCGGCATACCGAAGCCGAGCGGAGTGAGCGGCAGGATGGTCAGCAGGGCGAGCGTGGGAATCGCCAACGTGAGATTCGCCACTGTGATCACCGCGCCGCCGCCGCGCCCGCGGTGACCGAGCCAGATGCCAATCGGCCAGCCGACGGCGCAGCCGAGCAGGACCGCCCAGAAGGTAATGACGAGGTGCTCGCCGAGCCGGTCGAGCAAGCTGTCGGGGTTGGTCCAGTTCAGCGGGTCGTTGAGCCAGACGATGCCTTCCTGGAGGTAGTTCACGACCGGCGCTCCCTCGTCCAGGGCGTCAGCAGGCGGCCGAGACCGGCCAGGATCAGGTCGAGGACCAGGGCCAGCGCCACGCAGAGGAGCGACGCGGTCATGATCTCGGCCTTGTAGTAGTTGTTCCGGAAGCCACCGAGGATCATGTCGCCGAGGCCACCCTGTCCGATCAGGCCGCCCACTGTGACCAGTGCGACGGTGGAGACCGTGGCCAGGCGCAGCCCGGTGATGATGCCGGGCACAGCGAGCGGCAGCTCGATCCGCCAGAGCCGCCCGAACTTGCCGTAGCCCATGCCCAGCGCGGCGTCGCGCACCTCGCCGGGCACCTGGGTGAGCCCGGCCAACGAGTTGCGCACCACCACCAGCAGCGCGTACAGGACCAGGGCGATGAGCACCGACGTGTCGGTGGTCGTGCCGACCAGCGGCGCCAGCAGGGCGAGCAACGCCAGCGATGGAATCGTGTAGAGAACCCCGGAGAGTGCAAGAATCGGGCCGGTCAGCGGTCTGATCCAGTACGCCAGGACCGCGAGCGGAACAGCGACGATCATGGCGATGAGCACTGCTCGCGCGGTGAGGCCGGCGTGGAACTGTAGGGCGGAAAGAATGTCGCCGAAGTTGTCCTGGACGTAGCGCCAGGAGAACCACGGATTTCCCGGACCGTCATCAGCGGGGGCGGCCAAGGGCCAGGCCGGCACCGCGGCCCTCGACAGGAAGGACATACGTGGACGCTACCGCGATCACCGACGTCGGCGCTGGCCGGACGGCCGCGTCGATCACGCTCGAGAACGTGGGCAAGGTCTATCCGGACGGCGCCGTCGCGGTCGGCGACTTCAGCCTGGAGGTGCGCGCCGGCGAACTGGCCGTCCTGATCGGTCCCTCGGGCTGCGGCAAGTCCACGATCTTGCGGATGCTCAACAGGTTGGTCGAGCCGTCCAAGGGTTTCATCAAGATCGACGGCCGGGAGATCACCGACCAGGATCCGGTCGAGTTGCGCCGGCAAATCGGCTACGTGATCCAGAACGTCGGCCTGTTCCCGCACCAGACGATCCGGACGAACATCGGCACGGTACCCCGGCTGCTCGGCTGGGACCGCAAGCGGATCAACGCCCGCTGCACGGAACTCCTCGAGTTAGTCGGCCTGGACCCGGCGCGGTACGGCGGTCGCTACCCGCACGAGCTCTCCGGCGGCCAGCGGCAGCGCGTCGGCGTGGCCCGGGCGCTCGCCGCCGACCCGCTGGTGTTGCTGATGGACGAGCCGTTCTCCGCGGTCGACCCGATCGTCCGCGGTCGACTGCAAGAGGAGTTCCTGCGCCTGCAGGCCGCCGTACGGAAAACGATCGTCCTGGTCACCCACGACATCGACGAGGCCGTGCGGCTCGGCGACCGGATCGCCGTGCTCGCCGACGGCGGCCGGCTGTTGCAGTACGCGACGCCCGCCGAGTTGCTCAGCAACCCGGCGTCGGCGGCGGTGAGCGAGTTCGTCGGCACCGACCGCGGCATCCGCCGGCTCTCGGTGACCCCGCTGCGCGACGCGATGCGCCCGGTCGGCCAGATCGAGGACATCGGGCGGCTGCCGACGGTTCCGGCGGCCGGGACGCTCTACGACGCGCTCGCCGTGATGCTGACGGTCGACTCGCTCAACGTGGTCGTGGAGCAGGACGGCACCCCGATCGGAACGGTCTCCCGCTCGGCGATCTTCGCAGTCCCGAACGAAGAGGCCGGGGCGACGGTCTAACGACGGCCGTAGCGTGGCCGGACCGATCGGCCCGGCCACGCTACGAGGTCGGCGCGGCGTCCGGGAGGGATCAGCGAGTGCCGCGCCTACCGCCCAGAGTGGCGAGGCCGATGAGCCAGCCGACGAAGAGGCCGTACGTCGCACCCTCACCGGCCGACCGGAAGGCGCCCAGCAGCGACGGGTTGGCCAGGAACAAGGTGGTGAGCAGAGCGGTGAAGCCGCCCGCGAAGATATACGCGGCCCAGCCTGCGAAGAACTGGCTGATCGTGCCCCGAACCCGGGCCAACTGCGAGCCGGGCAACAGAACCAGGAACAGCGCCGTCAGCAGGACGAGCAGGATCGCGCGCAGGTCACTCACGATGATCTCGCGAAGCGAGTCGTTCGAGTTGAATTGCCAGTGTGGCCATGCCAGCAGGCGCAGCCACCAACCGCCCGCCGTACCGGCGTTGGTGTTCTTGTTCACCCAGTCCGAGTACCAGGGGCTACCGAAGACGAGGACGAGTATGAGTGCGGCAAGCGTGCCCGCACCAGTCACGGATTTGAAGCGGTTGCCGAGAGCCATGGTCCGCTAATGCCCAGCACACGCACACTTTCAAACTGCGCGCCTACTGCCGCTGCAGGTAGTCGATGAAGGCGGCCCGCAGCAGCGGCTCCTGCTCGCCGTACCGATGTCCGGTCAATTCCCGCCAGAGCGCCACGAACTCGTCGATCGTCGGGCCGATCGAGTTCGGCGCACCGTCCAGTTCCGCGGCCTCGTCGGCGTTGGGCAGGTGCTTCAGCACGGACCAAAAGAAGCCGATGTCGCGCCTCTCCCGGGCCTTAGCGAAGGCGCGCTCACGCAGCTCATCCGTGGGCAGGGCATCCAGCTCGGCGAAGGTCGAATCGGTCATGCTGGCCAGCATAGGGTGGCGGCCCAGCGGATCAGCGGGTAGTGCCCCATGGTCCGGCATCCCAGCGGTCGGAGCGGGGCTGCGGCGAGGCGGTCTGCGTCCAGGTCTCGGGCCGGTCGGGTTGCCAGGTAGTGGCGGCGGTTGACGCGGCCGCGTTCCACTCCTCGTCGACGACCGCGGCGGGTATCGGCCGGCCGTAGGTCTCCACGAGCCGGGTGATGATCAGGCCGCCGCCGACAGCGCAGGCCGCGGTGGCGAACAGCGCGATGTCAAAGTTGCGCCGACCCGAATAGTCCAGGAAGAGCGCCATCGCGGCCACCGCGAGCAAGGTGCCGAAGATCCCGCCCCGCCGGCCATAGGCGCTGGTGCCCGCGACGAGCGCGGTACCAATCGCGATGCCCGTCCATTCCAGCCCGGTGCCGGGCAGAATCGGCGTGGTCGACTGCGCGGCGATCAGCACGCCAGCGCCGACCGCGAACACCGACGACAGCACCAACGACCCGAGAACCGGGATCGCCGCGCCGGCGCCGCGCCGGGTAGCCGGGTCACCGACCGGGCGCATCCGGCCGAGCCAGCGCCGCACCGGCGCGAGCGTGCCGATCGCCGCCGCGATGACGGCCACCAGAGCGAAACCGCCGAACAGGAAAAACGCCTGGTTGGACGGGTCGTAGTCGCCCTGGACGTTGACCGGCGCCGTACGCAGCTGGTCGTAGACGATGACGCCCAGGCCGCCGCCCAGCGACGCGGCCCAACCCGGCACATGCAGCACGAGCACCAGGATGCCGACGACGAGGCCACCGGCGGCCGCGATGATCAGCGCCGGTAGGGCGGACTTCAGCAGGCCGAGGTCGCCGTTCTCGGCGAAGTGCAGCTCGGAAGCGAGCGCGATCGGGCCGAGCGCCAGATTGGGCACGCCAGCCCGCAGCGTCAGACCGGCGCCGAGGGTTAGCAGGCCGATCGCGGTGGCCGAAATAAGCAGCGTGTCCAGGGCTGGACGGCGCAGGCTGGCCGGATCGAGCCGGTAGAGCAGATAGCCGAGCGCGGCGACCGCGAGCAACAGCACGATCTCCCACCCGATGTGGACCCCGAGCCGGTCCCGGCCGTCGTCCTCGCTCCAGCGGCGCGCGGGCTCCACGGCCAGCTCGGCGTGTCGAGCGGAGTCGTCGGGGTCTCGGCGCCGGGCACGGAAGTCGGTAGCGGCGTAACTGTTCCGGTACGCGGCCGGGTCGCCGTCGCCCTGGTCGTCGCTCTGCCGACGAAAGGTCGTGTCGTCGTACGCCATAGTCCGCCCCTCCTCGGGTGGTCAAGGCGGCGGGGGCGCCTCCCCATGCTCAGCATACGGATAGACGCACAAGGCGGTTCAAGTCCTGGTGAACGATGATCAAAGACGCCCCGAGCGTCTGCCCGAGCCGCCCTCGTCCTTGCGATCGGGCTCCTCGGGCACCCGGCAGGAATGCTCGAGCCAGAGCGCGGCGCCGATCAGGGCGACGGCGACGACCACCCCGGCGATGGCCGCCGGAATGTCGTCGCGGGCGGCCTTGGTCGGCTCCAGCGCAAGCCAGGCGAGCAGGCCGGCGGAGAAACCCCCGGACAGCGCCCCGGCCAGCGACGACGCCTTGGCGAGCACCGCGTATCGGGCCACGGCCAGCCCGTCGACCGGGCCGGCACCGGGGCGGCGCTGGATGCGGGCCGCCGTGTTCTGGGCGAGGATGCCCTCGGCGACCGCCAGCACGGCCAGCACGATGATCGGCGGCCAGGGCAGCGCGGGCATCCGCGAGTAGAAGCCGCTGAGCAGCAGCCAACCCACGGCCGCCGCGGCCAGGGCGGCGACCACCAGCATCGACATGCTCGTCGGCCGGATCGACGGGTCCGTCTGGGCACCGCCGGGATTGCTGCTCATGCCAAAGACTCTAATGGCAGATCGGGCCGCGGAGTCATCGCGATGACGTCCGCGGCTAGGGCGTTCGCGTTCAGCAGATCGGTGACCCAGCCGTGCCCCGGCAACTGCGCGTAGGGCTGCAGATCCAACCACGGTTTAAGGACGAACGCGCGCTCGTACGCCCGCGGGTGCGGCAGCGTCAGCTCGGGATCGTCACTGAGCACCGGCGTGTCGTCCGGGCCCCAGACGGCGATCACGTCGACGTCCAGGGTGCGCGGGCCGAAGCGCCGGTCCGGGTCGCGGACGCGCCCCTCGGCGGCCTCGATGGCCTGGGCCCGGTGCAGCCAGTCGGCTGGCGCGGCGCCGGGGTCCACCACGAGCAGGACCGCGTTCAGATACGGCGGTTGAGCAGTGTCGCCCCAGGGTGGCGTCTCGTAGACGCCGGACGCCAGCACGACGCTCTCGCCGAGCAGCCGCACCGCCTCCCGCAGGTGCGCCCATCGGTCGCCGAGGTTGCTGCCGATCGACAGGATCGCGCGGGTCACCGGGCGCGCCGCAGGGTGACCGCCACATCGGCGAACTCTAGCGGGATCGGCGCGCCCGGCTTGTGCACGGTGACCGTGGCGGCGGTGACGCGCGGGTCGCTCAGGCAGACGGCGACCAGCCGGTCGGCGAGCTTCTCGATCAGGTTCACCGGCTCACCCGCGATCACCTTGGCGAGGGCGGCGGCCAGCTCGCCGTAGTGCACGGTGTCGGTTACCTCATCGCTGGCCGCCGCGGGGGCAAGGTCGAGCTCGAGCTGGACGTCGACGACGAAGTCCTGGCCCTCGCGCCGTTCGAAGTCGAAGACGCCGTGGAAGCCGCGCACCCGCAACCCGGTCAGCGTGATGCGATCCGTCACGGCGTACTCCTTGGTGTGGTCGGTCTTGGCCAGTCGGTGTCGTCAGTCCTAGCCGGTCGGTGTGGTCAGTCTTGGCCGGCCGGTGGCGTCCCAGACCGCGAGCGCGTCGACGGTGGCCCGCACGTCGTGCACCCGGACGCCCCAGGCTCCCGCCGCCACGGCCAGGACGGATGTCGCTATCGTCGCCGCCTCGCGCCCGTCGACCGGGCGCGGCGCGCCGTCGGGACCGGCAAGCAGCCGGCCGAGGTAGGTCTTGCGGCTGGCCCCGAAGAGCACCCGATAGCCCAGCGCGACCAGACCGTCAAGATGCCGGCTGAGGGCCCAGTTGTGCTCGGCCGTCTTGGCGAAGCCGATGCCCGGGTCGAGGATGATCTTCTCGGGCGCGACGCCGGCCTTGGTGGCGTCGACGACCCGGTCAAGCAACTCGGCCTGGACGTCGGCCACCACGTCGTCGTAGACGGCCAGGTCGACCATGCGCCGGGAGTGGCCGCGCCAATGCATCAAGATCCACGGGCAGCCGGCCGCCGCGGCGACGGCGGCCATCCCCGGGTCGGCCAGACCACCGCTCACGTCATTCACCACGATGGCGCCCGCCTCAAGCGCGGCGGCCGCGACGGCGGCGCGGCTGGTGTCGATGCTGATTGGCACACCCGCTCGGGTGAGCTCGCGGATCACCGGAACGACGCGGGCGATCTCGGTCTGAGCGTCAACCCGCTCCGCACCCGGTCGGGTCGACTCGCCGCCGACGTCGACGATGTCGGCCCCGTCGCGGATCAGTGCCACGCCGTGCGCGACTGCGGTGCCCAAGTCCTGGT
>Ga0307515_10016312_pt1 | contig 13607 bp, 9 predicted proteins | sample 17_EM_MG_FD_194513 | JGI IMG/M metagenome (GOLD analysis project Ga0307515, IMG submission 194513) | Populus trichocarpa ectomycorrhiza microbial communities from riparian zone in the Pacific Northwest, United States - 17_EM | ecosystem: Host-associated > Plants > Roots > Unclassified | place...
ACCATGCACTTTATCATAGGACCAAACACAACAAGGAACATGTGCACAACTACTAGCTTGAAATTTGTGAAACCATATATGATTTAAATTGTGGAGCATTTTATTTTTGAATCTAATTTAAGTGAGAGTTGATTTCATAATCATTTAAAAGTTTTATAGTACATGAATTTTGAATAAGAGTCTTGTTTTTAAATTAATTTGCAAAATATTTATTCAAATATTTTATTAATTAACTCAAAATAATTTGAATTTCCATTATGAAAATATTTTTCTCTCAAAATTTCCCAATAATTTTAAATTTTAATGCAAAATTTCCTCCTAACATTAACTTTTAGCTACTTCTTTTTTTAACTAACTCTAATCAATTCGAAATTGAAAATTTTGAGAGTAAAAGTTTCCATTGATGGATCATAAAATTCACTCCTGAATTTTATGGTTCATCAAATCATATAAAAATAATAAGTTATTTTATTTTATAGTTATTTCCTATTAAAAACTTACGAGTTGATTTTTTTAAGAAAGGATAAATAAAAGGAAATGAAAAGGCTTGCATGGGCCAAGGACCGCTATGCCTGGCCCAAGGTCTTTGATCTAGGTGCTCCTAGGCTCCTAGCTCAACGACCTTTTTTTGTTTTTTTTTTTTAAGTGAGACAACAGTTGTTTAGGATGGAGGGCGTGTCGTCTACGGTTGCTAGATAAGTGAATCCTGCCATGGCTTGCGTGTCAACCGCTGCTCTTGATTATTCAGTACTTGCACAGTAATCGCGTGTTACTACGAGCCCGTCTATAAAACTTTTTTGAATATTTAATTAGTTTAAAAAATGTACGTGAATGAAATTAAAATAAATTATATATATATATATATAATACGTGTATTTACATTTGAGTTTAAATATATTGGAAGAAAAGGTGTCTAATTTTAGTTGATGAGACATAAGAAATCACAAAATAATAATTAATTATTGGAATTTTTTTTATTTTGATAATATAACAAATAATGAAAGAAAACAGAAAATAACATGTTTTTTTTTTAAGAAGAAAAAAAGAAAAGAGAAAGAGAGGCAAGTATGAAACCCAGAACCTCCCGTCGTCGTCGTCAGAATCCCTCATCCTCGACGCCAATCCATGGAAGCCACAAATTGCATGCCTCTCAAATTCTCCCTCGCCATGCACCATCAAAACAGCCCCCAAGCTCCCTACCACCTTTTTTATTAAAGAACTATATGGCAGTGAAATTTGATTAATAGAAAATCTTGAAAGTTCAGCATGGAAGTGTAGTGCTGTGTGCCTCGGGTTTTCTGTGCCTGTTCTTTTAAAGATGGGGACCTGAAAACAGAGAGGGTAAGTAACAACGTGGATTTTCTTTTTCAGAAAATAAATAAATAAATATAAAGCCGGATCATGAACTTAAATCCATTTGACAGAGGAGAGATGGGAGCAGAAGCAAAAATGACTTGGTCTCAGCTTGATCTGATATCTCCAGAACTAAACTGTGTCTAACCCAAAATCAGCCAGCAAACCCACAGCTCTGCATGTCTGACACTTGCCCCCCCTCTAATTTCTCCCTCACCCCTTCATAAACCCCACCTGTCTACTACTGCTGAAACACAAAACAAGAGTAAATTTCACCAGCAATACAACACTCAAAGCAAGAAAGCTAGCTAGCTAGCTGGAGAAAACCAACACACAATGGGAAATGGAGCTGCCCATCTGCTCTTGCTGCTTGTGCTCTGTTATGGGGTCACAATGGCAGTGGGGTTATATAGAGGGGAAAAGGAAGACTGGAGAGGAGACAGGGATGAGACACAGATAGATAGGGAAGAAGAGTGGTTGTTGTTGCAAGATTCAAAGCGTGTGGTGAAAACTGATGCTGGGGAAATGATGGTGCTCAGGAATTATGGTGGAAGGATTATAGATAGGCCTATGCATATCGGGTTCATTACGATGGAGCCCCGAACTCTTTTTGTTCCTCAGTATATCGACTCCAGCTTGATCCTCTTCATTCGAACAGGTGTGTTATAATCTCTCTATTTTGTTGCATTCGTAGATTTCTGTCAAAACTGCAGTACTTGCATGCATTTACAACATATCCAAAAGTGGATAATGAGGACTCTAGTTTTTGAAACTTGTAATTTGGAAAAATAGATGATGAGTTGCTCGCAGAATTAATGCACAAGTATCTTCCACATTATCTGTCTTCAGTAGAAATCTATAAGCATTTTCTAAGCACTTTGCAAGGTTTCATAACCAAATTACTGAAGGAGATTGCTTTAGGTAGATCGGATATCACGAATATAGGAGTTACCGTGGCCTTTAATTTTTATGGCAAATACTATTTATTTGCACTTTGGGTTGTAGGGGAAGCCAAGGTTGGATTGATCTACAAAGATGAGTTAGCAGAAAGACGATTAAAGATCGGGGATATCTATCGAATTCCTGCTGGCTCAGCATTCTACTTGATGAACGCAGAGGAGGGGCAGAGACTTCACATCATTTGCAGCATCGACCCATCTGAGAGTTTGGGATTGGGTTTTTTCCAGGTACGTCATTACTTAGGCAACTTGAGAAATATTTTGTCGCTGAATCTTGAGGGTTCAGGGGAGCATAATTTTGTGCCTGGAGGCTTCTAGTAGTGGAAGTTCTAAGGATTATTTATGGCTTAAATATGATTAAAAAAGTTTCGGCACTGCTTGTTTTTTTGAATTACTAGGTTGCGCAATGACTGCCATCTTTTCTGATTTTATGTTTGCAGTCCTTCTACATTGGTGGGGGAACCTATCCACCATCCATTCTTGCTGGTTTTGAGCTAGAAACCCTTTCAGCTGCCTTCAATGTAAGCAAGCAGATCAAAGTTGCCCACAAAATATCCACCATTAGCCTCTGCTCCTTGATTAATTTCTTTGTTCCAATAGTTTGATAAATTATGCATTGCAGGTGACAGCAGATGAAGTAAGGGAAATCATGACCAGGCAACAAGAGGGTCCGATAGTTTTCATAGGTGATTCTAGGGCACCAAGGCCAAGCTTATGGACAAAATTCCTTCAACTGAAGGAGCAAGATAGACTACAACACCTAAAAAGAATGGTGAAATTCCAACAACAACCCAGTCAAGGAGAGGAGCAAAGGACATGGTCATGGAGGAAACTCTTGAATTCAATATTTGGACAGGAAAATAAGAAAAAAGGTGAAAAAGTTGGCAAATCCCCTGATTCATACAATATCTATGATAGACGGCCTGACTTTAGAAACAACTATGGATGGAGCATTGCCCTTGATGAGTCTGATTATCAGCCTTTGAAATACTCTGGTATCGGTGTCTATCTGGTCAACCTTACTGCGGTAATTATTCTTGTTCAGTCTCTTGATGTTGCTCATTGTTCACTATGTTTTACGATATCCAATGCATTTTTTCTTCAGAACAGAAGCAGTATCAACTGAAGGCTCAACTATATATAGGAGTTTCATCCTCTTTAACATGAACCAAATGGTCCTCTACTTATCTACTAACAGAAAACTGTTAGCAATTGGATCAACTAGATAATACATTGGTAGAAAAACATCCACGTACAAATGTTACTGAATTAGTAAACTCCTTATTCTTATCTTTTGGGGCAATTTTTGTCTTAGGGATCAATGTTGGCACCTCATGTGAACCCAACAGCAACAGAGTACGGAATTGTTTTGAGAGGGAGCGGCAGAATACAGATTGTGTTTCCAAATGGAACACAAGCGATGGATGCTACAGTAAAAGAAGGCGATGTTTTCTGGGTTCCAAGATACTTCCCCTTCTGTCAAATTGCAGCTCGGTCAGGTCCTTTCGAGTTCTTTGGATTCACAACTTCAGCTCGCGAGAACAGGCCACAGTTCCTGGTTGGGGCAAACTCAATTCTTCAAACCTTGAGAAGCCCTGAGCTTGCGGCTGCTTTTGGTGTGAGTGAGGATAGGATTAATCGTGTCATCAAGGCACAGCGCGAGGCTGTTATATTGCCTTCAGCAAGTGCAGCGCCACCAGATGAGGAGGAGGGGGTGGCCAAGTTCGAGAGGGTGCAGAAGGTGATCAAGAGCTTTGTCAACGAAGTGATTATGGGTTTCGATTAGAAAAGAGTGAAGTGCAGGATAAAGTTCGAGAGGGTGCAGAAGGTGATCAAGAATATCTTTTGGGTAGCTTATATTTTCGCTTTTCTTAGTTCTTTCTGTTTGTGTTCCTTGCTTCGTTGCTTTCACTGTTTGTCTCTGAGTTGTAAATAAGAATAAAATCGACTTCTCTTAGCTACTGATTTCCCTTTATAATTTATTATCGCCATGGCCATTTGAGATTGGATTATATTGGGAACAGCGGCCTAAACCTTCACAGGGCAGGAATAAAAACTAGTCAGGGGTGCTCTGAAAATGATTGTCTGATGATCATTTCAGTAATTTGGTGTTTCGCGATGAACAGAGGGGAGATCATGAGGTAGGAGGGAGCTATAGGGCTTTTTAGCAAAATTTATAATCCAATTCTATATAGTTTAACTCTAATTATAGTTTAATTTTTATTCGAATCTCTTTCTAAAAGTTGAAAAATCATTTTCCAAGTAACATAATTAGAATAAAAATGGTAATTCATCATATTAAGGAATAATCAAGCCCTCACAACTTGTTTGTAATCACAGTGAACGTTTTGGACACTTGGGATGAAATTTTATAAAATCTTGGAGTTGCTGTGTTTTACATGGTAGAAGATTATGCTAATGGTGTAAAAACAATATAAATTAAATAATAAATTGATAAACCGAAAAATAGTTCTTAATGCTAATAATTTTTTTTTTTAAGTAAAACATGGATTTTAATCCTGATTTTTCTTTTTAATTTATACTTTTCTATTTTTTTTTATATTAAAGGTTATTTTTCCATATTAATTTTTTTTTATATAAATACATCATACAAATATAGTTTATTTATAACAAATATATGAATAAATTAAAAATAAATTACAATAATATCTCTGAAATATTATAAAAACACAAAACAAATTATACTAATTTAAACATGTGAAATAAAAAAAATAAAAAAATAAGACAAAGGTTATTAATTTAAATAAAAGAATTAATGCAAAGTAAAAAAATACATGAAAAGAAGATATTTAATTAAAATTAAAATTAATAAAAATCAAAGACTGTTAGAATAAATATTCAAAAGATTATGAATGATCTGGAATAAAAGTAGAAAAAGAATATTTTTAATTAAAAATTATATATTAATATGATTTCTTTCTGGACAATTTTTTTATCAGAATATTTATTTTTTAAAGAAAAACATTATTAGAATCATATAAAAAAAATTAAATAAAACAATAATAACCTTTAAAGAAAAGGAAACAAAATTATGCAATAATAATAAATAATGTGTAGAAAAGGAAACAAAATTTAAAGAAAAAAATCAAATACAAATTATGAAGGGCTATCCAAAAGCGCTTTCAATAATTTATAAGAAAATATAATTTTATTTTTAAAAATGATATTTTTAATATATTTTAAAGTTATTATTTTAAAGAAATTTAATCTAAAAAATAAAAAAAATACATAATGGGCCAAATATATATAAAGGCTAGGTGCAAGCTTGGAAGGCCTAGCATGCTTGGCCCATTTCAAGAAAAGGCCATGCACGGGGTGAGGCTCTAGCATGAACTTTTTTTTTTTTTATCAAAATAGTTTGTCTTCTCTATTTTTTTTTATTTAAAAAAGAGATAGAAATAGACAGCATGCTATATGCTTGTTTAGTTTCCAACAATCGAAATGTGGTTTTTTGGATTTAAAAAATTATTTTTTAATTTATTTTCAGTTAAAAAACCTAATAAATATATTTATTATGTAAATGAATCAATCCTTAATTCAAACACTCCTAAATCATTTTAAAAACCTAAATTATTTCAATAAAAAAAATAATATTTTTTTATGAAAGATTCCTATATTAACTAGGATTTCTAAATGAATAAAGATTTTATCTAACAATCACTCTTAGAGAAACAAATAAGTTGAAGCTCGCTTTTCTTTTCTAACTTAAAAGCTTTCTCTTTATCATTTAAATAGTTTTCTATCTCTCAACGTCTATTATAAATATTGCCCTCTAATTCTCTCTTTTGCATCTCAATACCCAACAAGAAGTCTGCTTGTTCATTTTAAATCCAGTTGAACCATAATGGAACGTTTGGGAACGCGGTTCAACCCGCGTTCCTAAAAAAATTGAATTTTTTTTTACTAAAATTTAATATGATTTGTACATTTTGGATCGTTTTGATGTGCTGATGTCAAAAATAATTTTTAAAAAATAAAAAAACATCATTGGCATGCATTTTGGCACAAAAAGTTATTTGAAAAGCACCCGCAATCACACTGCCAAACAAGCTCTTAGAGCGTTTTTGCTCTATTTTATTTATAAAATCTTCACGTTCACGATTAGTTGACTCAACATCTTGCTTATACTGATCTTGTATAACTTTCTTTTCTAGTTGACTTGCTTATACTGATCTTGTATAACTTTCTTTTCTAGTTGATTGTGTTCAATTTTGTTTAAGATTTCCTGCTTGATCATCATGTTCAATTGAGATTGCAATGCACCGTAAATGGCTATTGCAGACTTCTTTGAATTCAAGTGATGCTTATGAGAGTCTTGTAATTTATTAATTGATATCTCATTTTAAATCTTTCAATTTTTCAATAGCTTCTACCACATACTCAAAATGAATAGTTATGCTTCAAAGAATTCTCTCCCTGACTAGAAGATCTGACATTTTTTCTCCATTAACTTTCATTTAATTAACTAATTTTTATTTTCATAAGAAATACTTTTCAATAATCTCATTGTCTTTAATTCGTAGAAGCTCAAACTCTATGCAACTATGCATAAAGTATGTACCTTTACCTTCTTCGTCTTATCCAAACCTTTCTAAGATCTGTTTAAAATATCCCAAGCTTCTTGTACAGTTTCACCATGCATGATTTGAAAGATGTGATATTCGGCTTCTTGATTTTTCTTCTTGGCTCAATTTGTTTTTTTTTGCAAATTCATTGACGCTGGAACATCTTTTTGGATTTGAGAACTCACTTTCTGAAAAGCGTATTTTATAGGTTCAGGTGAAAAAGTAAAACTCCGGCTGTCCCAGACTCTTATAAAAGGTGCACGCTCTTACTCGAACTCAAGACCTGCTGTGCAAATCTCAAACCCTTTACCATCACGCTACGCCTCTTAGGGCCAAGCCCCAATATACTCGTTGAATCCGAATTTTCCAATATTCAAAATTGTTTTTTCTGTCAAATTTGTACTCTGAACAGTCCATAAATTTTGTATTAGAACCCATCCCTCTGAAATGACTAAAAAACTGCTGTTGTCTTTGCTAAGAAAAAATAAAAATTGATGCTGTATTGCCCTCCGCTTGTTTGCTAAAACAACTGCACTGAGCTACTGCTAGGGAGAAACACTTCAACGTTGCTGGTTCATGTTACTCCACGAGCAGAAAAGAACGACTTTTCTTGCGCTACAATTTCGTCTGATCTGTTGCGAGTTTTGAGGTCTTATTCATTGCCTTGGAATGAGAATTTTCTATTGCTCCTTCTGCTACTGCTGTGTATAAGACAGCTGCTCGAACTGAGCTGTTGCTGGGAGGACTGCTGCTGTGACGCTGCTGCAGTGAAGAAACTTGCTGCTGGTTCAATTTGTTTGCTGCTTCTGCCTTGATCTGCTTGAAGGCTTGCTTGTTCAATAAGGCTGGTGTGATTACAAATTAAAGCTGCTGTGTTTTCTCACATAATTAACCTAGGTTCTGATATGAATTGTTAGAAACAAAACACACAAATATTTGGATTAACCTCCCAATCTTTATTGATTAATCACTCTTAACACACCATCCTCTTTTATCAACTCAAATTCTGAATGTGTTGACCCTTATATTTACAAGGAGATTGCTCCTCTAACTATCATAATGTAACTAGGAATATAATTACCTAATTAAACAAGTATTCTAATAATTAGGATTTTATCTAACAGTTGGCCATGTTTGGCAAAATTGGCTACTCTTCAATTCGATCCCACAACTCGTAGTTCAATACTAATTTGGAGATGGAAATGCCTGCAAAGTTTCCAGTTTTTATAGCAATGGCCTCAACTACTGCACATATATTTTTATTGTTGTTTGATGTTTCCAACCTCTAACAAACCCCAAAACTATTCCCATGTTCTTGCATTTTTGTCAACATCAGGAAAAAGAAAAGGAAAACGGGTTTCCACTAGTCTCGCTCCACATGACAGATATATGAAACCTGATCCATGACAAGCAAGTATTTAACCGGTTTGATAATGAAAATATTCTCAAGATTTTAAAGTCAAATTGCTGTTAGTATTTGATCATTCTATGAACGGTGGGATGAATTCTGCACCATCTTCCCTCTCTGTGGCTTCTACTTCACTACCATGCAAATGGCAATCCCTATTGACAGACATTACATGGAACTGCTGCGAACTTCCATCTTTCTTTTTTACTTAAAGGTCAGGGAATTTTCATACTAAATACTTCTGATTTGCAACATTATGGACTTGTTGTAACATGATTTAATTTGTCCATATGGTATGTAACAAGTTGGGTAGAGAGAGGGAAAATAACCACCGTGCATACTAGCCGGTGCAGACTCTGAATGGCTCGTATGCCGGAATCATTTTCAAGATTTGGCCAGAACAGAGGACTAATTCTACTGAAGGATTATAAAAAAAATAATCATGGCGGGAGTATGTACTGAGTACTGACCATGTCCCTGCAATTTGCTATTTGCAAATTCCCAGTTTTCTTGACATTTTTTCTAACTAATACTATTACTGCATGCGTATGCTTTGATTGTTCTCTTGAAAAAAGAGATTTATGAAGGAATAAAAGAAAGATTGAGTACAGGTGATGATTTATATTTTTTTTTCTCTCTTCTACAACAGGAAAAAAAAAATTCTTCGTTTTTTTTATTGTTTATACAGTTATCCTTCCCATTCATTTCAATTCCACTATTCCTGTTCAGGATTTAACCCAATTTAAATGAAAACGGAAGCATTATAAATACACACACACATACCTGGAGAACAACTTTTTTTCTTTGTTTAACCAATATGCATAGAGAGTAGGTGAGCAAGAATTAATCACAGCAAAACTGTTCTCACAAATCTAATTTTGAGTCTGATAATGGTTTTCTTCCCCCTTTTACCAATGGAAATGTTTTAACCCTAATATGCAACACATGCACGTACAAGCAACCTGTATGGAAAAGGTAAGTAGTCGAAACAGATTTTTTAAACATTTGAGATCTTAGTTCATCAAGAAACACCCAGAGAAGAGCCTGCGATTCTAGTGGCAGCAGGGGAAAACCGTTGCGTCGAAGATGCCGTCAAAGTTGATATGCCGGTAGGATTATTCTTTTTCATTTTTTCCCCTCTTTTTTACAATGAACATACTTCACGGTTGAGTCCGTGTGTATATATTTTAATACACAACTACAATCGAACTGAAGGCATCAATTTTGTTCATCATGCTAAGGAAAAGATGACAATGCAAGCCTGCAAGGTTAATTATAAAATTTCTCCATAAGTCGCAACTGGCTCATCTTAAAGGAAAATAATCCTTTTATTTTCTCTTCGTTTTTATTTTTCAATTACACAAGTAACAGTAACTTATGATTTAAGTTGAAGAAAACATGTCCTGGCATGTTTTACACATGGTTTCATGCTAACTGATTTCACCTTTGTCCATGTCATATCTTGTATCAAACAATGTGAGGAGATTTGCAGAAGAATGTACAAATTGGCATGATCATGGTATGCAAAAAGTGTGATTCACGATAGCACTCAGACACTAAGCTTGGGACGGAAGTCGGAGTCTATGAATCGAGTGCTAAATTCATCCAAGCAAGCCATCCGGATACGTTCAGGTGTTGCTGGATTATCAAGAGGAAACCACTCATGATGCCCAACTTCTGCTCTTGCAGCTATAATAGCATCTTTGATGGCAAAAAAGACAGCTGAAGCCAGGAAAAATGGAGGCTCACCAACAGCTTTAGATGAGTGGATAGCCTTTACATTTGGATGACCCTTGAACCAAAATGGAGAAATAAGTTAGAAAGTATTTTTAAATTCAATCTTTAAATTAAGCTTTTCTATAACGGGAAACTTAGACTATCAAGTGAATGAAAAAACTAGAAGATCTGGAATGTATATTGGCTGGATTTAATTATAGCATTGCAACCATAATACCAGTAACCACTTTGACATCAAATGGAAATAACAGACATGATCCAATCTCTTATGACATTTAGGAAAACAGAGATGATTAACACCAGAAGCACCATAAAGGAACAAGGAAGTGATATCTGAACCATCTAGTAACAGAGGAATGGCGAAAAATATACCTTGAGAAGTGAAACGCTGAATTTGAACGGGACATCATTCATGGAAGGAATCTTATAACTTCCAGGCCCACTTGTATACAAACAGCCAGGGGGGATCCACTTATGTGCTGCATCTCCCCACTTAAGTTCTTCTATGGCCACCCATCCCAAACCTTGTACAAATGCTCCTTCAATCTGAATTCAGTTGGAATGAATACAATAAATTTATAAGCGAACATATACATGATTACTGGCGTAAAAGGCAATAATTCAATGCCTCAATTCTCAGAGTTTTGTACAAGGACATTAAAAAACTGTTAAACATAAATTGTAAGGTGGATGTAGTTTATTATGGATGATGAAAATCCCAATTGAAAACAGAAGTGAAAGGAAAGGCACCTGTCCAACGTCAATGGCTGGATTGATAGAGTAACCAAGATCCAGTATAATGTTTGCTGTCCTTGTGTGGAAATCTCCCGTCAACGTGTCAATTTCAACCTCAGCAAATGCAGCCCCGTAGGTGAAGTAATTAAATGGGTTTCCTTTACCAGTTGTCCAGTCAAAGCCAATGTCAGGTGTAATGTAGAATCCATGAGCTGAAAGGTCTATTTGCTGCATGTAGCAGGCTCCAGCCAGCTGTGGAAAATTAAAATACAAAATAAATTTCCTCATATTATACTGGTCACAATAATCAAGTAGCCTACATTGATTCATTCCATTAAGCTATTAATAGATCAAAGTAATCAGAATCTTTCTAAATACTACAAATATGCATCTACCATCTGCTGATTGATTCAAAATTTCGGTCTATAGACTTCTAAACAACTCCATGTTCCATACAATTCTGGCCTCAAAACATCGTTATTAGTTTTACCATTTGACTTTGTGAAACGTATTCTATGTTTTATTATACAATAGTTCCACATAAGGTAACATCGTTCCCTCCTGAGAATCAGGGTCTGGAATGACACGTATACCAGTTCTTCAAGAGCTGGTCTGTAATCAAACATTAAAGTAATGCTCTCGTTTATTTAATTGTATGCATGCACAACTACAAAGTTTTATGCTGAGGCAACAAGCCTTTTATGTGGCCATGCAATGGTATAGGCCTGAAGCAGAAAGGTATCCCTTTTTAAAAATAAAAAAAAATTGAGAAATATATTGTTTAAATGCACCCCATTAGCTTGGAACTGAAACAGGCCACACGATAAAGGGAGGGTACAACAGGTATAGAACTTTATGAGAAAATTCTGAAGACATGAAAAAATGAAATTTCAAAATCCAGTAATCAAATTCAAATCCAAGAAACAAAGTCATCAGTTCTGTTAAGTCCTTGCTGTGCTAGCTGATCACTGAATCCATTTGCTTCACAAAGGTATAGACATGACACTAAAAAGTATGGAAATGAAATGTGAAGGGATGTCTTGATGCAAAAAGGGAATACACTTGAAGCTCATAGAATACTGAAAATAAATAAATAAATAAATAAATTGACCTCGGGCTTGTTTGGGATTGTGATAGTGGTGGCGGTTCAAAATGCTTTTCACTTAGAAATGCATCAAAATGAAGTTTTTTCATTTTTTAAAAATTATTTTTGACATCAGCACATCAAAACGATATGAAAACATAAAAAAAAAAATTCATTTTAAGCAAAAAAAAAAAATTTCAAAATTTTTAAGCAAACCGCGTTCCCAAACACAAAGATGTATGTGGAGAAACCATAAAAGCAACATTAGTACATTACCTCAGCAAACGAGCTGAAATTATGTTTTAAAGCAACAGGCTCCATTCGTGCCTTTATTTGCTCGCATGCATCCAAAACTGCTGCTCCATACAAATCAGAGCTTGCAGAAGCTGCTGTTGGTGATGTATTAGGTACCTGATTTGGTGACAAATGCAAAACCACAAACAAATAGATAGAATAAGCATCAACTATCTGACTATTCAAATATTTATGGAATGGATTTTATCACTTTATTGCTACTCTGAATCAGCATATAAGAATGAGAGAGTTCAATAAGAGCATTATTAACGAATCCCAAGTTATGTTTTCCAAACTTGGTGTAGAATGTCAGGCTCCAGTGTGATCAATCAGTAATTTTTCTGATCTCAGAAATTTTATGCATACTTCTGACCAAAAATGACAAGAACAAAGAAATAAAGCAAAATAAAAGCTGAAGAGTATTTATTGGGAAGCAGCAGTAAAAATTTGACAGATATTTCTAAATCTAAAAAAGGGAAGATCCTATCCTCTCGCTACATTAAGCTGTAATAAAAGACTACTTAAAAATTGCAAGTTTTTTGGCACTACCTCTTGCTCTACCAGCATGCGTGAAATGAATTGAAAAAGTAAGTTATTTCTGGTCTTGATGACACTTCTCATATGTCACACTCATTACATCTTGCATTAGTCCATACTCCATGTGCAATCTAAGCCTCCCCACCCCCAACACACAGAACACAAAAGTTTTTTTTTAAAAAAATCAGACACAAGGGCCATGCCATATTGTTCACAGGGTGTTTGGGAATGTTTTTTCAAAGTGCTTTTCATTTCAAAACACATTAAAATGCGTTCCAACAATGCGTTCCAACAGGTCACTGAAACTAGAATAATATCAAGCCTCAGGTTGCAGTATCTCGATACCTTGTCAGTACTTGTCTCTGATATAAACACAGAACTTAATGGAATATTGAAAGCAGAAGCAGCAACTTGAGCAACTTTTGTATGTAAACCTTGGCCCATCTCAACACCTCCATGTGTAACTAAAACAGTTCCATCTGTGTAGACATGAACAAGAGCACCTGCCTGCATATTTAAGAAGACGGTTAGACAATCAGGGTCCTGCAAAGTTACTTAAAAAATACACTACATGAGTCTGAACTAACATGGACAATTGACAAGTCAGGAAAAACATAACCATTCTGTTAGATGATCCGGTTGCTGTGTTGGACTGCATTTAGAGATAGGTTCTGTACCTATCATTTGACCATTTATGATAGTACTAGATAGTTGCATATTCTGTTAGTTGGTCAAGAGTCCGAGGCTACAAGAGCTTAATGAGCTGAGTGACACATGACAGTCATGAATTTCATGAGCCATGTTAGGTTTGTGGAAATTGTAAAGAAAATTTTCTAATCACACTAGTATGTGTCAGATTGCTAAGATGAGACAAAATGTTCAATGAAAATGAACATTTTGCAAGTTTAACATCT
>Ga0307515_10016313_pt1 | contig 13607 bp, 4 predicted proteins | sample 17_EM_MG_FD_194513 | JGI IMG/M metagenome (GOLD analysis project Ga0307515, IMG submission 194513) | Populus trichocarpa ectomycorrhiza microbial communities from riparian zone in the Pacific Northwest, United States - 17_EM | ecosystem: Host-associated > Plants > Roots > Unclassified | place...
TATTTTATAAAAAAAAGTAGGTATAGACTCGTAGTTATTATCCTTACTATTAAATATTACCCTTTTTAGCTAGAGGTGGCTATATATATTCTATATATTATTAGCCAGCTTAATATATTATATATAATATTAATAGGGTTTACTATATATCTACTCCACCTTTCTAACCTTTTAAATGGGCGAGAAGCCTTATACTTTCTTCTAATTAGCGCCTAGCTAAACTCCCTATTACCCGTTCTCTTATTAGGAAAGGCTAGCTAATCTATAATATATAAAGTATTACGGCACTAATATGCGTGAGCTATAGGGGGGCTTAGTTAGGGTTCGCTTAGGGCTTGGCTCCTACTGTATATAGACGTGTCCTTTTCTATACCTCCTTCTACTCCTTATCTTAATATCCTTATTAATAGACAATCCAATTATATAGGCTTATATACGTTCTTTACAGCGCTTATACCTCGATTAACTAAGTCCTGTAATATAAAGCTCTTAACTTCTCTTTATTATATAAGCCTTAATAGCCTTCTTAACTAGTAAGCTCTTAATAAAGTATAGCTAATAGTATATATAGAGACTTAAAAATCAAACTTATTAAATAGAAAGTCCTATATCTTATTAAGGTAAGTAGTAGGTTAGTCTTTAAGAAAGTTAAGTAGCCCCTATTACTAGTAACGCGTTAGTAAAAACCCAATACTAAGCGATATTAGACTTATAAGCTCTTAATAGGCCAGAAGTAGCTTTAATTAACTTTATATAAGACTAGCTAGTATATATAGCTCGTTATAGAGGTTAAGGTTTAATTATATCTTGTAAACGGTCGTACGAGACACGTTAATAGCCTTCGCAATAGCTGGCACCTCCTTACTAGCTTCAATTCTAACCCTAATTCGATATACAACCTTAAGCGCGAGCCTTCTGCCCATTTTAGGCAATAAGTAGTGGATTAAATGCGTTACATTGCATTTTATACAAATTTTGGTGGAGTATCCTACTAGCGCTATTAGTTAACAGATACTTAAGCTATCTTATCTATTAAGGCTTAATTACGGTAAAGACTTTCAAGTTATTTCTAGAGTAGTAGGTGTAGGCCGCAATCTAGATAACGCGTTAATTTATAAGTTAGCACGACTCCGCGATCTATATAAGGAGCACGGCGTACTACTTTATCGTACTTACCAGATTATAACCCAATTAAGGCGACGTTTAAGGACCTTAAGGCGTGGGTTAAAAGGAACCATCGACTAGTAGAGACATTTAAGAGCTTTAAGGCGTTTTTATACTTTACCGTTAGTTAATTAATAGGAGATTACGCGGAGGCGCATTATAGAAATATAGGATATATAGTCTAAATCTATCTACTGCCTTAATAGCTTAAAGGTAGAGATCTTGCCTCTTATCCTTATCAACATTCCTGTCCTCCCTCCTATTAAATACCTTTCACACACTTATAAAACGCACTACCGCTAGTGGCGGCAGCGGCGGCTCTGGCTCCTCTGCATTCTCGTCCTCTACCTCCTTCTCTCCCTTATTATTGTCCTCTGCATCTATATCCATTAAGGTTTAGGACGCGGTAATACACGCGTCGGCGGCTTAGCTGGGTTATTGCGTCTATTAGAAGCCATGGAAAACACCACATAAGGTCCTATATAATTATCCTAATTAGGCTAGACTTAAGCTTTATTTTGAGCTACTTACGGCTATTTGCTAACGTTTGCTAGGTCTTTAAATAGCCTGCATTGCACCTCATACAAATTTTGGTGGGGTGCGATGCCGGCTGTTCGTGGGCTTACGCGAGTCCACGATCTTTTGCGGATGACTGTGCACTTCAGACAAGCTTGGCGCTGGGCAGGCGCTAGGGTGGCAGCTTGGCGGTAGCTAGGGCAGGAGCTGGGAGCAGCAGACGGAGCAGCAGCTGGAGCAGTGTCGGAAATAGGAGCGGGGCAGTAGCAGGGGCTGGAGCGGGAGCGGGAGCGGGAGCAGTAACTGGAGCGGCAGACGGAGTAGTTGCTAGAGTAGTAGCAGCTAGAGCAACTAGTAGAGCAACAGCCAGGCCGCAGCTGGAGCAGTATAAGAGTAGTGGCTGGAGCAGCTGGGGGGCAGCTGGAGAAGTAGCTGGGGCAGCAGAGGGAGCAGCAGAAGAAGCAACAGAGGGAGCAGCAGCCCGCTTTCTTACCCCGACCACATCTCGCCTTGGCGGGGTAGCCTAAAAATTCTTGTAGTGGCAGTCTCTCTCCTTTTAGGCTTTATAACTTTATATACTTATAATACTATTTTATAGGCTACTCCTACTTAGTACCATATTATCTTAGTAGATTATCGCTCTTTATATTTTTTAATATCTCAGATTTCTATTTATTTAGTTACTTAGTCGATTTTTAGATTATATTCTTATAGTAATAGTTCTTTAGGTATTTCTACGATTCTCTTTCCTTTAGGAATTCCTCCGTAAGGAACTATTTTAGTTTAAGTATTAAAGTTCTTTATTCTTATACTTCCGTTAGGTGCTAACTATATATATATTTTATATTATAGTATCTTCTTTTGTTAATATTCTAATATATTTAGGTAGAGTACCTATTATTCTATAATTTAGGTATTTAATATATCTTATAGTAATTATTAATATATACTATCTATAATAGTATATAGTATACTAAATACTTTAGGTTAATTCTAAGTTTATCGCCTTCTTTAAATTTAAATTAGTAGTTCCTTATTCCTAAGAATAAGACCTCTTTTATTACGTAAGCTTATATTAGGTATAATAGTAACTTAGTAAATAGGCTAGATATATAGGTAAATAATAGTTAATAAGATTACTAAACTATAGAGTATATACATAATAGATAACTTTAATTATATTTTAAGATTTACCACTAAGAGTATAAGTATCTATAGTAGAGACTATGGTCCTTAAATATATAGCTCCCTTCTATAGAAGCTGTATTATATATATAATATAAGTGGTTATATAACTCGCCTACTACTTATTATATAGTTTAATTGGTTCTACTATAGCCCATACTACCTTATATAGTTTGTTTAGTTATATACTTAATATCTGTAACACTTTATATATAGGGTCCGTAATATCTTTAGCTGTTACCTTTATCTACCAATTGTCTTCCTAATCTTTAGCCTAATATTTTAGATATCTTTAAGTTTTAAATTCCTTTTAATTATTACTTTATCTTTATTAATACTACCTTTAATATACTTATATAAACGAGTTTAATTCTTCTTTAGTAAAGTAGCGCTTTATAGCTATTCTTTTATATCCTTATATATATAACTTAATAGCTCTTAAGAATATAGTCTTTTTGTTATAGACGTTACAACTACTTAAAGGGATATAGGATATAAGTATCCTAATAGACTTACTAGCTAAAATAGAGTTAGTAAACCTATATAACAAGGGATAAGTTATATAATATTATACGCATTATATATAGTATAAGGAAAGAACGTCTTGCATAATATATATAATATATATATTACGTATAAACGGATTTCTTAAAAGTCTAGTTGTATATATAAAGGACTATAGTCCCTACCGTAGATATTTCTCTCTTTATAATAATTCTTAGAATATAGTCGGAGTAAATTTATTAATTAATACTCTATAGTTTAAATCTTTTTTTAAATCTATCTATATACCTAGCCTAATTACTAAGCTACTATAGTATCTCCTATAAGCTTACGTGATACTTTTCTTTAGTTTACTCTATTTTATTAAGCTATTTTGCCCTTAGTATTCCTATTTTTTGGCCTATTTTTAGCATATTTTTAATACTAGCTACCTACCTCTCTATCTGGTTCTAAATATAGGATATAGAATAGCCTTTCGCGGCTTACTATTTCCTAATACGCTTATTAAACTCTTTTTAACCTTTAGTTAATCCTTTAGTTAATACTTAAAAAAGATTTTAAAATACTAACCTTTTACCTTTATTAAGTAGTAAAGGAATACTTTAATCCTCTTACCTTCTATCTTATAAAGTAAAGGTTAAGCTTAAACCTATAGAACTTGGCCACCTAACCAAAATTAAACCACCTATTTGTTCACATATTTTCTCTATAACGAATTAATTAATATAGACCAAAATAAGTAGAATTTATAAATAGTTATTATAGATTCTAAATATAATGTTTATAAGTCTATACGAAGAGCAGTGCTTACATATAGTGTCCCTTTGGCAATTTTAAGCGAGAATTAAGCAGTAGACTACCAAAACAATTTATACACCAATGGAAATAGCAATTAACTTATATATAGTAGGCCATCCTTACCAATTAGGTACTTAAATAGGATTTATAAAAAATTTCCCTATTATATACATAATTATAAAAAAAATAATAGCTTAAGTCTTTGGTTAAGGTAGCAACATAAAGCCCCTTAGTAAAATATAGGTAATCAGCTACTTAAAATAAAATCTTTATATAAAAATTATATATACCTAATTAATAGAAGGTATATAAATTAATAGGCTATAACTAAAGTAAATTTAAAAGTTTTATAGCCTTTATAAAAGGGTATAAAAAAAGGTTAATATATAGGTGAAAAATACCTAAAATATAGACAAATTTAGAGTTATATTAAGCATATATATAAATTTAATTACAATAAGATATATCTTTAAAAACAATCTATACAGTTGTTTAATAATTATAAATAGGTATTTATTATAAAGATAATATTTGCCCTTAGCTAGTTGATTTATTTTAAAGGAAAATACCCCTAATTAATATAAGTATACTAAGGTAAAGTATTTTATTAAATATATATAGCCTAAAAAGATAGTTAAATAGCTAATTGTATTATATTTAGGCAATTTATTAAAAAAACTTATACTTAAAACTAATTTTTTAAGTAATAAAGCTTAATTATATTTCTTTAATAGCTATATAGGCCATTATATAGTTAAGTTTTTAATAAAATGTAAAATATAGAATATATAGCTCCCTTTTTGCTACTTTATTTAATATAATAACTCTTAAATCTATTTTAAATATCCTTAATTAAGTTAAAATATTTTAAGTAAATTATAAAGTATATATATCTTAGTAATATAGCTCTAATTAAGAAGTACTATTTTATTAAGTATTAGTATAAGACCTAAAAAAAGGCCTTATAATAAAAATAACCAATTTTAGGCAGTATATCTTTAGTATTTATTTATAAAGTCTATATAAAGGCTTTAAATATTTTTAGATAAAAAATAGGGCTTTAATAAATGGGTTAAGCTTTAAAAAAAGCTAATAGTAATTAATTTAATAATATAACAACCTTAAAAAAGCCTTATAATATATATTATATAAAAGAACCTAACCTTAAACTAGTGGAGCTCTTGCTATACCTGGCCTAAAAAGATTAAAACTAACTAAAAGAAACCTAAAAAACACCTAGAGAATCCCCCTAAAATATATGCATTGTAGTGGAGGCACATGTTAAACGATGGAGGTTTGCATTCGCGCGTAACCGCCAGAACTACGCCTAGTAATAGCCCTCCATAATAAAGACGGGCGAATACTATACTATAGAGCGGAAATACCTTTATTAAGAAGGCATCTAACAAAATATAAAGCCTATTAGACGCGTCTAGTATCTAGAATTGCGGGGAAGTAACTATTAGCTATAACAATTTAATATAGCTAGTAGAATAGCTCCGCCAATTTAGTAAACCTTAGGCGCCCCTCTAGTAAACCCTTAATTAAATCCTCTAACGGCTAAGTAAAATTAAAAAGAAATAAAAACCCCTTTTACTGGCGAACCGCACCTAAGCCACTATAGCTATACTTTTACTGCATAGGGAACCTACCCCCCTTAAGATAATAACTAGGTATATAATTATAATATAACTAAATATAGAAATAGTAGAGGAGTTTAGAGGATAATTAGAAATAAAAGTCCTTATAGAGATTTGCAAAGAGATCTATAACGCTGTTATAATCTAATACCTTAGGAGCGGAGATATTAAAGTTATCTTAAAGGACCAACAGGTAAAGGAATAAGCTATAAGGGTAGGGGATAGGCTAGGAGAATATATTGGTATAAAAGTACTCTATAAGGATTACCTAGTTAAAGTCCTAGCGGTTTCTATAAGCCTTAGGGTAAAAAAGGGACGCTAGGTGGATAATATAGCAATTATATAGGAGATAGTAAGATAAACGAAACGCCTTATACTAGAACTTAAGATTACCTAAATCTAATAGCTTTAATAGGAAAATACAAACTAAGTATATAATAAGAATAACAAGAGAATATAAGGGTTGCTAAAGACTTACTAGGGAGATGCTAGACAAACGTATAGCTTCCTTATTATTAATATACATATATACTAGGAATGCAAAAACTCCTTATCTAAAAAAGGAATAATTATAAATGGCCTTATATATAATATAAGGCTCTATAACTATAGACTACGCCTAAAATAATACTATTACTATGTATATATAATAGGGACATACCTAATCCACATACGCAGTATAGGTGTGCTGCGGCCACTATATAGGCCCCTATAATATAAGACACTACTTAAATTAAGACTAAATAAAATATATAAACTGCTACTAAAGTATATATAAGGCGTAGGAGAGAGAAAACTGCATTAAATATAGGAGACGGAAGGTAAGGGCCTAACAGCTATAGAAATAACTACACGCTAGGTTATATAAATGGAAATAATAGGCAATAAGCTAGGGGGACGTAAGTGCCTTTTTAGCGTTTCCTACCTTTAATACTAGGGGGCTAGGCTAGCTATCCTAAGCCTTAATAGGCTAGAAGTGACGCCGCGTAATATTACTAGACTAAATAGGGATATAAGGGTTATAGGGGATATAAGGGAGAGGATACCTGGTAGGAAAAACCCTATAGACAGTTATAGCAAGCTTAAAACTAAGGTAATTAAGAATTAGACTTAATGCGGTAAATATAATATTTATAGCTAACTTATAAAGGGTATATAGCCAACTAATAAGAATAAGGGGAGGACTAGAGATAATAATAAATTTAGATATAGAAGCGCTAGTAGGAATATAAGATATAGGAATAGAAAGCTCTATATAAAATAAGTAGCGTTTAGTATACAGATATAAAAGATAGAAGTTCTAAATATTCTAAAGAAAGTAGAAATAGAAGAAGTAAGAAACGAAAAAGAGATAAAAGACCCTTATTAGGGGTCCGCTACCTATCTATAATATAGTATAACTGCAGTAATACAAACCACCATCTTATAAGGCCCCTACTAGACAGTCTAGACTCTAAGAAATACTATATCCTTGCTATATAAGAGCCGTATTATAATACCTATATACGATTAATATACTGCCCCTAAGGATTCCAGCTTCTATATAAACTAAAAGCAGTTATACGCGTATACTTTATAATTAGTAAGGCTATTAGCCTATTCTTATAGTTATAGTAGGTAGTTAACCTAGATATTATAGTTATAACAATCCAGATATATAGGGGACCGGTATAAATTATTAATATATATAACCCTAGGGTTAAAGGGGTCCCATAAATAGAGAATATTATATTAGTAAACTTTATATAAAATTAAAATTATATAGTTATTTAACTAGAAATTATAAAGATTGTTAAAAAGAGTAAAAAAATTTATTTTTTATTTTTTGCTATATAAATATAAAAGCTGTAAGTTGATCGTGTAAGGCCTGTAAAAGAAACCTCTTAAATTCCACACCCAAAAAAATCCTGATGGTGCCACTTTTGGCTCCGCACCATATTCTTTCCGCGCCTCCAAAATGCAGCGAATAGGCTTGAGCCCGAACCCGTATCTTATGCTCGCTTCCTGCCAAGGTATGTATGCCTCAGCCTTTTCTGCCGCGAAGCGGGGTAGGAGACGGCAACGGGCCAACAGAGTCGCGCCGAGGAAACCCAAAGATGCACTGCCATGCACGAACAACTATTCTAGGAGTTTTTCTAACTAGCTGCAGGAAATCATTTGCCCATAACCATGGCTCTGTCCCGCTGGTTTCGTTTACAAACCTTACCTTGCAAGCTAGTTCCGCCTATCACCCTATCGCTTATAATTTGAGCTTCGATACTCTCTTCTAAATAATGTCGCTTAACCACAAACGTCAAGCCTTCGGTCCCTATTGCCCAAGTGGCGGTGACTGGTACTCGTGCGGCTACGGCTCGCATTTTGTCGGCTGTTGTGGAAGCCAGCCTTGTGATAATGATTGTCCTGCAGGAAATCTTGAGCCAGCCAGCTTCGACACAAGTTACTATGGCCAGTTTCCTGACCAGCAGTGTCCAGCCGGTAGCCAATGGTATACATGCACAGGCACGACCCCAGCATTTATGGGATGCTGCAAATCCAACCCATGCCAGCAGAATGGATGTCCAACGGGAGATCTTACACCTGGCTTTCTGAGTTCAAACCCCGCAGTTGCAGCGGCATTCTCCCCGAGCGGTGAATCTTCCCCGGCAGCTTCATCAACGCAAAGTCCCACAGCAGTTACAGCGGCTTCGAAAAGCGCCCCATTTAGAGCCATAGCTGGTGGTGTAGCCGGCGGCGTTGTAGTTCTGGCTATCATCATTGCTCTTTTTATATACTACCGCCGACACGCTGCAAAATCCCGGAGAGCAAGAAATGATGAAGTCAACAGACGACTATCTTCTCCTACCGCCGCAGTAATAGTTGGAGATCCTAAATTGACACCCCTACCAGGTAAATTCTCTTACCATACCTCTCTATTATCTAGCCCGAACGGCGCACCTGACATTTTCGCAGACTCATCACTCCCAGCTTACTCAACACCTGCTCCGACCTACCACTCTTCTGCTCTATATCACCCAGCCCGCTATAACCCGGACGACCCAGCCATAAATCCTGCATTCGAGCTTCCCGCTGGCTTTGTACCATACTCAGGAAATATGAACGGCAAGCCAGCTTGGCTTACACAAAGCATTACTCGTAAATCATTACAGTATCGATTATCCGAGCTCTCTGGGGAGAGCACGCAAGCCCCGGTAGAGCTAGAGAGCCCGCAAAGTCCTCCGTAGGGCTCGTACAGCCCGCCTTAGAGTCCGCAGAGTTAGGATCGAGAGATGCCGGGATAGATATTAAAGAGGAGAGATGGGAAAATGGAGGAGGACGCGCAATGTACAAAGGGACGTAATTATTTTAAAATTAATAGTATAGAGGAATTATATCGCACTTAAAATTTTGTAAATTTTATTTTATTTCTTTAAGTAATTCTTATTATAAAAATCTCTTACAAGTATATATAATACTTAACTTAAGTGTTGGTATGACTTTTACAACGTGTAGAATACATATATTACAATGATATATACTATGCGGTGTTGTAGATAGATGATTGATTCTCTAAGATCTACGCGTCGCGAGAGGTAAGGCTTGTCGCGTGTTCTCCTGTGCCTCTGTCAACCAATCACGATTTTCCATGCCCGGCATGGAAAATCGCCATTGGCTCGCTTACCACTAGCGCCTTAGCCGCCCTTACGATGTGTCTAACACTTCTAGCTACACTAGAAATACTTTAGAAAACGTGAAGATCCGGTATCCTATAACTGTGCAATTTAAAAATCCATATACGCACTTCTCCTTCCTTCCTTCCTTACTGTTACAGTACAGGTCGTGATAGTACTAGGTAGTGTTATAGGTGCAGGCAGATTGCCATAGGTTGCCGCAGATTGCCGCAGATTGCGGTCACGTGACACAGAGATCGTATACACCCTCTTTGCCATATTCATACGTCGATTAACTAGGTCACTAACATAGTGCGTTTTACCCATTCCACTATCTTTAACTCGATTCGGTTTGTGTTAATAAGTCGCTTAAGGGCTAATAATGGTTTGCTTTTAGTTATAGCGTCCGTAGGGTTACTATCTCTATTAATCTATTTAACTTCCGCTATTTCGCGTCTTTTATATAACTGGCGTAGGCACATAACATTAATTATGAGTCTCTTCTCTTATATAGTTCCTAGTTTAATAAGGCATTTATAAATTAACTTAGAATCAGTATAAAGAATGAGCGGGAGGCTAATATTAAGTTATAATTCGATTGTGGCCTTAATTGCAGCGCCGATATTAAAACTATAGGCTATAGTATATAATTTGGAGGCTAGTACGCTTCTAGTGATTCTTTTATACTTAACTAAGGACCAGTAAACAATATTCGCCTTATTTGATGAGTTTGCTAGTATTAGGATATATCTAATCTATAATAAAAGGTCTTTATTATTTGTAAATAAGGAATTAGTAAATATAAGTAGTTAAAGTGTCTTTATATCAAGCTTAATAAAGCTTAAGCCTCTTATTAAGTTCTTAATTTGCCACTAAATTCTCTTATTAAGTAGTTTTATATCTTTCTTGTTAGGGTTAATTACCTAGGCAGCATAGGATAAATTAAAAGAAGCTTTAGGCTGGTATATGGACGCAATATAAGCTCCTCTTGCTCATTAGGCGATATATTAGTCCTTAGGTATAAGTACTATACGAATAGTACCTCTGGAACTAGTTATTATAGTAGCTTCCTTAATATTAATAAGGGTTAAGTTCTAGCATTGGCGCTCTTATATAAGCGTAATTATATAATCCTATTATTGGACAATGCCTTCGTTAAACTTAATTGGGTATTCTAGTGTAAGTTGCTCGCGTTCTTTAGTTAGAAACTTAGCTTTCTTAATCTTCTCCTATTCTAAAGCTGCAAAAACTAAGTTAGCTAGTAGGAGGGTGTTATTAGTCTGTAAACTAACTATTCCGAAACTTATAGTATTATTAAGGTAAAGTAGGTAGGGGTTATAAGTAGATTGGTTTATGTTTAGTTCTTTAATATAGTGGTTATAGTAAGTCTTAAACTAATGATTGCCTGCCTTAGGAATGCCATATAAAGGTCTAACGACCTTTAGAATTATGCCTTGTGAGACTTTAAGTGCTATACTAAGTTTAAGAGGTGCTTTAATATAAAAGTCTCGGTTTAGTTTTATAGTTAATTGTATATAGGCCTATAAAATATCTTATAAGTAAAAATATATACTATTGTTCTAAGTTATAGCTATAATGTAAAGAATAAGGCATTAGCTGACTCGTTAAATTATAGGTAATTAGGTTAGTATAAGGTCTTTCTCTAGGTCGTTATAAGCCTGTATAACTAGTCTTAACTTCTTAAAGGCTTTATTAGTGCCAGGGTTCTTAATCTTGTTAATAAATCTAGAGTTAAATACTCTATTACCTTATGGTATATCCTTAGAGTTAACTAATTTAAAAACTCCTTTCTTAAGCAATCCCTTAATCTCCTTCTGGCGTAATACTATAAACTAATTAGGATTTATAAGTTAATTATTATCCTTATCCTACAGATAAATTGAGATGTTCGCGGTATTTGCTTTAATAGGGTACTTATGTGGTCTACCTCTTCCGCGTTTAATGGGTTGAGGTCTAGGCTTAGTTTAAGGTTAAGGTTTAGGCTCGGTTTAAGGTAAAGGTAGTTTAATATTATCATCTTTTAGTTACGTATCTTCTGTAATTTCGGGGTTTACTATATATAGTTTAACAACTGTGCTACGGAAGTTGGTGGGTCTGTAGGGAAGTTATATAGTATAGGTCTTATTTTTAATGCTAAGTAGGTTATATGGACCAGACTAGTAGCCGAGTTGGCTTATAGGTTCTTCTCTCTATACTAATATAGGTGAGTTAAGCGGTAGGTTATAAATCGCGGTTATTTTGGGTTTGTTGCGTATATTAAAGGCATCTACCACTTAGCGCTTAGCTCTAAGCTTCTTAACTTCTTCTATAGCCTTTTTAAGAGCTACTACTCATTTTATAACCGTAGGATTAGGTGCGTCAGATTCCACTATATATAGGTAAGCTCCGAATACTAACAAGGTAGGTATAAGACCATTAGGGCCTGCGGAGTCGTTAATTGCTTTAAAAGCTATTTACAAAGCCATATCTTTATTAATGTCCGGTAGTTCCGTAATAATGATATAGTATATATAACGGAGGGGGCTATAGTAACGTTCTATTATTCTAACTAAATTATGGGCTTTAATAGGTACGCCTTTTATAACTGTTCTAAGTATTATAGCGTATTGTTTGAATTCTTTGCTTATAAAGTTCTTGCCTACGTTATATATAATAATATTAGGGGGTCCTAGGTATGTGTTAATCTAGCATATTTGTAGTATATCCTATATATACTTGGCGCTAATGCTTTATAGCCATCTACCAGCTTAAAATTGTGTTCCTTTATTAATAATATGCAGCAGAGGTGTGCTATTAATATACATAATATTAACCACAATTAAGTAGTTAAAATTAATATTATTATATAAGGTAAATCTGAATCTACTAGGCGACTTTCTATATTTTTAATAATGGTGGCAGTAATATGTAAGATGGTCCAAAGTTTTGCTATTAATATCGTGCCCTAAGCGTTTAAGTATTTGTGTAAGACGCTTAACTAAAGGGTGGCCGAAGCGATAATATAGTCGTCTTAATTTAATATTAGTTAAGTAGTAAGGGTTTTAATTAAATAATATAGTTAAGTAGTTACACAGGGATGTGTTTTAAAGGAGGAATAAATAGCTAAAGTGATGTATAACTGGTACTTCGCTCTAAGGGGTAATTAGTATATTTTTTAGGTTGTTAAAGTATACTTATAGTTAATCCATGTCTGCCAGGCAGAGTAAAAATAGGGTATTAACTTTGACAATATAAAACTCGATTATGCCAATTAGGGTAGTTACTTTGGTTAATTTAATTAATAAGGTTAATCTAATGCCGAATTATATATTAACTATACCTTATACGGTAGTATTAAGTTATACACCAGTATTAAGTCTTTAGAATGCTAGGAATTGGCCATATCCTACTATAGATCGTTTAGATGCTCCTGTGTCAATTATTATACCTACAAAGTAGTCTGCAGTATAGCGGGACGTAGATATGGTTATATTGTAGGTAAAGGGGTCCTGGTTAGTTATAAGAGGTGTTATATTGTCTATAGTTATAACCAAATAGCTAAAGGCTTTATTAGCTAGGGTAGCAGCTATAGAAGTTGCTTTATGCTGTTCTACTTGGCCGAAAGAGGTATAGAAGTAGTTAATGTCTAGTTAAGAGTTCTTGTCGGTTACCTTATAATTTGTGTTAATAGTTAGTGCTTAGAAAGCTTCCTTAAGCTCTTCTTCTAAGTTAATATTATTATCTTTGTAGTCCATAATATATTAATTAAGTCATTTGTTAAATCGGTTGTTAAATTTACTAAACTTGTCTCTATTGGCGGTTCTAAACTTAGCTTTAGACTCTTCTTGTTTTTTTTAGGTGTAGTTCTATAATTGGCAGCCTTCCTTGTTATATATAAAGCAACGTAGTTTATAACGTAGAGAGAAATAAGGGCGGGTGTAGTCGCGGTTATAGTTTCGGTCGTGAGTTCGGTTTTAATATTAGTTGTAGTTTCGATACCGATTATAGTTATTCTCCCTTCTAAAGTACTAACGATCTGTGTAGTAAGCTTAAGTTTAAGCTTACTCTAGGTTCTGTTTTTTATAAGCCGTAATTAAGGACTATAGTTTGTTAATAAGGGGGCCTAGTTCTTAAGGTGGGTCTAATACAGCGA
>Ga0307515_10016316_pt1 | contig 13606 bp, 20 predicted proteins | sample 17_EM_MG_FD_194513 | JGI IMG/M metagenome (GOLD analysis project Ga0307515, IMG submission 194513) | Populus trichocarpa ectomycorrhiza microbial communities from riparian zone in the Pacific Northwest, United States - 17_EM | ecosystem: Host-associated > Plants > Roots > Unclassified | place...
CTTTCACGCTCGACGTGATCGCGCTCTTCGCGCGCCCGGCGAGATTTGCCGGTTCGAACATCGCCGGCCGACCGGTCTTGAGCAAGAAGTTGCCGTAGAAACCGACTTGCAGAATTCGGTTGTCCTGATCGAAAGTTTGATCGACGAGCGCAACCGTCGCGCCGATGAACTGCCCTTCGTCCGCGATCAGAAACGTCTCGATTGTTCCGCCGTCGCGCCACGGAATCGCAATCGGTGAAACGAAAGTCGCTTCAACAACGTCAATCGGATCGCGCACCGTGCCGTCGATGAGAATGCGCGCGGTGCCGTCGAAATTGCCGGTGATGCTCAACACGGGAGCCACGAGAAATTTCACTTCCCGAAGCACCGCAACGTAGCCGAGCGGCACCTTGAAGCACCGTTCGAAAATCGAAATATCGTAAGGTGTCTCCGTGTCTTCACCTTCGAACCAGAGATTGAAATCGTTCGCCGAAGTCGGACGCGAGTCGTAGATAGACCGCACCGTGTAGTCGAGCGCGGGCGAACCTAAGCCCGTGATGCGCTCTGCGCGCATGTTGTTGCCGGCACGCTGCATGTCGGGATGCTGCGAGCCTTGACCGCTGATTGAGTAAGCCGCGAGATCGCCGCGCTCTTCGGCAAGATCAGTCGGCAGCTCGCCGAGCGAACCTGCGAGCGGAATGTTGCCGAGACCGGGCACTTCGTCGCGGTCGCGATTTTGGAATTCACCTTTGGGCATAACCTGATCCTTTTCTAAGGTTGCCGAGAAAAACCTAGTTAGTCGCCGGAAAATTTCTACGGCGACTAACTAGGCGTCGAATCAATTGCGAAGGAAAAGTTTCGTGCCGACGAAATCGAGATAAATCTGCGAGTACGTCGTGTTGTCGGTGAGATTCTGCAACTGCACGGTGATGGTCCCGCGCGACTGGAAAATCTTCGGTGTCGGCATGATGAACGGCAGCTCGCCCGTTCCCATGATCGCGCCGAGCGGCACCGCGCCGTTCATGAGCTGCCGACCGCTCGCCGAATCCGTGATGATGATCGAAACGCCCGGCACGACTCGCGCGCTCGCGGTCTGCCCGTCGCTGCCGACTGCCGCGTAGCCCGTGAATTTCTGCCAGAGGAAATCAGCGTCCGCGTCGAGCGTGACGTTGCTCTGTGCTTGCGCACCGGGAGCCAACGCCGACGTGAACGGAATCTGATAGACGAAGAAATCCTTCGCCATGTACTTCGAAGGAGCCTGATTCTCTTTTGCCATTTGCCTTCTCCGCGCGCCTTGCCCGGCGCATCACTGTGTATTTGAGAAAAAGAGCCCTAACAACTTTGCAATTGCTTCGGGCCCAAAATTCAACCCCGATCTTCGATTACTGCGCGTCGCGGACCAGATTGCCGACGAGACGGACACCGATGCGAGCATCGACCGTCGAAGGCGTCGGAACCAGAGCCGGGAAGTTGATCGTCACGTTGAAGAACTGCGTGCTCTCCAAGTAGACCGGCACGATGTTGTAGCCGGCACCGCACGCGGTCGCGTACTCGATCTGCCCGAACGCGACGGTGCTCGCCGTCGAGTCGCTCTGCGAGAACGCGGCAACGCCCGTGAGGCGAGTCTGCGTCGGGAACTTCATGAGCGGCGCGTCCTGCGCGTACACGCGGTTCTGCACGTTCATCGTGAGCGAACCGTTTCGCAGCACGTTGTAAACGTCATCCCAATTGCGCGCCATCTGCGCGGCGGTGATCGCAGCCGTACCCTGCAAGCCGGGCGTCGAGCCGGGCCAGAATTCGACTTCGATTCCCTTCACGAGCATGCGATTGCCACGCGGCAGCACGCCCGCGCTCTGCATGTTGGTGTCGGCGATGGTCTTCACGCCCGTCGCGTTGAGCGCGCTCGTCGTTCCCTGTCCCTGCGGAAGCGCGAAGAAGGTGAAGATGAGCCCGCCCGCCGTGGGGTACGTCTGATAATCGTACAGCGGCGAGAAGATGGAATCGGCGACGTTCGGCACCGTCGAGCGGTACTGCGCGATCTGTGCGGCGGTAACGCCCTTGCGTCCTGAAATCATTTGAAAACTCCTTACGCTTTCGCTTCTAGTTAGCTAGGCGTGCTTGTTAGTGAAAAATTGAGACCGCTTTCGAGCCGAGCGAAACCAGAAAATCAGAACGTGTCGTCGTTGTAATCGGCGAGCGTCATCAGCTCTCCGATTTCATCTTCGCTGCCACTCATCGGCGCGCCATCGACGATCTCGCCGGGGTTGTAACCCAAGAGAGAAGGATTCGACGGATTTCCGGCGAAGTCGATGTAATCGCCGAGCGGCAGATTCGGGGCCATCTGCGCGAGCTGCGCCTTGAAGGCGTCGTGCAGAGCGACGGTCGCGGCACCGACGGCAAGAGACGCGCCCTTGCCCTTGAGTACCTTGTCGGCGGCGAAACCGACGAGCACGGCGCTTCCGAGCTTCACCGCCATGAGACCGTAGCCGGTCTGCAACATCGCGGGTAGATAGGACTTGCCGTAGCCGATTGCGAGATCGTTCGCGAGCGCGCCGACCGCGCCCATTGCGCCCGACTTGATCGTACCGAGCGCACCGCCGACCGACAACGAAATCGGATTGCGGCGAGCACGCACGCGGCGAACGCGGAAGGAGCTGCGACGCTTGCGCGAAACGGTACGCGTGCGACGTGAGCGACGAGCGCGAGCACCGCGACGTTTGCGCGCCTTGTGCTTGCGACGCTTGCGGGGATTGACGAGAAGGATTTCCGACATGAAAGACTCTCCTTAGAGAAAACCGAAGCTCATGTGTCTTCGATTCCCCTTTCTGTAAACCGGTATTGCCCGCCGACAATTCCGATCTGAGAGCCGTCATGTGCTGCAATCAAAAGCGGCCGACTGTTTCGTTTGAAACGGTGAAAGTAGTTCTCTTCTTTCCCGTCTCGATTCGCGCGGTACATTACACCTTCGAGATCGCCGACTACAAGCCCGGCTTTGATCGAAGGTGAATTCACCGAAAGAGTTTCACGCGCAGAGCGACCGGCAAACGAATTCAGCAACGAATCCGCGCGATCTAACTCCGCCGTATAGTTGTCCACGGCCCGCCGATATCCCGATGGATTTCGACGGGCTACATTTTTGGGCGGTATGGCACCGGGAAGACGGCCCAATTCTCCAACACCGGAAAGCGCGCGAGTAGTTCGCGCTCCTTCGTCTTCGCTCGCGCTTGCGTCGCGAAAACTTTCGGGCTTCCCCTGTCGGAAAAATTCTTGCCCGTGAAGAAGAGCTTCTTCCCCTTGCGAGACGCGATCAGGACATACGCGCTCGAAGGATTGCGCCGGGCCCGATGCTTCTTCACGTTGCTCACGGTGCGACCGCCCCAATGCTTGCGACGCTTGGCGAGCGCGCGAACCTTCGCGTTGTTAGGCACGGCGATGACGCTCGCGCTCTGCCGGAACACGTCGGCGAACTCGGCGACGATCTTGCGTCCCGCCGCGACGGCGCGTTCGGCGGTCGCGAAGAGCTTGCGAGAAGTCTCGACACGGGAGCTGCCCCGGTGATGAATCTCGAAGCGAAAACCTTTCACTTTTCGTCCGCGCGGATTTTTGTACACGTAGTCACTCGTTTCGCCGCGTGATGCGGCCTTGAGAATTTTGCCTTCGCGCGACGCGTAACTGCGCGCGGCGAGCCGGCGAGTCGAAGGCGAGAAGATGCGCGACCAATCGGCCGGCGTCGCATTTTGTTTCGCGTAGCTCTTCGCGGCAGCTTCGAACCAGTAACCCCAAAGTTTCGCGGCTTTGGTGTCGCTGTACTGCCCTTTCTTGATCTTGCGGAGAAGATTCTTGTGAATCGACACACGCTGATTGTAGATAGAGCTTTCGTTGTCCGCGAAAAGGATCAGCTCGTGCGCTGCCGCTTTGTCGCCCTTCGTGCGCTTTTTCATTTGCCGATCCTCGCAATTAGGTACTCGATTTCCTGCGCGGTCGCTTCCCATGCTTCGCCTTCATCGAGCGAAGCGAAAGTCGCGCCAACATCGTACTGACTCGGAGCGCGTGAGTCACACGCGACGCGAATCGAGCGAAGCACGCGCGCCACTCCGTAACGCTCGATGAGCTTGTCAATGGTTTCATCGTCCGATCCTTCGAGCGCTGCCATCTTGTTAGACGCTCGCTCGTCGGGCCCGCCGAAAGGAATGTCCACGTCGGCGAATCCGATCATCTCTTCATCCGTCAAAAAACGACGACTCGGCTTCTTCGCACGCGTGACACCGCGCGAGCGTGTGTCGTCGCGCCACTCGATGAATTCCGCCGAACTCGTTTTGTGACCGGCATCCATTACACGGGCACCGCTTGTTTGTTAGTCGTCATCGAAGGGTTGTTCGGATTCTTGAAAACAGTCGTGCCGACCGCGATCCGATAAACTTTTCCATCGCCGACGTACAAAGGCGGAGTGCCCTTGTTAGTGAAGGTGCCATCGTTCGCAACCGTGAGCGACGGCACCGAATGAAATTGCCCGTCGGGAAAACGCACGACGTAGAAAAGTTTCTCGCCGACTTCGTTCGGATGAAACCAGTCATAGAGCGTCGTGCCGACCGCCGAGCCGAACTCATTCAAGCCCGTCTTCACCGATCCGATGATGCCGAGAGTCTTCAACGCGATGTAGCCGACGCCGATGATCGCGCCCCACGTCAGGTACTTCTCGAAATTCACGCCCGTCGTGCGCGACGCATAACGCACCGCGCTTCCCGCACCGGACGCTAAACGTCGCGCGCGGCTCACGACTTTCGCCCGCGCAGAAACTTCGGCAGCAACAACACGGCGGCGAGTCCGAGCCCGCCGTAAAGCAGCATCGTCCGCGTGTCGCTCGACAAACCGACCGACACTTGCGGCCCGGTCAAACCGTACTGCGACATGTCGAGTGAGAGCGGCGGGAGCCCTTGCTTCGCACGCTGCAACTGCAAGTCGAGCACTTTTTTCTGCGCGTTCATCTGCTGCACGGTCAAGTAACCCTGCGACAGAGCGAGCACGATGTCTTTCACCTTGTCAGCGGTGCTCTGCGCGGCGGGCTGCGTCGATTCGACAACGGCCGGCGTCACGTCGGGCGCGGTGATGCCGAGCCCGGAGAGCGACGGCGAACCGATGCGCTTGACGAGACGCGCGTGAATGACGGGCTGAGTTTGCGCCATCCATGCGAAGAAGCCCTTCATGCCGGGCGGGAGATTCGATTTGATGTGATGCATGGCCCTAACTCCGTAATTCGTTGACTAACAAAACCGCGACGGCTCCGCCCGCGAGCCATTGCCACCATTGAATGCGTTTCGCGCTCACGGTGATCTCCGGCAAATCTTCTTCGACCGGCGTCGAGATTCGCTTCGCCGTGACGACAACTTCATCGAGATCGTCGGGCTTCGCCGGATTCGTCGTCTTCAAAAGCTCGACGTAGTTTGCCGGAGCCGGCGTGATCGGGGCATTCAACCCCGGAATCGGAAAAACAAACGGCGGTGTCTTCGGCGACGATGTGACTCGCGGCTTCGCAATTCCGACCGGAGCTGTGCTACCTAAGTACATGGTTCACCTTTTCACGACTAACAACACGATGACGCCCGCGCCCGCGAGCCACGCCCACGTCGGAACCGACTCGAAGAAACTTTGCTGGCGATACTGACTCGTGCCGGCGACGGCCGGCAACGATGAGAGAATCGGAAGCTGATTCGATGGAATGATCTGCCCGTTCGCATCGACCGGAGGCTGCCCCTGCGCGGCGCGCTTCGTGTTGATGTCGATCAACGCGAGTTTGAGAGTGTCCTGACGCGCAGCTTCCGCCGCGAGCGCGTCGGCTTGCATTTGCTTTTTCTGTAACGCCACTTGCGCGTCGCTCTGCTTTTTCGCGAGCAACGCACCGCCGACCGCGACGGCAGCGTTGACGATGGTGTCGGCCCATCCCTGCAAACCTTCTTCGTAGTCGCCGAGCGCGGCATTGCCGTGTGCCATCGCGAGCGAGTACATCTGCGGATCGGCACGCGAGAGCCAACGCAAATATCGCAACTGTGCTTCATCACGGTTCATGATCGGCTCCGAGCAATGAGAGCCACGCCTAACAATCCAAGCGCGGCAACAAGAATTTCGTTCTGCGACAATCCAAAATATTTCTTCGCGACCGGCGTCGTCGCCGTCGGGAACTGAATTTGCGCCGCGCTCGCCGACAAAGGTGCGGGAGCGAAGCTCGTCGGCGACGGCACCGTGGCCGACTGTAGCGCTTTCAATTGCTCATCGAAGACACGCTGCTTTTCAGCTTCGAGAGTTTTCGCCGTGTCGTTTTCCTTCGCGAGATAAGCATCGACGGCCGGACCCATCACGCGCTCGGCAAGTTTCGCTTCGCCGCCTTCTTTCCCTTTCGCGAGCGCGGCATTGCCAACGGTCGCGACCGCTTGAAAATATCCGAACGCGGGAATCGCGACGCTCGCGACTTGGAGGAGACCGCCCGCGACTTTGCTGATTCCGCTTTGTTTGCGATACGGATCAGCGGCAATTTTCAAAAAGAAATTCAGAAAATCATTCTCTTCACGCGTGACACCGCGCATGCCGTTCTTATTCACGCCGAGCTTGATCTGCGTCAGAAGCGGAATGTTCGCCGTCGGCGACGCCTTCAACATGCGCGGCCCGCGCGACGAAGCCGTCATCCATCCGACGAGCGTTGCCGGCACGAGTGGCGCGGGCGGTTTCTGTCCAATCGCCGCCCAACGATCATCGACGAGCTTTTGTGTCCAAACACCGCCCTTGAATTCGCCGGGCCCGCCGCCCGCGAGATCGCCGAGATTGAGAGTACCGACGTACATTGTTAGCGACGCTTGCCTTTGCGCATGAAGAGAAAGAGAGCGCCGAGTCCGAGCGCGCCGAGAATGATCGGCATGTTCGAACTTTCCGGCGCGGCAGCGGCCGGCGCGCTCGTCGAAGGATCGAACTGCACTTGACCATCCGTCGGCGGGCCGAAGGCGGGCCCGAAATTCTGCGTCGGAATTCCCGTCGTCGCCGGGGATTGAATCACGGCAGTCGAGTCGGACGCGGAAGGCGGAGCAACCGTCGGCACCGTCGCCGGCACGCCGGGATACGGATTCGTCGTCGCGGGCGGAGTCGTCGTCGGCGGCGGAGCGGTCACGACGGGCACGGGCGCGCTCGAAGTCGGCGGTTTATTCTGCATGGCGAGAACTTCCGCCATGCGCTGCTGTGCCGCCTGCAACTGCGCGGTGTTGCGCTCGATGTCTTTCGGCTTTTTGCTCTTCGCGAGCTGCTTCGTCTGCACGTCGATTCCTTTCTGAATCGCGGCGATGTTGGTGCCCTTCAACGCTTTGTTGAAGTCGCTCGTGCCGTAGCCTGAGAGTCCGTTGTTGAGATACATAGTTAGATGTCCTTCGAGTATTTGTCAGTCACGCCGGGCGGGAACCATCCCAAAGGTTTCGGAATGATTGTCTCGGCGGGAATCCATCGAAATTTGTTCCCTTGCCGAAAATTCAGTTCGGTCAACACGTGCGAAAAACCTTTGCCGCCGAACGCGACGACGGTGAAGCGCGCGGGATGTCCCGTGACTTCGAGAAGCGCGGCTAACAAAGTTGCTTTGTCGTCGCAGTCGCCTTGACCGATCTCTAAAGTTTTTTCCGGCGATTGCACAAGCTCGACACCGACCGGATCGCGCACGTAGCGAATCTGATCGCGAACGAATTCGTGAAGGGCTTTCGCCTCTCTCATATATGCGCGCGGCGGAATTCCGCGCGACGATAAAATCTGCAACGCCTTCGCGCGAATTGTTTGCTCCGGCGAACGCACGGCAGCTCGCACGTAATTGCGCATGTGATCGAGAGTGGCGAGAGTGCCGGCACGGCCGGAGGGAAGGCCCGCGAGTCGGGCGATTCGTTGAGTAGTCAGTGTCCCTAAGCTCGTTTGCGGAGCGGCGGGACGCGCAGATAAATACACGCGCTTCTCTCAATGGCACCGGTTCGGTGCTGCAATGCGCGCGAGAATGCTCCTACATCGTCATTATTGTCAAATCCGGGAGCGGAAGCGGTCGAGCCCTACGTCTGCCAATTCGTTGAACCGCGACGGGAAATTGCCAAAATCGCCGCGTTGACCATGTTCCGCTTGTGAGCAATTAACACCGCTCCCGAAACCTTTTCAATCGCTCGACGTGAGCGGCACGTGATTGTATGCCGAGTCCTGCACGATCTTGCGATGCGCGCCGAGTTCCGCCGTCAGATAAACATCGGAACCGACGCGCGCGGAAACTTCATTGAATTTTTCTTCGAGACACTTCGCGAGATTGAAGCCGAGCGCGTGTGCGAGTAGATCGAGATACGTTTGAATGTCCGCGATCTCGCGACGCGCGTGTCGCTCGAATTCCGCGCGCGTGATGTCGCCACGCCGAAACTTTTTCGAGAAGTTAGCGTATTCGCCGACTTCACCGACCATCGCTTCGAGCCACGCGGCGCGGTCCCAATCGGAACCGTCCGCGACCGCGTGCGCCGGAGCACCGTGAGCGTTTTTGAATTGCGGGAGCCGCGCGAGATTCGCGCGGCGAAGATCGCCGAGAGTGAGTTCGCGATTTGTCATGACAGTCTCCGCAATTCTTCCATCTTGCGCGAAGCGACTTCGTGCAGCTCCTTCATGTCTTTCAACGATTCGTTGCCGCCGACGTATTCCATCACGCCGAAGAGAATCGCCACGTCGAGCGCTTTGCCGACTCGTCTGCCGTCTTTCTTGTTGAGACCGCTGATCGCGAGAGACGTGAACTCCCGAAAATCAATCGGCGGCAACGTCAACGGCATCTCAATCGATTCCGGCTCCGGCATCGGCTCGCCTTTGATCTGCGCGACCAACGCTTCATCGAAGCCCGGCATTTTCTTCATGAGCGTGAATTTCACGCTGAATAGAAGAAAGTCGAAATTGAGCTGCGCGCAGTTCGCGCACGCGTGAGCTTCCGCGCCGAGCCACACGCCCGACTCGACCCATTCGATGTCGAGCGCGAACGCGATGCCGATTTTCTTGTGAGTGAGAATGAGCTTCATGACAACTTTCTCCGTGCGCTTTCGTCCGACGCGAGACCGTCGAAAGGATCGTTCATGTTCGCGACCGGCGCGAGCGCTTGCCAGTCGGCGGGATTGACCGGGCGCGTTGACACTTGGCGAACGTAATCGCCGTAGCGCGCGTTGAGTTCCGCTTTGCGCCGGTTCATGAATTGCATCTCATCGTCCCATTGAAAAGATGCGCCTTCGAGCTTGTAAACCCATACGCGCGTCGCCGCTGAATCGTATGGATCGTAGCCCGCAATACACTTCGGTCGAATCATGTTGTTAGCTCCCGGTGTTGTCCGGCTCATACTCGGCGAGCAACGCGCCGCGCAGTTTTTCGAACCATTCGCGGTGCGGCTCGACGCGCGGGTTGAGCAACGCCATGTTATTCACATAGTCGTCGTCATCGAGAAGCGCGAGAAATTCTTCATCTTTTTCCTGCGGCACGGCGGCGAGCACGAGCTTCGCAACTTGCTCCGGAGCGCGACCGGATTCGCAGAGATCAACAACGGTGTCGAGATTCTTTTTCAGTTCGGCGAGTTCCATATTTTTGATTTCCTGTTCTTCGGGAGTGAGCGGGGTTTCGACATTGCTAGTCGCGTCGGCAGTTGCCGGCGCGCCCGGTGCCGCCTTCGGGGTCTCGGACCCCTTCGGCGCGGCGGGAATAACTTTCGGAGCCACCTTCGCGGGAGCCGCGAGTTTCGGTTGACGCGCAAGCCGCAGATTTTCTCCGCGCTTGCCTTCGACCATGAGCTGTAACGCGGGGCCGGCCATCGGAGCGATTGCTTTCACAATCGACGCGAGCGACGAAGTGTCTTCGGCTTCCGTGCCGGCTCCGCCGCCAAACATGCCGTTGAGCGTCTTCATCGTCGTCGCGAGCTTCACGAGTGAGTCAGTCGGATCGGGAGTCGGCGTCATCGGCCGGCCCGCCATGACTGCCATCATGGGGCCCATCATCGCGCCCATTGCCGTCATCATTTTCGTCATCTGATCGATCGGATCAGCACCGGGCGAGACGCGTGTCGTCAACGCGGAAATCATTCGCTCCGCTCGCTCATCGGCGAGACGTTGCGATTCTTGCATCGCGCGCATGACTTGAGAGAAGGAGTCGTTGCCGGCCGCTTCGCCTTTTTCTTTTCCGCGCTCGATGGTGAGTAGTTTGTTGAACTTGATGCCTTGCCGGCCTTTCTGCGAACCGATGACGCGGAACATTCCCTTCTCGCCCGGCGTCATGAAGTCGCGACGAATGCGCTCGATGATATCGACGACGGTGTTGGCTCCGAGCGGTTCTTGAAAAAGGTGCGAGCTGTGTTTCGTATTCGCGCGCGGGTTCCCTTGAGCATCCATCGGGACGCGCGTGACCGTGATCCACGCGTCGGCGCTTTCCGACTGACGCATCTCATCGGCGAAGGTGTCGAAGTCGGCAGCGGTGTCCGGATCATCCATGTCGGCCGCTGAAATATACGTTGCTTCGATAGGGCTTTGATTCACCATGAAAAGAACTCCGTTTTAATTACCGAAAAGAATACCGACGCGATTACGAAATCAGCCCGATTTCGTGGGGTCAACAATTGCGCTGTCGTTTGCCACTTGACGAAGCGAGTTCGCGACGTTCTCGTTGGGCTGATACTGCGCGCAGAAATCTTTGTCATCGACGGGCGGCGACGATGCGGTGATGCCGATGATCTGCGACTTGAAGTCGCGCTTTGCAATCGGCGTCGGCGGTAAATATTTGCACACGCGAATCTTTTGGATATTCGGCGGCGGAAGCTGCGTCAAAAGCGAGTGACCGCAGTTGAAGCAACACATTGCGTTCGGCGGAATCGGATCGTGCCCGTTCAAATCTTTTTTGCTCACGAATTTTCTCCCGGTGAAAATGGCGGAGCGAGCACGTGACTCGCTCCGCCTAACTTCTCGACTGTCAGCTACTTCTTGCCCTTGCCGCCACCTTCGGGAGCGGCAGCACTCGACGCGGGGCCGGCGAGCGCCGGGAGCACCTTGTCGAAGTTGATCTGCTTTTCCACATCGGCAAGCGCGTCCTGCACTTTGTAGTCGATGACGGGTTCGCACGTGAAGACGTATCCCGTCGGCGACGCGCCGGCTTTGTAGCCGACGTTGAACGCGAGAGAGATTTCGTTGACTTCACCGGTCTCGCGATCCGGGCAGTTCGCCGTCGCGAGCTGATTCTGGTAGTCGCGATCCGGAAGGTACAACTGCTGCGACGTGAATTCCTGACGGTCGCTCGCGCGCACCGCCTTGAATCGTCCCATGAGTAACATCTGATTCGCGTCGTGCTTCGACGGCTTCTTCAAGCTCGCCGTCACGACACCGTAGACGACGAAGAGCTGCGTGTGCTTGTCGGGCACTTGGAGCAACTTGCCCTTCTCGACTTCCATCACGTCTTTCGCCGTGATTTTCTTGAGCGGAATCGGAGTCATTGTCGATTTTCCTTTTGTGAGTGAATGAACGATCAAACTATTCGTAGAAAATTATCTTGTTGACTTCATCGAACTCGACGATCTTCGAGCCCGGAAAATATTCGCGAAACCATTCGCGAACTTCCGTCATTGAAAGCATCGGCGAGCGCGACTGCGTGTCGGTGCCGGCCTTGACGAGAATCCATTGAAAGCCGGGCGTGCGATTCGCGAGCGCTCGGAGATAATTTTCGCGCCGCGCTTCACGCGCGATGCGCCAGCGAAGAAGTAAGGTTTCGAGCCATTGCATTGTAAGACCCTTCTCATTTGTGACGTGCGACACATTAAGCCCGCCGTCGGAAACGGCGGGGCGGAGTTAACAATAATTCGCTAGAGAATTGTCGCGATCTCGTCGCGTAGGGCTCTGTCTGACAGACGCGGAATTGTGGCATGCATCATGCCGGCGCACGCGTTCGCTTCGCTCCGCACGATCCGCACGTTCCACTCCGCGTATGGCCCGCAATCGCCGATGCGTGCCATCACGAATTTTCCCTTCGCGTGACCGCGCTCTTCGAAGTGCCCCGATTCTTTCCACACTTTGAGCCACGAATCGAAGGTGAAGTGCCACTCGATTCCGCGTTGCTTCGCGTTGTTTTTGTGCTTGACGTAGCAGCCCTTCGGCGTCTTCCAATATCTCTTTTGGCGACGGCGACGTAGATAGGCGTCCCATGCGCGCAGCCCGTGCTTCAAGATGTACGCGCGTCGTTTGCGATTCCAGTAATTCGAAAGCGGCTTTTTCATGAGATCAATGAAATATCCCGATAAGTCGAGCGCACCGTGCGATCAATGAAAGTGAAGTCATTCTTGTGAACGCTGTAATTGGGCACTTGAGACCGGAATTTAATTTCGTCGCCTTCCGAAATCGCCATGAGTTCGCGCGGCGACAAGTCGGTGCCCTTGCTCGCGATCTTCCAGCACTCGCGCAGCTCCTTCCATTGCTTCGCGTCGGCGCGCACGTCGAGCGGCTTCTGACGGCGAACGTCGAGCGGTGAAATGTCGATACCTTCGAATGCATCACGCGGCTTTCCTTCTATGTGAAAACAGTAATTTTTCTTGCCGCCGATTGCGTACTCGTCGCAATCCGCTTCGCGCTTCCATTGTCCGAGCGCGTCGCCTTCGTCGATGCCGATGAACTCTTCGGCCGCGATTGCGTCGGTGTCGCAATAGATAGGGCCCGACGTTTTCTGAATCGATTTCCACAAGTGAGCGCGAACCCATCCGGTGATCGACGCGCCCGTGGCAATGTTGAAGTACCGGCTTTTGACTTTTTCGAGCGGCAGCGGTCTAGATAGCATGATGCGACCGCCCCACGGTTCCACACCGCGATAGCCGGCTTCCCACCAATGCTTAAATTGTTCCGTGTCCGGACTCGACAGAATGAATTCTTCGTAACGGCTCGGATCGCTCGCCCACTTTCCATAGAGCGCGTTGAGAAAAATCTTCGCGAAGATATCTTGCGCTTTGTCGCCAGCGGCCTTCGCCTCTTTGCGCATGGCGAAGAATTTCTCGACATACTCGCGGAAGGAAACGCTTTGATCGAAGACATGAACGGCAACGATCTTGTGAATTTTGACGGTGTTAGTTTCGAGCGCGGCGAGAAATTCCCATCCGGTGATTTTGTAGCGTCTAACTTTCCGCTCGTCGTCGGGGAAGAAAAGCGAACCGTCGTCAGCTCGGAGCGGGAAGCATCCCTTCGCAACTGCGTCGAGTTCGATGAAGCATTGCGAAATGAGATCATCGGTTTTCGGGAGCTTGCTAACGACGATGGAATTCGGCGAGTAAGGATGCTTTTCGAGCATCGCGCGCGGGTACGCGGAATTGATGTCGTAGACGCGAAACTTTTTGAACGCATGTCCGCTCTGAAAGCATTGAACCCGCCCGCCAAAATAGAATTGATGATAGTCAGCATAAAATTGGGCGGTCGAGTGCGGGACATATCCGTCGGGCGCGTAATGTTTCTTCCAGTATTTCATCGCCGCGCCGGCTTGCGTGAACTGCAAGCCGAATCGCTCGATGAACGTGCTAACTAGCTTGAAAAGGCTTTCGCAATCGTATCGAAGGTATTCTCTGATCTCGGCGCGCACGGCGGGTTGATCG
>Ga0307515_10016317_pt1 | contig 13605 bp, 7 predicted proteins | sample 17_EM_MG_FD_194513 | JGI IMG/M metagenome (GOLD analysis project Ga0307515, IMG submission 194513) | Populus trichocarpa ectomycorrhiza microbial communities from riparian zone in the Pacific Northwest, United States - 17_EM | ecosystem: Host-associated > Plants > Roots > Unclassified | place...
CTTTCAATAAATATATCTATCTACCCTAATTAAAACGTCCAGACCATGAACACTAATACTACATATATAGAAAAATAAATATAGCAATACCAGGGTTTTTGGTAAATTAGCTCAAGTCTTGGTCGAGGTCCAATATTTTTTCTGGTCTAAACTATGATATCTAAAAGTTTACTGCATTCCAACTAATTTAATTGAGCTAAATCAGCCCATTAAAAATAAAAAATTTTCAGTGATAATATTGTGTTTTATTTAGAAGGTTTGAATTCGAGATCTTATTTAAAATTGAATCACTTAAATTAAAAATGAGCCAATTCCAATATAATTTAAGTTTCAATGCATTTTAACCACTATTGAAAGGCTAATCTGCTACAAAGATCTCTCAGACTTTAAATTATTTGAAAATTAGTTTATATATTTTTAATTTTATTTTAGACATGTACTTTGACATGTTTGATAGCAAGTTTCCGTGTATAGAATCTAAAATCATACTTTTATCTTTCAAATTATAAAATTGAATTTTAAATGAAAAAATAAAAAAGAAGAGATTATAATTAGTGGTTTTTTTGAGACAGAAAAGGGTATTTAATTAGACATTTGATTTAAGAAAAAAATCAAATTTTTTTGGATGAACAATTACAATAATGGTATTGAAAAAGACAAAAATTTAAACGTTGATACTAAAAAAATTTTAAAAAAAAATATGAGAAAAATTTTTAACTAAAAACTTTGAATTACAATTTCTTATCATGAGTTTATTATAAATTATTGTTTCTCTAACCTTTTGAAAGCGATGAATACTAGCATTTTTTTTTTATAACATGTAAAAACAAAAATTATTTAAAAACGATGTCTTAAATTATATCAACTTGCATCAAGGTCCTTCGAATTGCTTAAACTTGGACGATAATATTGAAATTGAAGTGTGTATATACTATTTGAAACCTTATTACTTTTTAATTAAATTATTTTTCTTGATAAAGTAATGAAATCAAGTGATATAATAGTATTTTATTAACAATTGAAATTGATTAATGATTTAAACTCGATATATAGATTATATTTAAAAAAAAATCAAAATTGATATCAAGTTAAAAAAAATACTATACAAATTATATATTTTTGGTTAAGCATTTCTAACGAGTATATATAAAATCTTTAACTATTCATGTTCAAACCCAATATCAGCAATACAAGTAAATATAATTATAATAATTACATTAATTAATAACATAAAAATAATAATATTACAAGCATCCGACCATGTACAAATTATCGACCGACTAGATTATTTCATCCTCTTAACGGGGAGACACGTGACTAGTTAATTTTTGAATTTTACTATTTTTTCTTATAGGATCCTCGAGCTCTTTTAAATTGATCAATTGAACCCTCCCCTAACACCAAACCTTTTCTTTTATTTTTATTTTATTGAAAAAAACAAAGATGAATCAACTGAACCCTAGCTGGTCCGTCAAAAAATTCATAATTGTCCCATACGTCAAGAAACCATAGTAACATATATTCATTTCTTTACTTCAACTTTAAACAAATGATCAGTTTCTGTTTTTATTTTAAAAATATTTTTGGTTGGAAAAATATTAAATTAATATATTTTATATTTTTTAATATTCAAAAATATAAAAAAAAATCAATATATTTCCGAACAAAAACTTATTTAAAAAAACATGTGCACCACAATCTCAATTGCCAAAGACACTCTCTTATTATTATTAGAGCAGAAGAGCAACCCAACCCACGTGTATTCTTCTTTCTTCACCATCCTACCCCCAAAAGCATCATCCATCACACAATTTGTTTTTTTTTAAATCCCTTGCATTACTAAAGTCATCAAATCGAACGGCCAGGATCAACTCACCAACTTTATTTCACGACCTATCAAACGAGCATTTTACAAGTCAATCCGATGCACACAGCGCTTTAAAATTACAGAGATACCCTTGCAACATCGCTTCATTTTCCAGCTCTCATGCCTCCCTTTTCTTCTTCTTCTTTTTGGCTTTATAAATATACATATTACAAAAAAGAAAAACAGGAGTCTCTCTAATTTTTCAAAGACCGTTCATTTTTTTTCTTCAAAAAATTTCATAAACAGAGCTAAGAAAATCCCTTAAAAAAAGAATTTGATACGGATCCTCTTGTAATCCTGCGATTATATCATGTTTATCATCGTTTTTATTGGGCAATTATTAACGACTTTTAGCTATTAAGCTTCTATCACGTGGATTTGAGCTCGATCATTTTGGAGCTGCTTCAGTGTTTTTTCTCTAATCGGTTAGTTTCTGTAACACTAATCTTTTTATTCCATTATTGATGACTATTTGCTGCTTTCGATACTGAGCATGTGATTTTTTAATATTTTGTGAGATTTTGATGTCATATAAAATTATAGGTTTCAATCATTGATTATGTTAATAAATATGCAAGTTTTTTTGGGGGGTTTGATTAGATTGCAGATTTTAGTTTAACCAATGGGTATCGTTTTTTTTTTCCCCAATCTTGTTACGGGTTATGAAAAAAATAGCATTGATTGTGTAGCTTAGTTTCGAATTTCAATGGCAGCCCGTCCGTCACTTTTAATTTTACTGTTTAAAGGCTCGATCTTCAGGGTAATTTTTCAATGTATAAAGAAGCTAAACTTTAATTGAACTTAGATGCTGCCCGTCGAATATAGTTTTACAGTTTAAGGGTTTGAGATTCAAGGTAATTTTTCAATATGGAAAGAAGCAAAGTTTTGACTGCATTTCAGTGACAGATCGTCGATTTTAATTTATTAGTTTTAAAAGCATCAACTTCTGGGTGCCTTTAAGATTATTTTTTTTGGGGACTTTGTGTTAATGGTAAAGGTTTTGAATATTTTACTGTATTCCAATATGTGTTTTCAGATGGAAAGTGCACAAAATGAGAGTAGCTCTGAAGTTAATGGGTCTAGTGATGGCGGTGATAATAAAAACTGCTTGATTCAAAGTGGTTCTATGGCAAATGGGTTGGTTTGCAAGTTGAATGCGGATGTTGAAAATAATGTTAAAAAACCAGATGAGGTTGGTAGGAACTTGAATAATGTGCCGTATGTTTATAGACAAGATATTGTTAGACATAAAAAATGTAACGTGGTCGGAGTAGTAAGTGGAGTTGCTGGTGAGTCAGATTCAGATGGCAGTATTACAGATGATGACGATGATGATGACATCGAAGATGAGGATGATGCTGATGAGGATGCTGGTGATGAGGGAGGTAACGGTAATGCTAATGGTGATACAATTGAAGAGAGGAAGAAAGAAAGTGATGATTACAAGGGTGAAACTCTTCAGGCCGATCAGGTTCGGGTAATTTGGATGGGTGATGCTAACCCAATTCAACATGTCAATGATGTAACTGTCATTGATCGAGGATTCTTACATGGGGATTATGTTGCATCTGCTTCGGACCCAACAGGGCAAGTGGGTGTTGTCGTGGATGTTAATATCTCTGTTGATTTGTTAGCTCCTGACGGGTCTGTTATAAAAGATGTGTCATCCAGAGATTTGGTACGTGTGAGGGAGTTTGCTGCTGGTGATTATGTGGTCTTTGGTCCCTGGTTGGGTAGAGTTGATGATGTTTTAGATGATGTGACTGTGTTAATTGATGATGGTTCTGTGTGCAAAGTAAAGGGGGCTGAGCCATTGCATCTAAAACCAATTTCCAAGGGTATCTTTGAGGAAGATGAGCATTTACCATACCACCCAGGCCAGCGTGTGAGGGCTACCTCATCATCAGTTTTTAAAAATTCTCGATGGCTATCAGGCTTGTGGAAAGCTAATAGATTGGAAGGTACTGTTACTAAAGTTACAGCTGGATCAGTATTCATTTATTGGATAGCATCTGCTGGCCATGGACCTGATTCTTCAACTACCCCTGCTGAAGAGCAGAGTCCAAAGAACTTAAAACTGCTGTCTTGTTTTGCACATGCAAGTTGGCAAGTAGGTGACTGGTGTCTTCTCCCATCATCTGTTGCACAATCATCCTCTGTTACTTTAGACAAGGATTTATTGAAGTTAGGAATTCATGATTCAACCAAAAGTGAATTAGATTCTAGTCAACTGGGCAGCGGATGTGATTCAGAAGGGGTTGCAACCGAGGAATTAGATGATACTAATGGATCGGTGGTTATTGATCCTGCGGCAGCACCAGATGGAAATACAGCTGTTATTGCAAGTAATGAATCTAGCTCTTGTGGCAGTTCAACTTCAGTTTCAAAGGTGCCTGCCCATCGCAAAAAGCTTCGTAAAGTTATACTCAGAAGAGAAAAGAAGCCTCGAAAAAAAGAGGAAGATTTTGAAAGAGCCCTTTTGATTGTCAACACCAGGACAAGGGTCGATGTAGCATGGCAGGATGGAACTATAGAACGTGGACTGAACTCAACAACTTTGATTCCAATTGATAGTCCTGGTGATCATGAATTCATTTCTGAACAGTATGTAGTGGAGAAGGCCTCCGATGATGTTGATAGCTCTTCTGAAGCTAAGCGTGTTGGGGTTGTTAAAAGTGTTAATGCGAAAGAGCGAACAGCTTGTGTGAGATGGTTGAAGCCAGTTGCCAGGGCAGAAGATCCTCGTGAGTTTGACAAGGAGGAAATTGTAAGTGTCTATGAGCTGGAGAGTCATCTGGATTATGATTATTCTTATGGGGATGTAGTCGTTCGATTGTCCCCAGTAACTGTTTCTGATCAAACAACCTCTGATTTGGAGACTGTTGGGGATTCAAAGCAACAAAGTGGACAAAGTGAGGTTATGAATACAAAAAAGTGCTTTGGACGCAAGAAAGGAGAGGATGCATCCAGTAATGAAGTTTCTATAGACTTTTCAGATCTCTCTTGGGTTGGGAATATATCTGGTCTTAGGAATGGTGATATTGAAGTCACATGGGCAGATGGGATGGTTTCAACGGTATGCTTAGCAGTTTTTTTCTTGAAATTTTCCCACTTTCCATTTTAAATTATCAAATCTGGTTAGGGATCAGCTCTTACTATTTTGTATCTTCCTGGCTCAATTACTTTCTCTGATTCCTGCACCTCCTTTTATCCATGAAATTGATCATTGCAAAGAGTTGGTGGCTCCTATCTCCTTACTCCTTATGAATTCTTCTTCATGATATGGGAAAGAAAGATATTCAACACCCAAGTTTCTAAAAGTACATGTATGCATGGAATACAAATTTTTCCATGTAAAATACATGGCTGGTTTGGGATTTGCTCAATATGAGATTTTGGATATCAATTATAATTTGTTTTACCTTTACAACTTAAATTACAAAGCTGTTGCATCATCATTATTATGATTTAGAGGACAAGTTGTTGATTTGATGCATTTATTCCTTGGTTTGCTTTTAGGTTGGACCTCAAGCAATATTTGTTGTTGGTCGAGATGATGATGATGATTCAATGGCAGCTGGGAGTGAAGTAAGTGGCGCTGCAGCTAGTTGGGAAACAGTTGATGACGATGAGAGGGACGCTCTTGAGAATACTCAAGAGGTGTGTTTCCATTTGAAACTGTAGCATTGCATTGTTAAACTCAATGGTGACAAAAATGTTAATGGGTAATCAGAGGTAACATATAAGTGGGTCCTATGATGGGATCTAGCTTTGTAATATATCCTCGGCAAGGAAATACTTATAAAAAGTAGGTCTTTGAGGTTTGATATGTGATCATTTATTAACCAATCATAATGCCATTCATTGTTTTTTAGATGTCAATGAGAGGCATAGACATTAAAAAGAAATTATGAAGCTTATATAGGCTTTTTATTTCATTAACCTAGTAGTGAACTCACAAAATACTAAACATTAGAAACTAAGAGTGCTGTGAATATAACATGTCACAATGACATGGAATAAGCAGTAACATATAGAATCTAGGCCATATACATAATTTTTATTTGATCTCTAATCTTGCGGTTCTCGGAATTTCCCATTTGCTGTATCAGTACCACACATGATCCATCCATAAACAACTGCCAAATAATTAATGTCATTTGATTAACCATTCTCACATGAATTGCTCGAACATTCCTTAGGAGTTATCTTATTAGATTGGAAATATATTTGTTTTCAGTAACTGATGATAGTATCTGTTGCTCAGGCGGTTGCACTGCAAGATGCAACCAGCATGAACTCAGAAGAAGAAGCGAGCGTGGAGAATTATAATTTGGGAAGGAATACAGCACTTAATTTTCCCTTTTCTGCTCTCGACTTTGTTGCAAGATTGGCCAACGGAATATTCTCTCGAGGTCGGAAAAATGTAGACCTGGATTTTTCAGGCTACAAAGGTGGAAATGAAATGCCTTCTCAGGGAACAAGTTGTATTTCTGAAGAAAAAGAATCCAGTGACGAGTCTAGTTCTGGAAAATCTAATGTCAATGATAATTGTGGTGTGCAAAATACCAATGAAAAAGAAGAGGAAGATGCTGCAGTGGAGGTCCCGATATCATCAGATGAAGAAGCTTCATGCAATTTAAGCACTGAAATGTTAAATGATATGACATGTTCTGAGGCTCGGATTTATCACTACTTTAAACATTTTGACACCGCTAAAGATCCTTTGGACCATCATTTTCTTGATTCAAATGGACAGGTATGATGTGCTATTCTGACAATTGTTCCTTCTTCTCAATACATGAGACTTAAATAGGCAGACTTTCATTGGTGTTGAAGTAAACTCTTTCTCTGAGTTGCTTTGATCGACATTAATGGTCTTCAAATGTATGTAGTAGTTTACAACAGTGCAATAATTACTTCATTTTTCAAGTTTTTATAATTGTTCATTTTTTGATGTTTCTGATCACCTATCATAATCAAGAAATCTAAATGTTTGAAATGTGCCATGATATCCATGATATTTTCGAATAATTTCTAATGCATCGAACTTGGCAGATCAATAATGGAAGGAAGTGGCTCAAGAAGGTTCAACAAGATTGGAACATCCTCCAGAACAACCTTCCAGGTACGAGTTGTTCAGAGCATGTCAAATTTTATGCCATGTTGACTAGAATATCTCGCATCTTTCAGTCTCAACATCAAAAAATTTTAACAGATGAGATCTACGTACGGGTTTATGAGGATCGAATGGATCTCTTAAGGGCAGCAATAGTTGGGGCATATGGAACACCTTACCAAGATGGACTATTCTTTTTTGACTTTCACCTTCCACCAGAGTATCCTGATGTCCCTCCTGTGAGATATACTAATCTTACTTGATCTTTGGTTCGAAGGCTAATATTCTGATTTTGTATTGTTTGTTGCAATCCACCTTGAGTTTGACCTGGAAAAAATTGTTCATGATTCTATTTTTTCTGTGTCTTTTGCGTTGTTGCAGTCAGCACACTATCATTCTGGTGGTTGGCGAATAAATCCAAATTTGTATGAGGAAGGCAAGGTGTGCCTTAGCCTTTTAAATACCTGGACTGGCAGAGGAAATGAAGTCTGGCACTCGTCTTCTAGTATCCTTCAGGTCTTAGTTTCGCTTCAAGGGCTGGTACTAAATTCTAAGCCATACTTTAATGAAGCTGGGTATGACAAGCAGATAGGGACAGCTGAAGGAGAGAAAAATTCTTTGTCATACAATGAGAATACATTCTTGCTAAACTGCAAGACAATGATGTATCTTATGAGAAAACCCCCCAAGGTAATATATTAATCACAAGAATTCCACTTCTTATCACCTTTTTTTTTCATGTTTCTTTTATTCTTGTGTTAACAATTAATAATGGTTTTTGGTAATCATTTGGTTACCAAAGATTTGATCAAATGACAATGATTATAAATATGCAAAAGAACTGTTTTATTTCTTCCTGTTTCCTTTTCTTTCTTTTTTTCTGTAATTTTATTGGATTGGGACGTTTTACTAAACACAGATGATTTGAATGCTTTTAGTTGGCAAATGTTCCATATATTTCTGGGCTTTGACATATTCAAACAGACACCTGTTCAACTTTTTTGAGGCGAATATTAATTTTGTGCATTATGCTGCAACTCTGTATTACTTGTAGAGTATATTCCGCTAATCACAAAAAAAATGTTTCATTATGTTAATACATGTCAGGATTTTGAAGACTTGGTAAAGGAGCATTTCAGGAGGCGTGGTCACTACATTCTCAAAGCCTGCAATGCATATATGCAAGGCAATTTAATCGGGTCTCTCACTCAAGAGGCCTCAGTAAGCAGCAAGGAAAGTTCCAATCTAAGTTCAGTTGGTTTCAAATTGATGTTAGCAAAGATTTTGCCAAAGCTTTACTTGGCATTGAATGAAGTTGGCGCTGATTGTCATGAATTTAAGCATCTGCTGCCGTCATAATATTACAACCTGACGAGTCGGTCTTTCAACATCCTGTCAAATCAGCAAGGTCAGGTTTTTTTTCTTTTTTTAAAAAAAAAACTTCCATTCATTCATTGCCATTACTTTCAAATCCCAGATACCTGTAAATGTCAGTTTTTCAGAAACATTGAATTTGGGATCGGAAACATTCTGGTGCTTCATTGGGTTTAGGTCCTGGTGTTTCTGTAAGTGCTTCCCTTGGTCATAAGATTATTTGATCAGGGAATACAACAGTGAGGGAATGTTTCTATAATCTTTGAAATTTTGCAGCTAACCTCGTCGACAATTTTCTGGTACTTTGGGATCCAGAAGACAGACAGGATTTTGGATTTACTGTTCAGTTTGCTCTTTTATTGAAATGATGAATCATATATAATTGAAGAAAGAGCCCTCTCTCTCACACACACACGTGTATTAAGCAGACGTTGAATCGATCATGGAATGCCGCAATTGGCTTTCTATGGTCATTAATTCAAGCTTTATTTGCACGTTGTTTCTATCCATTGTGATTGGCAAGGTAAAACCTAATAATTATCACCTGTAAAAAACTCAGGATTTTTTTCGTTGTTGAAGGCGCTGCAGCCCTGCAACGAAGAAAACTAGATTGTACACATAGAAGGGGTAGCAACTCGATCTGCATCAAAGTGCAGCAAAGAAACTGAACCCATAACAGGGTCAGAAATAATAAAGAACTCAGGTCATGATTGAAGCCCCAAACCATAGCTTGGGTTTCAAGCGAATCCTACCTGTATCAGGGGCAAGCAATAACCTGAACCATTCCTGATAAGACTGCCTGCGGCAATTGGATATTAGACATCATTATTTTAATATTAGGCCCTTTTGTCTTTCATTTGCTTACAAGTGTCGATCGTTCACTTAATTTTATCCAATCTAAAACAAAAGCATCACAGTGCTAAAATAGTAATTGTGAAAGCAAATTTGAAGGTCGAGGCTAGGAGAGAGCTTATAATAGCTGCTACTCTTTCGTCTAGGGTGCTGTGCATAGTGAGGCTGACACTAGAAATCGTTTCTTGAACTCGACCAAAACAAATTCGAACAAAATTTGTTTTGGACCGCCAAAAATGTTACTAAGCTTCTCCCATTAATGCTATATTAGCTAGGTTTGGTATCTAGCCTTGCTAGCTTCTCCCAAAAGAAAAGCATGCATTGTTAGGATTTCACTATCTAAACAGTATATTGTGTTTGTTGTCTATTGGTATACAAGGGAAAGATGAAAAAATCTCAACAGAATCGGTCTCCTCATAAACTTTGGCAAGCACTAATTGTATTGGCATCAGTATTGCAGGAACTGCAAATTAATTAACACAAGGTAGAATTGATTTCTTTGCAGTTCCAAATTCAGCTAGTAAAAATTAAGAGATGAGTGAATAAAATGCAATCAACTTTCTCATATTCCTCCATCAAAAACTTTCTCAAGGTCCTCCCATCTGCAAATTTACGTGCATTTATGCTCTTTATTTATTGAGACTTGAGTTTTCAGTCCAGGAAAATCAACAAGGCAATGCTACAATTGTCAAACTCTGAACGTTGCGGAGTTGCACCAAAACAAATCACTACTTCCTGCTAGGTGTCACACAAAGGGTGTATTCCCTCAAATTTTGAATAGAAAAATTTTCCATGAATTTTTATTTTTTTTATGTTTTCAAATTGACATTTAAAATAATTTTTAAAAAATAAAAAAAATTATTTTGATATATTTCTAAGCGAAAAGCACTTTGAACCTCCACCGCTACCACAATCTCAAACACACCTGATTGAACTGTACAGAGTGCAGACCGCGTTAAGTTAAGGCTTGTTTGGAATTGTGATAGAGGTAGCGATTCAAAATACTTTTTGCTTAAAAATATATCAAAATAAATTATTTTTTTAAAAAAAAATTATTATTAACATCATCACATTAAAACGATATGAAAATATATATAAAAAATTATTTTAAGCAAAAAAAAATCAAAATTTTTAGACCGCATTCCAAACACACCCTTAGCTGAATAGCTGAATAAATCAAAGATTAGGCAAGGAACAATAATCTGGCTCTGATTTGATTATTAACTCAATTTAATTGCTTGCACATAAGCAAATGAGAAAACAAAACAGATGAGAAAGCAATACCATTCCGCAACATGGGTAAAAAACTACTTATGAAAACAGTCTGACCAAAAGGCATTTTAATGGAGAAAAACCAATGGCAACCAAATAAGAAAAATCCTGATATTGCACAAAGTTTAGACAGGGTGACTCGTCAATTCCTATCGACAAGATCACAGACATTCAAGCTGACATAAAAAAAGGGTAAAACTCTCTACTGAGTTTTGAAGTTCCAAGAAGTCTATGTAATAAGCACATTAGAGCATGAGATCGGTACAAATCAACATGAACAAGAATGTGGAAAGGTATTAAGCAAGAAAACCAACAACAAGCTAGTCAGTTGTTCATGTCAATCTTTCATGCTTCTTGTTCTAGCAAGGATTTCCCTAGCAAGTGTTATTACAAACTGAACAAAATATATCCTGCAAAAAACAAGACTTGCCAAAATCCACATCAAGCTTAAACCAATTCCTCCTTAGCGTTTACAAACAGCAAGAATCAACAGAGCTTAACAGTAAGTTTATTATTTGTGGCAACTTTAAAAACACCATTATAAACCAATATCCACCAAAACCCACTTCAAATTTCATCAACTTACCCCAAATTTCCTCTCCTTTTCTATACCGTTCAACATTAACCATTACAAAACGTACTAGATAGAGAAGCAACGAGGTAAAAAAGCCCCTAAAAAAATACAAATCAAGAATCATACACCATTCTTGATAATCCCTCTCCTAGCCAAAAACCTTGCCAGAGGAGGAGTAACGGCAATAGTTATAGGTACCCGTATTGGAAACAAAGCCTTATTACACAGCACAGCCAGAGTCAACGCCCCACCAGTCGACGCAACAAGCTCAGCCGTCCGATTCCTCTTCGTCTTCTTCTCTTCCCCGATCACCACCATTGATCTATCATTATAACCATCGTTCTCGAGAAACCCATCTTGGGATTTCAATTCTTGAAGATCTTGTTGGGTCGGTTCTTGATTAGAGAAACCAGGGAGATGCCACTTGTCGAAGAGAGATTCGACATCCACGTTGTTCTTGATGGCAATGTAAAGACCAGTGATTGAAACTGCTGAGACAGAGAAGTGTACACCTAATGCTACTTTCCCATATTTCTTTAGGAGCTCTCTGAATCTTCCTCCTTTTGCCGCTGCTGCCGCCATTGCTTGTTCTTCTAGCGGTGAGGGTTTTTTGCTTAGGGTTTTTGGACAACCTCTTTGCCCTGCTTGCACTTGCAGTGGCGGAAAAGTAAGATCAATAGTTGAACCGACAGCGTTTTCATAGTTCATGTCATTTGGCTTGAAATGCTGCCACGTGATTTGAATTGAAATGCTGCCACGTGGTCTTGGCTCCAAAACAGGGACCATAAAAAAAAAAGATTAATTATCAAATTAATTATATTTTGTTAATAAAATTAACGGGGACAACACCGTTTGAGAAGGCTAGGCATGTAAAATAACATGATGGTATTAACGTATCTGATAATTAGAAATATATATATTCATCCTTGATCATCATATTTTAAATTTCAGATTTTAGAGATATTATTTTTATCATATCATGGGTGGAACTTAGCATTACTAAGCTACACTATTGCTAATAAAATCTTTCTAAAACATTATGTATTGTTCCTAATATAGTTATTAATCTAGCTTGCTTAATGGGTTAATTAAAAGAATTTATAATTTAAAATCTGATTTAGATAAAGTTAAACTTGATTAACTTGATATGTTAATTCATTACCTGTATAAACTTAATTACCTGTCTAAACTTAATTGATTCAACACTATAATTTTTTTTTAAGAATTAAATAATAAGGTTCTAATAATAAAATAAATAAAACTTAAATTAAGCCAAGAATTCATATGATAATCCAATAATCTAAATCTTTGTTCAAATTAGATTTCAGGGTGTTTGGAAAAATATTAGAAGTTATTTCTCAAAGTATTTTTTACTTGTAAATATATCAAAATAATATTTTTTTATTAAAAAAATTATTTTTAATATCAAAATATTAAAACTATTTATAAACATAAAAAAATAATTTAAAATAAAAAAAAGTAATTTTTTCACAACCCAACTGTAGCTTCAAACAAGCAATTTAACATGAAAGCTCATGGTGGTTTAATTAGGTTGCTCAGTTAAGAAATTTAGCCAGCCTAAAAAATTCTTCAAAAGGTAAAACATGCCTGCCAGAGCCAGACTATTGCCTGAATTAATTATATCCATGCTTAGCGCATTCAATTAATTTCTGCCCAGCAGCACTCTCCCAATTAATTGGGGAGTGTTGGACACGCCAGCACCCACACAATCAACTGGGGGGTTCTGCCGCGGCCAGCACCCCCCTAGTTAACTGGGGGCGCTGGGCACGCCAGCACCCTTCCAAATAATTGGGGTGCTGGGAATGTGCTTTAAGCCCGGTATTTTTTTTTTATCTCATGTATATTTTTAAATATTTTATATTCATTCAATATATATTATTTTAAATAAAATATAATTTAAAATATCATAAAAATACAATAATACTCTGTCTCCTCTCCTCTTCGCAAATGGACATAACTCATGAATTATATATATACTTTATAAATTCATGAAGCTCTAGATTCATAATCTTTTTATTCTTAATACTTTTAATAATGATAATATAAGAGTTTATCTTTTTAAAATATTATTATAAATTCTTTCTATAAAGTTATTAATTTAAACATTTAAGAGTTCTCGTATTTATTAAAAAAAAACCTTTAGCATATATTTGATCAGTTTATCCAGCATTAGCAGCAACTAAAAGCTATCAATATATCAAATAACCAAACATTTTAACAAAGTAAAATAAATTAAATTATTTAAAATAAAAAATTAACCTGATTATCTAATATACCATTCTAATTATCAGGGGTATTTATTTTCTGTTCGGTTCAGTTTTTATAAAAAAAAGTAACCAAACCGAATTTTTTTTTTAAAAAAACCAAAACCGAACCAAAACCGGTTCAAACCGACCGGTTTTGGTTTGGTTTTTTAGAACAAAAACCGGTTCAAACCGGTTTGGCTCGGTTTTTTTCCGGTTTTGTTCGGTTCGGTTTTTTCAGTTCCAGGCTTAAAAAACCGAAACCGAACCGGTCGGTTTTTTC
>Ga0307515_10016318_pt1 | contig 13605 bp, 13 predicted proteins | sample 17_EM_MG_FD_194513 | JGI IMG/M metagenome (GOLD analysis project Ga0307515, IMG submission 194513) | Populus trichocarpa ectomycorrhiza microbial communities from riparian zone in the Pacific Northwest, United States - 17_EM | ecosystem: Host-associated > Plants > Roots > Unclassified | place...
ACAAAACAAAAGCCAATGAGAGAAATCATGGATGCGAGATGGCAATAACCCAGTGATAACCAAAGTCCCAAGGAGATGAAGAAACGAGGCAAAGGGCAGTCACAGATGGTCAATTTAGAGCAGTGCACTCGGCAAGGAATTGAGCTCGGGAATAGACCCTAGAAGAGTCCAACCAGCTCATGAGACCGGATAGAGGCGCTTCACACCGAATGACGACGCGCAAGCCGCATCATAACATGGATTTGCGAGAGCCAGTTTTATTGAGGGCTTGAATGTGGAGACGACCACACGAGGTGCCTCGGCAGTATCCTCGATTTATTATTGTTTTCTCTTTCGCGGCTTATTCGGATCTCCTAGGGACTCGTTTCAATTGCTAGGCTCTAAAAGGAAAATAGGAACTCACGCTTTTGCCGCAGAATTCCTTCGCCTTCGTGTTTGCGTTTGATATGGCGGTTCAAGTTTGCAATACTACTGTACCTTCCTTTACTGCCGGGGTTGTTAGTGGTACCTCCCAACGAGAAACGACGTAAGACATACCAATTCTCTGCTGGGCAAGACCAACCTTCCGGGTTCTCCATCCGGGTGATATGGTCCTGCCGATACTCTTCGGATGCAAAGCTTAATGTACTGACACCAATCGGTCAGCGGAAATCAGAGGTGAGAGGTATTCGGACCCACCAAGATGCATCGTGCACTTTATCACACGGAAAGGGTCGGAAACCGAAGTGGTGTTCCCGAATATGAGCGAGAGTCCTTTTCCACTTCGGTATATCAGGGCGATGTTCGCACCACATACAGGCGAACCCTCCATCTTCGCTCATATTGACCATTAAAGTGAATATACTCTCGCCTTTCTCTCCATAGCCGAGCCAGTGTGCTTCCGGCTGAAAACTCATAAGTTCGATGGCTCGGGCGGTCCCAAGACGTGGTTCCAGCTCATGGCGCTGAGGAATGCCAGATTCCATGATACGGGTAGCGAGCTTGCTCATCATGTCCTGTACTTGTGGAGGGAACTTTGAAAATGGCGCGCTATTGTCTCCCTTGGCCCTCCTCGCATGCTTCCGAGAGGGTGGGACTGATACTTCAAGTTGCGATATGGGCGAGTTCGGATCTCTCCCATTGACAGGTGGCGAGTCAACAAACTGGGGTGACTGAGAACTTGCACCTGTGTCGTCCATTTTCGTTCTTCGTGTGCGCTTAGGTCTGGCAACCCCACTCGGAGATCGGGATCGCTTCCGCTTGGAAACCCGTTTGGGTTGGTTGATGGGAGGCTTCGCGGGTCCTCCGGTTTGGAGAGAGCTTGTATTATCCTGAAATGGTGGGATCGGATCCAGGTCATCGTTGCTACGACCTGTAGAATCAAATGGGTCATTGCCTTGGACCTAGAAATCATACGATATAAGTGACTAGCCGAAGAGAGGAGATGGGCTTACCATATCTCTCAGATGTTCTACTATAAGGCGGCAGGTTTTCACTACGACCACGGTGTTATATCCCCTGAGAAACCCGTATTCTCCCAAACAGGTGCATGCTCCGGACATGTTCTCCGACTTGGAAGCGTCGTCCAGGTGTTGCTGAAGTTGCAAGCAAGACATAAAGATCAGATTGTTGCAGTCGCAAGAATTTACAGGAGCGTGTTTGGGGGAGGGAGACGGCGGCGCCACTCCATCTTCCGTGAACACGGAGGTACGAACCGCCTGTACAGGTGCAAGTGGGTGACCTGGAAGTAGTTGATGGAAAGCAGGTCAGCAAAAGAGGCTTTACTTCGACGTTTTTGTCTTACTCGGGGTCGAGCGTGTTAGGGGTTGGTAAGTTGGATGAAGAGGGTTTATCTCCTCCCAACGATCCCGGGGTGGAAGGGGGTTGGAAGGGCCAGATCCATCATACGAACCACCGCCTGGCTGGCTGTACCAAGGAGTTGCGTCGGTCTCGGTCTCGGTCGCCGCTATTGGACCAAAAGTTGACTCGGATGTGCCACTAGTGGCTGAGGGACCATTTATGTGACCTGGGTCTGAGAAGGTGTCAAGATGAATCTGCCAATCGCGAAGCGCCAGTGAGGCTGCATACCCATGGTCGATGGAAAGGCGGTATATGAAAACTCATGACTAGTTTGTTCATGGAACGAATCAAAGTGACTTGTAGGCGCATTGCCTCCGTTTCCTAGGATGAGGGTCGAGAAAGTCGGGGACAAGGGTGCTTCAACTTGTTCATACTCGGCTGGCGGGACGTTGGCTGTAGCAGACGGCGCTGTAGGGCGATATTAGACTATAAAAGTGCCACTGGGGAATCCTCGTGTGCACTGAGGGCTTTTATCGAGCGTGGAGCGTGATCGCTTCAGAGAAACGGTCGGCGTCACCGAATTAACCGCGAATGGCGACCTCGTGTTCGACGGAGCCGGCCAATCCAAACTTTGATTGGTGCAGGGCATGTCAGGGCTATTTACGCCCTCAAGTCAAGTGGACTGAATGCGGTATGACGCCCGCTCGTAGGCGACAAGATAGGGGATTCATTATATGATATTGAAAGACAAATGAAATACCTTGAGGAGGGAAACGGCCAGAGAGGATACCGCCGGACTCATGATCTCCAAAATCACGAGGCCTTCTAGGCGCTACGCCCTCCAAAGAACACATAAGGAGACCAGATACAATGTAATATCTGTAATGTGAATGAATAAGAGGTGTCGACCCAGCCTGGCCAGTCATCGCCCTCGCTGGCATGCCTGCACACCTACAGAAAGGAGCCGGGTCTGTACGCGCAGGCGGGAACTGGGATATGAATAAAATGATAGCTCGTGGGGAATACAGGAGAGTCGGGAGAAAGCAGGAGTCAAGGTCAGGTCTGAGTTTGTGCTTTGGAATCGGGCCCCGCCTCACGCCACTTAAAGAGAGGAATCGGGCGACCAGTGGACCGTCTGATAGATAGGGGCCATGGGACTGTACGTAGAAGCAACGCTAGCTGGCCGTTTTGGTGTGCAATACTCGTTGTCGGAACTTCATCGGTGGAGACAAAGGCAAGCCACGTGGTAATATCATGAAGCCTGAAGCACCCAATTCAAACGACGAACTCGAACCCATGGCGTGCCCCACACCATTGATTCAAATAGAGTCAAGCTGTCGAGGACTCAGGTGTCCGAACTCTATCTAATGAACGTGTCCTTTCAGGCGAACATATCGGAATGGCCGGGCGTGGAGGATCGGCATCAAAGGCAAGACGCATGATGCAAACGATGGGTAGCCGATAGACTCAGCTCTCTCGTCGATCCCGCCTAATGGCCCCAGACGCCGACCTCGATGTGTCGCCCACTCATGAGGGGATAGAGAAAGGGAATAAAAGGGATATTTAGCTACGCGTTAGATCGCGAGAGGGCGGTGCTTGAGAACACTCGCGCACCGCAGTCGAGTTTATAAGAGCAAGTTTGGTTCCGAGAAGGGACACGAAGCACGGACCACCTGATACTGGACACCATACGCATATGAACCAAGGTCAGTAGATTGCCAGGGTAATCAGAGCCTCTCAGTTCTCCGAGCCGAGTCGCGACACTCGGCCACGCCACTCAGGCGACCAAGCATAAGGGGACCCATTGGGGATCAGCCAAATAGAGCGTCCTAGTAAGTCCAAGTGGACACTACAGTGTCGTGTGTAGTCGTTTAGTAAAGCGTGGGTGTGGTCGAGTAGCAAGCCGGGCGGTGTTTGGCACCAGCCACAAATTTTTGGATCCGACTCGCGCCCGATCACGCCAATGCCATGAACACAACCCCAAGTATCACACCTATGTGTATCAATTACAGCGCGTTAGACGAAATAGAAAGATGTGACTACCTGATGTACGTCCCTTCATCTGATGCTCACGAAGTGTGGGATTCTTCTGGGTACATAAACCCCATATCTGCTTTCTTTAACTATTGATGTCACATCTCCGGGCTGTTGAGGGATTATGACTCATCACTGGCTGTTTCTCCTGTTCTTGTTATGACGTAGATAGGAGAGCCCATGTATTTATAGCGCGGGGTGTTTGCACATATATATCTTACGGTTTGATCCCCCCCTTTTCTCGTTCATCACGGGCAAACCTCTCCACGTTGCTGCCTTTGGACGAGGGAGTCATTGCCACTGTGGCTCTCACAGACCCTATAGGCTAAGCACGGTTTCAATGTCAAGGGAGTCTGCCTAGCATTTCTAGTCAACGCTACACTACTCGGCTTCAAGTCACTTCTAGCAACTCCCGAGGGCACTCCACACCCCCAAATTTGCACGTCTGAAGGATCTGACGAGCGCTCTGGCCTTGAATTGATCAAGTACGCAACCTTTTCGCTGCGAGGTCGCGATCCGTATGAGCTTTACTCCTTCAAATATACGGTTTTTTGGGCCGCATTCAGTTGGATATCAGCCCGAGCACGCATGCCACAAGGGTGGATATCCGTGTGCCTGGTGGTTGGATTCGGAGAGGGTGGCTCTTGCGTGCCAGTGAACATAGCGAAGAGAGTGCGTGCGGCTGGCTGTGTGTGTGCGGAATGATGAGAGCCTTGGCTGCTGGATGTGGAGAGGCGGTTCTTACTGTACATATTGGTATATATAGGGCGGAGGATTCCCAAGGGTGCCACTTTCGAGCCGCCAGTCTTGAGTTACTGCAGTTTAACGGATGAAGGAGGAAAGAAGGAAAGGGAGGTAAATCGAGGTTCAAATTGGAGGGGCTTGTGGCAGGTCGAATGTCCTTTTGGTACAATAACGCTCTCTGGTCCACCTCTAGCTCTCCGGTCACCTTGTCTGTTGATTCGGCGTTGGCGTGCCACGAATTTTTCACATGTCTCAGCGTACTTGCTGCGCACCTTCAGTCCTGAAAGGACTTGAGAAACTTCGAAGGGTTCATAGTCTAGTCGTGAGTCCTGGTCACACGTGAGATCTCGCCAGAGAGGGACCCATAGTACCGGATAGAGCGCGCGGAGATGTAGTTGTGCATATATAACGGTAGCTTCCTGATTACTTCTGATAACCCACTCATCTTCCTTCGTGTATTATATACAAGGGCAAATTCCCTCCAACCTCTTTGGCCGTAAGTCGAACTCATGAGCGGTATGAGGGGAGAGCATTAATCAACAGTATCACTCGACGCATCACTGGTAATAGAAGGAGATCTAAGAGAGGGCGATGACGATCCACGTGACTCCACGAGAGTGCTGCTGGAACGAGGAGATGTGACCTGGTCCTCCGGCTCCTTCAACATTTTCTTCATCTCTTTGATCGCTCCCAGTGCTGCGACTAGGTTTCCCCAGCAGGTGAGGCGCTCCAATGTCTCTGCTCGGAACTGTTGGTAATCCTCCGACCCCTGAGCCCTCAGTTGCCTCTCAATGTTGTCGTAGTACTCTTTCAAAGCGCCTAGTACCGCTTGCCGCGCTAAAACGCCCATCTGGTTCAAACTCTCCGTCATTGATAACTGTGCTCTGGCCTTCACACGAGATACCAAAGGTTCCAGAGTAGTGGCAAGTACGCATTTGCGTAGTACCTCTTGGCTCAGCTTCAACGGCCCCAGGTCTTCAACTGGCTCGTTGTCCGAGGGACCACCCTTGACTGCCTCTGCTATCTCCTGTAATGTAAGGCCGGAGCCATGGAGCTCAGAGACACTATCACGAAGCGCGTCTACCATATTGACTGGAAACATTGCCACTTCGAGACAAGCGAAATTCGTAGCAGGAGGTGCCGAGGTCGTACCTCCGTTCGCCACTGAGGCCTCGGGGCGAGCGACATCAGTGGAGGAAAATAATACAGGGGCGGATGTAGGTGGAGTGCTCTGGGGCTCGATAGCTTTGGGGCCTCCGAAGCGACCGAAAGTCTGCTTCATTAACCGGGAGAGTAGTCCGGTGGGCTTGTCCTCTTCTGTTGTTTGAACGAGAGCAGCCGCTCTCATTCGAATTTGATGCCAAAGCCTTTTTCTGGTGGCCCCTACGACGACTTCTCCTGGTGTTCCGGATACAGTAATCCTGAGTTTCTCTGGGTCCAATTGCTTTACTTTCTCCAATTCGTCGATTGTGTTTTCGACAAGTCGAGCGAGCTGTGGATGGGTTTTGATCTTCACTGTCGCATTTCGTAGACGCGATAGGACGATATTTTGATTTTCCTTCCAAATTCCGCTTAGGTCTTGTATCGTATCATCCACCACGTGGGTGAGCCTTCTCAGTACCGTTTCACGACACGCTTTAACAATGTTTTCCCCCTTTCCATCTTTGCCCAGAAGGTAGGCTCCTCCATCCTGCCAAGCGTGTTAGGCAAGTAGACCACCAAAAGATGACCTAAAGGCACTTACTAAGTCAAGGAGTGCTACGCTTGACGCGATGGCCTCGTCAGCGCCATCCTTCGCAGCTCCCTCGAACCTTAAGAGCAGAGCGTTAAGTTTGCTCTCTTGTTGGGCTCGCATCTCGTCACTACACGGAGTCCATTGATCGAGAGCGCGCTGGAGATCAGACATGGTTGTCTTTGTCTGGCATTGAATTTGATACAGCTCATCGAGCGATGCACGATTCCCGTCCAGTGATACACGATTTTCGCCCAAGGTTATCCTACAGAAAATTCAGCAAGAGGATGGAGTAAAGTTGTTACGCACGACAAAGATGAGACCAACTCCTTAAGAATCTTCTCCATTTTTTTTATAAACCGGACAAGTCGGAGCATTCGAGCGTCCTCGATAGTGTTCGCTGCAAATTTGTCGCAGGTTTGACAAAGATGACTAGAATCAAACTTTCTGTCCACAAGTTCGCGCCAGTCATCGAGCGTGAAAGCTGTAAATTGGTCTGGAACTGAGCCTTTGTCGAATAGCTAGTCCAGGGCCTAAATTAGTACTGCTGAGTATTTCCAATTATTATACAAACTTACACGATGGAATGGGTTTAATTTGTCGGTGATTCCAGCGATAACTATTGCGACCTCTTGCTGCAAGCAGTTGTTTGTTTCTGCGGTAGCTTCAGGAGGGATCGGGTTGGCGGCATAGTTGCGTTCAATTGCGTCCAGGAGTAGCTGTAGTTGCATTGCTGCCATGCCTTGAGGGGTATCGCAGAGGAGGATGCAATCCTCGCGACCCCGAAGGTTGCAATTGGTGGCAACGTCTGGGATATAACGGCGAACGTGAGCCCGATCCCTAATCAGATCTCGTTTCGTAATGATTACTGCTGATATTTTTCTCTTCCACTCGGGCCGGATTATAGCTTCGGTCCATTTCCTGGTTCTAGCTATGGTGGGACCAGCAATTACAGGAACTATGACGTCCGCTTGTTTAGCGGCTCGACGCATGAGTTCGTTAAATCGAGCCTGAAAGACACCCTAAGCACCAGAATCATCAGTCTCCAGAAATAGTCACGTACAGTATCCAGTTTGATGTTCTCATTATATCCCTTCATAAACGATGAGCTCACAGGGCCTTGAGGGCTTGAAAATTACGTACAGGGAGATCTAGCAGCTTTGTCGAAAGAATCAGCGGCGTTCGGAACTGGTGTATCGTCAACTTACCGTGAATGGGCCCGGAAGGCTCTGACAGTAGTACTTTAAACCTGTAAACTCTACTGAAAAAATCGGCCAATCGTTGGGGTACCCCATGTCGACCTCCTTTCCAAACCTGCGGCATATTCGAAGGAGAGCGTTGAGGAATGCCATCTTCGCGAGCGTTAGCAAAGATACTACATAGCCACGAACAAGATCTGATACCTGGTCAATCGCTTCTTTGCCTACCGTATCCTTCTTCAGCATAGGACACTGGTTGGTCTCAATTTTGGTAAGAGTGGCACACCCGTCAGGGTCGGCGCCCGTGAAGGCGGCCCACTTCTCCTTGTTTTTCGGAAGCAGAGAATCGCGGTAGTTGTTCGATAGCTCTTGAGCCTTGATCCACTCAAGGCATTCAACGTAGGGGTCAATCCAAGGTATCAACAGAGCTGGCTCTATCTGGCCAGACACATGACGCAGGCGAGATGGAACTGCTGTACAGACCATTTCTAGTGGTGGAAGATCAATTATCGCACTGAAAAGGCTATGTCAACTTACTTGCGGTTGGCAAAAGTGGCTGGCCAAGCATGGCGTTGAGGATCGACGATTTACCCGCGCTCATTTTACCGCCAAGAGCAATCACGATACCACCGTCCGCTGCTAGGCAGATCCAGGACCATTCCTCGAGGGTGCACTTGCCACGCGTCGCGGTGTTGTAATCTTTCCTGGTAAAGGGGGCACCGACATTTGTGATCGCTTTGAAAACGCCTTTTAACTGAACAAGGATCTTGTCACGGCATTCTTCCAGCACAGCGACAGTACTGGTATGGTCTTGATCACAGGTGCTTGCTGCGTCGCCGTCTACCCAGCAGTTCTCATCATGGCGGTTGGCTGCATCCTGGCCCACTTGTTGCACCCAATGGTGACCCGTCTGCTGAATCCTTCTCTGCAGTGCTTCGAGAGTGAGGTCGTCTCTGTTGCATAGAAGTAATCCAGAGGCAAGATCGTCCTCGGTTTCAAATTTTTTGCAGAAGGGATCAGGCCGCAAAAACTGGTGGGCAAGTTCATCTCGAATGTTGCCAAGACTCTCGAGTGTGGGAAATTGGCTGCCGGTAGAGTCGTGGGAATTGAGTATGAAAGCATTCATGATACTTTCCCGGGCATCGTTAACTCGCCAACGGATTCTTGTCAACTCCTCAGAGTGGCTCTTGACTGGTGCTACGGCATTACGGGCTTTGGTACCCGCGGCCTCCAGCAATGCCCAACCGAATACCCCCTGGTCCTTGAATTGATTTGTCGCAGTGAGGAATGCATCCTCGCTAGCTTTGATCTGGTGTATGAGCTCCTCAATGAGCTTGTCAAATTTGAGCTCCTGCCTCCTGCGGTTGGCTGCGTCGGCGCCGGGTCCTCGCCTCTGCTCCAACACGTATTTTGCGGAGCACAATTGGCTTTCGGCAAAAAAAATCTCCGTTCTTAACCCAGAAAGCAGCTCGTGCCACAAGTCCGCGACTGGAGTGTTCCCCGTGTAGCAACCGATGACGAGGTCGATGGCCTGGAGAAGTTCTTTCGTGCGAGCGATACAATTTCCAACTGCACCGAAAATTGCGAGCGCTTCAGCCATTGCGCAGTAAGTTGTGTAGCAGTGGGTCGGCCGGGGTGTTTGTGGTTGGGTCTGTTCAGTGTGTGTTTGGGGGTGAAATGGGTGTATGCGGCGTCGTCAGCTGCTGGATGCCTGATAAAATATTCGTTGACAAACGGAGCCTAGAAGGGCAACCGTTGCTATTGCCCACACAGCCCTGGGTTCCTAACATGGAGATCCTAGATGAAGAGTAGTGTATATTCCCATATTGGGAAGTGGCGACTGGAGCACTCTTCTTCGGTGGTCATATTGAATATATAGGTCATTACAACTCAAACAAGCACGGCCAACACTGCAGAGAGGTTGCATCGCAGAGCAACGAGCGATCTCAGTTGATGTCGCGTCTCAGGGTCTAGGGTCTTCAAGGAGGACACTCCCTCGTGATTGACATCCACCCTTTCCATCAATAGTCCCTCTGCAACACGGCCCATCTCCTCTAACCATGGAGCAATGACTTCGGACGTGAATCTGTCACGAATTTGTGCCAGGGATAGCCTGTAGTAGCCTTGTCGGCGGCGGACAAGGACGGCCGGCAAGCCAAAAAGGGCGCGAACGAAGGCGGTGATGACTAGACCCGTCTTCCGCCATAGAGACGGCGGACGTTGGGTTGGAAATGAACGTTCATAAAAGGGGTGTAGCACCAAAACTCGGAGATCCGAGACCTTGAAAGATGAAAGTGACTCGATGGATAGGGATGCTGAGGAGGTGGGAAGGTGTGAGATGATGTTTGCAACACTTGTATTGAGGTCTGTGGTTGTCTCTGTAGAGCCATGATGCACCAAATCATGAGCCAAGAGAGTTCGGAGTTCGGTCAACGGTAGCTCGGCGGCTTTTTGGCAGTGCTGAAGTATCCCTCTCAAGGACTGCGCCGTCAGAAGCAAGAGATCGTCATCCTAAAAAAAGGCATGAGAAATCCGCGAACTCATGAGCAGGATGAAAGGGCCACCTGTTCCTCTTCAGAGAAGTCGGCTTTGCGACGAGAACGGCACACTTCAGCAAAGGCATTTCTTAAAATTAACGTTATCTCCTCGGATGCACGATTGCGGATGACACCCCTCAAATTGCTGAGCCTGCGACTTGAGAGTTCCTGAACAGAGGTTGTGGAAGTGACATCTGGGGACTCCCGGGGTCCACCATTGCCAAGCTTAATCAAGACCGCACTGCGCGCATATTAGTACTTTTTGGGCGGGATGATTTGTCGTACTCAATCGAGCTCAATGTATCTTTCAAAGAGCCGCCGAGTCGGCGCCTGAATGCTGCGGCTGCCTCGTCTCGAAACATTGGTGCAGTGCTGGCTCGGTAATAAGCGGCGGTGGCTGGTGTCACGCCACTGTCATCTTGCAGTTCTAACATGAGCCTTTGAATGTCCTGCTTCGTGAATTTCAGGTATCTGGCTTTCCTCGTGGCAGGGTTTTTGTCGGTAGAAAGCTCTCGGAGACCCTGAAGAAATGCATTAGCGCCATCACAAGATATCACGACGACCGTCCACAAACCCAGTATCGTAGATCCTGATCATTCTCAAAAGCCTCCTCGTAAGAGGGAACGGAGCCTTTAGTGTTGAGATAGTGAAGAACGAATGTGGCAGTGACGCTCTCAATCGGTGAGCAGAATATGACATCGCTTGATCTCCTCCTGTCGTCCCAGAATAGGCTCGCGACCACACTTTTCGAGTCGAGTGCCTCTGGATCCCCGTTCCGAATCGCATCAAAGTATGTGCCTATCACACATGGAATAGGCGAGTCGCGGTGAATCAATAGTTCTGGTAATTTTTCCGTGATATTTTCGCCTTCACCGAAGTGTTCTTCAATGCTTATAACTGGAACAATGGTTACTCCTTCTTGCAGTAACCGTCCTAGATAGGGCATGTCTTTTTCCTAAACGGGAACTCAGTTTGAGAACACTCAGGAAAAATAAATAACAGACAGTGAGCGTCTCCATGGTGTACCCCTGCAGATACTGTTAGATAGAATAACGGCAGCCCTGCAAGACTCACAGGAAGGTTGATGAGCTAAATGAAGATGGTTAAATGTTCGAAACCATACTGTGACAGCAATGCTTGCTCACCTCGGGAATATGCGACGGATCAGGGGAGGGGTTAAAGGTGAGGTTGATCACTGGCCACTCATGGCAGAATGGATCGAACGCAAGACCAAAGTTAATACAATAGAACGCAATGGCATCGAGGTAACCGAGCTTGTGGAAGGGTTCAGTAGGAAAGTGATACAACTACAGACAGCACACACCATTTTATTTACGTTTTTCAGACCAGTAGCCTTGGAAGTCAGCTGGAAGTCCGGTCGCTCAAATTCTGTGATCATCTCAGCAACTTCACCGGTGACGAACGCCCATGCATCCCACGCATTCCGGAAGGATTCCGGTGCATCAGAACACCCAATGGACCGAGAGACACGATCAGCCTGCCAGCGAGAGCATTGCTGGGTGAATCCATATTTGCGCAAGAGTTCTAGAGCAACGTGGTATGGCTCAATGGCAACCTCCAACGTTGGCTCCGATACGCTAGGGTTATGTCGTATTCGACAAGGTACGGAAGTTGGAACTATAACCCTTCAGAAGCAGTAATATAGGAGTAAACGTAGAACTTACTACTCGGTGTAATGAGGTAGACGCCCACGATCGCATTTATCATTGCCGATTTGCCACACCCTCCGGATCCAACAAAGGCAGCTGTGTTCCGAGTCGATGTAAATCGTTTCAACCAATTTTCAAATGGGATATCGATTATGCGAGACTTATCTCCCGTCTTGGGTGAGATTGGCAGACCCCGGGTGTCCTTCATAGGGCCTGTATTCCCCAGCCAAAAATGACTGAGGACATATGGTTCGACCCCACAAGTGGTGGCCTTTTGTCTCTGCACCCATTTTTTTGCGAGGGTATTGACTTGAGTAGAAATGTCCTCCACAACTGTTGTCAAGTCTTTGTTATCGAGATGGGGAACTAACAAGGAAATATCTGTTCCAGTAAGGGCGAATGGTCGGAGTGAGAAGGCTTCTTGTAGAGTGGGGCTCTCCGAGTCGCTAGGACTGTGTGCTGGGGAGATAGTTTCAGCCCCCCGCGTAAATGACAGGAATAGCGACGCCATTGCCGCTCGTACAGATGTGCCGGCATGTTCGAGTGCGGGCATGAGCGAGTCTGCGAAGTGAAAAGATGTGGTATTCGCACTTGATATAGCTTTATTTGTGTATTTCGAAAGCGCTGAGAGCGTTGCTGGCGCTCGCAGCGACTTGAAGATGTCCTCACTCGATTGCAACACGTCCGGAAATCCATCAAGCTCGGCTAGAGCATGTCCGCCTTCAGTAGAACAGGACAATAGCAGTTGGAGGATAGCAATGTGACCTGTGAAGTCGGAGTAAAGTTCCTGCAGTTTGTTGCGGACAGCAGTCCATGACGGCTGGTCGGGTTGTGGGAGGGCTGCGAAGCGCGCCACGACTTCGTTTAGGAGCAAGCGCTGTTGTTGTAAACCATTGAGGGCTGTTGAGAGCGAAGAAGCCATCCACGCGGATTTTGGTGCAGAACCACCCTTGATACAAAGGAGATTTTGGTGGTTCGGGCTTGTTCAGAGCAACATTGAGACCGTTTGCGGAAGGTAATAATAGATAGTATTTGATGCGTACATGTGGTGACACGCTGAGGAGAAGCGCAAAGACCGTCCCACGTTGCCTTCGAAATAGTGAATCGTTTACATGTGTCACGTCATGATAACCTCTGAGGCTGCCTAATGGACATTCTTAGCTATACACTGACCGTTGTCGAAGACACGTCCGTGTTTTGCTCTCAATACGATACCAGCGATATTGTCTCTCCCAAACAAGCTTCGTCGAATAGAACTCTGGGAGTAAAGGAAGGGCACAAAACGAATTAAAGTACCTCTAACCAAACGTAAGCAGGGCGTGCGGAACCGTGGGGAAGAACAAATGCCACAATTACAGCATGCGCAAAATCAGTAGACACGATGAGAAATCAACTAGGAGTCGAAGGTGGAACTCGACGACCGGAAATCCTCACAAATCCAATTCGGAGCAGGTTCTAGCGCTGGGACTAAGAAGTGACCTTCTTGGTCCTTCGCGTATTCGTCTGAGGAAATCCACTGGCCACTGAGAAAGGGGTACAGGTCTATGTCCGGGACCATGATAAGCGACGTACGATGTAGTGTACCGCAATGGGATGACTGGCGTCACCTTGGTATGGGGATGGGTAGTGGCCGAAGTGGTCTTGCTGCTGGTGACGAAGAGCCCAATGGAGCTTTCGATGGGTCGATGGAATAATTCGAAGGGATGGGGTCGTGTATTATAACAGCCATGTCACACTCTGCTGGTTGCGAATTTACGAAATGTGAAACGTTGGTAAAATTAGTTGGCTGTGATGGCAAGATCCGCAGCGGTTGCACAGGGTCGTCATATGGTGCCGGCGACTTATAATCAGACAGTCTTACCGTGCAAGAGTTGAGTGAATTCGGCATTGGTGGCGCTTGCCGTAGCTGC
>Ga0307515_10016319_pt1 | contig 13605 bp, 4 predicted proteins | sample 17_EM_MG_FD_194513 | JGI IMG/M metagenome (GOLD analysis project Ga0307515, IMG submission 194513) | Populus trichocarpa ectomycorrhiza microbial communities from riparian zone in the Pacific Northwest, United States - 17_EM | ecosystem: Host-associated > Plants > Roots > Unclassified | place...
TCATCCTGACAAAATAAAAAATAAAAGGTTTATTAGGAGAAAATGATTTTCTCAAAGTACTTTTCAAGTTAGTTTTCAAAATTCACAATTAATATCATCACTAATTTTACCGATTGATATTATAATATAGAATATTTTTCAAAAATATTTTTTTATTTAGGTTTTGTTTGTTTGCTAGAAATTAGGTTTTTTTAAAAGTTATCTAAAGAATAAATTGTTTTCATATGTTTGACAGTGTCAAGAAAAATAAATTAAAAAATAATTTTTAGTTTTTGGGTACGCTCTAAAAAATAAACTGGAAAATAACTTAATGATATTTTAAATTTTTTTCAAGTTTATATAACGTATATAGAACATTATATATAAATATTTTACCACTTGTAATAAAGAAATGAGATATAAAATGTGTAATAATTAAATCTTTTTTTATTATATCATATATTTATATATATAGTTTATTTTATAAAATATAACTATAAATATTTTCAATATAATGTTATTACTATATTAAAGTCATTACTATTTGTAATAGGAAATAGAGTATAAATATCATTGTGTGTTCGTCCGATATTGTGGTGAATGATATTTTTTATAAGTATTTTTTGCTTAAAAATATATAAAAATTATTTTTCTTCAATTTTTTTTTTATTTTCAACTTCAATATATCAAAACCATAGAAAAAAACATCAATTTAATATTTTTTCAAATAAAATATATTTTTAAAACACACCAAAAAAACAAAAGCATTACCTCCCTTTCAAACACTCACTAATCCTGAATATCACCAATAGATTCGACTGAAAGTTAAATAATTTAGCCATCTAATTGGCCCAAGTTGATTATGATCGAGACCTGCAAAATATCTAGTCAAGTCATAACCTATGTTGACCCGAATTAATCCAAGAAAATGTTTTTAAAGTCAAGTCATGTTTATATCAATTGTATGAGTTTTCTTAACCTATTAAGTTGATCGGGTCACGTCGAGATAATTTTTATACAGTTTAATTTAAAGTTCAAAGTTATTAAATCTAGATATTTTGATTTAATAACTTTGATAGTCAAAATATGATTTTGGGTGGCAAAGACCGAAAGGGAGGACGAGTTCCCCTTTCTTGTTTGAATTTTCTACTTCCACTTACTTCGTTTTCCACTTTTAAAGATTTCGTTTCTATTGAGCTGAGGAGAATTTCTTATATTCTTTTCCTTTCTCAATCATTTTCCTAGAAAAGGAAAGGTTCCACGGGCTGTGCAAATCCCCTCATGCCCACTAAACTAAAGTCATTTCCATTGCTCAATTGGTATGAAATTAGTTCTCTTCAAGTGGGCCAACGTCTCTTGATGCCTTGGTTAAATCCATGGTATTGCTGTGGAAATATTTCTATGTGATGGAAATTAAGAAAAAAAAATAGGATGATAGTTTATTTGAACTTAATATAGAATTTTTAATGGGTAGCATTATTTATGGACATTAAAAATGTGATTGGTGCATTATTTGCATATGAGTGTAAGTTAGCAGAGAATTGAATATAAATTTTAAAATTAATAGATTTATTGCATGTTAAAGATTTTTATTATTATTATTCTAGAGCTACAAGTTAGCGTTTTAGGCCTCTTTTTTTTTTTGAATTCGAGGAAATCTCATTTCTTAGAAAACGCACTTTGTGGGTCTAGGTGAGCGAGTAAAACCCCGGCTGTTCCAGACTCTTACAAGAGGTGCACGCTCTGACTCGAACTCGAGACCTGCTGTGCAGATCTCCAGCCATTTGCCATCACACCACGCCCCTTGAGGACGTTTTAGGCTTTTGTTAACCCTATTAATATAAAATTAAAAATGTGATTTTTTTATTATTAATTCTAGAGCTACAAGTGCATTAAATTGCATATGAAGTTCTTCTATGCTTTAGCTTTTACCTTATAAACAAATCATGAATGGTGAAAATGTAAAGAATATAATTGAGAGGGGCAGAGAGGAAACATATGTTAAAAGGGCTAAATCTATGTTGTGTTTGCTTATGTTTTTCAAACTATTTTTCATTTAAAAAAATATTAAATTCATATTTTTAAAATAATTTTTTTATAATTTTGAGATGTTTATATTAAAAATAAAAAATATTTAATATTTAATATATTTTTAATCAAAATTCTTTTAAAAAAATATCATGCACCGTAATACTTTACATGTTGGACTCGGATTATACCTCAATTAAATCATTAAAATTGATCATAGCCATGCTCTTGTTGATAGTTTCAATTGAATCGGCAGAATCGTGTGATTTCTTCCTAAATGGATAAAAAATGGTAAGTCAAGATGAATACCAGAAGAAAGTAATTTCCTGGCATTAGGATTACAAATATATATTTATTTTAATTGTCAATAGAAGAACAGCTCATTTAGGGGGGCAGGGCAGTTTTGAGGATTAGATTGCAAAATGTTAATCCTTAGGGGCTCATATGCTGGGCTGAAGGAATACAATGTGATTTACAATTCACTATCCTCCATTTCCACCAGCAACAATCTTTTAGCACATAACTTATTTGTTTGTAAGCCGAGCTCTTGGAGAAAAAGATGTTTGAGAGTTTTTTGTGGTTATTTTTTAAAATGTATTTTAATTGAAAATATATGAAAAGAATGTTTTTTTATATTTTAAAATTTATTTTTAACATCAGCATATTAAAATATTGAAATATGCAAAAAAATAATTTCAAACAAAAAAATATTCAAAAATTTATAAAACATGATTTCTATCGCAAAAATAAACACCCCCAAAGAACTAGATAATTTTTTGTTCTATGATGTGGCGGAATAAAAAAAATTGACATGTAAAAAATAATATCCAACTCAAGAAAAATTATTTGACAGTGTTATTAAACCTAACTCAACAGATTGAACATGAATTCTCCCGGCCATACTCTTTGTCTGGCTCAATCTTCAAATTAAAATGTGTAAGAATTGTTTCGATGTGACCCGATCGACTTAATAAGTTAAAAAAACTCATATAATTGATATAAACATGACTTGACTCTAAAAACATTTTCAAGATAATATCTTTCCATGAGAAAATAGTGGGATGGTGACACGTTGGATCAACTCGGGTCAACTTAGGTTATGAATTTCATTGAGTTTAATAACTTTGTTTTTTCAAAACAATTTTTATTTAATTGTATGATAAAAATAGACACCTGCAGAGCCAAGCACTAACTCAATAGTGAGAGTGTTTTTATGAGACCACATAAAAAAAGTAAATCAAAATAAATCATGGTTTTCTAGAATTATAGTTTATTTAATAATATGATAAAAAATAGATGCTTAAAAAAACAAGCACCAACTCAACGCCGATATGCTTTTCTAAGATCGCGATAACTCCATGAAAAATAAATCATGAAGCCCAATTCATAGTAGTTATGTTTTTATTTTCATAACCATTTTTTATTTGACAATATGATAGATCAATTTTTATTTGTAAATATGATAGAGAAAAAAAAATAGATAATCGTAAAAATAAGCATCAACCTAGTTTTGTGATTTTTTTTCGAGACCATGATAATCCCATATGAATATAAGTGAAATAAATAACAAAATTTAATTTTCAATAAATTCAATATTAAGAGATTGAATTAAAAAAATCATGCTAGTATTCCAACTAGCATTAACATGCAAGGAGGGGAACATTGATTTCCTCCCCTTGATTAATTTAAGTTAATAATTATAGAATAATCCATTACTATTTTTCAAAAAGTTATCACGGATCCAATTAATAATCGATTTAGAATTTGATATAAATCAGGTTTTATTTTAAATTGTTTTAGATATTGACATGATCAAATTTAAATGACTTAATAGTTGAATCATTACTTGGTTAATTTTATCAAACCTAAATGACTCATCAATTTAGAACTTAAATTAGAACTGATTCTATTTTGAATTGTTTAGATATTAACTAAGCCAAACTTGAATGAATTATCAAGTTAAAGTACAACTTGGATAACCCTATCAAACATAATTAGCTGGCAATCCAATAATTTGTGTTCTAAATTAGATAAAACTCGGATTAAAATTTTCAACAATTATGTAAATAATATTCTTTGGGATTGTTTGAGAATGTAATAAAGATTATTTTTAAAAGTTTTTTTATTTGAAAATATATCAAAATAATATTTTTATTTTTTAAAATTTATTTTTATTATTAACATGTCAAAATGATTTAAAAATATTTTTTAAAAAATTAAAAATTAAAAAACACTGTTCAACCACGATATCATGGCCTTGATGTGCCGTGGTGCACTACTGGAAAAAGGAAAAGGCAGCCCACGGCCCAGAAAAACATCCTGATTAATAAAGTCTTCCAATCAGAAAACCCAAATTTTGTGGGCCAGTTAATATAAATCCACGGCCCAGTTTATTATGGTAGTACTGAGAAACACCAAATCTAAACTCACTAAATATATATATCGCTTAAAACCCTAGCTCATCTCTTTATCCTCCTCACTCCTTCAGGATTTTCGAACAGGAGAGGCAGCGCAGCTATCCAAGCAGGTTCCAAACTCTACTCTCTCTCGATCGATCCTTTTGCTTTTCATGCATAAAAAACTATTCTTTGAATCTTGTAGGTCTTAGATCTCTTATTCATTTCTTGCGTGCTTTATGTATTTGCAGAAACAATGGCTATTCCTTTGCTGACGAAGAAGATCGTGAAGAAGCGGGTCAAGAAGTTCAAGAGGCCCCAAAGTGACCGCAAGATTTCTGTCAAGGTATACATATTAATAAGTGATGACATTGAATTTATGTTCTTTGTTTGGTTAATGAAGCTGGATCGATGCTCAGAGTTGTCTTATGCATGGCTAGGTTACTGTTCGAGTATTTTTCTTGTAGTGTTCTGTTCTCAGATGGATTTGGGGTTTGCCCAGTATTTTTGTTGTGCTTGTCAAGTTGTCTTTCGATTTATTGTATGTCTTGCTCTGTTTGTCATTGACTTTCAGAAAATGTATGTTGTATTTTATTTGTATTGTACATCTATGATTTGGCTAGAATTTAAAGCTAATGATCCGTGTACAATAAGCCGATGCTCTGGATAGACTTGATGAAGGAAGCATGGTAAGGTACACGGAAATTGAAGTTTTGGGTCGGCATGTCTGCTCCCTCTGATGCCTCTCTTTGGAGGATATGATTTGGAGGCCTGGTTTAGACCCACATTTTTTCTGATTCTACTTGTTTACCAACGGATAGGTCATATTCTAAAAATTGGGAGCTCAAGAGCTGTACTTTTTTTAAGTAGATTGTCTCCTGGTCTGCAACAGCTTTATATATGTTCGGATCCATGACTAGGGCTGTTGTTTTTTTGTTACTTGTACCCCATTAACACCATCAAATTACAACTACGGAAGTCCTAAGGGGCTGGGGTTGATATTGGTGATTTAAATTTGAACTACACAAAAAAATGAAAGTTGATATCTGTACTGCTATTGAAATTTAGATTTACATGTTGAGTGGTATTTGTATGTTCTTGTTTTGTTTTTTCGATGTTTATTTTTTATGTTCTTTGTGTTTTCTTTTCAATCTAGCTCTTCAAAAAGCTTTATATGGCTTCTTGATGTCTCTTACACGATATGTTGAATGCTTATTAATGTTGTGGCAGACAAACTGGAGGAGGCCCAAGGGTATTGATTCAAGGGTCAGGAGAAAGTTCAAAGGATGCACTTTGATGCCAAACATTGGTTATGGCTCCGACAAGAAAACTCGTCACTATCTCCCCAATGGGTTTAAAAAGTTTGTTGTGCACAACGTGGGGGAGCTTGAAGTCCTGATGATGCATAACAGGTACATGACTCATACCTCGATGCTTTTGCTTCTGTCTAGTCCACTTTCCTCCTTATATGGAGACCTGAATTGCTAATAACTTATGATAATTCTAGAACTTACTGTGCTGAGATTGCCCACAACGTATCAACCCGGAAGAGAAAGGAGATTGTTGAGCGCGCAGCACAGTTGGATGTTGTTGTCACCAACAAACTTGCTAGGTTGCGCAGCCAGGAGGACGAGTAAAATTTGGTTCTATGTTGTGTCTTGTTTTGCTTTTGCTAAGATACTCCCCTTGCACTAGGCAGTTTCAGCACCTCGAGTTGACTGTTTTTATGATTATGTTGTCTTTTGATTGGAGGCCTTTAATTTTGAATCAAAACAGTTCAGTTTTCTATAAATTCTTGTCTACAACTCAACTATCCAAGACTTAATATCCTTTGATGTCTCGGCTTCCTATGCATGGTATGACCCCTTCTAAATGTTACTTGTGGATCATGCATAATTGATTTGGCTGCCCAGCAAAACTTGGCTAAGAACCGGTTTGGTTAATTTCAAGGATTTGTTTTTAATTTTATTCAAAATTACATCCTTTTGGAGTTGCTCAACAAACCTGAAGCTTGAACCTCAGCTAGGTCAGATCCCGGGCTTGGTTTCGTACTATGATTTTATGGTATCTCATAGCACTTGTAAATTATATGAAATCTTTTAATTACTAATGCTGGATAGATGGGAGGGTTGCAGGTTTGTGTGATATTGTTTAATTTTGAATATATTTGAAGCAAAATTGATAAAAGGAAAAGGTTTTTGACTGGATTAATAGCCCTGGGTTTTGCGTAAGGGGCTAGAATGAGGTTTCTCTAGCTGTTAACAGTAGGTTTCGACTCTGAGGAAATGGAAGGTTAAGTGTGTTACTATATGAATTTATGATCAAGTATATATTTTTTAATTATATATCCATACTATTAAATTCATCTATGGTGAAATTTTTCTTAAAAAAAAGGTTACATTTACAAGTCACCTTAAATCATTATCTAGTAATAAATTAGTTTTTTTTCATTATAAAAAAATAAATAATTATTTTTTAATATATAATACGTAAATAAGTGAGAAAAATAAACTGATGGAAATTAAAATAAAAAAAAAACGTAAAAAAAAACAATATTTAACCTAGGCTTGGACAAAGCTAGCCCATGCAAGCCTGGGCCACTGTGCAAGCACAGGTAGAAGGAAAGGGATGGAACGAGGCGTAATCTGTATGGATGATTAATATCTTCTTCCTCGAAGTTTTCTTTCAAATTTAAGTTTAATTGTAAATTAAACATTTCTAATAAAATTAACGACGCAACAAATCCCGTGTTAAAATAATAAATCATAACTGGACTCACGAAGAAAACAGATTAATGAGTCATAGAGATAAAATAGATATATTATCATTCTTTTAAAACTTGAGCTCAACTGTTAGGTATCTGGACTATCAGGTCAATTTTAAATTTTAAATTGGAATGATAGATTGATTTAATATCCTTTGATTTAAAATCTAGATTGAAAAATTATATATATAAAAAAAATTAATTAATCCATTTAAAAATCCAAGTTGATTTAATTACCTAATCAAAATTAGAGGTGAGCAAAAAAACCGAAAAACCAATTAAACCGAGAAAACCGGAAAAAACATAACCGTGAAAAAAACCAATTAAACCGGTTAAAATTTTGAAAAAAACGACAGGTTCGGTTACGGTTTTATAAGCCTGAAACAAAAAAAATCAAACCGAACCCAAACTGAAAAAAACCAAGCCAAACAGAGCCAAAACCAAGCCAAAACAGAGTCAAACCAAAAAAACCGAGCCAAATATAAAAAACCAAGCCAAACCAGTTTGAACCGGTTTTGATTCGGTTTTAATTTTAAAAAAAAATTCGATTTCGTTATTTTTTTATATATATAAATACTAAATCAAACTAAAAATAATTACCTCTAATTAAAATCCAGTAAAATTTTAAAATTATGATATAAATAAATGCATCAATCCAAAAGATGATGGCACATGTACATATCTTTCCTTAGCAGCAAGGTCGGTTGAGTTCTATAAGAGGGGTTCGTATTTAATGGACTGTCCTTTTCCCCAAGTACGTTCCCACGTGCCTACTTTTATATAGCATCTCTCAATAGTGCATTAATAACAAGCATGATGCATGTTTTGTGGTGGTAGAAAAGTTGAAACCACGTGATTTTGAAAATAAAAAAATAAAATCGAATCTCTTGTGAATTTTAAACAGATCAGTTAAGTTATGAGTTAATCAATTGAATTAGCTGGACTTGATAAAGTACACTTCTCGCATAGTTTGATATGAAAATTAGGATAGGTTAAATCCCGGGTTAAAAAATTCAACGTGGGGCCTTTCAAAATCTGATCCATGTACTTTTAGATTATTATTTTTATTATTTTAAATAAACTATAAAAATTATACATATTTTTTTAGATTCATTCTTTTTATATTTTAATCTTTTAAATTTGATCATCATTTTTTTTAATTATTATTTTCTTGTTGTTTTGAATAAGTTATAAAATTTTATATATATATATATATATATATATAATTTCATCCCTTTTAATCTTTAAAATTTGATTTTTATTTTTTTATTGTTATTTATTTTGTTTGGTATTGTTTATTAGATTGTTTTTTTTTTACAATTTCATCATTTATAAGTTTTTTTCTATCAAATTTGATATTCGTTTTTTTTATTGTAATTTTACTTTATTTGACAACTTTTTTAAATTATTTTTTTTTTCATAATTTCATACTTCAAGATTAAATTAGTTGGAAACTTTTTTATTGAACCCAGGTTAAGGATTTCATAGTTTACGAGTTTTAAAGATTAGAACGGGTTTAAAAGGTCTGACCAAGTTGAGTTGGTTTTTTGTTCTTTTAAAAGCTAATGTATGAGTTTATTTTTCTGCTGCTATGGGGTTAGTCCTGAGTTCATGACTAAAGTCACCAATTTAAAAGGTTAATTCTATTTGACTTTTTTTAGGTAATTTTTTAAAATTGTTTCATTTAAATTTTATTATTCAACATTTGATTTTTAAAAAAACGATCTTCATACTATTTTTTTTATAGGGTTATCTCGATCTTGTGCTCATGGTCACGAGATTTGTGGATTAACCTTGGTTGAATCATATATTATTTTTGTTCCTTCAATGTTTAGTTGTTTTATAATTGAGTCTCATGATTTTATTCAATTCGTTTTTTAGCGTGGTCATCTTAGTATCATGATAAGGTCAAAGATTTAGCATCTCAAATCGGATGGGCTCATATCAATTTTTTAAAATATTTTTTAATTATAATTTTCTCTTAATTTGTCCTTCAATATTTTATTTACTAGAGATTGAGCTAATTTTTTTTCATTTTGTTTTTTGTTTATATGAAGTTGTTATGTTCTTATTTGATTTACTGATCTTCAAAGTTCTTTTTTATATTGTTTTTTTTATAAAATTATCCCAATTTTATATCTATGATGATGAGGTTTGCAAGTTAACCGTCCAGGTTTTGTATTTTGTTTTTTTATGATTTGTTTTTGTGTTATTACAGATTTTATCGCATCTGTGACGGAGCGTGCACAAATCTAGTTATATATTAATAAAGGATGGAGACGAGAAACAATGCTTTTGGTAATGGTACTTGGAATATATTCTCAGACCACCTCCTTCTCTGACTTGGCATATATTCCTAGACCAACCCCCTCTCCTTGACTTGGCATATTTTCAATATTATATATATTGCAATAACCCAACACACCATATTAGAATAAAAAATTTGAAAAACCTAATTGGAGGAAAACAGAGCAAGGAAGCCGCTAGGAAAATAACAGCGGCAAAAGAAACTACACAGAAGGGATCCAAAATGGACCAAAAAATCAACAAGAGGTTTGCTATTTTTTATAAAAGCCTGGAATTAAAGAGTTTGCTCTCCTATAATTTCAGGTTCAAGCCGTGTAATTGTTAATATAATGGTCACTGAAGACTTATATAGTCGTTAGCTTCAGGGCCCGTAGGATTAATCGAAGTATGCACAAACTAGTTCAGACACCCACGTTAGTAAAAAAAACCCTAAAAATATAGAAAAACGTAATTTAAAAAAAACTTTAATTGACGTAAAAAAGAAAAAGCTCTTCCATTACTTTAAGACTAAGCTATTTTAATTTCCTAGAAAGATCTTACGGTTGTTATGTGGGAACTCTTGGAATAAATTAAAGTGAAAGATGGCAATCAATTTGCGTGTGTTGTTGAAAAGTTGTAATTTATATTTTTTTATGAGTGTAAAAAAAACCAACGATAAGATAATTTAGAATATAAATTGTTACATGTGCAAAATTTAAAATATAAAATATAATTTTAAAAAACAAAGGATAAATAAAATAAATAAATAAATTATAGAAAGATAAAGTAATTTTTCCTTTAAAAAATCAAGGATGTTGAAAATAAACTGAAATTTAGATTTTTTGTACAGCGTAACGAGCAAGCTGCCATATTTAAAGATCCTTAGCTATTAAGTTTCCCAAGTAAAAACACAACTACTAGGTGTTGAAATATTGTCCACGCAAGCTAAATATTATATTTGTTTGTATAGTTTTGGTTATTTTTTAAAGTAATTTTTATTTTGAAATGTATTAAAATAATATTTTTTATTTTTTAAAAATTATTTTTTACATTAGTATATTAAAATGATCTCAAAACACCAAAAAAATATTAATTTAAAATAAAAAATAAAAAAAATTTAAAGATATTTGTGTAAAAAAAAAATAAAGATTATAATATGGGATCTTCATATTAAAATAAAATAAAATAAAAAACAAAGAAAAAACTGCATCAAAGAATATCCTTGTAATTGTGCGAGCATATATATATATATATATATATATATATATATATATATATATATATTAATTTGATTCGGTAGGAGAGTTTGATTAAAAATATAAAAGTATATGTCTCGAGTAGAATTAATTTATTTTATGTTTATATTTTTTTAATCGGACAAGTTTCTATATTTTTTGTATTTATTCATTGTATTCCAAGATATTAACCAAGCACAAATATATTAATAAATTAAAAAATGAAAATCACTTGTATCTAAAATAAATCATCTGTAGTAAAATCAAATAGCAGTTAAAAATATCTCAATATTCATGTGTGTGTATATATGTTGGGTTAAAAAATGAATAAATATTACAATTAATTAGTTAAAATTAAAGTTAAAAAACAAGAAAATTCTCAGCCTCACACGGATGGTTGGTATTGAGTCCATTAACCCAAACCTTTTTATTCTCATTCCCATGATGATTACCATCAAGATTCTTCTTTTTATCATCATCACCAGCACTAAAAATTTCTTGGACAAATATCTCCACATCAATTTCCTTAATTCCATTCTTACCCTCTCCCTCACTCCAATTATCCATGAAAGGAATATATGGTGGCCTCAAGATTTGCAGCAAAAAATCCCAATCAATTCCTTTAAAAAAATCATGACCCTTGATTCCCTCAACCCTAATCCTCTCCTTAGGGTCCTTGATCAACAACTTCCCAATCAAGTCCCTCAAAGGCGTCGCTTCACCAACTAAATCAGGTTTTTTAGTTAAAATCCTGTAAAAAGACTCCTTCCTACTTTCCCCCTTAAACGGCGTCACTCCATACAACATCTCGTACAAAACGACACCCAAAGACCACCAATCAACACCAAAATCGTGACCGTCCCCTTGAATCACTTCCGGTGCCACGTACTCCTCCGTTCCAACGAACGAGTTAGACTTGGAGGTCGAGTCTGGCTCCGACAATCTGTGGCCCAGTTCCTCCCCTGAGTCGTCCGGTGAAACCCCCCTGTTGAAAAATCGGTGGAGAGGAGACCGTCGTTTTCTCCGATCTGCCACTACCGAAACTGGGCTTGCAGATTTTGGAGGAAGTTTTGTGGATAGATCGAAATCTACAAGCATTATGTGACCGTTTTCTTGAACCATTATATTATCCGGCTTTAAATCTCTGTACGCTATCCCTAAACGGTGTAGATACTCCAATGCCAAAACCAACTCTGCCGCGTAAAACCTATAAATTCAAACCCAAGATTAGATTATACATATCGATATCAATATACGAGTTTGGAAACGAATATATAACACAAGTACTACGCACCTGATAGTATCTATGGCGAACATTTTCTCGCTCTGTTGTTTTCGCAAGAAATGAAGATCACGACCAGGGCAATAATCTATGGCGTAGGCAAGAATCTTGTCAGTGGCCAAAACACCTCGCAGTTTTGGCAAAAGTGGGTGGTTAAAACGACTCACAACTTGCTGTTCAAAATAAATCCTCCTGTATTCTTCCCCTTCCATGTCCTTATCATTACTGCCACGCTTCTTTTTCTTCACAAATTCCCTCGAGACCACCTTCAAAGCGTAAAATTCACCGAGTGGCTCCTCTTTAACGAGAAAGACCACGCCTTTGGCTCCCCGCCCCAGTGGGGATATCACTTTCATGCTTTCCATGTTTAAAATCGGCAATCTTTCTTCTTCTTCAGATTCTTCAAGGTATTCGTGGTGGACGATGTTCATTGAGATTAGAACTGACCTGCCGGAGATATCGTCGGAGATTTGCTTTTGTTGGCTGCAGGATGATCCGGTAATTCAGGAGGAAAAAAGAGAGCTTATTTATAAAGGAAAATGAGTTGGTGTTCTCACTGGGACATTTCTTGGCAAACAAGGACTGGCATTCCAAGAAGGCAAGATTTGGTGCGAGAAGCCCATGACTTTGAAGATAGTGATGAGGTAGGTGATGCAATGAAATTTGTACACGTGAGACAAAGGGTCGTTTTACATGACGTGGCTGTATCTGAACCGTGCTAAGTAAAGATGGGTGTCCGCGTGAGAGGGGGAATAAAGGAGCGCTGGATGACGTAGGAAATTATTACTTGTGATGGAGGACTTCTAGAAGGGGTGGAGAGAGGTGGTAGAATTTTGAAAGCTTCAAACGCGGCGTTGGTTCATTTGCGGCAGCCAAGGTATTTAACTATTTATCCACTTTTCTTTATTTTTACAAAATAAAATAATAAAATAGAGAAGGCTTGACAATTTATTTTTTCCTCGAGATCTTGTACATGAATCTAGATTAAGGGTGTGTTTGTTGTGTTTCAGTCTGTTTTTTAAATTATTTTGGTTTGAAAAGTATTAAATTGATTTTTTTAATGTTTTTGAATTAATATTATTTTTAATGTTAAAAATTAAAAAAATCAATTTAAAAATAATTTTGTAAAAATATTTATTAAACGCACCGATTCATGCACTTAGATATGAATGAAGATTAATTCATGTACTGTTTTTTTTTTCAGATTGTTGAATTTGAATTAGTTAGCGAGGTTTAAAGAGTAGTTGTGCATCCTAATTAATAGGAAATTTGTTTGCGTGGTTGCTTCTGCGTTTGAAGGAACCACAGCAAACATGAAGTTTGGTAATATCAAAAATGCTATTTAATTTTGGTGGGGCTGATGCCAATTCACGTTTTGCACGTGAATTTGGCGAAGCAGCTCTTGACTGCTTTTTGAAATTTTGTGGTCGCATGCACAGTGCAATTCACTTGCACTGTGCACGCAAACAGTGCAACACTTGCACTGTTCGAGTGCTTTTTTTTTTCATCAGTGTGTATAGTTTTTGTATATATATTTTTTAAAAAAACTAGTTTTGCATTGTCATGTAAACAATATTTTTTTTCCCGAAAAACTAGTATAGAGCGAATTAAATTCACTCGCACTGTAATATCAAA
>Ga0307515_10016320_pt1 | contig 13605 bp, 2 predicted proteins | sample 17_EM_MG_FD_194513 | JGI IMG/M metagenome (GOLD analysis project Ga0307515, IMG submission 194513) | Populus trichocarpa ectomycorrhiza microbial communities from riparian zone in the Pacific Northwest, United States - 17_EM | ecosystem: Host-associated > Plants > Roots > Unclassified | place...
GATATATAGAATAGTTAGCGGAGTTAATATAGCAATTGCAATTAGAACTACCCTAAAGATAATTATAGATTAACTTAAACTTCCCGTTATCCCTATAATTGTATATACCGACTTATATTCCCTTTATAAGTGTTTAGTTAAGCTTAATACTATAAAGGAGAAGCGCCTTATAATTAATATTATGGCACTTTATTAATTCTATAAACGGTAAAAACTCTTTAAGATTTAATAGATTAATAGTTAAGATAACCTAGTAGATATAATAATAAAGGTAAACCTAAATAAGGCTCTAGAAACGTTTATTAATATAAATACTCTATATATATAAGTTAAAGGTTAGGTTAAAAGGGAGTAAGAGTATAATATTCTATAGACCCTGATTTTAACTAGCTAATTAAGATTTTCTATACCCGGTATAAAAAATTGCTATTAGCTCGCTTATAACCAGCGCCTTGGCGGCCCTAACATAATATCCACCTATAACTTTAAGTAAGAAAGCACTACGTACTAAGAGGCAAATTTTAGGATAGTAAGACTTATATTATAATAGTAATAGTAAGTAAAAAGGATTAATATTTGTTACGCTAGTTAAGTAGTATTTATATATAGATAGTAACTATAAAAGAAGAGTTGCTAGTGTTAGGAATGAGGCAAGCGGTCATTATATAACGCCGCGGCACTAGCGTAGCGAGGAGTCTTAGGTATTACGGCACTAGCAGAAAGCGGTAGCTATATTAGACGTTATAGTAGATATAGGGCTTACGTAACTCCCACGTAACTAGGGATTGTATATAACTCCTTATATTACTACTTATCCTTTCCTTTTCTTTTCTTTAGCTTTAGATTCTCATTTATAAACAATTTAATCGTATAGGCTTGCGCGTCCCCTTTGCCGTACCTATGTCTCGATTAACTAAGTTACTAACATTATCTAAAGCTCTCTCTACTCTTTCTTCCTAAGAAGGAACTTAAATATATCTATAAGACTATAAATAGGATAAGAATATAGAATAGGACCCTAAGGACATTACTAGGGCCATAAGGATAGGACCTAAAAGAAAAGAATAGAACCCTAAGAAAAGGACCTATAAGACATATACAGACCAAAACCCCTAAAGAAATTACCTAGAATTATCTAACACCCCTACCACCATGCCACGAACTACAGTAGTAGGTAAAGCAGCTGTAGGACCCTTAAATACTTTAGATAAAGAAATAATTAACGTTTTAACCCCCTAGGCAGAGCTTACGGCTGCTAATACTAAAATTAAATGACTGCAAGAGCTGCTCAAAGCTAGAGATACCCCTATATCTAATAATAAGTTATTATTAAATAACTAAAGACTTACTATAGTCCTTTAGGCCTTATCTTAGCGCCTTAGTGGACCTACTAAGACCTATATAGCACCGAAGCGGTCGGCAAAGGTTGTAGACCCCTTATTACTTACAAACGGAACCAACCCTATATTTAATAATTAGAAGCTTTAATTACGGGATAAGCTTAAAGTTAATATAGACCACTTCCCTAACGCCTAAGCTAGAATAGCCTACGTCTTTAGCCGTACTAGCAGAGACGCCTAGACGTATTTACGCCCGTAATATACTAAAGACTTAGCAGACCCCTTTATCTCTAAAGAAGAAATAATTAAATACTTATCTTTTATTTATAAAGACCCTTTTAAAGTATAGAACGCCCGCTTTAGCTATAAAAGCCTAAATATAAAAATAACGGAGACCTTTTTAGCCTTTTAAACCCACTTTCTATACCTAGCTAGATAGGCCTAGATTCCTTAGGAAGACCTACTACTAAACCTTTTTAATAAGCTTACCCTGGACCTATAGCGGGCTATATTACTAGCTTATACTATAGTATAGACGTTAAAGGAACTTACGGACTATTGCCTAGCTATTAACTAAGGCCTTTATTAAATTAAGGCACGCGCTAATTAGCTAAAAACTAGAAACCTTATAAACCAGGCTATAGGTACTATAAGTATAGCCTATAGTGCCCTAGTATAATTAGTAACTCCTATAGTTAACCTAGTAGCTAGCTGCGTAGCTACCCCTACTACGGGCCTGGTATACACCCGGCCTATATATAGCAACCCCTATATATAAGCCCTTAGTAATTAAGGAGCTTACTTCTTATATAGTTAAATAGGCTACCCTATAAGGAACTGCTTAATAAAGGTAAAGATAAATAAGGTCCTATTAATTTAGGAGGATAATATAGAGCCGGAAAAAAAGGAACTCTAAAGAAAGACTCCTCTCTAGGGTTAAAAGGGATTAATATATTATATATTAATCTAGGTCAGCTAGTTAGTAAAAGAAGCTACACTATCCCTTATACTTTATTTCGTAATAGATATTAAGTTTTAACCTTTACTTTAGCTAACTTAGGAGCAAATGCCTTTACCTTAATTAACATAAAGTGCGCTATAAAACTAGCTAACTTTTTAAATATACCCCTTAAAGAACTACCCAAACTAATCCCTATTCGCGGTTATAACGGATAAATAGGACTACCTATTATAACTATCTTATGGATTTACTTTCGCGTTAACGGACGAAGGTAGTATAACGTCCCTATCCTTATTACAGACCTTAGAAGCTATAATATAATCTTAAAGAGAAAATAGCTAGCCTATTTAGGCTTATAGCTTAATATACGGAATAGGTAGCTTATCTAGCCCAAAACTATACCCCTAGCGCCTTCCTTTATAAAAGAGATTAGTATTATAATAGAAAACCTTATACGGCCGTAGATAAACACCGTTTACTAGGCCGATGTAACGCGTAGGGACTAGGCTTTTAAGAAGGATATACAGCTTAATCTACAACAGATCTGTATACTACGCCGCCCCTAGACTACCTATATTACGCCACCCGCACTATAAACTTAAGAAGTCGGCAGTAATCTACCTAAGTCCCTAGTAGAGGACCTAGGCCCTACGCAGCTATAATAGAAGGCTAGGAATATTAGATAATATACTAAGCTAATAAACTAAAAGGATAACTTATGGAAAATGGAATATAAGCTAAGGAAGACTATAAACCCTATACCGCAAAATACGGCCTAAAGAACACCCGTAAAGAAACCTATAGACCTCCCACTAGTTAATATCTACTATATTAGCGCTATAGTATTCTACTAGAACCTAGTCCAGCCTAATACCGTTGCTTTTATTACCAGCTTATATAAAATTAATCGAATAATTAAGGAAAAAGAAAGCGAGCTTAGTGGACAGGAAGGTAAGCTTATAGATAAGAAGCTGGTAGAATAGAAACTACCCTATTAGTACCAAAAGTTCGAGGACGTATTCTCTAAGGCAGCATCCGATATACTTCTACCTTACTAACTATATAACTATAAGATCGAGATTAAGCCAGATAAGGAAAACATCCTTAGCTATACCCCCCTCCATAAACAGTCTATTGCCAAACTATAGGCTACTAAGTAGTACCTTATTAATAACCTAGTAAAGGGGTTTATTAAGCCTAGCTAGGCTCCTTTTACCTCCCCTATTTTCTTTACAAAAAAGCCAAATAGAGGACTTTATTTCTATATTAACTACTATAAGCTTAATAATATAACCCGTAAAGACTGTTATCTACTACCCCTACTTAATAAGACACTGGCCCAAATAAATAGAGCTAAGATATTTACTAAGCTTAATATCTGTTAGGCTTTCTACTAAATTAGAATAGACCCCAGATCTATAAATCTTACTATTTTTTGGACTTAATACGGATCGTATAAATATAAAGTACTCCCGTTTAGACTGACTAACGGATTAGCTATGTACTAACAATATATAAATAATGTTCTCTTTAACTACCTTAATAACTTCTATACGGCCTACCTAGATAATATTATAATTTACTCTAAAAATAAGCAAGAACACGAGGAGCACGTCTATAAGGTCCTATAACGGCTCTATAAGGCTAGTCTCCAGGCTAATATTAAGAAGTTAAAATTTAGCGTAAAGCGTATAAAGTACCTAGGGTTTATTATTAGTATGAACGGAATTAAGGTAGACCTGGAAAAAACGGCCGTAATTAATTAATGGGAACTACTACGGACCGTAAAAGGGATATAGTTATTCTTAGGCTTCTATAACTTCTACCGACGCTTTATTAAGAACTATAGCAGGATTACTTAGCCCCTTAGCCGCCTTATTATAAAGGACCAGCCCTTCTACTTCGATACTGCATGTAGGTAGGCTTTTAATAAACTTAAAAAACGGCTAGTCTCCGCTCCTTTACTTACCTACTTTAACCTAAAACGGCCCTTAATGCTAGAAACGGATACCTTAGATGGTATTATTACTAGCGTTTATTCCTAGAAGTAAACGGACAGAAAATAGCACCCTATTGCTTACTACTTAAAGACTATAGTAAAGGCTAAGCTAAACTACCCGATTTATAATAAAGAAATGTTAGCTATTATCTATAGCTTTTAGCACTAGCGAGCATAGCTAGAAGGGACCCCCGAACCTATTTAAGTGGTTTTAGATTATAAGGCCTTAGAATATTTTATAATAATAAAAGCCCTTATAGCCCGGTAGGCGCGCTAGGCGGATATCCTATCTTAGTTTAACTTCCTAATTATATATAGGCCAGGCGCCACTAACTGTGCGGATACTCTTATAAGACGTAAATAGGACCTAAATAACTAGATAGCTGTAAAGATCTTATTATAGACCCAGACGCTACTATAACTAGAGCACCTTAACCCTCGGATACGGAAAGAACTAAGTACTAAATCTTTAAGCGCTAAGATATATCCCATCAACCCTATGGAATTTAACCTTATTAATAAACTACTATAAGTAAACTGTACGGACCCTTCTCTACAGAAGTACCATAAAAAGGTAAAGGATGTTACTAGCCTATAGTCCCTTAAAAATGGACTACTTAAGTACCGGGAACGGCTAGTAGTAGTAGAAGAACAGAACTTATAAACCCGGCTTATTACCAAAGCATATACTTAGGTCTCTACGGCCCACCCTAGAAAAAATAAGACCTGTAAGATTATTGGTGACCGTTACTACTGGCCCGGAATAGTTATAGATATTAACCGTTATATACGGAACTGCAACAACTGCCGTAGGTCTATAATTTCACGAGATAAAACCCTAGGACTATTAAAGCCACTCCTAATACCAGAGCGCCCCTGGCAGCATATCTCTATAGATTTCTATAAACTACTAGTAGACCGTAACGGGTACGATATAGTTATAATCTTAGTTAACCGTTTTAGTAAACGCCCTTTCTTAATCCCCTGTTATAAGAATATCAATACTAAAGAGGCGGCCTAACTATATATCTATTACATCTACCGAATTTACGGACTATTAGATACTATTATATCGGACTATAGACCGCAGTTTATATTAGCTTTTTGGAATAAGTTTACTTAGATCCTAAGAATTAGGCTAAAGCTTTCTATAGCGTACTACCCCCAGATAGATAGTTAGACGGAGATTATAAATTAATACTTAGACTAGAGACTCCGGCCCTTTATTAACTACTTTTAAGATAACTAGGGCGAACTATTACTTCTAATAGACTATGCCCAGGCGACCCTACCCTATAACTTTATGGGATTCGCACCTATCTAACTAGAAATAGGGTATCTACTATAAATAAGCTTTGACTAGGATAGACTAAAAGGACCACAGACTATACATGAGAAACTATCTTATAAGGAAGCCCAGCAGTACGCCAAGCGCTTAAAGGAAGCTTAGACGGTAGCCCGTATAAATCTAGAAAAGGCCTAAAAATTAATAAAATAGTAGGTAAATAAGTATAGGCGCGAGCCCGACTTTACTATAGGTAATATAGTCTAGGTTATAATAAAGAACTAGAAGACGGAACGGCCTAGTTATAAGCTTAATTATTAGATAGCAGGACCGTATAAGGTTCTTAAGAAAATAGGCAACTTATATAAAGTAGAGCTCCCAGATTTAATTAAGGTTTACCCTATCTTCTTACCGGATAAGCTATAGAAGGCTATAAATGACCTATTACCTGGATAAAAGAACGAACCCCCCCTACCGATTTAAGTTAATGGCGACGACGAATGGGAAATTAAAGAGATACTAGCCTATAAGCTAGTAAGGAAAACGCTAAAGTACCGCGTTAGTTAGAAAGGCTATAACCTAGATCCTACCTAGTACCCTATATAGAACTTTATCGGCAGTCCCTATAAGCTTTAAGAATTCTATAGCCGTTACCCTAATAAACTAGGACCGCTAAAGTACCTAAATAAATGGATGGAATGCTAGTATAATAAAGATAATAAGCTACCAGAAGAGCATAAAGATAAGAACGCCCTATAGGCATAATACGGATATATAAAGCCTGAGGGCAGGCTTTTACGGAGGGGGGGGTAATATTACGGCACTAGCAGAAAGCGGCAGCTATAGTAGACGTTATGGTAGACGCAGGGCTTACATAACTCCTACGTGACTAGGGATTGTATATAACTCCTCGCGTTGCTACTTGTCCTTTTCTTTCCTTTTCTTTAGCTATAGATTCTCGTTTATAGACAATCCAATTATACAGGCTTACGCGTCCCCTTTGCCGTGCCCATGTCTCGATTAACTAAGTCGCTAACATTAGGCTCCTTGCCCTTTCTCATTCTAATCAAGAAGCTTTATTAACTAACATTACTGTAACCTACTTAAGTAGTCGTTATTGGTGAGTCACTATGTGTGACTAATAGTTGCCTTATACTTCTTTATCTTAAATATAATCTCGCCGTACTTATTATATCCGTAGCCTATTTTATTTTCTATAAGGTATCTCTAAAAAGCAAATATAGCTGTAGTAATATTAAATCGGCCACCTAGTATAGAGTGCTGATAATAATACGCGTACTCCTAATATATTTGCTTACTAACACAATATTAAAGCTAATATTTATACTTATAGATAAAGCTAGGGTTCCTTTCTAAAGCTTTATATAGCCGCTAGTAGGCTTTAAGTTAGTCCTAGTTAATACCATTATAATTAGTCTTATTATTAATCTTATCTATAGAGGAATTATTATTAGGCGCAATGTCTTTAAATAGTGTAATTATTAGTATAGGCTCAGCTATTGTGTTTAGATTTACTTTAGTAAGGTCCTAAGGTATAGCTAATAAAAGGAATAAAAGAGAACAAGTAAATTGGTAACGTTATTAGGGGGGTATAGTAAGGAAGACTTCTTAGAGTATAGACGCGTTAAGAGCTTAGTAGAAAAACAAGTTAATTAAGCTTAGTAGTTACCTAAATAGTCCTATTTACTCTATTTGCATACTTAGAAATCTTTAACTATAATACCAAAAGTCTATTACGGACTTTAGGTCTTTACAAAAATAATATATATATATTTCCTATTAAGCGGGCAAGCAAGTAAGTAGGCCCTCCTTTGGCTTGCTAGCTTGCCCAGATTAGGCCCTTCGGCTTACTGGCTTGCTTAATTACTAATCAAGTAAGCTAAGCAAGCTATTAAGCCAGCTTGCTTAATAGCAAGTCTGTATATAGAGCAGAATAGGATTCGGGTAGTAGTCCTGGCAGAACTTGGCAGGATTTGGTGGAACTTAGTGGAACTTAGTGGGATATGGCAGAATGCGGCAGATTGCCGTCAGATTGCCGTCTTGTGGTCGGTCTCTAGTTGCTAAGTTAGTAAAAACAGGTGGTTGTCTCAGCATGCTTAGACCACATAGGATGCCGGATAAATCCGGCCCGATAGCACTAAACTAGTTTAGGCCATCTGTCCCTGTATGGTCTAAGACACTTTAGCAGACGTTTATAAAGCACGTTACGATATCCGTATAGCTGATATTACGGATATTTACTTCTTATTCTTACGACAAGTTTAGGTAGCTTAAAAAATCCATTAATTATACACTAGGCTCCGGCGAATTAAATAGTCTATATAAGAAGTCTCCCTACCTTCCCGTTCCTAATATTAATTTTAAAATAGCTATAACACGGTTTACTAAAGTGAATAATCAGCAATATCCGCACTAACAACGCGTTAATCTTAACCACCTACTCTTTATCCATTATATCCATAATCTAATAATTAAAACCTATTAAGATCTATCTATTATAACATATTTAAGTCCTCCCTACCTTTATCTAACCCTCTATTCTCCCTCTGCTGCTTTTAAGCGCTATTTACTAATACCTCTATTAAAGCGAATAAGGTAAAGAGGTCGTAAACTATAAGTTAGTTAAGCAGATTAATAAGCTAGTAGTACATAATAGGCTAGGGATTATATTAAAATGGATTCTTAGCGGTCTCTATAGCTATATAGCCTACGGAGGGAACTACCCTAGCTTATAAGCAGCTCTTATAAACTTTAAATAAGCAAGCTAGATAAAGCTATTGCGGAGATATATCTATACTACGGTTATACGGAGCAGCTCGAGGCCCTAAGGGTGCTAATATTTAAGTGGTGAGATCTTATACTTATGGTAAAGACGTCCTTTAGCAAGAGTATAATAATATAAGCACTACCATGTCTTGTACCTAATGCAGTTATTATTATTCTTCTTCTACTTAACGCGATTAGGTTAGAGTAAGTAAAAAAAATTGCAAAGCTACCTTATATTCGACCTATTTATATATAGGAGAAAACAATATCCGCTAAGCTGATTAAGGATATCCGCATAGGCAGCTATATACATATCCTTATCTCCTTAGAGCTTTTAGTTAGTAATAAGCTATATAAGGTTCTAATAGACCCAATATTTCGTTCCTATATTGCCCTTATAGTGGTTAATAAAGTATACCTACTTACTAATTAGGGAGAGACTTTCCGTATAGCGTATATACAACTCTTTAAAGTACGTTCAGTCTTAGTTAATAAGCCTTAGTTTATATATACCGCAACACTAGACCTATTTATATTTCGGACTATATATAAGCTAGCTAGGTTTAAACCTAATATATAAGTTATTAAAACCCTAATTAATTGGCTGGAGCTAAAGATTATACGGAGGGTTATAACCGCGCTAGAGAAGAAGGACTTTTAAGCTCTTTACTTTACTATTGCTACTACTCCAGTATATTTATATACTGCTAGTAATAGTAACTAAGGAAAAGGCGAGTAATTAAGAAGCCGCTTAATATCCGTATAGCAGACATACCACTAATAGTTTAATTAACTTCAGCTAATTCTAAAGATGATTATCTTCTTTAATTCTAAGGAGTGGATAGCTACCTATCGTAATACTATTCGCAGCTGGTTAATCTATTACGGCTATAATGCTACTATTGCTAGAGAAGCGGTGTAGAGCTACTATATAACGCTTACGGATATTAATAAAGACCGCTTATACGCCGAATACGCGCGCCCAACGTCTTAAATTCGAATTTTCGTTATATTAGATATAGTAGCACACGGTACAGATATCCTAGATATTTACCGTTCGATCTAATATAGAATACCTCGCTATAAATTCTGTAATATACTAGCACAGCGGTTTAGCCAGGTAGGCTAAGGAGAAGGCCTCTTAGGCAAAGCAATCTTTATAGTTAAGAGCCGCTAGTAGGGTCCTTACGATAAATTAGGTAGTTCTAAGCATACATAACCTTAGTATATAGGCGATCTTCGCGTAAGCGCGCTACGTAATAATATCCGCGGGTAATAAAATGTAAAGACTGCGGATATTACGGGCAATGCTTCACCTATAGCGTTAGTTAGTACTAAGCAGTTAGTAGATATAAAAAGCGGGCGTAGGTTAAGCCCTAGTAGTTCTATAGTACGCCTACTTAAAGAGCTTATTATACTAACCCTATGCCCAAAGAAGCGGTTAACTAATGCGCAGTTATATAGTAAACTGCCGTTTACCCTATAGTGGCTAGTTAATAAGGATTAGGTATACTTATAAGCAATATAACTTATACACTATAGAGACCTATAGTCTACTATTAGTAAAGACTTGTATTACAGTAACTATAACCTAGCAATATTTATAGATTGCGAGTATAATATCCGTACTAGCTATAGTGCGGATATTGTAAAAACCCGCCGGGAGCCTATATTAAGTAATATATAGAAGTAGTTTATATAATAGGCGGAGGCTAGGTATTAGGATACATTATAAACGCCTATAGTTAATTATGTTATACTAGATAAGTAGCTTTATCACCTTTATAATATAGGGTAGGTTCTAAATACGGCATTATTAAGGTAAGTAATACCTAAGTAGGATCCTAATATCCTTGGTAAGGAGCTTCCGTCCCTTATTAAGCTTTTAGTAGATAAGAAATAAAAGTAGAAACAAAAAAAAATAGGGCAACTCTTAGGTTCTTCTAGGTTAATTATATAGATATTAAAGCGGTTTTCCTAAGTATTAAAGCAGCACGCTGCTATAGATAAGCGCTTATTATAGGCTCTTATACGGGCTTCGCAGGTTTTAGATAGGAGATTTAAAATATTAGCGCCGTAGTAATTAACGCCTTACTATGGCGCTAATATATCGCAGGCTAGTTAACAGTTAGCTATAAACCTCTTACCAATAACTTAGGAAGAGGATGTACCTATGCCTTTACCAACTCTTAGGTCTCTAGCTCCTACTCCTCTATTATTACCCTTATACTAGCTATTAGATATATCTATACCGCTAATAACCCGCTAGTTAGATATACCTTTATTAATATTATAAAGGCAATTAGCGTAATTAAACAGAGGTAAATATATACGAAGAGTACTATAGGAAATTAACAGTAATGCTAATTAGTATATAGCGGGCTAATATTAGGCAAGGTTAGTTAATATTAAGCAGGGTTAGCTAATACTAGGTAAGTTTACCTTATATCCGCTAAGCGGATATTATAACTATAGTAGCTAATATCTATTAGGATAACGCCCCCCCTTTCTCTTATACTTTACACCCCTAGTAAGTATAGCCTAGGAACTAAATAGATTAATTAATTAATAATATTAATTACTTAGGAATATATACTAGTGCTACTAACTATAGTGGATATTAAACAGTTATAGTAATAGCTTATAGCTAATATCTTATATTACTTATTAAGCAACTTATATATAGGTTAAAGCTAGGTTTAAGTAAAGTTAGTAGGGAGTACAAAGCCATCTAGCTTATTATTATTATTATAGAGATTAAGCTTATTAAACACGGCGGAAAGATCACTGCCTAGCTATAAATTAAACTCGTTAAGGGCAGATTAATTAAGTCGTTTAATACCTAGTTATAGTAGAGGCGGCGCTTTTATCTTTACTTGCTATGCCTAACGGCAGATAATAGAACCTTTAGCAATTGTATTAGTAAGCAATTAAATATCCACTATAGGAGATTTAACAGTATATTAAGTAGACATCCGTTCGCCAAATATAATCTTAAACTTTATATATAGTGGCCCTATATAATTAGTTATATAAATACTCTAGCGAAAGAGTAAGTCTAGGTTAAATGTTAAATTGCTATAAGTATATATAAGCTGCTTTAGCTCCCTATTAAGTAGCTTATTATTAAGATCTATTAGGTAATAACTATCCTATTCACTATAGATATTTACTAGACTATTTACTAAGATAGCTTACTAGAGCTTAGGGGAATAAGCATCTATTAAAGTTAACTAGAAGAAATATAACATCTCTGGTAGATAGTTTTTATTTTAACTACTTATAAAATAGATATAAATACGGGGGAGTACGCGGCTGAGTAGGCCAATATCCGCAAGCTTAATGGCGTGCTTAAGGACCTTATACATCTCTACCAGTTATAAAAAGCAGACGTACGTTAGAAACTCTATATTAATAGGCTTAAGAAGTGTTTATAAGGATGCAGTACTACTAGCCTACTTAAGGTAACCCTTTTGCTATAGTTCCGTAGGCTAGCTAGTATCCCATGGAACGCCTGCGTCCATCTAGAAAGTGGTCCGTGCGGAACACCGAGCTCAAAAATACGCGCAAATTGTATATAGATTCAAGCAACAGATCATTACCAACCATGCCTTCCAAACGTACTTCTAATGATATAAATCTTGTTGAACCAACCTAATATCGAGTTGATCCAAATTGCAAAGCAAAAGAACCCCCCCTAGAACCGTGGCCTCTGCCTATTTTCAAACACCTTCACATCGACGATTTCAACGATCATGGCAAGCCAATTCTACCCTCGGGCGTCGAGCAGAGCAATCCTTTCGCGATATTCAGTCAATTCTTCACAGATGAGGTTATGGAGCAGCTGGCAGATTGGACAAACAAGTACGCAGAGCAGCGGCTCGAGGGCAAGGAACAATCGTCATGGGTGCGGGCATGGCAGCCAGCGTACAAGGACGAATTGTACGAGTATTTAGGTGTTCTTATTCATATAGAGCAACTAAACTCAAAGGATTGAGTGTATATAGGCCTTTTGTATGGCAATCGACAGGTATCGGAGGTCCGGGTTAGGCTTGGCATAACCTCAGGTTACGCACGACCCCCCAAGGTCCGCGACATATCGTCCAAATATTACCCCCCCCTTTTAGTGGTGGCCCCTACTTTTAGACGCGTTTTTAAGGCCTAGGTTAGTACTAGGTTAGTATAGAGGACCTCGTTGCATGCCTTTAACCTCATCGTCGCCTTAACAATCTATTTTTTGACCCTCTTTGTAAGAGTACATATATTAGATCCCGTCGCGCTTGCGAACAAGTTCGCAAGCACTCCGTGTCTTTTTGGCCGAATGGCGACGTTAGGGCGGGAAACGTTACACTCTTCTTATTCTCGTGCCCGCGCTAGCTCCTAGCATGTATGGGGCTTCTAGTTTTATATAGAACGGCCTATTATAATTATAATTCTATAATATAGAGCTCTCTTTTTCTCCTCCTCTATTGATATTTACACGTTTAGTAGCTTTATTTACCCGTACCCGCGCTATACTTATACGTCTTCCCCTTAACCTCTTATAGAGATAGAGTCTTTTAAGAATCTTTTTATCCTACAGTCCACTTTATAGTTAAAGGAAGCCCCCTTAGCCTTCTTCTTTCTTTCCTCCTATAGCCTCTAAAACAAATTTAAGGCCTAGACGTTACGGCTATATAATATTTATAAGGCCTAGCGCTTAAAGAATACTATAAGGGTGTATGAGCTAAAGTAGAAAAAGTAGAAAGACTAGTATATAAGACTAAAAGGTAATATAGACAGCGCCTAGGTAATAAAAGATAAGCTTTACCTATTTTTAGAGTAGTAAGTTATTAACTAAAAATTATAGGCTGCTAGCTATTAAAAACAGAAGTTAAAATAGAAAGAGATATAGAAAGATAGTAAGTAGGTAAAAAAGAGGTAGAAAATAGTTAAGTAAATAGGGCAGCTAGGGGGGAAGGTAGCTATAAGGGCAGCTATAGGGGCAGCCGTAGGTATAGGGGAGGAAGCTATAAAGGAGAAAGGGGAGATATAGGATAAGGAGGCCTTAGACGCCCTATTTAACGAGATAGTCTAATACTTAGTTATAAATAGCTACGTCTCCGCTATTACTAAGCTTTACGTATAGTAGTTAAAAGATAAAACTATACAGCCGCTATAGGGGGTAAAGCTCTTAGTAGTACTAAATAGCGTCCGCTATAATAAGGACCGGATTTAATATATTAACTTTATT
>Ga0307515_10016321_pt1 | contig 13605 bp, 3 predicted proteins | sample 17_EM_MG_FD_194513 | JGI IMG/M metagenome (GOLD analysis project Ga0307515, IMG submission 194513) | Populus trichocarpa ectomycorrhiza microbial communities from riparian zone in the Pacific Northwest, United States - 17_EM | ecosystem: Host-associated > Plants > Roots > Unclassified | place...
ATTGCAGCTGCTTATTCTATAATAGATGGGGTAGGAGGGCCTAGGTTGCTTATCCTTAGGTAGGCTCTATAGACTAAAAGGGTAAGTACTAATCCGTCCGGGCCAGCGGTGTTATTAACGGCTTTTACGGCTATCTGTAGAGCTAGTTCCTTTTAAATGCCCTTACATTTATCCGTAATAATCTAGTAAGCTCTCCATAAGGCTAGGTAAGCTCGCTTAATAAGCCTAATAGACTAATACGCCTTAACTAGAATAGCTTTTATTAATATAGCTATAGCCGTAGCATACTGCTAGAATTCCTTGCTAATAAAGTTCCTACTAGTGTTGTGGGTGATATACTACGGAGGTCCGATGTATATGTCGATTTAGTAGGTCCGTAAAATATCCTATATATACTTTACGGATATATTTTATAACTAGCGGGTGGCTTAATAACGGGTTGCCTTATCGATTATATATAGTACTAGGCTACTGTTAATGTATATAATATCTACGTATACTAAGTGGTTAAAGTTAAGATCCTTATAAAGGGTGAACTTAAATTGGCCTGGGGAACGTCTGTATTTCTAGTAGTAGGAGCAGTATTTAGTTAGGTGGTTAATTGCCTTTCTGTTAACGTTATTATATCTAGAGCGTTTAAGGACTCTATATAGCTTTTTAGCTAATAGGTGGCCAAAACGGCGGTATAGGCGGTGGATTTCTATACTGGTAAGGTAGTATGGGTTATAGTTAAAAGATTCCTAAATATATGTCCGTAGAGTCTCTCCCTATATAAGGAACGGGTGTCCAAATCGTCGTGTAATTAGTAAGGTAATATGCTTACTTCCTAGGGTAGTTACGGGGCCTATTAGGGTGTCCGTAATATTATTGTAGTATACCTATAACCTATCTATGTCTATAAGATAGAGTAGGAAGGGGGTGTCCGTTTTTACTACGTGGAAGTTAACTAGGCTAATTAGAGTCCTAACTTTAACTAATCTAATTAATGCGGTTAAGCCGATGCCGAATTAGATGTTTACGGCCCTAGTTTACGTAATATTAATGTCCGTATTATTATTTGTGGTGGTCCTATATATAAGGTATTATCTGTAGCCTACCGTAGACTTCTTAAAGGCATCTGTGTTAATTATAACGCCGTATAATTCCTTAGGGGTATAGTGTTCTATAGTAATATATGCAAATAGGTCCTGCTTATAATCTATAACGTCTATAATAGGGGTGCTTATAAAATGGTTTTTAGGCGCAACTAAGTGTATAAAGGAATGGTCGGCTAATATAGTCGTAATATTAAAGGCTTGGCTATCTGTAAAAGGTCTAAAAGTGGTTAAGAACGTCTCTAAGGTCTTCTGTTCCTGGGCGTCTAAGTTAAAGTCAATTATAAGGGCTTCTATTGACTTATTAGGAGGCTCTTCCACTTCCTCTCTTTTATATTCTAAGATAAACTGGTTAATACGGCTATTAAGTCTCTTCCTGGACTTGTTATATTCTTCCTAGGTATACCTTATAGACCACTATCCTTCCTTACCGCATACGAAGCATTTCTGGCTGGTTTGTCTATGGGGGTATGTTTTTATACGGGGGTTGCTGCGGGGGTTATAGGTGGGACTTGGTCGGTACGGGTGCTGCTAGTAGTAGCGGCGGTCCGTAAAGTAGACGTCTGAGTCTGTTTGCGGATATTAAATATCCGCAATAAAGGCTTAAGTGCTACCTAGTGGGTTTAAGACTTTATACGTTATAATAGAGGAGCGTAGGTTATTAATAAGGCCAGCTAAGGTGTCTATAGGCTTATAGTAGGTGTACTTGCAGGGCTCTACTTCCTGGCAGGCCGTAATAAGTTTATTGTATAAGAAGTCGTCTATTTAAAGCTTGGCGTTAAGGCCGTGCTATAGGTGCCGAAGGTCTTTAATAAGAATTTGCAGGCACTTTATAGTCGATTTTTCAGTATTCTTGTTAATTACGGTCCGTAGCTTAGTTGCATTCTATTGGGTAAGAATATTACGCTTATATTCCGGTCCTTTAAAGTAGTTACATATAGCTTTATATAGCTTATTAAAGGGAATACTAAGGGGGTTGCTTTTAAGGTTGGTGTAGTAGTGGTTAAGTGCTAGGCCGCGCAGTATGGTAGAGTAGGCTTAGCTAAACTCCTATTTAGGAATATTAGCCTTCTAATAGAGGTCTATAAAGATGGTTAGTTTAAAGCTAAAGTTATCGTTTTTACCGCTGTACTTTAATTTATTGGTATAAAGCTTAGCTAGGTTAGCTAGCTCCTTGCTATAGGTCTTTAGTTAGGTAGATTATAGATCTATAACTTATAGATCTATAGTTTGCGGATATATAGCTTACGGATCTATGACTTAAATAACAGGGATAATTTGGTCCGTATTTTGGTTTATAGGGGTGTTATAATCCGTAGCTTAAGAGTAGGGTATATTTTGGCCAGTAAGGTTAGTTCTAAAGCCGCTTGGATTTATAGGGTAAATTTGGTTAAGTGGGTTAGGTATAAGGCTAGCGATTCTATTAAGTTTAGACGAAGTAAAGAGTGCTTTTATGGCTTTGACCTGGTCTAGGATTTCCTCTTTAGTCTATTTTGTTTGGTCCTTTTTATATATTGTATTGTATAAAGACTGTATAACAGTGACTTGCTTATCCCTTTTAACCTATATACCTTAGTTACGTAAAAGGGTTTATAGTTTACGGATAGTAATAGGGTTATAGGCCTTAAAAATAGCTTCTGTAAAGTCCGTAAAGTCTTTCTAGTATTGCTTCTATAGGTCGTCATTTATAAGCTTAAAGTGTCTATATTTAAGGATTTTAAAACTAATATAGTTATTAACGTCATTTGTAGACGTAACGTCAACTCCTTATCTCTACTTCTTTTGACCTTCGCTGACTTGCTTACTGATATTTACTATACTGTATAGTATGTGGCGGGTAGAAGAGGTCTTGTAGTAGTCCATAAAGGTGGTTAATGTCCGTAGCGGTTTGTAGAAAGGTATGGGGTTTCCGTAAGGTCTTGTAACGGTCTATAAAGGTAATTAGTAGGTCCGTAGTGGTTTGCGGGAGGGTAGGGGGTTCTATAAAGGTCTATATTTGCGTTTATAAACTTCTAGTAAACCGTATTAAGACTTAAATAAGTATATAGAGTTGATGATAGTCTGTAATCCCTGACTTCTAACCTTCTAGTAGGTTGTACTAGGAGTTTAAACGGGTGGTCGCTGTCGAGTATTACTTGGGGGAGGTATTGAGTGATTGCTGATCTGTGCGCGCTTACTGATTAGTGTTTATACTAACTTAATAGCACGAGTGAGTTATATCCAGGGGCACGAAATACGTGTAGTATTATATACTTGTTTAGATAGTGACTTTTAATTATATAAAGTAGACTATATGGTCTATATACTAATACGCCTCCCCCTAATTAGTTAGTGCTTTATAAGTGCACTAGACGCGTAAGCGAGTGGTTGGTACACCGACGCGTAAACGCGTGGCTGCTGTACCGAACGCGTAGGCACGCGGCTGGCATAATAGGTGCTATAATTAGACACTAAGTAACGAGCGCTAATATAAAAATATTACTAGCAGAGCTTATCGTAATAGTATACCTAACGGCTTTAGAGAACTTCTGTAAATTTATAGGCAAAATCTAGACACTTCTTATAATGCCCTTCGATTTCTTATAATTAAGCGCGTTGTTTAGTTACCTATTATATCCTTAAGGCGAATATAGATAAAAGTCTAGTTCTATTAAATAAATGTCCTTATCTTATATGCGTTAAATAATCTTATAAATCTTATAGCTTGTCTTATTATTTATGTATACTATTTTTATATTTTAGCGGTACTAAACAGCAGACTAATTATTATAACTTATAGAAAACCACTATATAACCCTTTTAACCTTCGATTTTAAATTTGATTAGACTTTTAGCCTTTATAACTGCGTATGTTATACTAATACAATCTTTAGGATATATAATATCTCCTTGCTTGGTTTTAATAGAAATATAATTACCTAAGATAAAAAGCTAAATATTGAGGATCTGGCAGCTAATTAATACAAATATCTTATTAAGATCTAAGTAGATAAACCTTATTAATGCCTCTAGTAAGTAGATCTATTATTATATTAGCGACCTAAGCTACGTATACTTTTAAAGCGGTTATTAGTAGCTGTCTGTATAAAAGTATAAGAGATCTTATATTTAGAGTCTAGTTCCTAAAACAGAGCGATCCTTTAAGTTTTTACTTTGTAATTATAGTATCCTTCTAGAAGCTATATAATATATAGAAGCTGCCCTACTATTTTAATTCCTATAGTAAATAATAGGATAGTCCCGTATAATTTAAAGTCAAGTTCCTTTCTATATAGTCCCTTAATTATAGCTCTTATTTTAGAATTATGGCCATTATTAGCGTTTAAGTATAGGTTCCTTATAAATCTACACCTTTTCTAGATAATAAAAACTATAACGGTATTGCCTTTAGTATTGTAATATAACTAAAATATATAAAAGGGGTGCGACTACGCAAATAAGGTATAGCTTACTCCTAAAATATAGAGATAGATATACTAGCCAGCTTGGGGCTTTTAAGGTCTTAATAGTTGCATATATATATATACAGCATCCTATATAGGTATCTCTCTCCTATTAGGCGTTTTAAAGGCTATTATTCGTACTATTACTTAATTTAGTGGCCTTCTATACTTAATATTGCGGTATAGCACTTGCCCGAATTATAGGACGCCTATAAATATCTATAGGCATATTACTAAGAATAAATATATTATTGGCGACGTTAATAACTCTTTAGATAGACTATAAAGATATATCGCAGCTATAACTATAGCCGCGAGTATTAAATAAAGCTTTAAGAAGATTTTATAGACATATTAAAGTATATTAGCGACTAAAAAGAGTAATAAAATAACCATAGCGATAGTAGCCTACTTATTAGCTTATATCTATTTCCTAGGATTAAGTTAACTTACTATTAGCGCCGCTATATCTGACTATATATATAGGTTAGACTTCTGCAAAGATATAGCCGCTACTATATAGATAAGGCCTTTAACTATAGCTACTCTTTCTAACTATTGGTGTATTTAGGCGTATATACTAAGCCTAATTCTATAGCGGCTAGCAATAATATTTATCTAGCCTCCTAATAATAGCGGTATAAGATTAATTATAAACATTAGCATAGAGCGTCTTATCAGCCTAGAAATATCTTTAACTTGGACGGTAACGTAAAGAATATTCCCTACTAAGAACGCTAGAATTAAAACTATGTTAAATCGTGTTGTCTTTTCTAAGCCTCTTAAGTATCGATTAACCTATAGATAAAATAAGTATTTGAAAAAAATATAATGTGGCGTATATACGAGCAAATTTAATTATTATTAATAGTAGATAGCTAATAATGGATAATGCGATAAGGCCTCCAAGGCCCACTAAATACCACTACGTAATATCTATAGTAAGAATAGTGGATATGTAAAGCCCAGGAGCGTAATATACGTTAGCCATTTATGCCTTATATTTTAACTATAGGTCGCGGCTTGGAATACACTAATATTAGTTATAATTTAGAAAGGTAGGGGGTAGAAAAAGGGCTCTTTGCTAAGAGCCGAGAGCTTTTTTTAAATTTTTTTTTTTACTAATATACGGCCAGCGTCCCAAGACTAGAAGATTAAGAATACTTACACTTTATAGTGTACGGTATAGTAAAGTAGAAATAGTCTATTAAACTCTATAATAAATAATTAAAAAGGCGGTTAGATAGCCTAAAAAGTAAATACTATTAGTACGGAAAGCTAGACAATATTGATTTAGCATTAATTATTTACAATTATAAAAAATAAGAGATCTATATATATATATTAATAGATTAAGAGTTATAGTGGCCGTCTAGGAAGTAAGTTATAAGCGTCTTTATTTTTAATGTCTGTAAGTAGCTAGTATATCCTAAGTCTATAAACGAGCTTCCTGTAGATATAGAGAGAATTAGTTTAAGAGTGTATTTTAGGTTTATAGGTGCAGAAAGAAAGAAGAGATTAAAAAAAGGTAGCGAAGCAATTATATCTGAGGTATTAATATTTAAAGAAGGGATATCGTTAGTTATAAAAAATACGCTAATCTTTCCGGAACTACTATCGTTTAATTTAACTATACTAAAGAGAAGAAAGCGTAATTAGGCTTAGCTAGGGATTATCTTATAAATTAGACCCCTAGTATATCGTTAGTATATACGCTATAAGCGTATATATATACTGCTTTTTCTCTATAAGGGTCTAAGAGCTTATAGTCCTAGCTTTAATAGTAGCTTAAAGTTTTAAAATCCTATCGTAATCTTGCCTTACTACAATATCTTACATACTTCTTTAAGTCTAATTATCTCTAAACTACAAGGTGGAGACTTTATAAGGCGGAGTTATTGCTTTAAATAAATCTATATATTAGCCATTACGTAATTAAAGGAAGCTTCTATAAATGCACGTATGCACCCCCCTAGGACAATAAATAATAGGCTCTTAGCTATTAAAAAGCCCCTAATTTCTATTATTAATAGCTATTTAGATCTTTAATATAGTCCATTATAAAATTAGCTTTTAGTTTTTATATGCTGCCTAACTTTATATCCCACATCCCTATAGCGCTTGGCGTAGACTTTACCTAATTTACCTTAGCTTTAACTAGGGCTATTATTGCACCGCCGAGGTAACATGTTATTTGTTAAACTTTATAGTTCCCTAAATTACCAGACGCAGTCGCTTATTAGGCTTAGCGCTCCTTTTTATTAATTAGGCAGACGTAGATCCTTTCCCCCCGCCTTCTATTCGCCCTCGCCCTTTTCCTATCTTCCCTACTCTCTCTCTCTATCTCCCTCGCTCTCTCTCTCTCCATCTTTTACTATCTTCGCTATCTCTCTAAAGCCACTTAATCCTATTTAGTTTAGCAAACCTACTTATATTAGCGCTGTTATTGTCTTTCCTGCGCCTCCCTCTATAGACCGTTCCCATATTTGGTCTTTATTCGTGCTAGTAGCTATAAGTAGCATATATAGCATTTTAGAAGAGCTTTTGGGTTTTATATAGTTATTTATTACTACTAACTTCTACTTATAGGATATCCATAGGACCTATAAAATATTTAAGCGCGTCTTCCGTAAGACCTTTATAGATACCTTTATATATAAAGGAAGCCTGCCGATTGTTATAGATAAGCTAGACCTTAGGTACGTAATAGAACTATTAATAAGCATATATAGGACATCTATTACATTAGCTTATATCTTCTTCCGTAACTAAGTAACCGAAAAAGATCTATAAAGTTAAGTTTATTAGGTCCCTAAGGATCTAACTCGTATTAATTAAACTATATTTCCCTAGATTATATTATTCTAGGAGAACTAGGCCAAAATCTAGGAAACTAATTTAGATATGGAAATGCTAGCAACTACTATTAAAAACCTAGATTGCTAAGAAATTACTATTAGGCTACCTAATTTCGGTAATAGCGTTTAGTGAGGAACCTACTTACTATATAGACTTGATCGACTTTTACAGGAGAATGGCGCGCCGTTGGTTTACTATATAATGGCCAGGGATACCCTTAATTATATTGGCTAGATCTTTAAAAGAATACTTATAGTAATACGAGCGGTGGAACGCGATGTAAAGGTTACAGGTGTTGCTATTTTCTTAATGCATCCTCCGGAACGGAGAACCGAGGATTTTAAAGATAGGGTATAAAAGTACATTGCTTTCTATAGGTTACTTTTTAAAGATATAGACTGTTAAGTTTTAAAGAGCCATATAGAAAGGGACTATAGTGTCTTAATAGATATATAGGCGTATATTTACCAGAGTTAGAAAGAGTTAAAAAGGGTTTCTATTAGCTATAAGAGTTAGTTATCCCTTGGCCCGTCAACTTTCGTCTAACAGTTATCGATAAGAACTAGCCAATCAATCGTGCTGAATTTAACGCCTGTACTGGAGGGTGCAGGGCTTTGGTTTTATGGTAATTTAATATACGCGCCTAGTTTTAGAAGTTAAGTCGCTCGATATAAAGTTACTAGCACTTATCCTTCCTGCAGAATCGTATTTTACATTGTGGTAGGTAATTAATTGTGGAATCTATATAGGTGCACGCGTTGTTTTAAAACTGGTATTCACGCACGGACTACTTACTCGTTGGACGCTAACGGGCCAAGGGATAAGGTTATACGTTTAGTAACCATTCTAAGGTTTATATAGCTGTAGGAGGCTGCACTAAAGCCGATGCTCTAGCCGTAGCAGATAGTTAACTAAAGCTTTTTCCCTTTATTAAATATGCCCTTATAGGCGGCAACTTAACAGCGCGCGTTATATAGAGAAATGTTTGGTATTAGCGGAGATGCCTATCTTTCTTAGTTTCCAGCTATTTTATCTTAGCGCTACTAGGACTACCCCGCTTAAAACTAAGATTAATTAGATAAAGTCTATACTAAGCGCTATAAGGGGTATACGGGATAAAAGTTAAGCGGCGTATAAAAACCAGAAGCCGATTAGGGACTTTTGGTCTAAAATTAACGCTAGAAGTTAATAAGCCACCTTCTAATATATAGCTGTACGTATAGTCCGCGTATCCGCCCCACGTAAATCCGGCTAAGCCCTCCGGGCTTAGCCCTACGTAGTTTAACGGAAAACCGAGTTTAACGGAAATGTTCACCCCAAATCCCATACACTAAATTCCTTATATATTTTCTTTACCCTAACCATGCCTACAGAATACGAAATCGAAGAGGCATGCGTATAAGATGCAGTTAATTTCTATCGTAGTATAGATAAGCCTAATATCACCAAGGCAGCTAAAGTAAAGGCCGCGCTATATAAACGCGTCTATAATTAAATTAATGGCATTAAAAGCAAGATGGAGCGACGTAGCCCTAATTGTAAGCTTAGCCCAGTATAGGAAGCTGCTCTCCTTATATATATTAATCGTATGGACCGTCTTAGTTGCTCTACTCTTATCCACTAGGTGCACAGTGCTGCTAAATAGATTCTTTATATAGTGACGCGTGATAGTAAAGAGCCTCTTACTCTTGGGCGCGACTAGACTATATAGTTTATTATAAGTAATCCTTTTTGCTATAAAGTTAAATAGAAGCCTCTTAAGATCGATCGCGCCGTTATAACTAACCCTATTGCTATTAACAAGTGGTATAAGTTATATTATAATATAGTAGATATATATTAAATCCAGGACGCGGATTAATACAACTTTAATAAGAGTGGATTTTGCATTGGGATTAGAGGCAATTAGTTTATTATAACGCGTTTAAAGGAGAAGTTTAAGTTCTAGTTAGCTAGTGAAACAAATCGCGATTTCGCGTCGTGCTTAAAGGCTATTAGTAGTAATGGCTACGTGCTTTTACCGGCAATTATACTTAAAGGAGAACAGATCCTTTACTATTATATTACGCATACAGATCTTCTAGATAATTACATGTTAGGTACGCAAACGGTAGGCTATTTAAATAATGACTATGTGTTTAAGTAGATTAAGCATTTTAATAAGTATTTAAAGGCCCGGCAAGTGGGTGTATATTAACTACTTCTCCTTAATAGGCATGGCTCGTACCTTATAAAGGAGTTTATAAAATATTGTAATAAGAACCGTATTATTCTATTCGCAATTCCACCTTATATAAGCTACTTTTTGCAGCCTTTAGATGTTATTCTCTTCTAGCCCTTTAAGCACAACTATTGCAAGGCTATTAAGATGGCCACTTAAACTGGGTACACGGATTTTAATAAGGTAGAATTTCTATACTATCTAAAGTCTATTCGTGACGCTATATTTAAAGCCTTATTTATTAGATTAGTATAGAAGAAAGTAGGGCTAATTCTATATAATCCAGAGGTTATACTGTCGAAATTACGCGAACGCGCATTCGTACGTCCTTAAACGCATCTACCTATAATATAACGACCACCCCTTCCTAAGCCGCTATTAACACTAACAACCCCACGGAGCGTTAAGCGCTTAATTACGCGGCTATATACAATCGCTAGTATACTAGATAGAAAGGAGAAGTGGCTATATAAGAAGCTGTTGCGTAGGGCATACCGGAATGCCTATTACCGGAAGCTAGCTAAGGACGACCTCCATAATATGCAGGCAGCTGTTTAAGCCCGTTAGAAGCGATAAAAAAAGGATTAACGCGTTATTAGTAAAGGAGGCTTAATATTTATAAAGGATGGGCGCCTTAAAGTAAGCTAGAGGCTTAAAAAGGAAGCAAAGGCTACGGCACGGAAGGCTGCGCGAGAGGTAAAGAAGAGGGCTTAGGAAGACACAATAGCATAACTAAGTGGCTTAGGTACGTAATAATTAATATATAAAAGCTTTAATATTACTGCTTTAATTGCTCCTTCTTTAAAAGTTAAATATATAACGTCTATATATAAATCTACAGCTTTAAAATCACGTAGTAGGGCATATTTCCGTTAAACTTGGTTTTCCGTTAAACTGCGTAGGGCTAAGCCCGGAGGGCTTAGCCGGATTCATGTGGGGCGGATAGGGGTTACTTAGCAATATCTACTATATTAAAATAAGCAATTCTTATAATTTATATAGGCGATGCACGCAGTAAAAATAGATCTATAGTAGTAGAAAGTTAGTAGTAGAAAGGGAGAGGTAGAATATAGTTTAGTTTAAGGTAAACTATAAGCTACTTATTTATCTAATAAATATACTAGACGTAGAAAGGTTTAGTAAAAGTATTAACTAAAGAAGGTAATTCTTCTCTTATAGAGGAGAGCTGCCCTATATTATCCCTTCCGCTGGTACATTTCGTCCTACTGTTATCGATAAGAACTGGCCAATAGAATCAGTAGGATCGAGGCTCCGTGACCATACGCGTACTTTTGATTCTGGTGTTCGCGCACGGCCCGCCTCTCGTAGGACCCTACCAGCGGAAGGGATATCTCTATAAATATAAAATAAATAGAAAATCTCTAGGTAGTTTAACTTTGTCGCCTAATAAGCTCTCTTTAGGTAGTTTAACTCTATTACTTAACGAGCTCTCTTTAGGTAGTTTAACTCTATTACTTAATAAGCTCTCTTTAGATAGTTTAACTCTATTACCTAATAAGCTCTTTTTAAGTAATTTAACGCTCTTGCCTAATAAGCTCTCTTTAGGCAGCTTAACTTTTACGCGAATAACTTCTAAGCTGGAACTCGTATAGTAGTGGTAATAAATCTTTATAACAGATCTAGGAAAATAAAAACCCTTTAATTCCATTATACTTATAAACTATTTACATCTTAAGCAAATATCCTACCCTAAACTTTAGCTAAGTGTTATAGTGTAAATTTTTTAGTATCTTTGTAATTAACGCCCTTTATAAAGAGAGTATCGCGGAATAGCCGAATTTCTAAGTTTAGAACTTTCTAGGTAGCTAACTTTGTCGCTAGCTATATTTAATTTAAATTATTTTTAAATAAATAAGGTAGATCTAGTAGAATATTACTTATAATCTATTTTAAAATATAGAGTTTTATACACGGAGTAGTTAAACCTTAAAGAAAATATATATTATTATAATATTTTCACTAGCCTCTAGAGCACGCATTAATCGCTAAAGGAACTATAGGAACTAGTTTTAGGCCCTATTAAGGGAGCCCCGTATTAGTCCCCTGTTATTAAAAATAGATAATTTAAAATTACTACTTTTAACTTTATAAAAGTGTAACGGAACCTTGTAGCAGGTACTACGGTAGGCTCATTATTAGGCTAGGTGTGTAGGTAAAGCAAATTAAAGTTAACAACGTAATAATAACTAGTGGAGTAGTTGCCTAATAGATTAACTCTAATTATATTCTAAGAATTACTATAAGGAAGGAACTATCTAGGTAGGGATTATAGTTCTTTAAATATATAACTATACTTCTATAAAATCCTTCTTATATATAATATATATATACTCTATTTACTCTATTACGGATTATATAGATCCTATAGATTATATAGATTACCCTATATAACTTTAGTTACTATTCCTTATTATATAGCTCTATTAGCTCTATCCTAGGCCGTATTTAAATTAACTAACTAGCTTCTTCTAACTCTTCTCTAAGTAGTTATAATATTATACTTAAAGCGTCCGTAACACTATCTCCCTCCTTTTTATCTTTGTCCTTAAAGATTTTAAATATCTTTAAGTCGTTTACTAGAGGTATAATATCCGTCTAATTAATTTAGTTAATATTATTACTTATTATACCTAAAGTAATTTCTTTATCTTTAACCGCTCGTCGTATTCGCACTATTACTGCAATATTATCTCTTAGTAAGATTATATCGTCTCCATATTCTCGCTATTTAAAAGAGGGGTTAGTTTGCGTTACGTTAGTAAACCTATCTTCGCAATAACCGTCCTCTTACTTAGAGTGCACTAAAGCGAATATTTGTTTATCCTATAATGTTTGCTCTATCTCTAATGCTAAATATATACGATTTATTACTTTAAATAGTCGTTTAGTCCCTTAATTAATTTGCCTTAGGGTCTTATATTTAATCTACTGCTATATAGCTAGATAATAAACTGTCCGTTACTTTGGCGGAGTTATATTATTCTTATAACGCAGAACGGGAGGCTGCTAATGCTTAGCAACGGGCCCTTAAGTCTTATCTAGCGGCGTCCGCTTAACTAATCCGTCTTAAGAAGATCCGTAAGAAGGTTTATTTTAAGGAGTAAAAGCTTATAAAATAGGGTCTATAGGAATTTAGTAATAAGAGAATAGACTTTCTTCTGTTTAAAAAAGAAATAAATCTAAGTAGTTTAGTAACTACTCTTTTTAGGTCCCCCTTAGGTAACTTATTCTTTAGCAATTTTTTTAAATTAATACTATCTAACCTAATCTCTTCTAATACTTCTATACCTTTCCTATAGCGTTTTTTAAATTCTTTAATAGCTCCTAGGTAGTCTTAGTGTAGCCTATCCACTTAACCTTATACTATATTTTATCGTTAATATCCTTATAATTAATAATCTTTAAAACTTACTATTTATCCTCTTCTTATCCTCTATATGTGTCTGCTTTATAAACTAGTAGCTTAATATTCCTATATGCTAGTTTTAGCATCGTAATATACTATATAGGGTAGATCTTTATTTTAGCTAGTAGGTCTAACTTAAATATAACTAGTAAAATCCTTTATATAATTTTAAAAAGTCCTAATCTAACGTAGTTTAACTTCTTACTTAGTTATTAACTTTTAAAATTTTTGTATAGTAGCCATACTTTATCTCCCTCCTTAAGATCTGGTCCCTTAGATCTCTTAGCGTTATAGTACTTTTTTATTCTCTCTTATACTTTCTTTACTAATTCCATAAAGTCTATATAAAGATTTATTAACGTCTTTATTCTTTCTTTAGCTATACTACTTATTTTCTTTACTTATTATAGTAATAACGATATTCTTAGCTTATATCTATAATTTGCCTTAAATAGTAATATACCTATTTCTTCTTATAGTGTTATATTATATATAAACTATATAACTAATAATAGCGATACCTAATTATTCTGTACGTAATTAATATAGTATTTTAGGTAC
>Ga0307515_10016322_pt1 | contig 13604 bp, 14 predicted proteins | sample 17_EM_MG_FD_194513 | JGI IMG/M metagenome (GOLD analysis project Ga0307515, IMG submission 194513) | Populus trichocarpa ectomycorrhiza microbial communities from riparian zone in the Pacific Northwest, United States - 17_EM | ecosystem: Host-associated > Plants > Roots > Unclassified | place...
AATCTCTACTACGTCTGCTAGCGTGTGCTTCATGCACGACCCATTGCGTTGCGGTGCATTCTCTCGAGCTCGGCGCCTCCTTCCGACAATTGACATTGCCCTGGACGCACGAGCCTGCAATCCGGATAGGCAGCCTACCAAGAAGAGGCAGCACTTTTCGGCACAATAGGGGAGGTACATTAAGTTTTCCTGAACTTGCCGAAGGCTGGCGGGCGTGCGTAGCAGAGGCAACTATTACGCGAGCGCGTTAACCATGCCATGCGGCAAAGAGCAATTTCGATTGGCACTTCACCCAATTTTCTCCATAATATTAATAGTCTGTTAACGGATGAGGTTAGAGTGACCCAATTTAAGATTGCCTTCGACGGCGAAAGCCTGATCACCCCGACGGCCATAACGAACGAACTTTATTCGTCCAAAACCGATCTTCACTATGAGCAGCTGGCAACGGCAAGAGTCGAAGTTGCGCTTGTGCTGAAGATCGCGCAGCAGCAAATCCAGGAGGATCAAAACCCGGCGCAGATCATACACCGGTTGATCGGCTCGCTTCATGAGGCCCGTCGCAAGTATCATCCCAACGTCTGGCAGGAACTGATCCCGATCGTGCAGAACCATCCGGTTGCGGATTTCTTTCATCAGGATCCCTTCACGCGCTGGTCTTTCATGAAACCCCGCGGTTATTCCGGCGATGCGCACCTGATCGATTTCATCTATGGCCATCCGAGCGTTTCGCAGGAAATCGCAAATGCCTCTCCGCTTGGCCGGACGCTCTATGAATATACCAGGAATGCGCCGTCGCCTGTCGCCGTGCGCGAACGCCGCGACCTCCTGACCCGGCATGTCGATCAGATCGCCGATGAACGCGGACCCGACACCGAGATTCTGACCGTTGCGGCCGGACATCTGCGCGAAGCCGACCGTTCGGTTGCGCTGAAGGAAGGACGGATCAAGCGGTGGGTAGCGCTGGACCAGGATCCGATGAGCATTGGTTCCATTGCGAAAGATTTCAGAGGCACATGTGTCGAGGCGATCGACGGTTCCGTCCGGGGACTGCTCACCAAGTCGCATCAGATCGGCACGTTCGACTTTATCTACGCGGCTGGCCTCTACGACTATCTTGCCGACAAGGTTGCCGTGAAGCTGACGCAAACCTGCCTGGAAATGCTGAAGCCGAATGGGGTCTTTCTCTTTGCCAATTTCTCGCGTGACGTTGCCGACGATGGCTATATGGAGACGTTCATGAACTGGGCGCTGCTGCTGCGCTCGGAAACCGATATGTGGAACATCATCCACGCAAGCGCGCCTCGGGATGAATTCGAGGGAAGCATAGAATCTGGCGCCAACGGCAATATCGTGTACGGGATCATCCGCAAACGCCATTGAACGTCGGCATTACCCTCAAAGAATTGGCACCCGGGCCGCTCCGGTCCGGGCGCTGTTTGGCTGTAAACAGGTCTCTGTTCAGACTTTACCGCGTGCAGTTCAGCCGGCATCGCACTGCAATACCAGCGCGGCGGATCGCCTAACGTAAAACCAGCCGCAGTGCCTTCCGGGTCTCTATCAGCAATGGTAGATATCTCGTAGCCATTTCGGCGGCGGCGATATGGGCGGCAGGTGCTCCGATATTGATGGCAGCGACGACGCGGCCGCGATCGTTTTCGACCGGCACTGCAATCGAGCAAAGTCCGAGTTCCAACTCCTGGTCGATGACGGCGTAGCCGCCGGCGCGGACGGCTCGCAACTCTTCCATAAGAACGTCCGGGTCGGTCTTTGTCAGCGGAGTGTTGGCCTTGATATCCGATCGGTCCAGAACGTCGCGCGCCTCTCTTTCAGGCAGAGAGGCAAGAAGAACGCGCCCCATCGAGGCGCAATAGGCCGGCAGACGCGATCCCGGCGAGAGATTGATCGACATCACGCGTTTCTGCGAAGCCCGGGCGATATAGACGACGTCCGTGCCATCCAGTACCGACGCCGAAGCGCTTTGGCCCGCCTTCTCGGAGAGGTGATCGAGATAGGGCTGGATCAACAGCGGCAAGGGCGTGGCCGAAAGGTAGGCATGCCCAAGCCGCAGAACTTTGGGCGTCAGAGCGAAAAACTTGCCGTCATAGTCTGCATAGCCGAGCTCGGCGAGCGTCAACAGACAACGCCGTACCGTCGCGCGGTCCAGCTCCGTAAGCTTGGCAGCCTCGGCGATGGTCAGCTTGGGGCGTGTTTCCCCAAAGGCCTCGATAACCCTTAGTCCTCGCGCAAAGCCGCTGACGAAATCCGATTCCCGCATGGTTTTATCCCTCAAATTCCGCTTATTATGTGCGTTATACGAACAAATATCAAATAACGCACGAAATATTTGACCACCGGTGGATTTACGCGCTTATTTGCGCCAACCCAGTCTCGAATAGACATCAGGAGGAGAATGCCTTGGCGCGATTGATTTCGCTGGCGGAAGCCATTTCCGAGAACGTCAAAGACGGCGATACCGTCGCCATGGAGGGGTTCACCCACCTGATCCCCTATGCGGCGGGTCATGAGGTGATCCGGCAGGGCAAGAAGGATCTGTTCCTGATCCGGATGACCCCGGATATCCTCTACGACCAGCTGATCGGCGTCGGCGCGGCGCGTGGCATGAAATTCTCCTGGGGCGGCAATCCGGGCGTCGGTTCGCTGCATCGCTTCCGCGATGCGGTCGAAAACCAATGGCCGCGGCCGCTGGAGATCGAAGAACATTCCCATGCCGCCATGGCCAACGCCTATGAGGCGGGCGCCGCCAACCTGCCCTTTGCCATGCTGCGCGGCTACATCGGAGCCGACCTGCCGAAGGTGAACCCCAATATCAGACAGGTTACCTGCCCCTTCACCGGCGAAGTGCTGGCCGCCGTTCCCGCCATCAGGCCCGATGTGACGATCATCCATGCGCTCAGGGCTGACCGGAAGGGCAATGTGCTGCTCGAAGGCATTGTCGGGGTGCAGAAGGAAGCCGTGCTTGGCGCCAAACGCTCGATCGTCACCGTCGAGGAGATCGTCGAAGAATTGAACCCGCCGTCGCCCAACTCCGTCGTGTTGCCGTCATGGGCCGTGACGGCCGTTGTCGAGGTGCCCGGCGGCGCTTTCCCATCCTATGCGCAAGGGTACTATCCGCGTTCCAATGCCTTCTACATCGCTTGGGATGAGATCGCCCGCGATCGCGACAGCTTCCAGGCATGGATCGAGGAAAACGTCATGAAGGCAGGGCCGGGAGACTTTGCCAAGCATGCGAAAAAGGTTGCGTGAGGAGACAATGATGAACGATTTCACCCCCACGGAAATGATGACTATTGCTGCCTCGCGCGCGCTCATCAATGAAGACGTCTGCTTCGTCGGTATCGGCGCACCGTCGGCCGCCTGCAATGTCGCCCGCCTGACCCACGCCCCGGATATCACGTTGATTTACGAAAGCGGTACTGTGGGCACCAAACCGGATGTCCTGCCACTGTCGATCGGCGACGGCGAGTTGTGCGATACCGCGCTGTTCACCGTCTCGGTACCGGAGATGTTCCGCTACTGGCTGCAGGGCGGGCGTATCACCACCGGCTTTCTCGGCGGCGCGCAGATCGACAGGTTCGCCAACCTGAACACGACGGTCGTCGGCCCGTACGACCATCCGAAGGTTCGTCTGCCCGGCGGTGGCGGCGCGCCGGAAATCGCCAGCAATTGCGGTCAGATCTTCATCACCATGGCGCTCTCCAAGCGCGGCTTCGTCGAGAAGCTCAACTTCATTACCTCGATGGGGCATGGCGAAGGCGGCAATCACCGCGAGCGGCTGGGCATGAATACCAAGGGCCCGACGCAGGTCATCACCGATCTTTGCATACTCGAGCCCGATCCGGTGACGAAGGAACTGACCGTCGTTTCGATCCATCAGGGTGTGACGCACGAACAGATTACCGAGAATTGCGGCTGGCCGATCAAGTTCGCCGACACGGTGATCGATACGCCAGTCCCCACCGAGACCGAACTGACGACTTTGCGCGACATCAATGCGCGCACCAGGAAAGCCCATCAGGGCACCAAGGAGGCTGCGTAAATGACTGAGGCCTACATTTGCGACTATATCCGCACGCCGATCGGCCGTTTTGGCGGCGCGCTATCCTCCGTTCGGGCCGATGATCTGGGAGCAATCCCGCTCAAGGCGCTGATGGAGCGCAATGCCTCCGTCGACTGGCAGGCCGTCGATGACGTAATCTTCGGCTGCGCCAACCAGGCGGGTGAGGACAATCGTAACGTCGCGCGCATGTCTCTGCTCCTGGCAGGCCTGCCGCTCGAGGTCTCCGGCACGACCATCAACAGGCTCTGCGGCTCCGGAATGGATGCCGTGATTGCAGCAGCACGCGCCATCCGTTCGGGCGAGGCGGAGTTGATGATCGCCGGAGGCGTCGAAAGCATGTCGCGGGCGCCCTTCGTCATGCCGAAAGCGGAAAGTGCCTTTTCCCGCAGCGCCGAAATTCACGATACGACGATCGGCTGGCGCTTCGTCAATCCGCTGATGAAGAAGCAATACGGCGTCGATTCCATGCCGGAAACCGGCGAGAATGTCGCCGAGGACTACAAGGTCAGCCGTGAGGATCAGGACGCCTTTGCCGTGCGCTCGCAGAACAGGGCCGCAGCGGCTCAGGAAAATGGACGGCTAGGGCAGGAGATCACACCTGTCACCATTCCGCAGCGCAAGGGCGATGCAATCGTGGTCGACAGGGACGAGCATCCGCGCGCGACGACGATCGAGACGCTTGCCAAGCTGAAGGCGCCCTTCCGCGAAGGTGGCTCAGTGACAGCCGGCAACGCTTCCGGCGTCAATGACGGGGCTGCGGCGCTGATCATCGCCTCCGAAGCCGCGGCGAAGAAACATGGCCTGACGCCGATTGCCCGCGTCATGGGCGGAGCCGCCGCCGGTGTTCCGCCGCGCGTCATGGGCATAGGCCCTGTATCGGCGTCGCGAAAACTGATGGTGCGGCTAGGGCTTCAGATGAAGGATTTCAACGTCGTCGAACTCAACGAAGCCTTCGCCTCGCAAGGTCTGGCGGTCCTGCGCGAGCTCGGCATCGCCGACGACGATCCGCGCGTCAACCGCAACGGCGGCGCCATCGCGCTCGGCCATCCGCTCGGCATGTCCGGCGCCCGCATCACCGGCACCGCTGCGCTCGAACTGAAGCTTAACGGCGGGCGTTATTCGCTGTCGACCATGTGCATCGGGGTCGGGCAGGGTATTGCGATTGCGTTGGAACGGGTCTGAACGAAAAACGGTGACAGGATGACAAGGGCAGAGGAAGTCAATAAGGCAACCCCACATAATTCTCCGCCAACGCCGTTGCGGCCGCACGGGAATGGGTGAGGTAGTCGAGCTCGGCTTCCTGGATCTTCTGGTCGAAGGCGCCGGTATCCGGGAAGCGGTGCATCATCGTGGTCATCCACCAGGAAAACCGCACTGCCTTCCAGACACGGGAAAGCGCGCGGGCCGAATAGGCATCGATGCCGGCGGTGGAATGATCCTGATAATATTCCGTGAGACCCGCATAGAGATAGTGGACATCGCTGGCGGCGAGATTGAGGCCCTTGGCTCCCGTCGGCGGCACGATATGGGCGGCGTCGCCGACGAGGAAGAGGTTTCCAAAGCGCATCGGCTCGGCAACGAAGGAGCGCAGCGGCGCCACCGACTTTTCGAACGAGGCGCCCGTTACCAAAGCTTCGCCATGATGCACGGGTAGTCGCCGGCGGAGCTCGTCCCAGAACCGGTCGTCGCTCCAGTCCTCGATCTTTTCGTCGAGGGCGCATTGTAGATAATAGCGGCTGCGGGTTTCCGAGCGCATGGAGCAGAGTGAGAAGCCGCGCGGATGGTTGGCATAGATCAGCTCGTGGCTCACCGGCGGCACGTCGGCGAGGATACCGAGCCAGCCGAACGGATAGACCTTCTCGAAGGTACGAATGGCTTTTTCCGGCACCGACTTGCGGCAGGCACCATGAAAGCCGTCGCATCCGGCGATGAAATCGCAATCGAGGCGATGGGTGATCCCCTCGCGCTCGTAAGTCACATAGGGCGACCGCCCTTCATAGTCATGGGGGCAGACATTGGAAGCGTCGTAGACGGTCGTCGCGCCGATCGCCTCGCGCTGTGCCATCAGGTCGCGTGTCAATTCGGTCTGGCCATAGACCATGACGCCCTTGCCGCCGGTCAGATCCTTGAGATCGATGCGGTGATCGCGTCCGTCGAAGGCAAGCGAGAAGCCTTCATGCGTCAAGCCCTCGGCGTGCATCCGCTTGCCTGCCCCGGCCTCATCCATCAGCGCGACGGTGCCTTGTTCCAGAACGCCGGCCCGCACGCGGCCGAGAATGTAATCCTTGCCGACACGGTCGAGAATGACCGCCTCGATCCCGGCTTTGGCCAGCAACTGCCCGAGCAGCAGCCCGGATGGCCCCGAACCGACAATGACAACCTGCGTGCGCATCTCTTCCTCCCGAAGCCGTGCATTGCTTTAGTTGTGACACCGGCTCAGGGTGATCGCCATGGACATCGCGGCCAAGAAATTGCACAAATCGAACATTCCGAATGCGTGCAGGACCATGATGCGCTCTATCCCCACCTACGACCTTTATGGCGAGAAAGCCGGTGATTCACCAGGTTTCTGGTTGCACTGCGAAACAATTCCGTCTCGCAGCAGCCTGCATCACTGGGAGATCGGACTGCATCGGCACGAGCAGTTCTTTCAGATATTGTACATCGAAGCCGGATCGGGCGATGCGGTTTTCGGCGACGACGTCCATCCGATCGTCCCGCCGGCGGTCATCACCGTGCCGCCGTTTGCGCGGCATGGATTTCGGTTTTCGAAGGACATCGATGGCTATGTCTTCACAGTGCTGACCTCGCATCTGAAGACGATGCCCGCCGATCACAGCCGGTTTGGCGACTGGCTTGCCGTGCCGCGCCTGACAGCGCTGATGATGGATCATGCCGACTGCCGCTACATATCCGGGACACTGCATCGGCTCGCAGCGGAGATGGCCGCGCGGCGAACGGGGCCTGCGGATCTCTGCGAGGCCTATCTGACCATAGCTCTCAGGCTAACGGCCCGGATGTCGGCATCCGAACGCGGCGATGAAGAGGACGGAGCAACTGAAAACCAACGCCGCCTTAACAGGCTGACAGGGCTGATCCATCAGCATTTCCGCTCGCACAAGCCAGCATCCTTCTATGCGCGGGAGCTCGGAATCTCCCCGACGCATCTCAACCGTATCGTCAAGCAACTCACCGGCCGCAGCGCCCAGACATTGATCAACGGCAAGCTGATTGATGAAGCCCAGCGCGAACTGCTCTTTACCCAGATGGCAGTGCAGGAAATCGGCTACCGGCTGGGATTTTCAGACCCTGCCTATTTTTCGCGGTTCTTTCTCGCCCAAACCGGCCTGTCGCCGCGGCAATGGCGGCTGGCACAGAGCCGGGAACGTTGACCACTACCGCTCCGCGCGGCCGCCGCCATCCCATGGCGATGCTGCGGATTGATCGGTTCATAGATCGATAATCAGGTCCCGATCCGGTTCGGATCCATAAGGTATCAAGAATTGGCCGGTCAGGAATCCATACGACAGGCGGGATTGCGAAGAGCCAAAATCGCAGACCGCGGTCCCGACACTCTCTCCTGCGGATAGCCAGCGGCGGCCCGGAGCCGCCGCCGCCAACTTTGGCGTTTGTCAGGCTGCCTGTTGCCGCGTCAGCAATGCTGCGAGACCTCTTGCCCGCTCCAGGCAGGCTGGCTGCTGGTCTGCAAATCGTTCTGCGCCGATTTCCATGATCAGCGTCGTATCTGGCAGAAAGGTCAGTTCGGAGAAAATGTCCTCCCACGCAATGTCACCCCAGCCGATCGGCAGATGCAGGTCGCCGATGCCGAGCGCGGTTGCCTCGGCCGGATGATAGAAGCGTTTCATCGAATAGGGCAGGCCGAAGCTATCATGCACATGCAGATGGCCCGTCACCGGCGCCATGTCGCGCAGCTGCTGGCGGAAGTCGAGATTGCGGAAGGTCGATTCGATATAGGCATGCGAGAAATCGATCAGTGCCACGACATTGTCCGAGCCGATCGCGCGGACGGTGGCTGCCACCTGGCTCGGCGTCTGGCGATACTGGCCGCTTTCGGTGGTGAAGATATTCTCAAGGGCGATGCGCACGCCGTAGCCCTGGCGATTTCCGCCATCTCGGCAAGCGCCTCACGTTCCATCTGGTCGAGATCCGCGCCATTCTCGCCATTGGCAACCTGGGCTGCGCCCGAATGATGCACGAGAATGCCGGCACCGAGGCGATTGCACAGTTCCAGCATGGCCCGCACGACCTTCTTCTGCAGATGCAGATGTTCGCGGTCCATGAAGTTGGAAACGATCTGGCCGTGCAGCGACAGTTTGCTGAAATCGTACTGGCGGACAATCTCGGCGACGCGCTGCGTCCGGTCCTCGATGATCCGGCCGCCGCTGATGATTTCCTCGCCATAGATGCCGATCTCGCAGGCTTCAGCCCCGGTATCGGCGATTTCCCGCAATGACGCATCCAGTACGGTCAGATCGCCGTTGCCGGTCCGGTTGCAGAAACCGATGGCGGTTATGATGTCGTTCATGACGATTTCTCCTTTGAGATTTGAAACAGATTATCCAACGATGGCCAGCACCGGCGCTTCGGCCGCATTTTGCGGAGCGCGAGGCACGGCCTCAAACTCGATCCGCCGGCCGCTGTCGCGGTCGAAGACATGCAGCTGCGATAGCGGCAGCTCCAGGCTGATCCGATCGCCGGGCCGCACGCGCATCTCCTCGCCGATGACGGCGGCAAAGGGCTGTCCGTCGATCTCGGCATGAACGACACGGCCGGAGCCGAGCTCCTCGACGAAGTCCACCTTCGCCGATACGCCGTTTCCGGGCTGCACCACCATGCATTGCTCGGGGCGGATCCCGACGATGATGTCCTTTCCGCGCAGCTGGGCGGCAAGCGCGCCGTCGATCGGCACCTGAGCGCCTCCGAACCGGACTGTCGCGGTGCTGGTTTCGACGCGGGTTTCGAAAAGGTTCATCGCTGGCGAACCGATGAAGGAGGCGACGAAGACGCTTGCCGGCCGGTTATAGATGTCGAGCGGCTGGCCCACCTGCTCGACATGGCCCTTGTTCATCACCACCAGCTTGTCGGCGAGTGTCATCGCCTCGACCTGATCATGCGTGACGAAGACGGACGTTGCCGACAGGCGCTGGTGCAGCTTGCGAATCTCGGCCCGCATGGTGACACGCAGCTTGGCGTCGAGGTTCGACAGGGGTTCGTCGAACAGGAAGACCTTCGGCTCGCGGATGATGGCCCGCGCCATGGCGACACGCTGGCGCTGGCCGCCGGAAAGAGCAGCCGGCCTGCGGGTGAGGTAATCGGACAGGCCGACGATCTTCGCCGTCTCTTCGATGCGTCGTTCGCGCTCGGCCTTCGGAACGCCGGCGACCTTCAACGCATAGCCGATATTGCCGGCAACGGTCATGTGGGGGTAGAGCGCATAGTTCTGGAACACCATGGCGCAGCCGCGCTCTCGCGGCTCCAGCGTGTTGACGATGCGGCCATTGATCGCGATCTCGCCCGCGGTGATTTCTTCAAGCCCTGCGATCATCCTCAGAAGTGTCGACTTGCCGCAGCCGGAAGGACCGAGGATGACGACGAATTCGCCCGACGCGAAGGAAAGATCCACCCCGTGCAATGTCTTCGATTTGCCATAGGATTTGTGGACGGCGCGGATATCGATGTCAGCCATGGTCTTGAACCTTGTTTCTTGAAAGCGTGGATCATTTTTCGGTAGCGACCAGGCCGCGTATGAACCAGCGTTGAAGGACAGCGACGACGATCAGCGGCGGCGCCATGATGATGAGAGAGCCGGCGAGCGTGACGTTCCAGTCCGGTGTTCCGTTCTCCGAGGGCAGGAGCGCGACCAGCGACATCATCGTCGTCTTGTAGGCCGGGTCGGTGATCATCAGGAGCGGCCACAGATACTGGTTCCAGCCATAGACGAACATGATGGTGGAGAGCGCCAGCATGTTGGTGCGCGACAGCGGCAGCAGCATGTCGAAAAAGAAGCGCACCGGCCCCGATCCGTCCATGCGCGCGGCCTCGGCAAGTTCATCCGGCAGCGTCATGAAGAACTGGCGGTAGAGGAACGTGCCTGTCGCAGTGGCGATCAGCGGCAAGGTCAGGCCGGCATAGGAATTGAGCAGGTTCCATTCGACCGATACTTCGATGCCCGTCAGAGCGGCAATCAGGAGTCGGAACGGCTGGAAGAGATCTGCGGCAACGGCGTAGGTCGGCACCACGCGGACCTCGAGCGGCAGCATCAGGGTGATGAACACCATCCAGAAGAAGAAATGCTTGAGAGGCGTGCGAAAGAAGACGATGGCAAAGGCCGTACAGGCCGATAACGCCACTTTGCCGACGGTAACGAGGCTTGCCATGATGAGGCTGTTCATCATCGCCGTGCCGAGGCTGGCACGCGACCAGGCGGCAGCGGCATTTTCCAGCAGATGGTCTTGCGGCACGAACCGGAACGGCACGCTGTTGACCTGCTGCAACGTCTGGCTGGCACCGGCCAGGATGACGATGAAGGGGCCGATCAGCAAAACGAAACCGAGAGCCATCAGGACATAGGTGAAGGCGTCGGCGAAGGGGGTGCGCTGAATCATGGCCGGCTCACTTGTAATGCACCCGCTTCTCGATGAAGCGGAACTGGATAAAGGTGAAGACCATGATCAGACCGATCAGAACGATGCTCTGGGCCGAGGCGCCGGAATAGTTCAAGCCCTTGAAGGCTTCGTCGACGATGCGGAAAACCATCACCTCCGTGCCGTGATTGGGGCCGCCGCCGGTTGTGTGGTGCACGATGCCGAAGGTATCGGCCCCCACGAAGCCTTCCGTCATCATGATCACCAGCAGAAAAAACAGCGTCGGAGCGAGCATTGGGATCTGGATATCCACGGCGCGGCGGATCGGACCGGCGCCGTCCATGGCGGCGGCTTCCGTCAGGGCGCGGGGGACGGATTGCAGGCCGGCGAGCAGGAAGATGAAAGTATAGCCCGCCCATTTCCAGGCAAAGATGACGATCACGAGAACGAGGGCATGGCTGCCGTATTTCGCCGGGTTCCAGAAATCGGGGAAGACGGCATTGACCGAGGCCATCAGCCCGCGTTCAGGCGAAAGAATGAAGCGGAAAGCCATGCCGGCGGCAGGTCCGGCAATGGCGTAGGGCAGGATATAGAGGAAGCGGAACAGACCGGAGCCAGGCAGTTGACGATCGACCGCCAGCGCCAGGACGAGCCCGACGACAATCGTCGAGGCCGTGCCGCAAAAGGCGAAAATCAGGCTGACCCCGACCGAATTCCAATAGAAGGGATCGGCGAATACATCCTGGAAATTGGCCCATCCGACGAATTCCGCCGCTCCGCCGAAAGGCGGTTCAAGCGTGAACGCCCACCGCATAACCGCAACCGCCGGCCAGTAAAAGAACAGGAGGATCAGGGCAATCTGCGGCAGGGCGAAAAGGATCGGCAACCACCAGCTTTTGAAAACGGCACGCTTGTCCATGGATAACTGAAACCGATGCAGGAAAGAGAAGAGAGCCTGCCGTTGCAAACGAGCAGGCTCTCATGTTGCGGGGCTGAGGCTTAGTTCAGCTTCTGTCCCGCATAGGTCTTTTCGAAGCGGCGCAGCACGGTGTTGCCCCGTTCGACGGCCTGATCGAGTTCGGCCTGCACATCGGCATTCTGCATGAAGATGGCTTCCAGCGACGTCGATACTTCCTTGCGGATCTGGGTGAAGCCGCCAAGCCGGATGCCGCGGGTGTTCTGCGACGTCGGTGTGTAGGTCAGGCTCTCGATAGCGCGCTCGCGGCCCTTGTAGGGAGCCTTGTCATAGAAGCCGCTGGCCTTCATGGCGTCGAAACCGGTCTTGGTGACCGGGATATAGCCGGTAACTGTCGACCACCATTCAGCCATTTCCGGGGTGGCGATATAGTTCAGGAACGCAGCGGCGCCCTTGTATTCAGCTTCCGGACGGCCGGCCATGACCCACAGCGATGCGCCGCCGACGAGCGAGTTCTGGCGCTCGGTGCCTTTCCAGACCGGAAGCATCGCGACGTCCCATTTGACGCCTTCGGGCAACGTCTTGCCGATCGTGCCGTGGTCGGCGATCGACGTCTGGATCATCTGGCAGGTTTGCGAGGTGAAGGAGGGCAGGATATCCATGCCGAGCTGCTTGGTCTTGACGACGAACAGCTTCTCGTCGGCCATTTTCTTGAAGAACTTCACGTGATCGACGAACTTGGTCTTGTTGAAGACGAGTTCGGCGTCGAGTCCTTCATAGCCGTTGGCCTTGGTGGCGATCGGCTGATTGTGGATAGCGGAAAACTGCTCCAGCATCGGCCAGGGGTCGAAGTTGAAGCCGAGCGGGCATTCATACCCGGCGGCCTTCAGCTTGCGGGCGGCTTCCTCGACCTGTTCCCAGGTGTCCGGCTTGAAGTCGATACCGGCTTTCTGGAAGGCATCGGCATTGTAGTAGAACATCGCGGTGGAAGAGTTGAACGGGAAGGAGTTCAGCTCGCCGGTAGACGTTGCATAATAATTGGCAATGCCGCTGAAATAATTGCTCCAGTCGATCGTGTAGCCGTTGTCGGCCATCAGCTTCCTGGCGGGTACGAAGGCACCCGACAGCATCAGGTCGAGCGTGCCAGCATCATAGATCTGGGTGATCGCCGGCTGCTTCTTGGCGCGATAGGCGGCGATGGTATTCTGCAGTGTCGTGTCATAGCCGTTCTGCGAGGTGCAGACGATTTCATAATCGGCCTGGCTCTCGTTGAACTTCTTGCAGGCGTCCTGCACGCGCTCGCTGAGGTCGCCCGAAAGGCCGTACCAGAATTCGAACTTGGTTGTCTCGGCGAATGCCGGGGAAGCACCGAGTGTAGTCGCGGCCAGAAGCCCCGCCAGAACAGTTTGAATGACGGAAAGTTTCATCACAGGTGCTCCTTGGAAAGAATGACGAACAACCGGCTGGCGCCTTGGGCTGCCATGGCTCAGTTCGTCCTTCTGCTAGCAGCCGAATGTGACAGTCCGTCCTAGATTCCGTGATGAAATGATGAAACTCCCATGGCGTTCCGCGACGGCTTATCCCCGGCACTGATCGAGAAGGCAAAGGGCGAACTGCTCTTCACGCAAATCCCGGTGCAGGAGATCGTCGCCGCGTCAATGGCGGTTTGCGCAGGGCCGAAAAAGCGGAACCACTATCTCTCGGCGCGCTTGCGACCGCTGGAATAACCGAGTTGTTCGGACAATTCGTGCGCGGCGGCAAGCAGGCTGTCGAGATAGCTCTGGCGATTGCGCAGGCCGTCTTCCTTCGGCGTGACGAGGCAGAGCGTCGCGACGCATTGCCCGTCGGCCTGATGCACCGGTACGGCGAAGCAGTGGGTAAACGTCTCCACCGCGCTGTTGAAGGTGAAATAGCCGTCGATGGTCGCCTGCCGGACTTCGGCGATGAAACGCGCTGGATCGAGGCGCTTGCCGTTCGGCAGCAGGAAGTCGTCGGCCGGAAT
>Ga0307515_10016323_pt1 | contig 13603 bp, 23 predicted proteins | sample 17_EM_MG_FD_194513 | JGI IMG/M metagenome (GOLD analysis project Ga0307515, IMG submission 194513) | Populus trichocarpa ectomycorrhiza microbial communities from riparian zone in the Pacific Northwest, United States - 17_EM | ecosystem: Host-associated > Plants > Roots > Unclassified | place...
AGTGGTGAGTAAGTTATAAAAGAACTCTCAATTTACCCACCAGGCAAAGTGTGAGTAAATTGTTTAAAAACTCTCAAAAAACTCACAATGTACCTGCCAGGTATGACCCCCTCTGCCCCCAGTGTGAGTGCGTGAATAGAAAAGGAGGAAAACATAAAGGTGAGCGATAATAAAATGCATGTGAAGTGAGTAACAAAAAAGTCTTCAAAGATAACAAGACGGAGAATGAAGTGGAAATGTAGTGTCAGTGTAGTCCAATAGGGCGAAATAAAAGTTCGAAAACTGAGTTCCTGACATGGTTGGGTGGGTGTGGGCATAGGTAGGTCGACAGGAATAGATACGATAGGAATAGTAGAAGCAGAAGGGGAATGGTCATGATTAGCCTCTGGCTGAGCAGGGCTTTGAGTCGGAACGGTGAGTCTGATATCAGCAGGGGAAATTTTGCACTTCCGCTTCGTGGGACGACGCAAAAGTTTCTCTGGGTCAGGTATCATCAAGTCAGGGAGACTCTTTGAAGAAAGGTTGAGTTGGAATCTAGTATTCTTGGCCAGCGGCGAAAAACACTTCATCATGTTGACGGGCGCTAGAGTGCGATGGTAGACGATCGGGAGAAAGAGAGGTGCGTCTCGGACCAACTGCATCCGAGGACGGCAGTACAATCTGAGTCAGACCACAAAGCAGCCACTCGGTCCATTCGAATATCCCTTCTAAATCTTAGGGCATCACCTCTGACCCGTAGAATGGTCCATGACATTGCAAAAATCGGTTTTGGGGAGGGAACAAATGAACTCTACGATAGGTGTTTTGTTTGGAAGTAAATGGCTAAGTTATCGGCGCTGACCAGCGAAATCAAACGACAGAGCCCGACCTTCCTACCAAGCGCAAGCTCTGAAGTACATCCGAGATTCAGTCCTACTTCCAGAACCGTTGAACGTCGTAGAGTCCGTCTGTTGGCAATCTTAACGATTCTCCGGCAGGGCTGATTAGCCGAACCCTTCGATTCACACCACAGGATTGGAGCTGGGACGGGATTATTCACAAGAGCTCTCCTCGCTCACCCAGACTGGTCTGAGACGGCCACAATCGGGTCACTGAAAGCGTACGACCCCAGTTCCGGGATGCGAACCGTATTTGCGGGGAAGACGAAAGATAATCGTGCGACGGTTGCGGAAGGAACTTTCGAAAGGGTCGACGCTGAAGATAGTTGGGCGGATCTCGTCATAATAGCTCAGGTGAGTCCGTTCCAACCACTCGCTCGAAAACCAAGAGTCTAACGTCGTTGGCAGGCATTGCATTGGTGCCCAGACTTTGACAAAGCTGCCCAAGAATTTGCGAGAGTCCTCAAACCTCAAGGTACGCTGGCGTTCATTTGGAACCTGGAGGACCGGTACGTGGCACACATCCAGAGAAATTGGTCCCGAGAAGTAATTCATCTATCTATCCAAGTTATGGTGCAACTTGGGTCGAGAAGGTCTGGGACGTCATGGAGGCTCGAGAAGCGGGGACTCCACAATTCCGCCTCGGTATATCTACCTCATGCCACGCTTCCGGCGGACTTTCTGTGACAACTCGTTTCCAGGACTTTGGCGTCAACTCTTTGAGACCCCTTCATACCAGAAATTCTTCGGGACTGCGGAAGAAACGAGGTGGAAATATGTCCTACCTATAACAATCGAAGGTGTTGTCACTCGCTCACTGAGCAAAAGTTACATCTCTGCGCTCCCCGAGGACGAGCGGAAGAGTGTGGCGGATAGCCTGAGAAACATTCTCGGGTCCGAGCAGAAGACGTGGGTGAACGAAGAAGAGGGTGTTTTTGAATATCCATACGAGACGACGGTCGTGACCGTACATAGGAAGTGACAGAGTGAAGTGGCTACTGTCGGGCGGTAGGAAATCGTTACTTGTATGGAATACCTGCGTTGGTAGACGTAAGTCAATGCCGGGTGATATTATAGAAGGCGATGTACCATTTTGGAGCTAAAAGAAATCGTCAGTCTCGGATCAGACATACGGTCGTTTCTGGAACTCACCCTCTGGAACTCATCATACGCGGTACTCCTCACGTTCTCATGAGCGTTCTTTACGAGACTCATCATCCAGTCCGCAGCGCTCCTCTCACTCAATCCCAACGCAAACCTATCTCTCAACCGCTTGATCGTGCCCTCCCCTTTAAAGGAGGGGAGTCCGGTGTCGAGCATCAACCGAACGGTATTGATGAGTTGGTCGGCGTGGGGTCGCAAGGCGAGGAACGCTTTAACAGTCAGATGTTGGAACATGTTGTAACCTTGTGAGTACCGGCCGCCCATGAGAACCACCATCTCGTGAGTAAGTTTGAAGGAACTCGGCTCGAATTTCACTCCCTAGTTGTTGTTAGTCATGTTGGTCAAGAGAAGTCGCGAGTGTAACTCACTCCAGGCCGTGGTTATCGCGAATCGAACGGAAGATTAGCTCAGGGGAAAAAAAACCTTGGAGAGATACACTTATCTATGTCAAACAAGAATCCGAAATCTGCAGCACAAGTCAGCACACGAAATCACTGCCAACGGTGGGTTTACCGATATGAACAATATGACCCTCTCCGTCAATCATGATATTTCCGTTATGCCTGTCCTTGATCTGGAGGATGTAGCAAGCGACAGAGTACGCAGCCATCGATTGAATGAAGTTCAGCCTGGCCTGCTGGAAGGCGATCGTATGCTCTCCACCATATTTGCCGACGAAGAAATCGAGCAGGTCGTTAACCTTTGCCCGTCCCATCTCGTCCCTTGATGTTGAATTCGGGACAACGTCGATGACACCGCACTGCAAGTAGTCAGTCCATTGTCAAATCGGATGGACCCGACCAAAAAAAAACCGTACCCCAGGATTTGTCGCAGTAACACGATAAGGGAAAAGATACAACGTCAACCCAACGCTCTGGAAGATGTTCTTGAACATCGCAATGACTTGAAGCGCAAGCACGTCTTGTCTACAGTCATCTCCGACTTTGAAAATGGCCTGCTGCCAGACGTCGTACTCGGAGTATGTTTCATTTCCCTGCCCCTCGGCAACTGCGTCCGGATCGACATCGACGATCGTCCTGGTCTTGCGGACTTTGAAAGTGGCCATGAACGGCGCCTGAGAGAGATTGCTCGTTCAGAACCTGAACGCGGACCGCGTGGAGGGAGATGAATCACCTTGGCGTGACTCTGCAACGGACGCCCAGACTTCCTATCGATATCGATAACCTTACCATCTGGGTTACTCGGGAGGTAAACTCCAACGTGAACCATAATCTTCGCCATCTCCTCGTCGATCTTAGCCTAGTTGTAGTAAACAGAGTTAGCCTTGATCCTGGACTGCCTTCGTTCCTCGACTACCTTCTTTTCGGGCTTTTCTTTCTTGATATAGGGCTTCAGTTTACCGGAGATGGACGTCACTTCATGGAAGAAACCAAATTCTCGATCGTAGAATTCCTTGGCCTCCCCTGACAGCGAAGCGACCACCCGGTCGGTCATCTCGTCCAGTTGCGGTTTCATCGGATCCTCCTAGAAAAGGTTATAGCCATCACAACAGGGCGAAAAAGGGAGTACTACGTACAATTTCGGCCACATCATCTTTGTAACAGTTTGCTTTCATGTTCCAAATGATCTGGTGACAAAACAACTGCGATATCTTGGCAGTCTCAAAGATGAAATTGGAAACATAGCCTGCGGAGAGGAGAATTTACACACAACGAAGGACAATCGAGGGAAAACACGGCAAACGCACCAAGGTCGTCATATCGTAGGGCTTGAACGACTTGAGGAACGAAGAAGAACGTAAGATCAACAGGATGTTGTTCCAATGCACGGTGCGCGTATTGCAGGATGAGCGGGTCGTTGCAGTATCGACGCTCGAAAAACGAGATTGCAGTGATTGGCGGGACCAAGGTCCACAATAAGAGGTGCTAATTGAACTTGAGTCAAGGCCTCCGCCGGAACGTGAAGCCAGATCCTACCCTCAAGTCGCGTCGAACAGCTGGGTCGAGGGCATCCCCAACCAAGAAATTCAACGCATCCGGAACATCAACGCACGCAAGCGGATTAGACCGCACGAGACGAGTGACCTCGCTTTCCAATGCCGGGACCGAGAATCGCTCCGTCAAGTAGATGGAAATCCCAGGATCTAGCTGCCAAGTTTGCCTTGCGAACGTTGTCCATGCCGCCTGTTCGAGGGGTCATCAAGTATTGCACCCGAAGGTACTATGAAACTACTCACGTCGGTCATCGTCTTCTCAACCGTTCCGATGCTATCTACTCCACGTTTGGGATCATTCGTTGGGTTGTTCCACACATTCAAGCGGAGGATCTCGTTTTCAACCAGAAGGCGAAGCACCTGAGCCACGCTCTGGGCTCCACGTTCTACACACTTGGTTAGTTTCATAAGCTCCAAAACTAGTAACGGCGTACGAGGTGCAGGACTCGGAGATAGACTTGATAGAGGTGGGTTATTCCGTCCAACGTCATTGCCCAGATAAGACAAGAACTCCGACAAGAGTTTCACATCAGTATGAATCTGGATCTTGTTCGCGCCATAGGACCACCTGTACACACTTGATTTAACAAAACCTCACACGGTGTCCCGGGGAGCTCACAGCGGTCGGACAGAAAACCATGCAAATGCGGCAGAGTATAAGGGATCCCGCAAGGCACTCTCGCAATACGCATCCAAGCTTGAACAGCGGAGGGTCTCAAATCCAAATAGCAAGAACGAGAAACGGGCTTCGCGAGCAAGCGGATGTGTGCTGTCAACGAAGAGGATATAAACACTCAGACAGTCCAGAGAATAAAGGAGAAGACGAACCTCATATACCGATGGGCCCGTGCAGAGATAAGGACCAACCGCTGTATGAGAAGCATAAGCCCTGGTCGTCGATACCTAGCAGCTTGGAATCGGCTGATCAGCATCTGGAGAATTAGAACGTGAGGGGCCAGCAGCCGCTTCGCGCTGGTCATCCCACGATCAATCTCTTCCTTGTCTGTCGGGCTGTACTGGATCGGGTGGAAGAACGGATCGTCGTAACTGTCGAAAAACCCTGTCAGCGTCTTTCGAAACCCGCGAAATCGAGAAACACAAGTGGAGCACTTTTGTGAAGCCGAGAACATCCCCCTTTCAAATCTGACCGTTGCGAGCCAAGCCGAGTTGATCTCCATCATAACCCCGATCTCGTAGCCCGGTTTCTCAGAAATAACCCACGTCCAGACATCGATCCCCGCTGAAATCGAAGCTGGGGTGAAAACCTCGAACGGTAGGACGACGAGGTGCTTCATCAATTCGTAGTCGCACTAAACCCGACTGAGCGATCGTTGCCGATGAGAGAATAACGGGTACCGACCTTTGGGGCGGATATCAACGTAGCCGCGCATCTGAACAGAAGGTGCTTAAGGTCACGAACTGTCAAATGACTTTCCTTGGCCCGAAGCTTGGCCAATGCCTCCGCCATCCGTTTCTTAAGCGCTGCCAGCGCTGCCATAGGAGAGGTGTGTGCTTGCGGTTTCTCCAGTTCGTTTTGGCCTATAGTCACTTGTTGAGTAAAGAAATGGCTCGTTTCCAAGAAGTTCACATGTGCGCCGGGAAAACCTCAACCCGGTAATCTCCCCGCTAAAGTACGATTTCGACGCAATCTGCGAAGCGAGGGCCTTGGTACGATCCGGTTTCCAAACAGAGATCACCGACAAAGAACCTTTCGAAAAGTTGATAATAATCCCATATACAGACACACACAAGACGAAAGATCCTACTAAGGTTCCATTCACTCGCGCTAATCTCCTTCGCAAAGTGCGCAGCCGAGGACGTCCCTAATTCCGTTGCCCCATTTGAAGAAGTCACCTGAGTGACCGCTAGATATTTCTATGATGAGGGTTCGTTAACGGAAGCCAAGGCCGAACTCTACTCCATCACCTGAAGTGTGGCTCGGAGTTCCGTAGGCGCGCGGGTCAACGCGGCGTCGAACCACGTCATCGAGTGTCTTTGCAGTAAAGCCAGGATCTCGTTGCGAACCTCGTAGTTGTCAACGAGCCTCAACGTAATACCCACCCGTTCCAAAAATTGAACTCGTATACTGGGTTAAACTGAATACAATCAATCCAAGAATAGGATCAGTCGGACCCTCAAAATTTCAAGAGCATCACCCGCACCTCATCGTAATGCGTTCTCACACGCCTTCCGCAAGAGAGTGAGAACTTCCAAGATGGCAAACACCAAGGCGAACTGCACATCAAGGACGGAAATGATGTAATCAACCTGTTCAAATATCCCAACGCGATGTCCTAGCTTTGTCGATCCTATGGGTAGACCACGTCAAGAGCACGCGTAACTCGTTCGAAAGCCCATTTGGGAGAGCCTGTCGAGAAGCTTTGACATCCAGAATGTTGACGGACCCACGCATGACCTAGATAGGGGCTCAATTTTCATGGATATTAGACGAGATCTCGATCACCTTCTCGACGATGGATTCCATACAGCCCCTCAACGAGGCATTTTTGTTCAAACCGGTGTTCGTGAAGTATGGGGGCAACGATGACGGAAGGCCTTGAGCAGACCTGAAGCCCTCGAGGTCGTGCATGGTTAGCAGGAACACGACTTGACTGTTGTTCAGCGACCGAATCTCAGAATATCTAAGAGGTATAAGCTTCGCCAATATGCCCCTGTGTTTTGAAACCGCCTGTGACAGATAACCAGCAACTTAGAACCGGACAACGACTCGCAAGACCAAAAGGACCGACCATTTGAGCGTACTCCCGTCTTATAACGGTATTATATTCCAACTCCGCAACGAGATACATCGTTTCTCCAACGACAATCGCGGGGGTTTTTGAAGCGATCTTCCCCAGGACCTGCCTTACCCAATTCATAGCTATCTGATCCTTCTCCTCAAACATCGCGAAGTGGAACAATGAGCACAAGAACCACATGTTCCTGAACAAATCGACGAGTTCAGAAGATGCCTTCGACTGAGGATCGAAATCCTCATGGCTAAGAAGGGCTTCAATGGGCAACAAGAGAGAAGCAAGCTGCTTGATCATTTCCTCTGTCTAATCCCCAGGTCAGCGAGGAGGCACAAACCAGCGAATTACCCTCCACACCTTTGCGGATTGAGCGGAGACGGCGACATTCTGAACCGCCACGCTCTTGTCCACAAACAACGTCAGAAACTCGGTGAGGTACACTTCATACAGGCTAGGACGCCGGCTGAGCCGCTGCGCCAGCCTAGTCGAGAGAAGCTAACGCCATGGAGTGGGTCCCCTATGTAATAAAGCGCTTCGGAACGCTGACGCACCATGTTGTTTGACAACCTCGGGTCGTGTTGATGGCCAAGAATGCTCGTATGATATCAACGAACGCGTTCTCGGGAGCACAAAAAGCGAGATCGACAAGATTGAAGGCGATCACCGCTTCGACAATCGGTTCCGCGGGTTGTAGGTGTTGCAGCAACATCGAAACAGACAACCGTGTAACCTGAAGAGAATTATCGTAGAATCGTGCCACTGAGGACAAAACGGTCCAAGCATACCTCGTCTTCTTCGAACTCCACCGCCAGCCGACTCACAACCGAAATCGTGCCCACAGCGATCAACCTCTTTTCTTCCTCCGTAAGTCCTCTCAAAGCGGACTCCACGGAGTGGAGGGTGGCATAATCAGTTTGTCCGTCCGTCCCCTGGATGACTTCGTCCATATCTTCGACTCCAGAGAACCTGCTTGTGGCCACGATGTAGTTCAAAAGCGAGTACGTGTGAGAGAGCATGGCATCATCGCAAGGCGCGAGCTGAAAATGGACACAAAGGATAAGTTACACGATGGCGTCGAAGAATACCCCACCCTCACTGACCTCGATGCACAAGACCAGGCACTTCGCCGCGGCGATGAGTGGGAGTGGGGTCTGGGTACCGAACGGGAACTCGGGCTCGAAAATGGGTTGAGGAGAAGTGACAAATCTTCCGATATGCGTGGCCATGGAATAGGCGATCTTGGAGAAGCTTCGAAGGCGTTAGACCAGAATCTCAGATACGATGAACTTACTCTCACTTCCGGACTAAGATCGCGGTTGACTTCAACGCGGCTTCCCGGACGAGATTATCCGCCAGTGGAGTTTGTTCGCTCAGCAACAACTTGAGGCGAGTGAAAGGTTGTCGTCGAGAACACTCAACGCCACAGAGCAGACTGCCGAGAGTTTCTACGAGATGACAATGTAAGTTAGTGTGAAGAGTTCCGTTCCGCATTCCACAAACTCACGAGACTTTCAGACATGGTCTCAAAAGCGTAGGAATCCTGCGAGGGGACGGCGTCCATTTCTTCTATCTGCACCAAGAGGTCGGTGAAACATTCCATAGACAGTTCCTTGGAAGTTTCCAAAGCAGCAGTGAAATTCCTATCCGTCTTGGCAACGGTAGCAACGGGCGAACGTAAAAGAATGGCCCAAGCATGGTTCGCAGCCGCGGGCTCGCTGAATTGAACCTCTTCAGCGTCCAGGTCGAGAGGGATCAATGCTTGAGTCAGAACGGTCCACTGGACCTCGATGACGCAACAAATGAGGAAATACCCGCTCAGGGGGCGACCGCGAGAGACGTAACGAGCGAGTAAAGCCGTGACGGATTGTATTGCTTCTGGGTCTGTTTCTTCGAGTTGGACAATGTCAGTAACGAGACGGTTGAGCGTCTCAATGGAGTGTTGGTCGAACAGGGGGTTGACGTTCTTAGAGAGTTGAACCCAGTGATGAGGTGTCCATTGGTAAGTGGTAGATATCAAAGCTCGATAGAAACCATGGAACGCGGGCGCGAATTGGGTTGAAATCTCGGCGGCTAGAAACATAAAACAATATGGCATGGGCATCCTCACGACCGGGGAATGGGAAACGGGATCGGCATACAACCGAAGGATTAAATCTTCTCTGCTCCGGTTGGCCATCAACTACCTGCGGCTCAGCGAACCAATCGTAGGTCCGCTCAGTGGGCGCCTGTTGTACTGGTGTTCGAGTTCCATGGACTCGTCCCTCTCCCCTGGACAGAGCGCACAAGTTCTAAGAAATTTTGAGTAGGCAGATCGTTTTTAAATACCTCAGATACAAGGTTCCACGAATAAAATTACTCCACAAAACAAGCTGTGGAGAACCCGTGTCCATCGTTTCCTTCAGGCCCGAGAGCGACGCCAATCAGCCCATCCCATGTTCGCTGACTAATTGGGATTCAACTAGTCTCGATGCAAGCCTGATCCACCTCACCCTCCGTGCGAGGGTCTTGTGGCAAAGTGACAAATTTTGTACGGCTCGGCCTGCACGAGTCATTTTTGTAATCGAGACTACAAACGGTTTGTTATATCCTTCAACTTCGCAAGATCCATGCTGCATTGTTGCAAAATAGCAGGCAAAGGAACGCGACGACCATATAAATCCCTGTGGGAGATTCCATATTCCTGTTGCTTTTATTCCCAAAAACTCTCCGCGGACACACCAACATCCCTTCTTCCATCCTGCGAGGCATCACGCCTCCCTCCGTCTTGCGGGATGTGGAGGACCCCACCGAGACCCTTGTCGGTATCCCAGCTACAGCAGTCTCCTCCTCTACATTAAGTGTTTCCGCCATGTCCAACTTGACCCCAACCGAATTCGGCAAGGATGCCAAAGATAGCGGTGGTGAACGGATGACCACCCATCACGAGGCGTTCTACTAGGCTAGTAGTACTCGACGATTGCGCGACTGTAGCGGGAAGTAGTGATGACGACGTGGGCACCTCTAGACAAAAGACTTCGACACCGATTGAGCCCTTTCCGAAGTCGGGAAGTAGAGTGTTCTTATCCTTAAATGAGGTACCGGAAGCGGCGATCTCGTTGAGGATCTCGAGGTAGACTCTTGTGAGGTTGTTACTGTGCTCCCAGTTTGTTCGGACCTTGCGCTTCATGAGATGGAGGAGAGGAATCCCATCCTCAGAGATAGAGGGTCCGCCAGGAACCTAGGGGCGCAGGAGTTGTGGAGATGCGCTACGAGTACGAGGCTGAGGAACCGTCTTGACCTTGATCTCAGGGCCCTTGGTGCTGAGAAAGTTGATGACGGAGTTGTATAAGCCCTTGATTCGACTGACTTGTACCTCGCTGATACGTTCCAAGGCTTGAGGACGCCGGCGTGAACTTTGCCGACGTTCATCGGAGCGTTGACCGCATTGCTATTGGACATCTCTTCGACATACGCCATTCCTGACGTCTTCACGGACAACCTCGGTGACAATAATGTCGCACTTCTCGTTGATCTCGATGTTTGGCATGGTTGGGAATGTTAGTGCAGGGCTCGTCAGTAAAGACGGCATGGATATCAGTTCAAATGGGTATACCATCTCTGTAGAGAAGGGCGCGGCTCCCAACCTTGCGACAGCTCTCGATGAGTTGTTGACCGAACTGTTTAGCGAGGGCGTAGTTCTCTCCGAAGGTAGGATTGCAGACGTTAACGCTGTAGTAGTCGGGCTCTTGGAGATCTTGAAGGCGTTTTCATAATCCGTAGGGCGACCGCGGTATAGGAAGGAGGAGGTGGCTTCAATGACGGGCTTTTCCCTCGTGGATGATGTTACCGAGACCTTAGTAGTCCCACCAGCGCCGGTTCGGTCGTGACGGCGTCGCCAAAATGGAGGGGGGAAGCACTGTCGAACATACGAAAACCGTTCGAAAGGTGGACCAAGATGAGAGCTGCACCCGCAAGACAGGACGGTGGGACCTACTGGTTAAATCTTGCCAGAACTCCGAGGATTCGAGGTGAGATCTTATCACCTGAAAAGGTACGCCATGGGGGGAATCGGAAACTTGCCCATAGAAATTGTAGCCGGTCTGAAGGTTGTGACCCCTTTGGCCGTAGTGGGCCGGCGTCTAGAATATATCGCAGTAGAAGGCTTGCACAAAGGCCACCTCGATATCACGCCAGTCACGTAGACCTATTTCGTATCCGATATGGTTCATCGTGGACGCCCGCAGCATGTTGGTAAGGTCTGCGGACTCTAGGGACTTGTACAGGCCAGGGAGCAGGAGGTAACGCAGTCGGTGGGCCGTATCGTCCTTGCTGAGGACCCGGGCGATGTAGACCTGCAGCGGCCTATAAATCAGCCACTCCCGGAGCAAGGTCGTCGGGGGGGGGAGCGATACATGACCTTGTGCCTTTCGGTCTGCAAGCTCGTGTGATCAGTGACCGCCGACGGCTGTCAGCACATGACGCATCCCGTACCTGATGTGTGGTCTTGTTGTACCCTCCGACGAAGCAGATCTTGCCGCCGATCAACTTCACGTTCCTAACATCTCCTCCTGGCGCGTTCCGAAGGTGCTGGGACGCGATCTCGGTTCCTCGACCGGGACTGCCAGAAGAGATGTGTGCGGCGGAGAAGAGCAGAGCGCGGAGGTTAGCAAACTGCTGCAACAACTCGTGACACGCGACCGGGTTGAAGCTGAGGTTGTCACCGCCGGTGTCGACAATGTATTGACCCCGCAAGAGGGCATGGTTGATGTCCAGCATCACGCCCCCAGCGCCGACGAAGCCATTCCTGGGAATCTCCGCAAAGAAAAATTCGACGGAGGTGTTGTTGGGCTCATCGCTCGGCAGGTCGGGAAGACGAAGTTGGAGACGATCGTCAGTGTCGGAGAGGCCCCGTGTTATCTGACGCTCCACTTCAGAAATATCCTTCAGGAGACTCCTGTACATGTTGCCAATGTCCTCCAGCTGAACGACCGTGCTGTGTAGAATGGCCGTTCGTCCGACCAGGGTGACCTTTGGGTCGCGTCCCTGGTCTTCGACTAGTTTCTTCAAAATGTTTCGATCGGTGTAGAGAGCGGAAAGGGGAAAGTCGGAATTGAGCAAGAGGTACTTCTTGAAACCCTCGTACATACTGGGAAGGCGTCAGTTCACTGGCGGTCGAGGATCACAACCTGACGGTCTCCACTCACGAAAAGAAACCGGTGTGGTTGGCGTCCATAGTTTCCCTGATGCGCCTGTAGATTCAAGCGCGGGCGAAGAAGACGATTTTTGAGATGTACTGCGTGATGTCGTTACAGGGTTCGATGCTTCCGTCGCGACGGAAGCTGTAGAGCACGAGGAAACGATAGACTGGGAAGGCGTGTACGGTTTTGTTGGCCATGCTCTGAGTGAAGATGGAGAAGAGGAAGCTTTGCAGGGCTGACGTATCCGAGCCATCATCACCCTCGAGCGCATCAAGGAAATCCCGAGCTTATCCAGGCAGGCGCCGACGAGGAAGGTGAAGAGGTTGGTGCCCAACTTCCTGTGGAAGGACTCGAACAAGTCCGTCGTCCACTGTTCCCTGCACGTTTCGTCAGTAACCTCGAACAAGAGGGCTTGAGAGAAGAGACACCAACCCGGTAAAGCTACCGATGGCAACCCTCATCTGATGCGTCGAGTTTTTTGCCAACGATTCGTCTATCTCACGCATGTACCCACCGACGGCACCGGAAACCAACTCCCTCAGGTCCGGGTTGACCTCTCTGGTGGCGAAGCGGATCTCCGCGGGGGTGAGGCCGTTGAGGGTCGGGACCCATTTTTGCATCGACAAGAAGTGATTGGAGTCGGCTGGGTTCTCGGGGAGGTTCATTGGAACGTTAGCGGGGTTGGGGTCCGGGAACATAACCTTGAGACGTTGGACGAGATTGACAGGGCGAGGGTCGCGCCGTTGCGGAGGCACGGTGACGGCAAAGTAGCCTCCGTGGTGGGAGCGAGGAAAGAACGTCTGTGCGAAGCCCTCCTTGATCTCGAAACCGGGGCAGGTTATGTGATTCGACTTCAGGGTGCGCAATCTCTCGACGGCGTGGTTGCAGACCGTGCAGTACACAAAGTTCTCCCGAATCGAGAGATACGGAATGGCATGTCTCAGAACGGACGGGTTACTGGGTCAAGCCTTGGGCGTTAGTTTGAACCTCGCCCGGAGGCCATCGCAGCAGGTGTTGGTGGTTTTCCCGTGGGGCAGTTCGCGATTAACGTGAGCGAGGATGAGGTTTGGATCGATGGCGCTCTTGCAGTTGATGCAGATCACGATTTTGAAGGCGAGATTGACGACGAGACCAACTAGACTACCAGGTGTCTTTTTCTTCAGAAGTGTGTCCGACCCACGTGGTTGTCGGTATAACTAGCCTCTCGTGTCAGTAGGCGGCCGGCGTCAAATATTTGGTCCTGGAGCTGGAGCTAGGCGAAGTTCCCGTTCAGGGCCTTAGGCTTACGGACAATCACCCATTGACAGAACGAAATCGTTGGGTACGTACTGTGCATTATTCCTCCCGCAACGTGTCATGGAGGGAGAGAGCTGACCGCACCAAACGTGTCAACAGCTGCCGTTTTTGCACCAGACGTATTCCACGATCTTCCTGGGGAAATCATATCGCCAGTGTTTAAGAGGGTCTTTATTTTGCTCTTCATCACCTAAATATCGAACGATCCACGGCTTCTATATACGTGCAGCATCTGATTTGGATACTGAATTTATAAACACGGACATGTTTAACAGACCACGTGAGCGGGTTGAACTCACGACGCGGCACTGTGTCCTCGTTTCGCAGAAGCAACGAATGACAAAAGAATATCATACATTAAGTGCTACCTAATCTCAGTCT
>Ga0307515_10016324_pt1 | contig 13603 bp, 12 predicted proteins | sample 17_EM_MG_FD_194513 | JGI IMG/M metagenome (GOLD analysis project Ga0307515, IMG submission 194513) | Populus trichocarpa ectomycorrhiza microbial communities from riparian zone in the Pacific Northwest, United States - 17_EM | ecosystem: Host-associated > Plants > Roots > Unclassified | place...
TGGGTTGATAGTCATAGCTTGGTGCAGCCCGATCTGGTAACATTCGTAATCTCATACGATTCCGGCCTTCGGTGCGGTCGAGCTTCCATTTCGTAGATAAGTCGTTCTCGAAGACAGCGCAAGGTCTGTGAAGTTCACGATCCATCTTTGAGAATGTGGATGCTAAGAAAGAGAAGTTGTCTTGTTGATCTTGTTGGGCTCTTTGGTGCTTGAGATGCTCTGATGCAAAGATGTTCTTCATCCAATGAGAGGATGCCATATCGTGTTGTGAGAGGATTGCTTCCTCGGTTTTTTCTTCGGTATTCCACTGTTTGAGCTTTTCTCTTCGCTTCGCGATCCGAATTTTGGCAGTCTCTTCGGTCTTCTCGTTCTCACTGTTGACAAATGCCTCCCAGGTCTTTGACATCGCCCCAAAGAACATTGCATCAAGCTCGGCCCGTTGATCGTCAACCCACGCAACGAAGGTTTCGTTGTCCAGTTCCATAAGCTTTTTGAAGCCGGAAGTCAGGTTTCGGTGCTCACTCGTCATTGCATGATTAAAAATTGTAGATGTCTCTTCCGGTTTTTGGACAAGCAAGATCCGCCAAAGATCCGCAGCAGCAAGGCGGATCCTTTCCCGTGAATCAACGAGCTTCAAATACAGCTGATAGCATATCAACTGCAAGAAGTCTTCCTCTGTGAGATCTGGAGACAGGACCACCGTCTGCCAGTAGAGTAGCTTATCCATGAATGCGACAGCCTCATCCTCGGGAACATGAGCACTGTCGAGCTCTGAAAGTCTGAGAAGTGACACCCTCAGGAAGACGCTTTTAATAGACAATATCGCCTGGCTGCAGAGGCGAACGCTCTTAATCTTGGAGATTTCGGGGCGCTGCAAATACTCTAATAATGTTCCTGCGAAATCAAGCAGTGGTTCTGCTCCACTTAAGAACCATCCTTCAAAGACAGCCTCTCCAATATGAAGAACAAAGCGAGCCATATTTTGAAGTAGCTTCGGTTCCCAAAGTGATTTTTGGTCTAACTGAATGGTGTTACCTAGTTGTGAGATGGTGTTCCGTAGTAGGTAAGACTCAAAGTAGGCTTGGTGTTCCTGGAATCCCGGAGGTACTTTCTGGAAGAGACCAAAGCCGGGAAACTCTTTCCTGACCATGACTTGGTCGATAAATACATTCACAACTAGTTCAAGTAGGCCCTCGACGAGGGAGTTGCTGACGGCTTGAGTAGCAAGTTTCTTCTTGGGAGACATGACGAGATTCAACCTGGCTGATGAAGGGCTGAACTCAGAGGGCCGAGATGTTAATAAGATGAATGACGATCCTCGCCTTAGAGGCTTGGCTCTTGGTGTTGTGGGACTTGGTGGAAGTAGTGTTTCTACGGTTGAGGTCCGAACAATCGGGGCAGGCATCGTTGAGACTCGTGATAGATTCCGTATGATAACATCATCACCCTCAAATGTGAGTGCTGAATCGCGAGAGTTTAGCTCGACATCAGGGCTGACTGAGTCTGTGCTCACAACCACTGGGAACAAGACGGCAAGAAGAAGTCTGATGTAATCGGAAGACACTGCGAAGTCCCTGTAATCCAACGACTTGGAATGTAAGTCCGCTAAGAAACGGGTAACGGTGTGGAGGACAGTAGCTTGACTACCGAGACGTTCCTTCTTCGGCTGTTGAATTTCTGACCGAGTTAGCAAGTACTCTATGAAATGAAGTCCCGGATTACTCACGGCGTGACTCCAGCTCCTTAGTCAACGACATGGACCTACGACGAGACGAGTCGGATGGCACACTCAAGGCTGCATCAACTCCTTGCCCATTGCCCTTGTCGTTGAGAGGAGAGTCCGGGTCATCTTGGTGTCGAAAGACATCCTTCAACCCGCTTTGCAACATCGATGTGATCACAGGTAGGATGTTTGGATAGACTACGTTGCAGTTGCTAAATGCCTCCAGAAGACTGAACAATTCGAAGGACCTCTCAAAATCGATATCCGCAACGTCGCGGGCGAACAAGATACTGAAGCAGATTGGCCATAATGTGGGGAGATCCCACCATCTCTTGAGTCTGTGTCGCATGATCGCAAAGCCGCCAGTCTTCCCTGCGAACTTCGAGACGTAGCCAGAGCCGTGGATGACAAGGAGGCGGGATAATATTTTAGTACCAAGAACAACCACTTCCGGGTCATCCTCTGTCAGAAGGTGCAAAAGCCACTGAATTAGCACATCAGCGAAAGCTCGAATAATCACGAAGAGTAGACAAACCTTGTTCGTGACAGTCCTGGCGAATTTGCGAATGTTTGATGTATTGCCTTTCTCGCAAAGCATATCGGAATACATTTCCAGCACCTTGTTCCCAAGCTGTCTCTTGGTCAAATTTGCAGACGTCACATCCTTACCATCCAAAAAGGTGCTGAGAATCGGCCGTCTTGGAACATTGGGATTCAAGCCAGATCGTAGTGGTAGGGTTCCAGCTTGGTTCCTGGGCGTCCGATTCCCGGAGGTACTTGGCTTATGATACGCGTACGTGATGAAGAGTGCGAGAGACCGAAAGACTTCAGCTGTCACGTTGCACTTTACCAGAGTTGTGAGAGCTTCCATAAAGGACGGAAATACATCATGAGAGAATGTCTCCGCCTTGAGAGCGTCAAGAAACCTCTTCACAATCCCTGTCTGATGTCAGGGGAGGCCTAAAATGCTGGGCTAAGAGTGACTTACTCATTCGAAACAACCTCCGCGAGTTAAATTCGTGGAACTTGCTGCTGACTCCGAAAACGATAAACTGCTTGTAGTAGAGTCTTTGAGTGATCGGTGCCGTCTTTCTCCACATGTCGAAGTCAACAAGGAGAATTCGGTATGCGAGAGGATTGATGATATACGACTCTTCCGGCTTCTCGAGGTTATACCCAACGAATTCTAGAACAAGACTGAGTAGCTGGAAACCAAGCTGGTCAATGTCATCGCTGGTCATGCTGGGAGCTTCAAAGGCGGACTCGCGAGAAGAAACCACAGTGCCAGCACCGACCTTACCCCGAATCAAAGCTCCCAGCACAGCGTAGCCATTTTCTCGTTCCATGGCTTCACTATTCCGCCAGCTAGACTTGATACTCTCAAACACAAGTTCCACTGCGCGCACGATATCATCCTTTGTAGTTGCATTATCGACCAATTTCAAAGCAATCCCGGCAAATCCCCCTAGACGCCACAAGGTATCATCAAGTGATTGTGGAACTATGACCACTGGGCCGCCTGTCAAAATACTGGTGCCTTGGGACTTGGCCAAAGCATCATTGATTGAAGGTATTGCAGCATTTATGGCAACCGAGGTTCCGTTGTTGTGCGTTAGCTGAAATAAGTTACTTCCTGCAGTTCGGTTCAGGCCACGGAGGAGCTGCGATTCATATAACGTGTGACGATCATCTTCTCCAAGAATAGCTGTGGGTAGAATGCTGAGTAACACACGGCTCTCTGGAACAAGGGAGCTCGCCTTTTCTCGAATTGCGCCCAAGATATCGGAGTTCTCGTCTTTACCAGGATGTATGAGTTCATTACGCATTCCCAACGCAGCTGAGGCTTCATACGTCTGGAACGAACCAAGACAATCTTGGAAATTGCCATTGTAACGGGGCCCGAGTCGATAATACACCGCGATCAGGTCGTCACTGAGCACGTCCTCGAAAAGATGTGCCGAAGCTAATGACCAACGTGAGAATACCACACCACGGCCAAGGCGAGCAGAAAGATCTTGGGGCGTGCCTAGGAATGCTTGCACCGGGTTTGTCTTCGTTGAGGATGAGGCGAACGACGCAAAGCTCTCGGTGCTGGCGTTTGAAGGAGGCGGATGGACAGGATACTGGCATTTGACTTGTTCGGCAAATTCTCCATCGACATAAAGCGCGGCCTTGCTCGAGGACATGGTTCTCTGCCGCCGGTGAACAAGTGCGACGTGATACCAGCGGCGCTCCTTGAAGACAACCGATTTGAACCTGACGCTAGGCCTGGAAGAAGTGACAGATGTCTGGAGAATGAAATTATGGGTATCCTTTTCTAGATATGCTAGAAGAAAGCAAGTCTGGGTCGAGTCAAAGGCACCGAATATGGTGGTGTGGGAATTGGGATCGAAATGATCCACGTGAATCCAAGCGGTAAAAGTATAACCAGCAGTCGCTGATGGAGGGGGAAACGGCCGCCCTAAAGTTGAGAGCTCAATTGAAGCATAACCCTGCAAAGATAGGTCGAATTGTATGTACGCAGGACTATGAGAATTTTTCATTGCTCGAAGTAGAAACTCGGCCGCAGCGGGAGATTTGTTGCAGATGAGATATTGAGCGTCACTCAGAGTGCTGATTCCTAGGGACAGCAAAGATGCACAGAGAATTTCCACTGACCGTCTTTCAGAGGCTCCAAGTGGAGTGTCTGAGTCGAAAGAAAGGGGAAGGAGGGTGGATAAGATGCCTGTTGCGTGCAATGCCAACAGATTGTGATTTGAGATGGACGAAATCCTTGTTAATGTCTGAATGACGACCAGTGCAGCCGGGCTCACAGGGGTTCCAGGCCGTCGGGGAATTGTTCTCCAAAAATCGACAATAGTTGACACAATCTCGGCATTGTGTAGTAAAGCACCTTCTTTCAAAAGGTCTTGGAGTTTGGCATCAACAAAAGCCAGGACCTTCCCGTCTTCAGCAATGCAGTCCGAAGTTGGCCTCGAGACAGCGATACTCCCATCCAAAGGCTCATTTGGGCTTCCATCATCCAGGAGCTGGCCTTCCTCTGTGACAGAAGGAAGTAATTCAGCCGCCGTCTGGCACAAAGCCTCGAATCTCTTGTCGTCAAGCGCAAAAGCCAACAGCCGCCCAAAAAGCTGCGCTTCACTCCATAGGTCCGACTCACTACCCCCGATGCCAGTGCTCGCTATAGTCTGTTCCAGGGCGGCCCACCCACCACCTTCCACTCGACGTTTGAAATAAATCTTATTTCCGTAGTGTTCCCTGAACGTCTGCCCTAATATACCAAGTATGGTTTCCAAAAGCTCAAAGAGCTGCGTCTTGTCTCTCTTGCTTCTCTTCGTAGGATGATAGAAGCCCGAGAAGGCTTTGAGTGTATCTAGGAGGGCATTGAAACCGTGGAGATGTCGAAAGTTATCGTTGGCCTGGGACGTCCGGGGCGCGGCAATGAGATATCTGCGTAGGGATTGGGTCTGATCTATGATGGCAGAGAGGTTGGGGTATGTGCTGCCGGAGCCAGGGCGAAGCGTGGCCGAGAGAGTATCGAGGAGGAGTTGCAGTTCGGCGGTGTCTTTGGTGCTCTCTGGCGGATTTGAGGCAGCTGTCGAAGAGCGCTGCCGCCGCATTCGTGCCGACATTCTTTTCCCCGTCCCCACGCTCCAGGAATGGTCAGGACTCTTGCGTGTGCTTCATCGGTCTCACGCCAGTGGGAGTTCTAGGCAGAGGCAGAGCTCGATTGTCATCGAATCTGGCCGGCCCGGTGGTTCGGAATGGTAGAAAAGTGGACGGGTAGCTGCAGGGTGGTGTGTTCTAGATTCGCCGTGCCGGACAGACGGCTGCAGGAAAGGACAAGTTTGTTTTATTTGCAGTTGGATCGAATCATGGGATTATTGGAAGCCCTGCGTGGTGAGGCTGAGTATTTGGGTCTGGAGCATGATGATTGATCGGCCTCGCGAGTTTCGAATGCACGGGGGGTCTGGTCCGCGTGGGGCAGCCGAGGAGTGGGTGGAGAGGCCGTGTGCGTAGGTGAGACAAGATGCTATTCATTTTTATGTGTTCTCCAGCTAGAGTGCGATGATAGGCACATGTACTCTATGCTGCGCATTTCCTTCCTTCCTTCCTTCCTTCCTTCCTTCTTTCTGTACTGACTAGCTACTCCACCAGCTTGGTATTCAAGAGCCGTCAACGCCGGGAATTTGTTTTAGTCGCACCCCCACTGCCTTCCCTCGAACAAGCAGGCTGTGGCGCAGGCAGTGGATCAGGGACGGGACGGGAGGTATGTGTGATCATGTGATGTATGTACTGTGGAATGTAAGGTACCTTACGTCTTACGCAGTACTGCGTACTACCAGTACGTACCTTAGGTATGCCTATGGAGAGGTGCGAAGCGAAAGTCGTGGATGTGCCTTCCTTAGCGAAGAGGGAGGTTCACTAGCAGTATGGTCTGCGTACTTATCACTCCTCGCACACCATCGACTGATCATCATCCCCCCGTCTCTCCCAATTGTCTCCCGGCACGTGAAAGGAGCCAAGAATGGAAGTGGGAGTGGAGGTGGATGATGGTGGTCACGTGGCGCTACTCGAGCGTCACAAGCGGAGCCAAGCCTTTCCTGGATCTGGTCCCTGGCGGCTGGATGGAGTCATGCGACCAATTATGCTTCTGTCTGTCTCAGGCAGAGGGAGCAAGACAAACAGCCAGCCAGCCAGCCACCGTGTCCGGACTCCGGAGAGCCACCGCAGCTGGAGATGGACCGAGTACCGCGAGAGCCTTGTCTGGCTTTTGTCCTTGAAGCCAGCATGCAAGTGGTGTGCTTTCCTGCGTCGCCGTGCCTGGACAGACAGCAAGTGACCAGCGCAAGTCATTGCTGCGGAAGAAGGCGGTGGCGCTGGTTGGATGGATGGGCGAAGCTTGCGGGAGGGGGGGCAAGGCAGCAGGAAGGGCTGCGGCTGTGAAGCTCGCCTCGATGTCGGTGTCGGTGTCGGTGCCCCAGCAACTGAGCACCGCGGCCTTGAGAGTGCTGTTGATGCCAAACTGAACAGACAAACCAATTCAACAATAAACCTGTTTGCAACTCGTAGATGAGAGCAGCCCTGAATTATGCTTGTGTTCTTTCCCATTCACGAGTGGAAGACACAATTGCAGGTCTCTGCTCTGCCTCACTTATCGTCCAGAGTCAAGCTCGAGATAAGCTTCCGAAAATGGCTAGCCGTCCCGTGCTTAGCCTGTTCGGGCTTCGCCCCATTCGCTGCCCATCCGTCACCATCGTACTCCCTCGTGCTCCTTCGTGCTCGCTCACTCTCTTCCATCACAACAACTCCCCCATCACTCCCATTCCCAGAGGACAGCATCAACACCTGTCTTCACCCCCCATCTACAGTCCATCAATCGACCGTCGCAGGCAGACACTCCTTCCTTTCCGCATTACTCTTCTCTTCATCGACATGCGCGGGCTTATCGGCTTCTCGCTATTGCCGCTGCTGGCGTCATCGGCACCCACCTTCAGCACAGAGACAATTCACGAGGGAGTTGCTCCTCTGATCTCCTCCTCAAATTCAGTTGAAGTGCCCGATTCCTACATCGTCGTCTTCAAGAAACACGTTTCCGAGGCTGCTGCCTCGGATCATCACAGCTGGGTGCAAGACATCCACCTCAACAACGCGAACGAACGAACAGAGCTTCGAAAGCGATCGCAATTTCCCATTACGACCGATATCTTTGAGGGCCTCAAGCATACCTATAATATTGCAGGGAACTTCTTGGGTTACTCCGGCCATTTCGATGACTCCGTCATTGAGAAGGTCCGAAGGCATCCTGATGTAAGTTGCTTCCGTAGAGCTTCATTTGCCCATCACCATCCTCCCCATCGCCCTCTTCTCCAGGTTGAAACATTGAGACCTATTTTTTCCTTTGGTCGGTCCCTGCTGCCTCTGGCTTCAGACCATTGTTTGTCGTTATTGATACCTAAAGCTGACATATCAATCAGGTCGAGTACGTCGAGAAAGATTCCGTTGTCCACACTTTAGGGGACACCGGAGAGCTTGAGAAGAACGCCCCATGGGGTCTCGCTCGTATCTCCCACCGGAAGAGCTTGTCATTCAGCGACTATAACAAATATCTCTATGCCGCTGATGCTGGTGAGGGGGTTGACGTGTACGTTATTGACACCGGAACCAACATCGAACATGTTGACTTCGAAGGCCGCGCACACTGGGGCAAGACTATCCCCGCCAACGATCCTGATGAGGACGGAAACGGACATGGCACTCACTGTTCCGGTACCGTTGCTGGGAAGAAGTACGGTGTTGCCAAGAAGGCTAATGTCTACGCCGTCAAGGTGCTCAAGTCCAACGGTTCAGGAACCATGGCAGATGTTGTCAAGGGCGTTGAATGGGCAGCCCTCTCTCACACAAAGAAGGCCAAGGATGGAAAGAAGGGCTTCAAAGGCTCCGCCGCCAACATGAGTCTTGGTGGAGGAAAGTCCCCTGCTCTCGATCGTGCTGTTAATGGTGCTGTTGAAGCTGGCATCCACTTCGCTGTGGCCGCTGGAAATGATAATGCCGACTCTTGCAACTACTCTCCCGCTGCTGCTGAGCTCGCCATTACTGTTGGCGCCTCTGCTCTTGACGACTCTCGAGCTTACTTCTCCAACTACGGAAAGTGCAACGACATCTTTGCCCCAGGTTTGAGCATCCAATCCTGCTGGATTGGCAGCAAATATGCTACCAACACCATCTCTGGTACTTCCATGGCCAGTCCACATATCGCAGGTCTCCTCGCATACTACCTCTCCCTTCAGCCAGCCAAGGACTCTGATTATGCCGTTGCTGAGATCACCCCAAAGAAGCTGAAGGATAACATTATTGCCATCGCTACTGAGGGTGCGTTGACCGACGTTCCATCTGACACCAAGAACGTGCTTGCATGGAACGGAGGTGGATCGTCCAACTACTCTTCTATCATCAAGGCTGGCGGATTCTCTGTGAAGACCACCAAGGAATCCAAGTTACCAACCACAGTTGAGCTCTTGGAGGCAGCCATTGAGAAGGATTTCAACATGATCTCTGGGGAAGTCGTCAAGAGCAGCGAGTCCATGATTTCCAAGACTGAGAAGCTTTCCAAGAAGATCCAGAAGATGGTGGACGAAGAGCTCAACGAGTTCTTCGAGGAGCTCAGCTTTTAGAAGCCGACTAACATTATACAAGTACCATATGCGGATGTTACATTGATGCGCTTGGACATGGAATTTCCATTCTTTTGTCGCCGGAGCATGATCTTGGGCTGGATGGTGGTTTCCTACTGTATCCATTTTGATTACCGGTTTCCTTGCGTCGCATCCTCATGGTTTCTCTGTTGTATTGCACAATAGACCACTACTACTGAATTGTATCAATGACCCTCTTTTGACTTCCTCTTTCCATGTGACCGGGAATGGTGATCATGTGTGAAGAAGCCCTCCCGAGTTAATAACACGAGAACCGATGGTTAGGTCCATCTGGGTCGTGCCTTCCCCTCTTACTCCATGTTGGTCTTGCGAAAGAAGGCTTGCGCCTTCCCAAGTGAACAAGTCTCTCACCAGCTTCCCGGCCTCGTTCTCATTCTTCTTCAAGCTCTCGTCTTACTTTTTGGTTATTACATGCATGCGACAACGGCAGCACCTGTATCGCATTCTACAAGTTTTAATTTCAATTAGTTCATTCCCGAAACAATTGCATCTACAAGGATGCTCAGACGGAACAACTCTAGTCGACTGAGTCGGAGAAAATCAACATCATCAGTTCACAGCAAGCATGAATCCATCGATCCGGCGGTTGCTCGTCAACATGCGCATACAGCGGCGACGTTAGCCTTCGCTCGAGCACAGGAGAGGAGCAGTGCTGATGTTGGACACAGCGGCAGCAATCCCCATAATAACATGGCCTTCGTCCCGGAGCGACAGCCACATTCACAGCAGACCAATTCTGCCAACGGCGGCCATGTCATCAAGAGGCAGCACAGCGTTCGCTTTGCCGGACCCCATGCTGTGCAGCGACGGCAGTCGATTGGGTCTCGAGCTGCACAATGTCCCTCGCAAGAATCGCGCTCTACAAACCTGAGGCCAATTGCGATGACAACAAACGCTGCTGTACCAGCAGCCTATCGACCCCCGAGTCGTTCATCATCAATTGGCAAAGCTTCGATGAGCAAGGCAACGACCGAGAACCTCCTATCAGTCGCGCCGTATGTCGAATACTACAACAATGAAGAAGATGCCCCCTCTACTCCATCGTCTTACCGCCGGCTTCGACGGTCAAAGTCCATGTTCAGCCCTCTCAAAGCCCCGAGCGTCTTTTATACCAACGGTACTCCAGACCGACCGGAAAGTTCATACATTGGTCGTCAGATCAGCCTCTCGCATTCTAGGACCCCCCAAAGCCCGCCTCGACAGGCTGCTTTACGGGCACCAAAGTCCATGAGTTTTTTGCGAGGTGGCCGGGCGATCTTCGAGCGAAACGACGAAGCAGTGCAGATGGCTCGGGACAGATTCTTTCACGAAACGGCACAACAAAGGCTGCGTGAACAACCATCCTTTCTCTTCCGATCGAAGGCACAGAGGCAAGAGAAACCTTTCAGAAAATCAGTCCGCTCCAGCAGTGGCAACAGCTACGGTGCTCCAGTCTCTTCCGGCACCCAAGCCCACCCTTCCACGGAGTCGGGCTTGAAAGTTGCGGCTCGAAGGGCTTCTAAGACCATCAAGAGCAAGCTCCGGCGAGTATTTGGGCGCAGCAAGGACGAGTCAGTTGCAGTTCCGAACCAACAAGTTGATGCTCGCGAGACGCATGTCCGCCAATATAACGGCGATCCAGACACGGTACACCAAGAGTTCTCTGATATTCCCCACCCAGATGAGGCCGCTATCTCACGTGTCGCCTCCCGTGTACCTTCACTCCACAATGCAAACTCGAATCAGCAGCTGAGATCGCATGCCGGAAGCGTGAGAAGCATCAGAAGCTCAAAGAGTGGACAGAGCGATGATAAGTCACGTGTGACAAGCTGGAACAGCACTGGCGTCAATACAATGGTCAGCCAGACACCCAGACCATACCTGGATCGCGAGCAGCAACGACTGTCCATTATAAATGAGACCGGAACACACATTGCATCCTCCTCCTTCACTCGTCCGAGACTGGTCAATCAATTCCCGGGATATCCAGCTTCCCACAGACCAAGTAAGAGCACTGGGCACGTCCCAGCCCCTGGCCAAGGCCTCGTAGATAGTGCACGAGTCTACTCTGCATTGATGAAACGCCTTGATGGAAATAGTCCGAAAGCCAGAATTGAAGCTTCGCACAAATCGAGCATGGAAAGCTTTGCTGTCTCAAATCGGCAACCACTCCGAAGCAGTTCGGTTGGCAGTAGCCGTGGCAATCGAACTCCAGCAACAATTAGGCATGTATTGCCGGAGGAGTCTACCGGCGGTTGCAAAAGTCGTGGTTCTGAGCAGCACGATCATCAGTGGGCCAGAGCAGACTCGATCAATTCTGCTCGTGCCGAGGACGTCTTCGGTTTTGCTGGAAGCCATGTACACCAGTGGGTTGCAGCAGATCCCCTTCGTGAGGCTAGAATGAAGAATCCAGACGACGTGTTCTCACCAAAGAACGGCACAGGGAGCAAGGAGAACGTTCCTCCCGTTGAGCAACCCCAAGAGCGAGGACAACTGACTGCTTCAGCTTCGGAGCTCTCTCGTGAAGCGAGCACCAAAACGTCCTATCATACGGTCCCAGAGACCTTTGGTTTGACCCCACAGGAGCTCGCCATTCGAAACGAACCAGTTGTACAGAACACCAAAGTCTTGCGCGAGTCCAGATCAACCTTTTTCGGTGGAACGTCTGTCACGATAGCTAGAACCACCAGTCCCTTCCGACGTGCTATGGCAGAAGAGTACAGCACTGTGGTTGCTACGAACGACCCTCTCCCACCCGGCCAGGCGTCTCCGCTCAGAAATCCACTTTACCTTGGTCCCCAAGCTGCATCATCGGTGGATAACTTACTAGATGCAGCTCCGAATTCCGAGAAGGCATACAGTGAAAGCATATACTCAAGAACCACGAGCGGTCAGACTCCTGCGGCGGTGGACAGTGTTCTGTCACTTCCAATTAGCCATCCGGAGATCCCAGAGATGCCGTTTCCGAGATCAAGTAATGGTGATGTTGTCATTATTGATAGAACGACGTATCGACCTGTGATGCCAAGTGGTGGCAGCCACCGCGTCACAGGTTCGACTGGATCGATCGAGTGGAAGAAATGGATGTCCTCGGAGGTCGCAAAGCTGGAGAGGTCAAAGGAGAACGCAAGCACGTCTTATGTCAATTACGCTTTGCCGACGATGCCAAAATCTTTTCATGCCAAGCACGTGCGAGAAGCTGCTCAGATAAATGACGACGACGAGGAGATTTCTCAACCGAAAGCTTATGTTGCCAAGCAGCCACTTGGCCTAGTTCAACAACAAAATCCAAACATTCCTAGTGCGCCGGCCCTGAAGCCGATTCTTAAAAATAGATCTGCCGTTTCGCTGGTCGAGAACACTGAAGTACAAAAAGAAGGCAGCTTAACAATTCCAATACCACCACCACCACCTCCTCCGATTCCTGTCCGGTCCCCTCTCAGGCCTATGCCCTCCAAGTCGTCTCTGCGTTCTGTCGCTACCGTCAACACTTCCCGCACTGCGAGTGCACCCAATTCTGCTGTCAAAGTCTCAAGCTTGAGTGGCAGAAACCTATTGCACAAGAGGAATGGCTCCCAGACTACACTCCGCAGCACCAAGAGCGCAAGCATCAAAAGTGTGGAGACGCCAGCAAAACTAGTGAAGAGGGCCGGCCGTCCAATAAATGTCAATACCCCGAGCCCAGGCCTGGGCTTGGCTGTGGAGGGTCAATTTGGCTCTAGATCCACTAACTCGAGATGTAGAACCCCAGGAATTACAAACAGCGAGAACATCAAGGAAGAGAAAGATGATATGTATGGAACAGAAGGTGCTGGGCTTATGGGCCCTAGGATGAGTGCAAGTGATCTGGAGGCTCAAGCGCTTGGAAGTAAAAGGATGGTGGAATTGTTCTTGAGTTCGAGACGTAGGAGAATCGCGGGTGGAAGTGAAGAGAGTGGAGCCGTATTTTTGTAGTATTCTGGTTGAATCACTATTTCCATTGGTGCTTGGGGGGCAATTAGGTTATTGAGGGAAGACCGTCTTTTGTATTTTATTCATGCGCGGCATAACATCATGGGTTGAAACGGAAATACAAATAGGCTTGGGCATTGGGCATTGGCATGGGGTATTGGTTAGAGGAATCGGAGTTTACCAGAAAGGCGAAACTTTTCGCTCTTGAGAATAGATGAAGTTCATAGGAAACCGGCACGGTGCAATAATTGGTTTTGCTTCTCGTGTGCTGCGCTGTTTCGAAATGGGCATAGAGAAGGGTGGATTAGTCGAATTGGGGTCGATGCTGTAGGAAAAGCAGGGTCTGATGCCGAAACAGACCACACTAAACCAAAACTCTTATCTATCGATGAATCATCCTTCGTGCCAGAAGGCCCCTCGTTTGAACAACAGATGAAGCCACCTGGCAGTAAATCTGGCCAACTCTCACTCGGGCCCCTGAATTTAAGCGAGACGAGAGAAACGAAGCGGGGTCTCACTCAGGGGCAACACGTGATTCTCACCCAACACAACACAACGCACCGAGAAGCCGAACTGCTTGTTTGAAACAATCAAATCAACTTTCGCAAAGCCGCAGCAAATTACTTACAACGAACCGCAATGCTGTGAGAAGAGCGCCCAATCACTTACCCCCCTAAAAACCCGTCGAGGGGTTTCCCCGCTATTTGGCTCGGGTCAAACGTCGCCGAGCTTC
>Ga0307515_10016325_pt1 | contig 13603 bp, 14 predicted proteins | sample 17_EM_MG_FD_194513 | JGI IMG/M metagenome (GOLD analysis project Ga0307515, IMG submission 194513) | Populus trichocarpa ectomycorrhiza microbial communities from riparian zone in the Pacific Northwest, United States - 17_EM | ecosystem: Host-associated > Plants > Roots > Unclassified | place...
GCCAGCCGGTCGCCGCGGGTGTGCAACTGGCGCGGCAGGTAGCGGTCCTGGGCGAGGATCGAGCCGAGCACCGGAAAGCCGTTGAACGCCGTGTTGGCGGCGAGGAACAGGATCAGCGCGGTGACCGCGCCGACGATGTACAGCAGGATCGAGCCGCTGCCGAAGACCGTCTCGCCCAGCTGCGCGGTGACCGTCTTCTGCACGTAGTTCGGCGGGCCGCCGATGATCTGCGCGGTGTCCTCGACGAACTGCAGGTGGGTGGCCTGGGCCAGCAGCACGATGCCGATCAGCATGAGGATCGCGATGCCGCCGAGCAGCATCAGCGTGGTCGCGGCGTTCTTGCTCTTCGGCGGCTTGAACGCGGGCACGCCGTTGGAGATGGCCTCGACGCCGGTCAGCGCGGCGCAGCCGGAGGAGAACGTCCGCAACAGCAGGAAGGCGAACGCGAAGCTGGTCAGGTGGTGCGCCTCCGCGTCGATGACCAGGTCGGCGCTGGGCGCGCGCAGGTCCTGGCCGAGGACGAAGACCCGGACCAGGCCGGTGAGGATCATCCCGACGATGACCACGATGAACGCGTACGTCGGAATGGCGAACGCGGTGCCGGACTCGCGCAGGCCGCGCAGGTTGAGCGCGGCCAGCACGGTGATCGCGGCGACGGCGATGCCGATCTTGTGCTCGGCGACGAACGGCACCACCGAGCCCAGGTTGGAGACGCCGGCGCTCACCGACACGGCCACCGTGAGGATGTAGTCGACCAGCAGCGCGCTGGCCACCCCGACACCGAAGCGGGGCCCGAGGTTGACCGTTGCCACCTCGTAGTCGCCGCCGCCGGACGGGTACGCGTACACGTTCTGCCGGTAGCTCGCGACGACCGTGATCATCACCACCGCGACCGCCAGGGTGACCCACGGTGAGTAGACGAACGCCCCCGCTCCCGCGATGGAGAGCGTCAGCAGGATCTCGTCGGGCGCGTACGCGACGCTGGAAAGCGCGTCCGAGGCGAAGACGGGTAGCGCGATCCGCTTCGGCAGCAGGGTGTGCTGCAGCCGGTCGGAGCGGAAGGGCCGGCCGAGGAGCAGCCGTTTCGCGAGGGACGTCGAACTTGCCACAAGCGCCAAGCGTACGGGCGCGGGCGCCACGCCGTCGGCCGCCCCGGCCACCGCCCGTCGCGCCCGCATGGCAGTCTCTGCTACGTACGCATCCAGCGGGAAGGCGCAAAACCTTGCACGTGGTGATCATGGGCTGCGGCCGGCTCGGCTCGACGCTGGCCCACAAACTCGACGCGCGCGGCCACTCGGTCGCGGTGATCGACCAGAACTCCGACGCCTTCCGCAGGCTGGGCGCGGAATTCGGCGGGATCACGGTCACCGGCATCGGCTTCGACCGGGACGTGTTGCGCTCGGCCGGCATCGATCGGGCCGACGCGTTCGCGGCCGTCTCCAGCGGCGACAACTCGAACATCATTTCCGCCCGGTTGGCCCGCGAGACGTTCGGCGTGTCGCGGGTGGTGGCCCGCATCTACGACTCCCGCCGGGCCCAGGTCTACGAGCGGCTCGGCATCCCCACGGTGGCCACGATCCGCTGGGCCGCCGACCGGATGGTGCGGCACCTGGTGCCGGAGGGCACGGTCGAGGTCTTCCGCGACCCGACCAGTTCGGTGTCGATCGTCGAGGCGCCGCTGCACCGCGACTGGGTGGGCCAGACCGTCGCCTCGCTCGAGGACGCCACCGGCGCCCGGGTGGCATATCTGATGCGTTTCGGGATCGGGTCGCTGGCCACGCCGTCCACCGTGCTGCAGGACGGCGACCAGGTCTTCATGGTGGTCAACGACGACATCGTCGAGGTTGTGCTCGCGGCCGCCGCGGGCACCGGGCTGAGGGGTCACTGACCATGCGGATCGCCATTGCGGGCGCCGGCAACGTGGGCCGGTCGATCGCCCAGGAGCTGATCGGCAACGGCCACCAGGTGATGCTGATCGAGCGCCAGCCCCGCCAGCTGCGCCCGGAGCGGGTGCCGGAGGCCGAGTGGGTGCTGGCCGACGCGTGCGAGCTCAGCAGCCTCGAGGAGGCCGACGTGGCGGGCTGCGACGTGGTCGTGGCCGCGACCGGCGACGACAAGGCCAACCTGGTCTGCTCGCTGCTGGCCAAGACGGAGTTCGCGGTCAGCCGGGTGGTCGCCCGGGTCAACCGCGCCGAGAACGAGTGGCTCTTCACCGAGCAGTGGGGCGTCGACGTCGCGGTCAGCAAGCCGCGCCTGATGGCCGCCCTGGTCGAGGAGGCGGTCACGGTCGGCGACCTGGTGCGGCTGATGACCTTCCGGCAGGGCGAGGCGAACCTGGTGGAGATCACCCTGCCGTCGACCGCGCCCTACGTGGGCCAGCCGGTGCGCGCGGTGCCGATGCCGCGCGACTCCGCCCTGGTGGCCATCCTGCGCGGCAAGCGGGTGCTGGTGCCGACGCCGGACGACCCGCTGGAGTCCGGCGACGAGCTGATCTTCGTGTGCACGTCGGAGGTCGAGGACGCCGTCCGCGCGGTGGTGCTGGGCAGCGTCCGCGAGCCGGGCTAGGCGCTCTCCGCGGCCGGCTCGGCGGTTTCGGCCTTCTCGGCCGCGGTGACCCGGTGCACCGCCCAGGCGGTGAAGGCGAACGTCGCGGCGTAGATCGGCCAGCTGATCAGGACCCGGGCGAGGCCGATGGCGTTCGCCTCGTCGGCCAGGTAGAGCCAGCCCTGCACGCCGGCGCGGATGAAGAGCGAGCCGGCCCAGACCAGGGTCAGCCACTGGAAGGTGCGGAACAGCCGGGGGTGGTCGAACCAGTCGTGCTTGCCGCCGTTGGCCAGCACGCCCCAGACGTACCCGATGATCGGCCGGCGGACCGCGACCGACGCGATCAGGACGACCACCTGGCCCAGGGTCAGCAGGATGCCCGGCAGGTAGAAATTCTTCGCGTCGCCCGTGCGCCAGGCCAGGAACGCGCCGATCGCGATGCCGAAGATGCCGTTGACCGCGTGCCGGATCGGCTCCTTGCGGGTCAGCCGGTACACGCCGATGGCCAGCGCGGAGCCGACGCTGCCGCCGATCGCCCAGTACAGCGCCGTCTTCTTCGCCAGGTCCAGCCCCGCGTCGCCGAGCAGCACGTTGAGCACCACGAAGGCGAGCACGGGCACGCTCGACTCGATGAGCCCGCGGACCCCGCCCAGCTGCTCGGAGATCTGCTCGCTCATCGACGGGAGCGGCTCTTCGTCCTCCTCCGACCGCTGGGCCGGATGCGGGTCGAGCTCCCCGACGAGTTCCTCGGCTAGCTCCTCGGCTAGCTCCTCGACGATCCGCTCCCCCACGGTTTCGTGCGCGGCGTGACGGGGCTCGCGGCCGGTTGTCACCGGGGCGCCTCCAGCTCGTAGTACGGGTTGTAGATGACCTTGCGGTCGTCACGCAGGGCGATCCGGCCGCGGGCGGTGAGCTGACGACCCGGTTCGATGCCGACGATGGAGCGACGGCCCAGGAAGACGAGCGTGACCACGTCGCTGCCGTCGTAGAGATCCGCCTCCAGCGTCGGCAGGTTGGTGCGGGGAGTGTACGCCACCGTGCGCAGCCGCCCCGAGATCGAGACGACCTGGCCGCGGCGGCACTCGCCGGCCAGTACCGCGCCGCACTTGGCGCTGTCGCGTTGCAGCTCTTGCGCGTCCAGCTCCGCCTCGGTGGCGGTCAGCCGTTCGAAGAACCGGCGAATGCCGGTGGAGCGCTCATCGGTCGACATGACCTCGTGCCACCCTCCTCGGCAAGCCGCGGAACGCGCCGGCTAGCACCGGCGGACGACACTCAGTGTGGGCAGGTGCCGACCTCCAACGGTACGCCGGAAGGGCCGCCGGTGACGTACCTCACCGGCAGCCCTTTCGATCACCGCAGCTGGCGTCCGTTCGGGCCGGGCAGCTGCTCGTTCGGCGGCGTCGGCTCCGCGCTCTCGGCGGCGTGTCGCTCGGCGTGCTCGGCCATCTCCCGGGGCAGCCGCAGCGGCAGCGCCTCACGGACCGGCCGGGCCTCCTCGTCGCGGACCACGACGACCCCGCGCAGGCACTCGCCCAGCACGCCCTCCTGCGCCGGGTCGGCGGCGGCCTGACCCTGGAACAGGGCGCGGACCATCCAGCGCGGCCCGTCCACGCCGACGAACCGGACGTCCGCCGTGCCCTCGGGCGTGTTCACCCGGGCGGCCAACTCGACGCCGTACGGGCCGTCGAACTCGTGCGGGGCGGTGCCGTCGGCCTTCATCGTCGCGGCGAGTTCCGCGCGTACCTCGTCCCAGATGCCCTCGCTGCGCGGCGCGGCGAAGACGCCGAGTTGCAGCGCGCTGTTGCCGTGCACGAGCACGATCTGCTCGACGCTGCCGTCGGGGTTGGCCTGCACCCGCACCTCGACGCCCTCGATCGCCGGGATCAGCAGGCTGCCCAGGTCGAGGCGCTGCACCCCCTCGGGCGCCTGCGAGCTGTCGTACGGGCCGTGCTCGGGCGGGGGCCCGTCGCCCATGCTCTTGGCGAGCGCCGCCGACTGGGGCGCGTCGTCCGGGCGCACGTGCTTCGGACGGCCGCGCTTGCGGGAGAACATCTGCGTTGCCACCTTCTTCGATCTAGAGCTGCTTCTGCTGCGCCGGCAGGGCCACGTGTCCGCCGGTGGAACCATGCCCGCCGGCACCCCGCGCGGTGTCGGGGAGCTCGTCGACCACGTGGAACACGGCCCGCTCGACCCGCTGCACGACCAACTGAGCGATGCGGTCGCCGCGGGAGATCTTCGCGGTGGCGGCCGGGTCGTGATTGACCAGGTTCACCAGAATCTCGCCGCGGTAGCCGGCGTCGACCGTACCGGGCGCGTTGAGCACCGTCACGCCGAGGCGGACCGCAAGGCCGGAACGGGGGTGCACGAGCCCCACATAGCCCTCCGGGAGGGCGATCGCGAGGCCGGTACGCACGCACTGGCGCTCGCCCGGCGCCAGCTCCACGTCCTCGGCGGCGACCAGGTCGGCGCCCGCGTCACCCGGGTGGGCGTACGCCGGCAGCGGCAGGTCGGGGTCGAGCCGGCGGACCTGAACGTGCACGGGTTGGGTCACGATGGCGATCCTCACGTTGTCGCGGGCCGCCGGTCTGATCGCGGCCCAGTGGCGGCACCCACCCTGCCATCCTGCCTTCGCCGGAGCGGGCGGCGCGCCGTACCCTCACCAGCGTGACATCCGAGTCCTCCGCACGCACCGCGGCGCCGCCCCCGGCGTATGCCGAGCGCCTGCGCGTGCCGTGGTTCGCGTGGCCGGCCGGCCTCGCCGTGGGCGCGCTGCTCGCCGCCGAGATCTGGATGGGCAGCACGGGGTTGCGGGCCTGGGTGCCGTTCGCCGTGCTGCTGCCGCTGACCGCGCTACTGCTGTGGCGGATGGGCCGGATCCGGGTCGCGGTGACGGAGTCGGAGTTCCAGGTGGACGACGCCCGGCTGCCGATCGCGGTGATCGCGGAGGTGGTGGCCCTGGACGCCGACGGCCGGCGCGAGGTGCTGGGCGTGGGCTCGCACCCGCTGGCCTTCGTGGTGCAGCGACCGTGGATCAAGGGCGCCGTCCAGGTGCTGCTCGACGACCCGGCGGATCCGACGCCGTTCTGGGTGGTCAGCACCCGGCACCCGGTCGAGCTGGCGACCGCCCTGCTGCACGCTAAGAGCTGATCTCGCCGCGCTTGACCTCGATGATCACGGGCGGCTGCTTGCGCATCTCCTTCATGAGCGTCTCGCCCAGGTTCCGGGTCGCGCGCCGGTTCAGATAGCTCGCCACGGCCGCGCCGGTGAGCAGCGGTCCCAACGTGGTCAGGTTGCGCCCGAAGCGGCGCAGCAGCGTGCTCTGCAGCTCCTTGCGGGCCGCGGTGCCGAGCACCGCGGCGACGCCCACGCCCGGCAGGAGCGGGTTGACGCCGCGCTGGCTGGCCCAGGACTGGATCAGGGCGGCGGCCCGCTGGGCGGCGCTGCCGGTGACCGGCCGGCCGTACACCTCGTGCAGCTCGCCGATGAGCTTGAGCTCGATGCTGACCACCGCGACCGTCTCCGCGGCCAGCAGGATCGGGGCGGAGAGCAGGGTCGGTGTCGCCGCCCACTCGAGCGCGGCCACGCCGCCGCCGGCCGCGCCTATTCCGGCGGTGGCCCGGGCGGCGTTGCGGACGAGGCGCTCGGCGAGCGCATCGCCCGCCAGACCGTCGTAGTGCCGGCGCAGCGTGGCGAGGTCGCGGACGGGCACGTGCGGTGCCACGTCGGCGACCACGTCCGCCATCCAGCGCAGGGCCGCCCGGGGACGGAACAGCTGGCCGAGCCCGCGCCGCCGGATGTCGCCGACGAGCCGAGCGAGCAGGTGTCGGCGCGCGGCGGGCTCAATGTCATCGGCGGTAAGGGCGGCTACGGTGGCGCCGATCTCCGCCTCTGCGGGAAGTTCGGTTGGTGGGTCAGCAGTTGGTTGATCAGCCGAAGCCGTGGAGTCGACCTTGATGAGCTCACGCCCCGAATCTGCGGACCGTGCCGAGCTGTCGTCTGGGCGGCTCATCGTCGACCTCCCCGTGTCGGCTGTCGGATGTCGGGCAACATCCGCTTGTCTGGCGATACCCGATCAGGACACCCAGTCAAACAGGTGGGTGCACGCCGGGTTCTGGGGTCGGTCCGTAACCCGACCGTCGGCGACGGCCGGGGTTGCCCTGCTCGCGAGCGCGCCGGTCAGGCGCACTCGCGGCAGATCAGTTCCCCGTTCCGCTCCACCGCAAGCTGGCTGCGGTGATGCACGAGGAAACAACGGGCGCAGCGGAACTCGTCGGTCTGCATCGGCAGCACCTTGACGGTCAGTTCCTCGTCGGCCAGGTCGGCGCCGGGGAGCTCAAAGCTCTCCGCCACCTCGACCTCGTCGACGTCCACTGCGCCCGACTGTGAGTCGGCGCGGCGGGCCTTGAGCTCCTCGAGGCTGTCCTCGCCGAGGTCGACCTCGTCGCGACGCGGAGCGTCGTAGTCGGTGGCCATCGGATTTCACTCTCCTGTATCGATGTGTCACTTGGCGTAAGTAACGCCCGCGACGGCGTTTCGGTTCCCGTTGGGACGGACTTTTCTCCCCGCCTTGATCGGCGGGGATCACCCGTCCGCCGGGGCGCCCCCACCCCCTGGTGAAACTGCCCCAGCAAACGCGGCACCTTACCGCCCTCGCGCGATGCTTGTACGCGCGAGGGCGGCCAATTGTTCCCGATGTGACCGAGGCGACATCAAGGTAGGGGCAGGAGCGCGTGGATCATCGTCGGCGCGCCGACAACATTCCCTCTTTCCGCAGGCATGGCGCACAGACGCTAACCTCACCGCATACCCCGTCCAGCAAACGGACGGCGGCCGTCGAACTGACCCCGGGAGCCGGTTCCATGAGCTTTGCGCGCGTCCGAGCGCTTGTTGTGGTCGGTGTGCTCGCTGCCGCGGCGGTGGTCTTCGTCATCGTGGCGTTGGTGCGCGACTCGCAGGGCGACGCGGTCGCCAGCGGCTGCCCCGACGGCTCGGTGCGGGCCAACATCACCCTGCCGAACGACCCCAACCAGGTCACCGTCAAGGTCTACAACGGCACGGACACGGCGGGCCTCGCCGACAGCGTCACCAACGAGTTCAAGAACCGCCGGTTCAAGACCCAGAAGCCGGCGGAGAACAAAAAGAAGGTCGACGGCGTCGCGGTCATGCGGTACGGCCCGGAGGCGGTCGGCTCGGCGTGGCTGCTGCGGGCGTACTTCCTGAACCAGGCCGACGCGCAGTACGACGCCAAGCGCAAGGGCGCGGTCGTCGACATCGTCGTGGGCAGCAACTTCCAGCAACTCGCCACCACGACCGAGGTCAACCAGTCGCTGGTCGAGCTGGGCGAGCCGGAGCTCCCGGTGGGAGCCTGCGCCGCGCCCGCCAAGAAGGACTCCTGAGGGGCTTACGGGCCACCGGCGGCGTCCAACTCCACCAAGACGTCATGCAGATCGCTGAAGAGCGCTGGCGGGGCCGCAACGAGCATGTCGTTGCCCGCCGGCGCTCCGTCGAGTCCGGACACCCGCAGGCCGGCCTCGACGGCGACGAGTCCGCCGGCGGCGTGGTCCCACGGGTTCAGGCCCTTCTCGTAGTAGGCGTCCACGCTGCCCTCGGCCGCCATGCAGAGGTCGAGCGCCGCCGCGCCGAAGCGCCGGATGTCGCGGACCCGGGTGATCAGCCCGGCCAGCACCGCGCCCTGATGCGCGCGCCGGGCCGGGTCGTAGCCGAAGCCGGTGGCGAGCAGCGTCTGGTCGAGGGTGGTCCGGGCCGAGCCGGTCAGCCGCCGGTCGCCACGCCACGCCCCGCCGCCGCGGGTGGCCGTCCACTCGTCGCCGGTGGCCGCGTTGAGCACCACGCCGGCGACCACCACGCCGTCCACCTCCGCGGCGAGCGAGACCGCGTACTGGGGCAGGCCGTAGAGGTAGTTCACCGTGCCGTCGATCGGGTCCAGGATCCAGCGCACGGCTCCCGTGCTGGCCGTGGTGCCGTATTCCTCGCCCAGGACGCCGTCCCCGGGCCGCTCGGCGGCCAGCGCGTCGACCACCTGGCGTTCCACGGCCCGGTCGGCGGCCGTCACGACGTCGGTGTCGGTGCTCTTGGTCTGCACGTCGGTGATCGCCTCTGCGCGCATCCGCCGGGCGGTCACGGCGGCCTCCCGCGCGATCCGTACGGCGATCTTGAGCAACGCCTCCGGCGTCGATACCCCGGGTTCCACAGCCACGGTGACCGTCCTTTCAGCCGATACCATTCTCCCGACAGACGCCTCCGGAGGGCCCGGCGGCCCCCTCTAGATCGCCCGCGGCGTGCCGGTGGCGTGCTGCGGCGGGAGGATCTCGCTGGACGGCGCTACAATTCACCCCTGCCCACGCTTCACGGACAGTCGCCCGCGGGCCCGTCCGCGTCCCGAGGGCTCCCACACCACACCGGCCAGCCTCGTTCCGCCGCGCGCTGCGCTGGGCCCATGGCCGTGTTACATCGCCCTCCGGAAGGTCATTCGTGACAGAAGCCCACCAGACCGGTGCCGACGTTCGCTCTCTCACCGAGGCCCTTATCGCCCACGCGCAGGGTGCGGGCGGGCAGATCACGTCAGCCGAGGTCGTGCAGACGGTCGAGTCCGCCGAGGTGACGCCGGCCCAGGCCAAGAAGATCCTCCGTGCCCTCGTGGACGCGGGTGTCACCGTGGTCGTCGACGGCTCGGCGAGCACTCGCCGCCGGGTCTCCGCCGCCCGGGCCGCCACACCGGCGTCCAAGGCCACCACCGCCAAGGCCACCCGCCCCCCAGCCAAGAAGGCCGCACCGGCCCCGAAGCAGGCGACCGAGGATGACGCTCCCGGCGCGGTCGCCAAGAAGGCCGCGCCCGCCAAGAAGGCCGCTGCCGCCGCGCCACGCAAGGCGGCCAGCACCGGCCCGAAGCCGGGACCGCCGCCGGCCAAGGCCGCCAAGGCGGCGGGGAAGACCGCCGACGGCGAGCCGGCCGAGGGCGAGGAGATCGATCCCGAGGAACTCGCCGCCGACATCGAGGACGTCGTCGTGGAGGAGCCGGCCGCCATGGTCCGGGCCGCCGCCACGGATGCCGCGGCGACCGCGACCGACGGCGACTTCGAGTGGGACGACGAGGAGTCGGAGGCGCTGAAGCAGGCGCGTCGCGACGCCGAGTTGACCGCGTCGGCCGACTCCGTCCGGGCCTACCTGAAGCAGATCGGCAAGGTACCCCTGCTGAACGCGGAGCAGGAGGTCGAGCTCGCCAAGCGGATCGAGGCGGGCCTGTACGCGGCCGAGCGCCTGCGGGCCTGCGACGACGGCGAGGAGAAGCTGGACCGCACGTTCGAGCGCGACCTGCGCTGGATCGGCCGCGACGGCGAGCGGGCGAAAAACCACCTGCTGGAGGCGAACCTGCGGCTCGTGGTCTCGCTGGCCAAGCGCTACACCGGCCGCGGCATGGCGTTCCTGGACCTGATCCAGGAAGGCAACCTGGGCCTGATCCGCGCAGTCGAAAAGTTCGACTACACCAAGGGCTACAAGTTCTCGACCTACGCGACCTGGTGGATCCGCCAGGCCATCACCCGCGCCATGGCCGACCAGGCCCGCACCATCCGCATCCCGGTGCACATGGTGGAGGTCATCAACAAGCTCGGCCGCATACAGCGTGAGCTGCTCCAGGACCTGGGCCGCGAGCCCACCCCGGAAGAGTTGGCCAAGGAAATGGACATCACCCCGGAAAAGGTGCTGGAAATCCAGCAGTACGCCCGGGAGCCCATCTCGCTGGACCAGACCATCGGCGACGAGGGCGACAGTCAACTTGGCGACTTTATCGAGGACTCCGAGGCGGTCGTCGCGGTCGACGCGGTGTCGTTCTCGCTGCTCCAGGACCAGCTCCAGCAGGTCCTGCAGACGCTCTCCGAGCGGGAGGCGGGCGTGGTCCGGCTACGCTTCGGGTTGACCGACGGCCAGCCACGCACGCTGGACGAGATCGGCCAGGTTTATGGCGTGACCCGCGAGCGGATCCGGCAGATCGAGTCGAAGACGATGTCGAAGCTGCGGCATCCGTCCCGCTCGCAGGTCCTGCGCGACTACCTGGACTGATCACGAGCACGGGTGATCGGAGCAGGCACGGACACTGTGATCAATACTGGACGACAGCCCGTTCAGTCAACTGTCCGTGCCTGTTTCGTCACCACCCGTACATCGTTCGGTGGTGATCAGACCGTTGTGGGGAAGTGATCGTTGACGTGGCACCCTTGGAGCACGGCACACTAGCCGGACCACGTGTGACTTGGGTCCCCCCGGGGCACAGTGGGAAGGCTGCAACGGCCGAGGGTGTTGCACGATGGGTGAGCAGTAGCCGAGGAACATGTTCATCGGTGACGAACAGAGGAGGAAGGCTATGACCCCGACTCTCACGCCGCCGGCGGGAACGGTGGCCGGAACAGCAGCCGATGAACGGTGCGACCGCTGCAATGCAGCCGGAAAGCTCCGTTTGACCCTGGCTGGTGGCAGCGAGCTGGTGTTCTGCGGACACCACGCCAACAGGTATGCCGAGGACCTGGTGAAGATCACGGTTCAGTACGTGGCGGACCCGGAGTTCAGCTGGCGCGGCGCGGACATGATGTCTAACTCCAACTAATCCCCTAATAAGCGACGAAGGGGCGCCCCCACGGTGTGGGGGTGCCCCTTTTCACGTCCGCTACATCGCCTGGATCGTGGCGATGCGCTCCTCAAGCTGCTCGATCGTCGCCTGGGCGCTCGGCGGGCCGCCACACAGCCGGCGGAGCTCCGCGTGGATCTTGCCGTGCGGTAGGTTGGTGCGGTGATGGTGGGCCGCCACCAACGTGTTGAGCTGCCGGCGCAGGCTGTTGCGGCGCTCTCCCGCGCTCAGCGTCACCACCGGCTCGCGTTGCGCCGGAACGGGCTCAGCGGCCTGCTGCCGCTTCTGCGCCGCTAGTTGCTCCGACTGCCGCTTGGTGAGCAGTACGGCCACCTGGTCGGGCGTGAGGAGGCCGGGCAGGCCCAGGTATTCCTCCTCCTCGGGCGTGCCGGTGAGCGCGCCGGTGCCGAACGACGTGCCGTCGTAGATCACCTGGTCCAGCTCGGCGGTCGCGGACAGCGCCTCGAACTGCTTCTCCAGGTCGCCCTCGGCCTTCTCGGCCCGCTGGGCGCGCTCCAACAGGTCGTCGTCGAGGCCGTCCTTGTCCTTCGGCGCGCCGAGGATGTGGTCGCGTTCGGCCTCCATCTCGCTGGCCAGGCCGAGCAGGTGCGGCACGCTCGGCACGAAGACCGTCGCCGTCTCGCCCGGCCGGCGGGACCGGACGAAGCGGCCGATCGCCTGCGCGAAGTAGAGCGGGGTCGACGCGCTGGTCGCATAGACGCCGACGGCCAGCCGGGGGATGTCGACGCCCTCCGACACCATCCGGACCGCGACCATCCAGCGCTGCTCGGAGAGCGCGAACGAGGCGATCCGGGCGGAGGCGCCCTGGTCGTCGGAGAGGACCACGACGGCCGGCTCCCCGGAGATCTCACTGATCAGCTTCGCGTACGCCCGCGCGGTCTGCTGGTCGCTCGCGATGACCAGGCCGCCCGCGTCGGTGATCCCGTGCGAGCGCAGCCGGGACAGCCGGGCGTCGGCGGCCTTGAGCACCTGCGGCATCCAGTCGCCGCGGTGGTCCAGCGCGGTGCGCCAGGCCTGGGCGACCAGATCCTTGGTCATCGGCTCGCCCAGCCGGGCCGCCAGTTCGTCGCCGGCGCTCGTGCGCCACCGGGTCTCGCCCGAATAGGCCAGGAAGATGACCGGGCGGACGACGCCGTCGCGCAGCGCGTCCGAGTAGCCGTAGATCGAGTCGGAGCGGGACCGTTGGAGGCCGTCCTGGCCCCGCTCGTAGACGACGAAGGGGATGGGGTTGTCGTCGGACCGGAACGGGGTGCCGGTGAGCATCAGGCGGCGCTCAGCGGGCTCGAAGGCCGCCTTGACGCCGTCGCCCCAGGTGCGCGAGTCGCCGGCGTGGTGGATCTCGTCGAGGATCACCATCGTCGACCGGGTCATGGTGCGCCGCCGGTGCACGGCCGGAGCCATGCCCACCTGCGCATAGGTCAGCACCGCCCCGTGGAAGTCGCGGGACGAGTGCACATCCGAGTTACGGAACTGCGGGTCGAGTTGGATCCCGACCCGGGCCGCCGCGGACGACCACTGCGTCTTCAGATGCTCGGTCGGACACACCACGGTCACCGCCTCGACCGTGCCGTCGGCGAGCAACTCGGCGGCGATCCGCAGCGCGAACGTCGTCTTGCCGGCGCCCGGGGTCGCGACCGCCATGAAGTCGGGGCTGCGCCGTCGCAGGTACTCCACCAGCGCCTTGCGCTGCCACGACCGCAGCGGGGGGAAGGTCTCCAGGTTCGGCAGGGGCGGACTCAAGCTGCGACGATCCCTTCGATTCACACCAGTGCCGGCGCGCCACCGTGCCGGCTCCAAAAAAAGAGGCCCCCGCTAGCTGGGCCGCGGAGGCGGAACCCAGCATAGCGGCGGGGTCCGACAGAGCGGGCTACGGCACTGCGACCGGGGCGGACCACCGGCGGTACAGGGCGAGGAGCCGTACCCCCGTCATCACGGCCGCCGCGGCGGCCAGCGGGAGCGGCCCGGCCAGCCCGAGCCAGGTCAGCACGGTGACCGCGGCCGCGCCGCCCAGGGCGACCACCGCGTAGATGTCACGCTGCAGCACCACCGGAATCTCGCCGGTGAGCAGGTCGCGGGCCAGCCCGCCGCCGATCGCGGTGAGCATTCCCACCAGGCAGGCACCGACGGCCGGCACGCCGGCGTCGAGGGCCTTCACCGTGCCGGCGACGGTGAACAGGCCCAGCCCCGCGGCGTCGAGCAGCAGCACCGTGCGCCGCAGCCGGCTGAGCTGCGGGTGCAGGTAGAAGACGGCGACGGAGGCGGACACGGCCGTCACGGCATAGCGCCAGTCGGAGAAGGCAAGCGGCGGCACCGCGCCGATCACGAGATCGCGCAGAATGCCGCCGCCGAGCGCCGCCACGAAGCCGACGAAGCCCACGCCGAACAGGTCGAGCCGCT
>Ga0307515_10016327_pt1 | contig 13602 bp, 8 predicted proteins | sample 17_EM_MG_FD_194513 | JGI IMG/M metagenome (GOLD analysis project Ga0307515, IMG submission 194513) | Populus trichocarpa ectomycorrhiza microbial communities from riparian zone in the Pacific Northwest, United States - 17_EM | ecosystem: Host-associated > Plants > Roots > Unclassified | place...
AATGCCGAACGTGACATCGAGCAGGTACCATCCTCTCCCTCTACCCACGCGTGCGTTTAATTAGTGTCAAAGTTGGGATTTTTTTTTGAAATTTTTTGGGTTTAATTTTTGTTGTTTTTTTTTTTATCTATTTATTTAGGTGGGAAATGCCTTTGAATTTTGCGTGAATTTATTGTTATTATTATTTGTAATTTTCTTCTATTCGCGGAGAAATGAAATGGAAATTTGTTTCACCTTGACAAATTTTGAAAGAAAAAAGTGCTTAATTTGAGGGGTGTTTTTTTTTTTTTTTAGGTTTTTGAATTCAATTTAAAAAATTGCATGGAATCAGGTTGGCCTATTTGAAAGGAGGAGAAATTAAAGGAAATTGTTTCTCTTGCTTTTAGTTATCCATTCTCCGAGTGAAAATAGGATACATCTTTCTTCTTTATCTTCTTTCTTTTTGGTTATGTCTGGATTGGAGTCTTCACGGTCCATAAAATGCCTTATGTTTTCACTACCATTTTCATCCATTTTTCTTTTTGAAACTTTTAGTTGGCTATGGCTATTTTTAGCAATTGAAGTGGGGGTTTAAAGGTGCATTTTAGAGGGAACAAGTGCATATGCCTCTACTTAATACTTTTGAGTATTAAGTAGAGGCAAGAACACTATATTGTATGCCAAGAACAATATTGACCATTATTTTTGGACTTATGATGGGAACTTTCATCATATGTAATGACCCAAATCTGGCATACTTTCAATGACATTACTTGCAGGTTGATTCTTTCATTCTTTCCTTTTTTTGCAAACTTTTAAAGGCTAAGATCAATTTATAAGATGGGTGTGGGATAGTATCTCTTTCAAGCAGATCCAATAACGAGTTATGATTATAACAAGCAATAATGTGCCTCTGATAATTATACGTTTTAGCAATCTTTGTTGTCTTGATAATCTTAACAAGCATGTTGTGCCAAAACATGTTTAAAATAATTAACTAAATTCAAAGCTGGCACTTTTTTCTTTTTTTGATTGACTGAATAATATAATGTCCACATGCCGAAGGTATTATCCCAATGGTAGTAAATTTTCTTTCTGCATCTTGCAGGCATTAATTGCTCTGAAGAAGGGTTCTCAACTTCTGAAATATGGTCGTAAGGGAAAGCCTAAGTTTTGTCCGTTTAGACTTTCTAATGTAAGTTTGATTCTTGTGCATTTGACCAAGGATACTTTCAGTTGTTACTGCACTCATTTTCAGTTTTAAATGTTTAGGGTAATGACTTTTTCATAAAACAAACGATCCTCTTCAGTTTGATTTGCAGTCTAACTGTTGTTTATATTATAACCATCTGAGGATGTATAGATATGGTCATACAATGGCATGGATATGTAATAAACTATGAAAATTATATATAACATATCATTTATGGGATTTTTCGATGTACACCAAGTTGCTCGTTATTTTTTTGCCCAGAACCTGTGTACCCTGTCCACTGCAGTTTGTTATCGGTCAGTAGATTATCTACGTGGTGTTTCAGTGAGCATCTATATTGCCTTTAGTGAATAACTTAATGAACTTGTCAGCGTGTTTCATGAAGAATCCCATGTCATCTTTAATACAAGTCATCTTATTTGTTCTACATGTGCTCATCTAGTGTGCTGTCTTCTACTGTTTGATTGTTTCTTTCTTAGGTAAATATGATGTAATCTGTGGCCTTGTCATTCAGCATGCAGATTGCCCGCTCCTCTCTTCTCTCTCCCCTCCTTCCCCTTTTAACACTCTATTTTTCTTATGTTTAAAAATCACAGGATGAAACAACTTTGATCTGGATTTCAAGCAGTGGTGAAAGAAGTTTGAAGTTAGCCTCGGTCTCTAAAATTATTCCTGGACAAAGAACTGTGAGATTTGCCATCTCTTTCATATCTGTTTTATGTTTTTAGCATAGCATAGTATATTTAATGATTCTGTTCTTGTATATAGTATATAAACTCGTTCTATTTGTTTTCTCTTAATGTGCTACCAGGCTGTTTTTCAACGATATCTCCGCCCTGAAAAGGACTATTTATCATTTTCTCTTATATACAACAACGGGAAGCGGTCCCTCGATCTGGTATAGGATGAAGTTGTGAAGTTGTGTTTTTCTTCTTTATCTGCTTAAATTGTGAATCTTATATGTCATGTTTTCAGATTTGCAAGGACAAAGTTGAGGCGGAGGTGTGGATTGCAGGCTTGAAGGCATTAATAATTTCTGGTCAAGGTGGGCGCTCCAAAATCGATGGATGGAGTGATGGGGGCCTCTATCTTGATGTAATTCTACTACCTAATGAAACTTTAGTTAATTTTCACCTCATACTTCCTCCTCTTCCTCTTTTCCTTCCCTGTACCTTATCTTGACTCTGGAGTTCTGTCTTGTTTTCTTTGTTCATTACATTAGCGATGCTATATTCTTGTATCAGTGCAAAGTACAATGTTGTTTCCTAATTATGCTGCTGTGTATTGTTTGTCATGAAAATTTCTGATTCCAGGATGGCAGAGATTTAACACCGAACAGTGCTAGTGACAGTTCTGTTAGTATTTCACGAGATATTAGCTCTCCAGAGGTTTCTGTCAATTTCAACCCAAATACTTCTCCAAAGAATTTTCAGCTTGAGAGTTCTCCACATTCTGATCGGTCACATGTAGCATCAGAAAACACAAATATGCAAGTCAAAGGTTCTGGTTCAGATGCTTTTAGAGTTAGTGTTTCCAGTGCTCCCAGCACTTCCAGTCATGGTTCTGCACCAGATGACTGTGATGCCTTGGGTGATGTATACGTGTGGGGTGAGATTATATGTGATAATGCTGTCAAGGTCGGGGCTGATAAGAATGCCACATATTTGAGTACTAGAGCTGATGTGCTTCTTCCCAGGCCCTTAGAATCTAATGTAGTTTTAGATGTACATCATATTGCCTGTGGATTCAGACATGCTGCAATGGTCACAAGGCAGGGTGAAGTTTTTACATGGGGTGAAGAATCTGGTGGAAGGCTTGGCCATGGCGTTGGGAAAGATGTTATTCAACCTCGCCTGGTTGAGTCTTTGGCAATGACTACTGTTGACTTTATAGCATGTGGAGAATTCCATACTTGTGCTGTTACAATGGCTGGGGAAATCTATACATGGGGAGATGGGATGCACTATGCGGGGCTACTTGGTCATGGCACTGATATTAGTCACTGGATACCCAAGAGAATCTCTGGTCCTCTTGAGGGTCTTCAAGTTGCTTCTGTAACATGTGGTCCGTGGCATACAGCCTTGGTGACGTCAACAGGGCAGCTTTTTACATTTGGGGATGGAACGTTTGGTGTCTTGGGCCACGGAAACAGAGAAAATATTGCCTATCCTAAAGAAGTTGAATCACTTGCTGGGTTGAGGACTATTGCTGTTGCTTGTGGTGTGTGGCATACCGCTGCTGTGGTGGAGGTTATTGTCACGCAGTCAAGTTCCAGTGTGTCATCTGGAAAATTATTTACCTGGGGTGATGGAGACAAAAATCGTCTTGGACATGGAGACAAAGAACCTAGGCTTAAACCCACATGTGTGCCAGCATTAATTGACTTCAATTTTCACAAAATTGCTTGTGGACATAGTTTAACTGTTGGCTTGACCACATCGGGACATGTATTCACAATGGGCAGTACTGTTTATGGTCAACTTGGAAATCCTTATGCTGATGGAAAGGTACCCTGCTTGGTAGAAGATAAGCTTTCTGGAGAATCTGTTGAAGAAATTGCTTGTGGTGCATATCATGTAGCAGTTTTGACATCCAGAAATGAGGTTTATACCTGGGGAAAGGGTGCCAATGGCAGGTTGGGTCATGGAGATGGTGAAGATCGAAAAACACCTACTCTAGTTGAAGCTTTGAAGGATAAACATGTGAAATATATTGCATGCGGTGCAAACTATTCTGCAGCTATATGCCTCCATAAATGGGTATCTGGTTCTGAGCAATCTCAATGTTCATCCTGCAGACAGGCTTTTGGGTTCACACGTAAAAGGCATAACTGCTATAACTGTGGACTTGTTCACTGCCATTCATGCAGTTCCAGAAAAGCAACAAGAGCAGCCTTAGCTCCTAATCCCAGCAAACCATATCGTGTCTGTGATTCCTGTTTTACCAAACTAAATAAGGTGTCGGATGCTAGTAACACTAACAGAAGAAATGCTGGACCTCGGCTTTCAGGTGAAAACAAGGACAGGTTGGACAAGGCTGATTTAAGGTTGTCGAAGTTAACACTGCCTTCAAATCTGGATTTGATTAAGCAATTAGATAGCAAAGCAGCCAAACAAGGAAAGAAAGCTGATACGTTTTCTCTTGTTTGGTCTTCTCAAGCACCTTCTTTGTTACAGCTGAAAGATGTTGTTTTGTCTACCACTATTGATCTGCGACCAAAGGTTCCCAAACCTGTTCTTACACCATCTGGAGTAAGTTCCAGATCTGTGTCGCCCTTCTCAAGGAGACCTAGCCCCCCACGTTCTGCAACGCCTGTTCCAACAACTTCAGGACTTTCCTTTTCCAAAAGTATAGCTGATAGTTTGAAGAAAACAAACGAACTTTTGAATCAAGAAGTGCTTAAGCTGCGTACACAGGTATGCTGGCTGAGTTTTCCGCAAAAATTAATCACATGTTTCTGAATGAATTAAGTCAGGTTGTTTTGTTTTGGGCCGGTTTGATCATTGATGGGTATGGATCTTGTTTAGGTTGAGAGCCTAAGACAGAGATGTGAATTCCAAGAATCAGAGCTTCAGAAATCCGCTAAGAAGGTACAAGAAGCTATGGCAGTAGCCGCCGAAGAATCAGCTAAGTCTAAAGCTGCAAAAGATGTTATGAAGTCACTTACTGCACAGGTAAGTCTGCTTTGCCCACTGATCATTGGTTCTGTTTTAATGAATTTGGAAATTTTTGTTTGATCTCCTCTGCACCATGATTATGATGCATATCATGATATGCATCCACCCCATCAAATCTATATGAATTTGATAGAATAGATTTCTGAAGGAATGAAACACTGGTTGCCATTAATTTAGGTAGCTAACATTCCCATTTATAGCCATTAGAGAATATCCTTGTCTTTTATATTGTTAGAAATTTTCTTATCTTTTTCTTGACTTACTCTTGTTTTGTACTAATGATTTCTACACTATCAATTCCAGCTCAAGGATATGGCTGAGAGGCTGCCGCCTGGGGTCTATGATACTGAGAGCATGAGACCAGCTTACGTACCGAATGGTTTGGAGACAAATGGCATTCATTTTCCTGATGCAAATGGAAAACGGCATTCAAGATCTGATTCTATCAGTGGAACTTCCTTGGCTTCCCCGACAAGGGTTGACTCCATTTCAATAAATGGAACTCTAGGTATCACTCAGTCACTCCGGGATTCACCTGGAGCCAATGGGAGGGATGACCATCCAGATGTGAGACTGTCCAATGGAGGGGCTCAGCCAAGTTGTAATAGTGTGTCAGAGGCTGTTGCTGGGAAGGAACCTCGGTCTCCTCAAGATGGTGAGAATGGTATGAAATCGAGGGATTCATCATTGGTTGCTAATGGTAATCATGTTGAGGCTGAGTGGATTGAACAGTATGAGCCTGGAGTGTATATCACTCTTGTTTCCCTGCGCGATGGAACTAGAGATCTCAAACGAGTGCGCTTCAGGTACTTCTTTATTTCATTTTATTTTAGATATTAATGACTCACTCATTTTGTATGGCATAGAGGTAGGAGAAATCTAAACAATTGGTTAACATGATGTTGAGATGGGCTTTTTTATAAATTCAAGATTGCATTTTTATAAACAATCATAGACCATTCTGAACATGAGCTTTGATGGTATTACATCAACGTTTCACCTTGCAAGGGTTTGAAATCATCTTAATCAGAGCTGATTTGATCTGGTAATTGTTTCATTTATGTCTGTTACTATTAATTTATCTGCAGTCGGAGAAGATTTGGGGAGCACCAAGCAGAAACTTGGTGGTCGGAGAATCGTGAAAAAGTGTATGAGAAGTACAATGTTAGAGGTTCAGACAAATCATCAGTTAGTGGCCAGGCAGCTCGCAGATCAGAGGGAGGCATGTCCTCTGCTTCTCTACCTTAGCAACATAATGCTGGAGGGGGGAGTCTGTTAGCACATCTTGCACCTTCGAAAACAAACGGTTTTAAGGTTAAGCAAAAGATGAAGGAAAGCCAATAGCCCTCTCTCTGTCCTCTTTTCTTTTGATTGATGTTCTCCTCCTCTCTCTCATCCCCTCAATTTGTTTCTTCCATTTAATTCTGCTGGGGTATCTAACCCTTTTATATCTATTGTATTGTAGTGTATATAAAAAGCATCAATTGCGACAATCCAGGCAAGAAAGTTTTTGTTCCTGGCTTTCCAGCCATCCATACTGAGTTTTTGGGTCCCTTTTATATCAATCCTCTTTGTTACGGGTAGGTTTATTTGCAGGATTTTCCCCGAATACCTTGACCTGCATTTCATTGTTTTAAACAAGTTTAAATCAGATCATAGACAACACAGCAAATACCAATCAGCTGTAGCTGCGCCGTACAAGGGTTTCAAATTGTGTGGTTTAGGCCAGTGTTTTTAAACCCGGCTTAAGGTTCGGGTTACGAGTTTTGACCAGGTCACCAGTTAACCTGCCGGGGTTGACTAGGTTTTTAATTATTTTTATTTTTTTATAAAATCGATCTGGTTTTAATTTCGGGTTGAGTTTTAAAATGGTAGGTAAAATAATCAGTCAAGTAATAGTACTTCCCTTTTCATTTTAGTTTTAATGAAAATAATTTCTTGAATCACCCTGATGTAGCAACCATTTTGTACTTTCAATTTCTGGATCTGTTGTCTTGACCACATCACGCATCCTTGCCTGATCTCACATGGTTGTAACAATATCGTCTCGGATCCAAGTTCGTAGAATCGTCGGGTACTGCGGAAAACCCTTTAAATAGTTAGGAGTTTTATTTTTTTTTAAATAACGTAAATTGTTAAAATTTTTGAGAGAATAATATAGATTAAAAAAATATTTGAAAAATAATATAGTGTCAGCATAATTTCCAATATTAAGTGTGTAAAATCGCTATTGAGAATTGGTTGAAGTGTTTGTGTCGTGATGTTTTCTCTTCTTTAAAAAAATTAATTTCATCAAAAGTTAATTTAAAATTTTATAAAAAATAAATGATTAAAAGATAAAATTTAATATGGCTAAGGTGATAAGAAGGTAAAGTGATGTGGTACTAAAAAAAAAAAGATCATTACGAATAAATGGAAAGAAAAAAATAGATAATTAAGAATATGAGAATTTGTTTTTAATAATAATATTAGAAATATCTTGATGAAATAATTTTAACTATATTTTAATTATAAATAAAATTTTAATAAATTAAAATTATGTTTGATGGTTTTTAAAGATTTGGTTAAAATCGTATCTTAAAATGTTGGGTGTGTCAAAAATAAAGTTATTATATATTTTTGATGACTTATTTTTTTTTTCTATTAAATTTAAATATTGAATTTTATTTTTTTAACTTTCATGAAAATTTGAATAATTTTTTTTATAAATGAATAGCATTTGTGTTTAAACTATTATATTTTACAAATACTTTTCTAAAACGAATGATTTCTCTCGAAACTTTTTTTAAAACTGATAAGAATTATAAAACACCTATAAAGTTACGTGTGGGTTCCAGCACTGAACGAGTATCATAAATGCTCAGAGCAGACCTTTGTACATCCTACGTTGTCGCTTCCGTCACCACTGTAACAAGGCTTCTTACTTTAAAGTCTTTGCTTGTAGCTTAATGTCTACCTAGCAGCCGTAACACTAGCAGTCGGCCTTGAGATATAGCAAAAAGTTTATCCAGTGAAATATGTACGGTGGAGGTCGAGGAGATATTAAAGGGTCTGTTTACGAGTTGTTTAGAAGTTTTTTTTGGTTATTTTTAAAAATATTTTTATTTGAAAATATATTAAAATAATGTTTATTTATTTATTTTTTAAAATTTATTTTTAATATTAATAATATTAAAATATTAAAAAATATTAATTTAAAACAAAATAAATAAATAATTTTCAAACAAAATATTTTTAAAACACAAAAATAAACAGGATCTTAGGAGCCTGTTTGACTCTGCGGTTGAACCTGCTTTTCACCAAATTTCAATTTTTTTTTTTTGCTAAAATTGAGTGCGGTTTATACTTTTTGGATCGTTTTAATGTGCTGATGTCAAAAATGATTTTTAAAAAATAAAAAAACATAATTGGCATGTATTTCGGGAAAAGCTATTTGAAAAGCAACCACTATCACACTGCCAAACACCCTCCTAATCACCACTAATCACCACCGTTCCTTGCAAATTAAAAACCATGACATTATGGTATAAAATCATAATTTATATTTAAACAATATATATTTTTTATTATTTTAAATATTAACTAAAAATATTAAAATATATTAATTTAAAAAAAATTAAAATGTTAATACCCCCATCAACACCCAATCGAGTACTAAATGTTATATCAGATCAATCAAAAGGAAAGGAACATGGTACCACCATTGTCCCTCCTTTGCATAGCTCATGAGTGTGTAAGGTCACTTTGATCAACTGTTTATTTCTTGCACGCATTCACAGTTCAGGTCAGCAATGCTAAAATTAATCATGAGAATCCGCCGAGCCCATTAATTATACAGTACGAGTAGAATAACAGCAGCATCGACTTTGCAAAATGGTTCGGATTATATATATCGGAAGAACAATTACATGTCACGAATGATGAAGTAACAAAATAATGAAATTCAACAAGGTCTAAAATCCAAGAATGCCTCAGCAATTCTAGACTTGGCAAGATAAGAAGCTATATAGGCAGGCAGGCAGGACGAAAAGAATACTGCAAGTTTGTTACAAATATTTATAGCATGTGTTTACAAAAAAAATATTTTCCTTTCAGTTTTGTCTCTGTCATTCTATTCCAACCAGGAACGAGATAAGCAAATGCTAGCTATCTTAAAATATCCTTCAAGAGAAGGAAAGTTCATACTAGACGATGCCTCTGTGTAAGCTTGAGTAGCTAATCTTTGCTTTCTCATGATCATGAGATCTTTAACAAAAATAAAAAGTTCTCTCCTGAGATGGAGCAAAAAAAAGAGAAATGCCAAGAAGTTGAACAAATAACCTAATAGCCACTCCCTATCTAGTGATATACATACCCTGCTTCTATGAGCGGTGAAATAATTGAAAGACACAAGTAATCACTCGAGTCGTGGACTCTTATTCATGGCAATGGCTCGGAACTTCGTAAACCGATGTCATTGTGCTTCTTCGAAGGACCAGATGGGGGGATCGGCATTCCCTTTGGGAAGAACCCCGAAAAAGTACCCGGTGAAGAATTCTGAGAACTGGGCTCAATCATCTTAAAAATCTTAGTCTGCCTCGAGCCACAAGTATGACTAACAAATGGTGCGAGCAAGAGTAACCATAGAACTAGAACCAGATGACTCCTACCCATATAAGCAACCCAAAAACAAACGAAGAGTGTATAGGGAGAGAGAGAGAGAGAGAGAGAGAGAGAGTCCGAAAGGAGAGGGAGGGGCCGGTACTAAGCTAGAAGGTTTACAAAGGAAATGACTGATAGCTACAAAAACTCATGCATAGGATATGTACACACACACACACACACACACACCAGTAATAAATAATGAGTTCGGTATGATGGTGGTATTGGAGACCTTGGCTTGTTTGCAAAGGAAATGCATGGATGAAGTGCTAAACAAAATTCGAACAAGGAGGAAATGTGGAAACATGGGGAATTAAATGCTGGGCCGGCATGTGCTTTTACATTGACCTATTGGGTTGTGTTCTGTTTATTGTGTTTGGAAATTAATAACATGCGATGACTACTTAATGTACAAGACCAAGTAAAATTAATTAATTGTCCTAACAAATAGTCTGCGCATTTAGATTTGTACCGAGAGACCCTTGGATTGAACGGGTCTTTAGGAAGAGTGTCTTGAGTGAACATGGACTCATGAGACATCCAGGCCAAAAGTATATTTACAAAATGGAAGAAAAAGGAGAAAAGATTTGGAGGAAAAGAGGGAGCTGTGTAGCATGGTTAGGTGTCTACATGGGGCCATACCATACTTAATGGCCGACTACAGATTTGAACTGTTGTGTCAGGTTCCTCAACAAAACAACAGCGAAATTTGTCCCATTGCTAATCCGCTGAGGACCCTTTAAAGACCTTTCGAGTACATGGTGTCATCTCCTCTTCCACAACACACCCCCTTTCCCCTAATTTAAAGGAGTGTCTCCCAATCCGCACTGTCGGAAGTGTGAGCAAGACCAAATCTTTAATTAGTTCTCTTTCATTGATATTCCACTTTTTCTTAATAACTTTATTGGATTGTTCTTTTTTCTCTATTGCTGTAACAGGGAGGGTACGGATGCTCAATAAATAGGGTTAATAAATGGGTGCGCTAAAAAGAGAGAGGCTGAGTCGAAGAGGCCGATTTTAAGATCGAGGGACAAAAGTGATTAGCATTCTTGTGAAAGCTGAGGGCCGAGCTTGTGGGTTTTCTCTGGAAGGGATATTAGGGAGTGGGTTTTCACTGGATTGAAAGTTCAAGTGACTAGTCTCTGCATGTGGAGTCATTTCTGAACACTAGCTAAGGTTGGGGTTTTTCTTCGATGAATTAAAGTTATCACTTCCTCGATCAAATTCATTTTTTTAATTAAAAAAATGAATTTATTCCTCCATTGATCAAAAATTTCAGAGGAAGGAGTAGGCTAGGTGGGCGAACATCCCTTCTCTTCTTTCTTCTCTTGTCCAATTTTTGGGTAGAAGTTTAGACTCAAATTCTCGAATTTCTTCTAAGATTTGAGAAAAACGTAGACTTTTTCCTCTTGAATTAAGTAAACAAAAACAGTTTGTTTACCGTTTTATAACATGAAAGTGAAGCCACCAGTAATTTTGAAGTTATTATTATAATAATAATATGTGAACAAAATCGAGGCTTTTCGAAGTTGATATGTGCTTTTATCGATTTCACAGCGTCCAAGTTATCCTCCTCAAATTTTGCGATGATGCGAAACATTGTCGTCATGTCTATATCCATAGACTCGCAGTCTAGCAATAATATGTACGTAGCTCAAGGCAAAACGTGTCATCTAAAACTCCATTTAGGATTGAAGAGTGGCTTATGAAAATCACCAAGAGCCTATTTTTCCAATGCCAATTCAACACCTGCTGCTCGAGGATTAATCACAAGATTGGAATCACAACTTTTATGGACAGTTAACTTTGCCAATTCCTTCTTCTAAAAAACATAAGTTTGCTAATTTCTTCACTGACTTGTAATGTTGAGCTCGGGAAATGGATGGGCCTTGTGCATTGCCATATCATATCCATTTCGGCTGCATTGCCATGTGTGGCCTGGGCAAGCTAGCTCTTTTCCTTGTTTTCGTATAAATTGTGGGCAGTCTAGCTTTCTATCTATTCTTAAAACTCAAAATCGGTGCTTATATTACCCAGCATTTATTGTTGGAAAGTACAGCCTAAAGGGAAGGTGGAGTCCAGGAGGGAGATATGACCTTAAAGCATATTGGGCCTAAGCGTAAGGAAGTTTTAGATTTTTAGGAGGCTGAGACTTGAGAGCTTGGAATTGGACTTTGGAGAGGATGCATATGGTCTAGAATGACTCTTTTTTAGTCAAACAATTATAATAAATCAACACCGAGATTTTTACATGGAAAACCCTAAAGTAGAGAAAAACCACGAGACAATAGCCCGTTTAAAAAATTTCACTATTAATGACAATATGACGTGGAACATGTTACAACTATATTTATGAATCATATAGACAAGGTCAAGCTTGGAAAGAAATCCGTGAAGAAACTATGAAGTAAGTTCATGTAAGACCTTCTCCTTTCATATCAACTCTTTCCCTTTCAATAAGAACAATATATTCAATTTCTATAGTAGATAATGTAACATGTTTTTACAACCTTGATTGGCATAAAATTACCCCATGTAAAGGTCATTAAGTATCCCAATATGGATTTTATAGAATCAACAACACTAGCCATATATGCATTTTTGTATTAATCTAGCACAAGTCTACCATTATCAAAATATAAATTAAAACTAGTAGTGCCTTTGAGATACCTGGGTAGCCATTTCATTGCTAGCTAGTGTTATTTACTAGGATTAGAGAGGAACTAACTAACCACACTAATAACATGACTAAATCATGACATACATCAAGTTACCAGTTGTGAATGCATAAAGAACCTTATTCATCTCTTTTTTTTTCCCTTCATCACTTAAAAGATATTGTTTATAATTTAATTTAAAAGGACTTGCAAATTAAGAACAAACAAATTTGAATTTGCTGATGTCGAATCTCTCAAGAATATTTTGAACATATCTCTAATGAGATAGTCAAAGTTTCTCATTCTTCCTCACTTAAAGGATATTGTTTATAATTTGATTGTTTTACCTGTTTGATAAGTTTGCTTGGCTTGGTATGGTAATCAAAACTAGCTTAATAGATTTATTAAGGCTGAAGATAGTATAATATCAATAAATAGTCTAAAAAAGCGAAGAAACAAAATTGGCAACCATATATAATTGATTAAAGTAAACAAAAGTTCTCAAGTCTTGTAATGAATAAAATGTTTGGGACAATACTTTGTTGAGTTTTTATAGGTGCCAGTAGTGATACTCATTAGCTATTATGCCATTTCTTGTGTTATGCAGATTGTACAAATATATCAACAAGTTGGGAGGAATGTTACAAATATATATATGCATAAGAAAATCAATCTACATAGTCAGGTTTTGATATCATTTTGTTGGGAAAATGCATCAATATAAACAATTTTACACTTCATAAGTCTCAATTCTTTTCTCTTCATGTGCAATTAAAATAGGTTCAACCAATCAAAAAGAGAGACAGAAAAAAAAAAAAGCAAGCCATCATAATAAATCAACACCAAGATTTTTATGTGGAAAAAAAACCACGAGATCGTAATCCAATTAAGAACTCCCACTACCTATAAAAATAATAGGTACACAAGTATTTCTTCTCGGTTAAAACTAAGGGCTACAATATAAATTATCAAGAACAACTTGTTCTAGGAATACATCAATATTAAAAAGAGAGTGTTGAGAAAATCATCACAAAATTGACAGCCACTCTCATGTGAAGAACATACCAACTTAGATACCTTTACTCTCCAATCCAGCCATATAAAATAAAGAGTAATGTGTTTGTGACATGCTGTTAAAAATTTAACTCGACCCAACGATAAATCAGTTAACTATCAAAACTTGAACATAAATTGTACAAGATGCCATCTTCTCACTCTTTCTCTTTTGTATATGTTGGCACACAGATTTGAAAATAAGCTAAAGTTGGATTTTTATAATTAGTCGCCAGTAGGACCTAAAATGCCTCAAACATTTGTCTATTTTTTCTTAGTTCATACGGGAGAGAATCTCAAAAGAGAAGGAAGAAAACCCAGCAAAGGATTTGAGATTGGATCATCGGAGAAAATCACAGGTAAACAAAACAAGTTAGGTAAT
>Ga0307515_10016328_pt1 | contig 13602 bp, 8 predicted proteins | sample 17_EM_MG_FD_194513 | JGI IMG/M metagenome (GOLD analysis project Ga0307515, IMG submission 194513) | Populus trichocarpa ectomycorrhiza microbial communities from riparian zone in the Pacific Northwest, United States - 17_EM | ecosystem: Host-associated > Plants > Roots > Unclassified | place...
TGGTGTGAAGCGAAACCATCCTCACAGGACGTGTTTCCATTTTTGAAGTACTTGGAGTTGATCTGTTCAATAGGAGAATGTTTAATGCAAGTGGGGCAAACGTGCAATCATATTACACACAGCTGACAGTTTGTACAATGACGCTGTCAAAGACCTCAGCTTGACTATAAAAAGCCGGAAAAATTATTGTGTTCCAAACCATCTCAGCCTGAAGAACAACTTCAAAACTCCAGTTCACAGATAATGGCTATCCAAAAGCTTTTTTCAGTCCTCTTTCTTCAACTAGCCCTTGCTTTCCTGCTAGTAGAACTCACTAATGCAGGGGGGTTGCAACTCGGGTTTTACCAGAGAGCATGTCCTGATGCAGAGCTTATAGTCCATCAAACTCTTTACCGTTACATTTCTAGGGACCGAACCCTTGCTGCTCCTTTGCTAAGAATGCATTTCCATGATTGTTTCATCAGGGTAAGCCCTTAAGCTACACTACTGTGTAATTTACACAGTTCCGAAACAGAATTTATCTTGTATCATTATTTTCAACATGACGTTGCTGCATAAGCACACATAGAACAATATGCTAACAAGTTATGCTTTCCAGGGATGTGATGGTTCCGTGCTCCTAAGTTCTACAAAGAAGAATCAAGCAGAGAAAGACGCCATCCCAAATAAAACCTTAAGAGGGTTCAATGTCATTGATGCTGTAAAATCTGCACTGGAGAAGAAGTGTCCTGGTGTGGTTTCCTGTTCTGATGTCTTGGCCCTGGTGGCTCGTGACGCAGTCCTAATGGTATTAAATCTTTCAACACAAAATTTATCTCCACTAATAAACTGCACCATATGCGGATGTGCTTAATCAAAGCCTTTCCTTCCAGATTGGTGGACCGTATTGGGATGTTCCCACCGGACGCAGAGATGGAAGAGTGTCGATTGCTAACGAGGCTTTATTCAATCTACCATCTCCTTTCGCCAACATTACTGTCCTGAAACAGCAATTTGCTGCAACGGGTTTAAGTGTGAAGGACCTCGCAGTTTTATCAGGTAGTTTTCGTAACAAAAAAAGCTATCTATTAAGCAAAATATCAGCGTGTTTACTTGGAATATGTTTTGGTGACAGGAGGACACACCATAGGAATTGGACACTGTACCATAATCTCGAACAGGTTGTACAATTTCACTGGCAAGGGAGATACTGACCCTTCATTGGACCCAAGATACGCTGCTCAACTGAAGAATAAATGTAAGCCTGGAAACTCCAACACAGTCGTTGAGATGGACCCTGGTAGCTTCAAGTCTTTCGACGAAGATTACTACACCATTGTAGCTAAAAGAAGAGGGCTATTCCGATCTGATGCAGCTCTTCTTGACGATGCTGATACAAGAGACTACGTCAAGTTTCAGTCAAGGACACAGGGATCCACTTTTGCCCAAGATTTTGCTGAATCCATGGTGAAAATGGGTTACATTGGAGTCCTGACCGGCAAACAAGGCGAAATCAGGAAACGTTGTGCTGTTGTGAACTAAGAGAATCTTTATTTTGAATTTTTTTTTACAGTGATTTAATTGATTGCAACAAAGTTGCATGGATTTGTGTTTGTTTCTTTGGCTTCTTACACATTTGCAAAGGAATTGGCTGCAGGAATTTTTATTTATTTTTTTGAAATTTTGAGGTTGTTCCCTTTATTCCATTATCTTTCTTATGAATAAATATATTGATTTCCTGAATTCATACTGCTGTATTGCCTTTCTTCATGCTTTGAATTTTCCTTGAAACTCCTTCCATCTTATACTTCATGCCTAAAAATTTTACAGAGTTGACTACAACAACAAAATTAATCAAGTTTGAGAGATTATTTTCTAAACCTGAAATGAAATTCCATTATAATCCACAAATTAGTGAATCAACCTATAAACTCATTGGATATAACTAAATTTACACCATCTATCAATTAAAAACTATTATTAGTATTTTCTTACATAAGATGTCGAATAATAATAATAATAATAAAAAGCACTTGCATGGATAAATAAAAAGTTTACGTTTGGAAACTCAGATTACAGTTTTGGGCCTCAGGTTTAAAAACAAGCCTGTAGCAGTGGAGCACGTAAGGAGTAAGGACAGTGATTATTTGAAAAATATAATAATAGTTATTTTTTAAAATATTTTTTATTTAAAATTATATTAAAATAATATATATATATATATATATATATATATATATATATATGTTTTTTAAAATTTTTTAAAAACATAAAAAAAAAATTAAAATTAAAAAATTAAAATTTCACCAAATTTTTGTTTGGATCGCAATTCTAATCGAAGTGCTCGAGCACTCTCCCATTCCGTACAAATTTGAATAAAAATTGCTTGCTTTATTATCTTTGTAATCTCCGAGATGATGCCAAAGCACAATGGATATCCCAGAAACCACTTCATGGCAATCCCCCAGACTTGCAATTCAGTGAAACCACCCTATGAATGGGCATCTTGGGCGCCATTAAAGGACTCTGGCTCGGCTTGATTATATAGTCATCCCCTATCCCTGGACCTGAGCTCCAATAGGAAGCCTGATAACACTTTCAAGTGGCCCAAATTAGTTTCATGCATAGTAAATTCACTACAGCCTATCTGTGGTTTCTTCTTTCAGCGAAATTGCCAACATTCTTTTCCTGTTTGTCATTCACTGGACATTGCAATGTTATACGGTGTTAACAATGTAAAAATCATGTTATTTTAGCTCATAATTTTAACCAGATTCTGGCATTCTGCATTCTTATCTGTTTCTCTGTACTTCTTTTTGTCAATGATGTTTCCCTCTGTGAAAGTTCCATTGATCAACCAGGGAAAGGATTACACTCCAACTAGCTAGTCCAGTTGGTTGTGTACCTTCCCCTGCCCTAAGGGCCTTGAGCTGAACCATTCTGTATAACCAACAACAAAAAAAAACACACTAGAGAAAAGACTAAATTTGTTTAAGTTGGTGTGCTGTAATTGGATAGGAACTGATGATCTCTATTGTTAATCATACCTTTTTTAGTTTGGGGTGCATGCAACCATGCGTTCCATCTTCATTGCATCTTGAAATGGGTGAATTCACAGACTTCACAAGCACACTGTCGCATGTACCGTAGGGAATGGCAGTTCAAAGAAAATACCGTAGGGAATGGCAGTTCCAAGAAACCTTCGGCTGTGTTTGTTTAGGAACTGTTTTTGTATTTGCAGTGCAAAAAACATAATAAGGCATTGGGTAATTGTTAAAACAGTGTTTTATATTGCGAGACCCACTAAAAAATTGAGTTTGAAACGCAGTTTTCATGAAACAGCTTTTACATGTTTTTTTAACTGAGTTTTGTAAACACTGTTTGTTTTTGCGTTTCAAAAACGTTTTTGAAAAAAATTAATTTTTTTTTATTTTTTTCCTTTAAATTAATATTTTTTTGGTGTTTTTAGATCATTTTGATGCACTGATATCAAAACTAATTTTTTAAAAAATAAAATACATTATTTTAATGCATTTTCAAGAAAAAAACACTTTGAGAAACAACTACAATCACACAACTGCCAAACATTTTAGTACATGTTTTTTTGTTGCACATAAACTTCAACCATAATTTTTACCAAACACATATTTAAATCCAACTAACTTCAGATAACCATACTTTTTTAAAACTTATTTTTTTAAACAACAACCATAAAAACTACCTTCAAAACAAATACACTAAAATCTTACTATACTAACATCCTTGACATTACCAACTCTGCGTCAACTTCAAACACTTTAAACTTCATTCAGACCACACTAACTGACATATTCTACGTGAATCATTAAAGTTATCCCTCCAAAAAAATCGCGACAACCCTTTTAAAGTTAAATTTCATCCACGAGGTACAGATTTTTGACTAATCGTTGTTGTGTGTCCATGTGAGGAAATTTACCTCATTTGTACCATAAAGTAATTTGCCAGGAAAAAGGCATATAAGTCTGTACTGTGTTCCATCATGAGAACAAGGACCCTTGTCCGCCACCAATTATCATGTCAACCAACGCCACTCTCTATCTATACTATTCTGAGAATCATCAGTGGTTCACAAAATTCGTTGGCATTGTTGTGTAAGTTTCTATGCATGCATGTAATACAGTTCAGATTTGGTTCAAAAGTGTTACATGGGTACACTTGTTTTATGCTGCTGAGAATTTTGCAGCAAGTTTCCCTTTTATTTCCAGTCCAACTGTTGGATTAGCTGGTCAGAACAGAAGAGCCTTACGGCTTGTGGATCGCTAGTGGGCTGGAATTAATGATAGCATTGTAAGCCTAATGAACCATGTATATATTCGGGACAGTGATATTATATCAATTTGTGCACAGAAACATGAGCCTGCACGTATAAACACACACACAGGAGGCCCTCTGCCTTCTGAAGGAAAGAACCAACAAAAGCCATTCTTCCTTCTAATGCACTCATATTCTGTAATTGCATGGAGTTTGTTCGTAAAGTAAAGACACTGAAGCTTCAATGCAAGGATTTGATGACCTTTTCTTTTATATATAAATTATCTTGGATGTAAGAGAAAGGATTCATCTCTTGCCAAGGGCATCTTTTTGGGTAATCCCACATAGGAATAAATTGACTGATCCTATAAAAGGTGAAGAGCAGTGTGTCCACCATTGACACAATTCAACATAAAGAAAGCACATGCATGGAAATAAATACAGGGAATCCAAACTCTTGAGGCACAAGCTAATTTGGTAGGAATCAAGGAGGGGGTCCTAGTATTTTTGGCATGTATTTATGAAACATGTGCAGGTTCATATGTTTATTGTCTCCACCCTCCAGTACCCCCATGAGTCCATGACATAAAGCAAGAAAAAAATTATAATGTCGGGAAAAATATACAATGTTAAATAATATTTATATAGATTTATTTATTAAGGGTAAAATAGTATTTTTATTTTAACTTATATATATTTTCTTTGTGTTAAACACTTACCACTCATAATAAACAAATCATTAAAAAATTTAGTCTTCTTGTTATGTTTGATTTTAATTATTTTAAGAACTATTTTAAGAACAGAGACGTGAAGTTTCTTCTCCCTAGCTGTTTCCTCCAAAGCCATTCTTACACTATACATTAGATTACTGTGTGAATATGCCCTGATGTATTCCTCGGTTCTCTCACATAAAAAAAGCGACCGACAGCTTATGGTTATCATAACTTAATTATATTTTATGCAATTAGCAATGTGCTGATACTCTCTTCTATGCATTTGTGTTCTCTTAAAATAAAATGGGATTCTAGATTTCAAGGTGCCTACTAAGGCTACAGCAACCTTGCATTGATGGATTTTTGCCTTTAAAATCACTAGTTTAGGTGTTCATAATTTGTTTGACATTCTATCATAGAATGATTTGATCTCGATATTTTTTTTTTTATAAGAAAACTCCATTTCCCGGAAAGCGTATTTTATGGGTCCAGGTGAGCGAGTAAAATCTCGGCTGTCTCAGGCTCTTACAATAGGTGCACGCCCTGACTCGAATTCGAGACCTGCTATGCAGATCTCAAGCCCTTTGCCATCACACTACGCACCTTGAAGACTAAGCTCATTCGTGAGAATTCACCTTTGAAATAAAATAAGCATGGCAGTTGAGCCCTGGGTTTTGTTTTTGGTGATCAATACATATTGGTGGCAGCAGGTATCCAATTATTGATGAGAAATGTGAGCAGTTGGGGATTAATTAAGACAATGTTAGCCATCAGAGAGCAGGTGAACCAGTTGACCTCATTCTTGCCATATATATACATACAATTACCTTAAGATCAATTTCCGCCACGTCCCAACATTTCCATGGTCACCAATTTGTTTTATATTCATTCGGCTTTAAAGAGATGATCAGGTTAAGTTTCTCCAGAGAAGCATGGGATTCTCTTGTAGTTTTCCCTGCACAATTACTCGTAAAGCAAGAGACTGGTGTTTGATTCTTACATCAATTTAGGGACACACATAACTAATTATCATATTTTTATCACTACTTTACATTAATTTATGTTTAAGCATTAGTCATGTTAGGTAGCTATGGGGGCCCTTTTATTCTTTTATCTTTTTGGTAGCTCAAGTTGCTAAGGCTCATGCTAAAAGAGAGGCCTATAAATCTAGCCTCATGTTCCAACTTTAATGTACTATAGATCTTGAAGTGGCATAAATTCCCATAACCAAGGTTGTGCTAAGTGGCTTCCACAGTGAAGTAGGAATTTTCCCTAGAAAATGAGGGGGTTTCGTTATTTTGGGATGATGTTCTTTTGTCTTTTGGTATTTATGGGATCAACTGAAGCTCAATTGCAGATGGGTTTTTATTCTAGTAGCTGCCCAAATGCTGAGAGGATTGTGCAAGACTATGTTAACAGGCATATCCATAATGCTCCATCACTGGCAGCAGCTATCATAAGAATGCATTTCCATGATTGTTTTGTTAGGGTATGTGTCTTCAATCTTTTTGTGACTGCCTAGATTTTCACCTCACAAATCTTTGAAACCTTTTGTTTTCACTTTTTTTTTTTATCAGGGTTGTGATGCATCTGTGCTTTTGAACACAACTTCAAGCAATAACCAAACTGAAAAGGTGGCAACTCCAAATTTGACACTGAGAGGCTTTGATTTCATTGACAAAGTTAAGAGCCTATTAGAAGCGGCCTGCCCTGCTGTAGTCTCCTGTGCTGACATTGTTGCTTTGGTTGCAAGGGATGCTGTTGTAGCCACTGTAAGGACTAAAATAAGTCATAACCAAGAATTCAATGCATATGTATATATATCTTCTCATTATTTGGCAAAAACCCTTCTGTTTGAACTTCAACAGGGTGGTCCATTCTGGAGAGTTCCAACGGGACGAAGAGACGGGACAATTTCAAGATCCTCGGAGGCCTTGAACAATATCCCGCCTCCAACAAGCAACTTCACCAATCTACAGAGACTTTTTGCTAACCAAGGACTGGACTTGAAAGACTTAGTCTTGCTATCAGGTACTACACTTAAAGAAAATGCCACTCCCTAGCTCTGCATATGATTTGAAACGTTGCTTGCCGCAATGTTTATCATGATCCTGCTGAATATTTCAGGTGCTCACACAATTGGGATATCACATTGTTCATCATTTTCAAACCGCCTTTACAATTTCACTGGAGTAGGTGATCAGGACCCAGCTCTAGATAGCGAATACGCTGCCAATCTCAAGGCAAGGAAGTGCAGAAGTCTTAATGACAATACCACTATAGTAGAAATGGACCCTGGAAGTTTCAGGACATTTGATCTTAGCTACTACAGTCTTTTACTCAAAAGACGGGGTCTGTTCCAATCTGATTCTGCCTTAACCACAAACTCCGCTACATTGTCTTTCGTCAACCAGCTACTCCAAGGTCCACTTCAGAATTTCTTTGCGGAATTCGCAAATTCCATGGAGAAAATGGGCAGAATCAATGTTAAGACCGGCACAACTGGAGAAATTAGAAAGCACTGTGCAGTTGTGAATAGCTAAGAATCTTCTGTTAATCGGTTCCTATGTGTGCATGTGCGTTTCATTTCTACTCAAATAATGTTAATAAGACTTTATTTCTTTTGAATTTGAGTCCACTTTTGCAACAAGAAAAAAAAAATTTGTGTACTGTTTATATATCTCCATCTAGCTTACTCCTTATGGATTCATCTAATCACCTAGAAACAGCTCAACCATGTAGTACAGCAGATTCAGCTGATCTCCAATTGTATTAACGAGGCTAAAAGTGATAAAATACAACTGTGGTTAGGTAAAATAAGGTTGTTTAGTCCAATCCTTCAAAAGCAAACATGGCTACTATCTTTGGAATCAGCATAAATTGTCCATTAAGGATCTAAGCACGAGTTAGTGCCCTTTTCGAGACACTTATATAGTAAATTAATAGCTGATTTGCCAAGGACCAACAAGATGCTGTTTTGCTTTTGGCAAAGCTATAGTATAATTAGAATGAGCAAGCATAAAGGTCCAACAATCAATAAATGATGATTATAAAGCAGTGACATTGGTAGTCAACAAAGACTAGATCAGACACAAGCAAGATGCATGCTGTTTTGCTTTTGGCAAAGCTATAGTATAATTAGCATGAGCAAGCATAAAGGTCCAACAATCAATAAATGATGATTATAAAGCAGTGACATTGGTAGCCAACAAAGACTAGATCAGACACATGCATGAATAATTAATATTCTGATTGCAGAAATCATGCAAAGATCTACCTTTTCTTTCTTGAATTTCATGTTTCTACTTTTGACAAAACGTATTCCTCTCACAGTGTAAACATATTAGAAATCCCATAAAGAATTTCGATGAATAAGAATAAAGGGGGTGTTGTATATGTTTACCAGGGCTTTAGCACATTTAGGAATCGCATCTTATTTTCATAGCTAAATACTTAATTCATGGTGCTCCTAACATCAAGTAATTAAACTCATCAAAGCAATTTACATGCATATAAAAATTCCAGGGACAGACAAAATTCAATGGCTTGAAAAATATGGTGACGAGTGATAAAGCTGCAACATATGTTACTACTTATTTTTCTTGTTCAGGGTAATTAACTTTGGTACAAATTACTCCATTCAGTGGCTGCATCAACCTAATCTTTTTCTATTTCATCAGGAGATGGCACAAAGATGGTCCATAATTATTTTCACTGTGTTCATCTCTCTTTTAGGTTTAACAATGCTCCTTTGGCTTGGTCATAGTGGACTCTTTGTATTTACCAAGAGGTCAGAGGTTTATATCCTATGTAAAATACGGTCAGATTTATACCGGCTTGTCAAAAGAAAAATCTCCAGTTTTCTGAGTTTGAACTTGTGAGCACCCTTAGTACACAAGAATTAAATGATGGATTGTAGGTTGATGGGAAACAATGAACTACTATTCTTATCTATGCCATGTGTGCTTAGTTCACTTATAAGGTGTTAATGCAGTATACAGCCTAAAAGTTTGACAGAAAGGTTTATGAGCATGAACTATTTGCAGTTAGAAATTAAGTTCTGCCAAATTCCATCTCAAAAGGAGAATGAGAAGGTTGTCGTTTATTACCACATAATCTTAGTCAGCATGGAATAATATATACACAGCAGGAGCCAGCTGAGACCTGGTCCACATGGTGTTCTAAAAATATGTGAGAAAATCATGAGGTTCCTGAAGGATACAGAACAGAAAAGGACTGGTACCCAATAGTCTAATACTGATTAAGCCAACCGCCTCCAGCCCCAGAAAAAATGTCCCCGATATACAAGAATAGGGCCTAATACCCATCATGTTAAAAGACTTTCCAGATTTGCTTTTGACCCCCTGAGAAGTTCTTTTGGTAAAAGATGAAACTGGGATGATCAAATCTAAATCTTACTAGATATCCTGTTGTCATCAATCTTTTTCCCTCTAGTCTTCTGTCACTTTGTCTGCTGCTTTTTATGCGGATTCCTACTTACATATTCACAATTCTTCAGATGTCAGATTCTTTTCTTGACAATATTATATATTCTTCATCACCCTGCTAGCATCATGGGTGGCAGCGGTATTTTAGGAAAAGGGAAAACAGTTCAGAATTACGATAACATAGCCGCCATAGAGCAGGTGAACAAGTTATATTTATTCTTTTCCTAGTTTTGTTTGTACCTCAGAATACTTTAGCATGCCATAAAAAGAAAATTCTATCTACCAAATGAATACACATATATGTGTATCAACCGCCATCTGCTGATGAAACTATTGTTAGCAAGATCTATCCAGTCGAAACCAAGCCGTAATTTTTCATCACCGAAAGATCAATGCAGGACAAGGAAATTTCGTCATCTGTAGATCAAATGAAAGGCCTTGATGATGCATGTGGGGTTTTACAGTAGGCTTACTTCACTTCTTCAAGAGCGACAATCCTAACTAATCATGCACTACTTTATACTAAAATATATCTATCTCATCACTACAAGATGGCACATGTTTGTTAGCTAGATGTACTGTATTTATCATTTTCTTATCATACTTATGCTAGATGTTTTGTTTTTATTATCTTGGCTTCTCATCTTGTAGCATAAATCTAGGGCAATAAATCTTTTCTCATGATAGGCATTGCTTGCACATTTGAAGTAAAGTAGTTTCTAGTAGTAGTGTACAGCATTCTACATATACGGTATTTAAGAAAATTTTATAAGAGAGAGAAGAAACTAGAAGCAATCAATATGGGAAAGATCGGTTGTACTGGGATACTAATCATTGGTCTTTTAGCATTTTTGGGCTCAACTGAAGCTTAACTAAAGATGGGTTTCTATGCTATGAGCTGCCCAAAAGCTGAGAAGATTGTGCAGGACTTTGTTAACCAGCACATCCACAATGCTACATTCTCTTTGCTGTGTTAAAACAATTCAAATTATCATAAAAGAAATACGAACATAAAAGAGAAAGATTTTTATTAATTATTTTATTCTGAAGTGTTGCTTTAACTTGAATACAAAGAGATTATATATAGACTAAACTGAAAATACTATTCTACTATTAATAAATAAAACAAGATAAATATACATATATTTCTTAACAGGCTTCAGCCTTTATCAGAATGCATTTCCATGATTGCCTTGTCAGGGTGTGTGCTTGCATGTAACTGCATTTTTAACTCTCTGCTATATGCCTTTCTTCTCATGATTTTACTGCACAATGTTGAGTATGTTGATTTTTCAGATTGTGAAATAACAAGAGAGGAAAAATGCTTGTGTCAGGGTTGTGATGCATCTGTGCTGTTGAACACAACTTCCGGCGAACAGCCTGAAAAGGCAGCCAGTCCAAATCTAACACTTAGAGGCTTTGACTTCATTGACAGAGTTAAAAGCCTTGTTAAAGCCGAATGTCCTGGAATTGTGTCTTGCGCAGATATTCTTACCTTGGTCGCAAGGGACAGTGTAGTAGCCATAGTATGTAATTCCAACACAAAAAACCCTTCACTAGATCTAATACTACTGATTGTTAAAAACACAAGTAAATTTTCTTTTCAATGTTGACAGGGAGGTCCATTGTGGGGAGTTCCAACTGGCCGGCGAGACGGGTTTGATCTCAAAGTCCTCAGAGGTCATTTCCAACATCCCACACTCCCTTTGGCAACTTCACCACTCTACAAACACTCTTTTCTAACCAAGGTCTTGATTTGAAAGACCTGGTCTTGCTTTCTGGTATGTCCCATCTTAACATTTTCATTACGTGAGATTCTTACAGCCTTAAATCATAGATCATCAAACCAAATTAATTTCTCCAGGTGCTCATACAATTGGCATTGCTCATTGTTCATCGTTTTCGAACCGGCTATACAATTTTACTGGGACTGGAGACCAAGATCCAGCACTAGATAGTGAATACGCAGCAAATTTAAAGGCAAACAAGTGCAAGAACATTAATGATAACACTACTAAAGTTGAGATGGACCCTGGAAGCAGAAACACATTTGATCTTAGCTACTATGCACTTGTACTTAAAAGAAGAGGTCTCTTTGAATCAGATGCTGACTTGACCACAAATTCCGATGCATTGTCTATGATCAACCAACTACTCCAGGGCTCACTTGATTTCTATTCTGAATTTGCCAAGTCCATGGAGAAAATGGGTATGATTAATGTTAAAACCGGCTCCAACGGTGAGATTAGGAAGCAATGTGCTTTGGTTAATAGGTAGGGCTAAGTATCATGGGATCTTGGAGGTGATTGCTTTGTGTTCTTGAAGGGTTATTCTTTTGCTTATGTGAATAATTGGACTGTATTGTAATGTTCCTTTCTTGTCTTGAGAAATTCTGTGGCCTGTGATTATCTTTCCTTAGCGTTAATACGCCAGGGTTAATCAAAATGTGCCAAGTTAAACACAATTTACTATCATCAAACTTGATAAATAATTTAAATAGTGTTTGGAAACGTGGTTGAAACTATATTTTTTAAAAAATTAAAAAAAAATTAAAATTATTATTTTATGTTTTCAGATCGTTTTGATGTGCTGATGTTAAAAATTATTTTTAAAAAATAAATAAAAAATATATTTTTTAATACATTTCCGACTGAAAAACATTTTCAACCGCAATCGCTACCACACTCTTAAACATCCCTTTAATAATGTGATGTAACTTGAAGTGCAAACCTTTTTAGTCTAACCATGCTATAAGAGGTTTCAACTAAAAATTATGTTGAATTTATTAGGTATTTTTGTGTTGTCTTGGAAAAAAACCAAAAATTAATTAAACCAAAAAATTAATAATTGAAAAGGCATATTAGAAAACCAAAAATAAATTAATTAATCCAGTTTAGTTTCAATTTAAAGCTTTTGATATAGATAGAACCCCTAAGAATAAATATAAAAGATGTTGTTTATAATATGATTTCATAAAAAATAATATAAAAGATGTTTCATTTTAAAAAAAAAACCTTGTATTTTATAATGGCAATATACTTTTTTTTTCTCAGACCCTTAAGATTTTCATCATTTTATTAAAACATGAAATTCATATTGTTCCTAATGTATAAAGGATAACAAGTTAGGTTTTACATGCAATAATTTTATGTGATTACATTTATATATGTTGTTGAATAAGTTCATATGTTTTTCTATTTTTTTTCTATTTTTGTGATTATATTTATATATATTGTTAAGTATATGCAATTATCTAATTATTTTTATGAATTTAGTTTGCTTTTTACATCTTATTCTATAAAAATCAACTCAATTTAGTCTTAAAAAGCCCATAAAGCTCAAAAAAAAAAAAAACACTAAAGAACTAACAAGTTTTTGCCACTTTTTTTTTCTTTAAAAAACTAAACCAAAACTATTCAATTTGAATTAGTTTTCGGATAGATTCGATTTTAAATATGTATGTGTGTCTACACATATATATTTGGTTTGGTTAATTTTTTTTATTAAAAATTTAACCAAATTAAAAATAATCACTTCTAGTTGTAATTTTTATAAAATATTGTGTTAGAAGGTATTTTGTTATAAAATGATAAATAAATACTATAACATAATAAAAATATTCTAAAAAGTTATTTTATTTATATTAATTTATGATTTTTTTAAACTCGTATAGTATATACATATTGTTTTTATAAGAGTGGTTCTTAAATTTAGGAATAAAAAAAAAAGTAGGATAATAATATATACATGTATAGACATGTTATCTTTTTTTTTAAAAAAAATCAATTATACATAAAAAACAATTTTTAAAATATAATTACATAAAAAATTAGCATATTTGACATGTGTAAATAAAAAAATTAGTGAAGAAAGTTATTATTTTAATTAAAACAATAAGTGGACCTTATAATAAGTGGTTGCGCTTTTGTTTAAAGACTTCTTCTTAAGGTTAAAAAAGTTTCTCCTTCCTATTAGTTTTTTTTATATAATCATCGAGAGTTTATTGAGAAGGCCATAAAGTGAATAGCCAAAAAGAAATACAAGAGAAAAAAAAAAAAACTGATCTACTACAGCAAACAACAGTTTGGCCCCTTTTCCTTAGAGAATTATATTTTAGTCCCTGAAGAAATGAAAATTTTAATCTTTTTTCTCTTACATCTTTAACTCTTAAA
>Ga0307515_10016329_pt1 | contig 13602 bp, 1 predicted proteins | sample 17_EM_MG_FD_194513 | JGI IMG/M metagenome (GOLD analysis project Ga0307515, IMG submission 194513) | Populus trichocarpa ectomycorrhiza microbial communities from riparian zone in the Pacific Northwest, United States - 17_EM | ecosystem: Host-associated > Plants > Roots > Unclassified | place...
TTATTTTTGTATATAGTAGCAATTAAGGACCTTAATTAGGTGCTTAGAAAGGCCTTAAAAGGCTTTTAGGAAGGGCCTAGGAGCCCTAGGAATAATATTCCTAATATAAATAAATAAATAGAAATGCAATTCTAGTAAAATGCCCTATTAACTCTATACTATATACGTGAAAAGGTTAAGGACCCGTCCTGCCTTAGGCTGTAGCCCTATCCCTATAGTTTTCGGAGCCTATCTATTCTATATCTAATTTAACTTATTTACTCTTTTCACGAGCTTTCTTTATAGGTCGCAATAACACTATAGTATTAGAGCGCGTTCTACGACTTATAGATTATAGACCTTAGTCCTAATATTCTTTTAGAATATCTTTATAATAATTAAGGTAATCCTCTAGTTCCTATATAGAGTCTTTAGTAGGCCAGCCTAGCCATTTAACTTTAAATTAAAGCTTATTCTTAATAGATTTATAGCGTAATATAGCTTTAACCTTATACCGCTCGCCTACTACCTTAAGGTGTTTAATTAGGCCTAGACGGAAGTTCTTTTTTAGTAGTAGTCTATACTATAGCTCTAGTAGGTTTATATAAAACACTAAATATATACGGGCTATAGATAGGGGTAGCTAGAGACAATAGGCTAGCTTATTAATTCGTTCCTTAACTTAAAAGGGACCTAGGTATCTTATATTGAGCTTCTTTAATAGTTAACGGGTCTTAATATTTATTAAACGTAATAGAACCTTATCGCCTACTCTAAAATACTTATTTTAATGCTTGCGGTTATACTAAAGTCTCTACTACTCTTAGGCATCTTATAGGCTCTGCTTCGCATACTTTTATTACTCCTCCTATTCCTAAAGGTATCCTTATACTCTCTAGTAGATATCCTTAAACTTTTTAGTAGGATTCTATAACTAATTATACGGCCTTAGCCAGTAATTATTAGGTATACTATTAAACCTAAATAGTTAGATGCTATAGGCAATCTAGATTAGTGTATACTTATATAATATATATTACTTTAAATTATAAGCGTACTCCACGTACGGAAGTAGCTCGCACTAATTATCTTGCTAGTAGTTTAAATATATCTATAGGTAAGACTCTAGTTCCTAGTTCTGGCGTTTTATTTACCTATCTATCTATAGGTAGAAAGCCGTACTATAATAGTGGTCTATCTTTAAATGGAAGTATAGATCCGACTAGTACTAACTTATAAAGACGCTGCCCCTATTAGTAATAATAGAGTGCGGCTAATCTACTTTAAGAAAGCATTTCTCCTTAATTAGGTTGGTAAGCGCTTATATATTAATCGTCTTATTAACGGGAAGGTATTAGACGTACTTTAAAAACCTATTAATAAGTATAAGAACCGAATTATATATTTATCCTTAGCTATCTTTAGATAGTAGGAGATCCGTAATAAAGTCTATAGCGTAATATTGCTATAGCTTACTAGCGGGGGGAACTAATTTAAGTAGACCCTATAGCTTATGCCTATAGATCTTATATACTTAACACTTCTCGCAATAGCTAATATACTCCTTTACTTCCTGCTTAAGCCTTAGCTAATAGTATTTGCGCTAAAGTAATTCCACTATTTTTGCTTAACTATAGTGGCCGCCTAAGGGATTATTGTAATTCTTTATAAGAATCTTCTGTTATAGATTTGCTTCTTATAGCACCCAAACCTTACTACCTCTGTATAGTAGGCCCATTAGGTTTAGTTCCTAATAGTAGCGCCTAGCAGCTTTCTTTTTGTTACGTTTCTGGTCTACTTCTATATTAAAGGTAGTATAGGAAGCGTCCCTCTATTATACCTTATAGATAAGATCTATTAACCCTTTAGATAGTTCCCGGGTAAAAGCTACAGTAAAACCTCTTTAGTACGATACCGTTTTTGCGGCCGAGCATATCGTAATACCAATGGTATTGTTATACTAAATTATCACGTGATGCGTTAATAAGCAGGAAAAAGGAGGCCAACCACCCTAAAAGGGCATAATATACCCACCGTACGGGCTAAATAGGGCTTCTCCCATACAAAATCTTATCTGGTTACAACGATTTTGGTGGAGCCACCTTAACGATATCGTCAAAAGTCAGATTATCGTAATATTACAGCAAAAAAGGCTTGATTAAGGGGTGTAGATCGTAATATGGATATATATCGTTATATACCCCATATCGTAATAAGGGGGGTTTACTGTACTGCTTTAAGTATAAGACTAAATAGTACTATGGATTTTATAACTCTTTAATGCGTATACATTAGGAAGGCCGCTATAAGGTTAAAGTCCTTTAGTTATTATAGGGCTCTAAGTTCCGATTACTCTATAGCTTCGCTATTTATTTAAGGGGATAGCTTAGTAATTAGAAATAGTATATTACTAGGTTCTAAGAATATATTAGGAGCGTCCTATCTAGGTATATTTAAACCCTTATCGGCTACAGACTGGGTACTAGCTAGAATGTTAGTGGAAGCAAATAGGGTTTATACCACCTAAGATTTAATACGTAGAGCTATAGGTATTTAAGTATCCTATACCCGGAGCTTATTCTATAATATAGGGAGCAAGATATCTATTATTTGTTTTCCTTCTCCCGTTTTAAAGCCTTTAGTATAGTCTAGCCGTTATAACGGTTTATTGGTAGGATTATTTTCCCCTAACTTATATTTAATCTTAAAATTAAATCGCGTAAGCTCCTTTGCCTATTTAGCTTATTAAGGTATAAGCTCCTTTATAATTATAAAGTAGCGTAGATTATGGTAATCTAAGAGTATATAAGTGGTGTAGCTCGCGTACTTAAGGTAGTATTACCACTATTTAAAGCAGTTAACTATAGCTAGTAGTTCCTTATCGTGGGTATAATACCTAACTTTAGGCCCCTAGAATTTTCTGCTATAAAATACTACTAATCTTTAGTAGAGCTAGGTAGTATCTAGATACCTATTAGGTTATAGTAGGATACTAATAAAGGCAAAATTTAATATATTAGTAATTATTATTAATAGCTAATTTAGGTTAAAATACCACAGTAATAGAGCTTTTATAAACTTTATATAAAGTTCCTAAAAGGCCTTCTAAACCTTTCTGGGCCATAACTATAGTTTATACCATTTAGTTAGTCCCTTTTGAGTTTTCTTCCTTACCGCCTTTAAGCTTTTTACTTCTTAGGCTAGGTCTTAAGAAGCTTTTATAATATAATTAAATAGGTATTAGGCGATGTTTAAGTAGTTATAGATAAAGCGCCTATAGAAATTGGCAAAGTGTTACGGACGCTTTAAGTACAATATTACGACTACTTGGGGAAGAGTTAGAAGAAGCTAGTTAGTTAATTTAAGCACGGTCTAGGATGGAGCCGATAGAGCTATATAACGAGGAATGGTAACTAAGGTTATATAATATACTACATATTAAATAAAAGGAATGAAAGGAACTTACGTACCTTATATATAAGACATATATTACGTATAAGAAGGATTTTATAGGAGTACGGTTATATATTTAAGGACCCTTGGTCCCTACCTAGATAGTTCCTTCCTTATAGTAATTCTTAGAATATAATTAGAGTTAATCTATTAGGCAACCACTCTACTAGTTATTATTACGTTATTAACTTTAATTTGTATTACCTATATACCTAGCCTATTAATAAGCCTATTATAGTTCCTACTATAAGGTCCCGTTATATAATTACTACCTAGTTATAGTATTAAATATAAAAAGTCGAATAATATACTACTAAAAGCACTAGCTATAACGCTATTAACGGCGGCAACTACTTTAAGGTTAGGTAACAACACTAGTATAGTAAATACTAACTTATAGTAACCTATAACGGTTAAATAATTATAAGAGATAGTTAACCAGTTAATAGAAAATAATATAATATTAGAAAATAGGATTAACGGGATAGAAGCAGTAAAGATTAAACTACTATTAATTAAAAGGTACTTAGGGGAAAGATTAAAACTTAAAGGATTCTTTATATAGATACACTTTAAGGTTATATAAAAAGGGGTAAAGCTACTAATATTTATAGATCAAATAGTATATGCGGGACTATTTCTATTAGGAAGAGCACTTAAGTAGTTTAAGCCTTACCTTACGGAGATATAGGCGAATAGAATAATAACCACTAACTAAGATATGCGATTTATATTCTTAAGCTAGGAGGGGTTTATAAAACAACTTATATAAATATTTAAAGACCTAGAATTAATAACCATAATAGAAAGAAAACTCTAAAATATTATGTAATAAACCTTAGCGATTAAGTATATAATATAGTTCCAGACGTTAGCAATATAAGTTAAGTAGAATAATAGGGCGCTTATAGCATAGTATAAATAAGGACTTAAGGCTAAAGTTTAAAATATAATTATCCTAATAGAAGATACGGACACCCTAAGGGAATTAATAGATTAAGCGATTAAGATTAATAATTAGATCTACTAAAGGAAATAGGCTAAAAGAGGTTAAAATAGAGTTCTATAGTTGTATAAGGCGTAAAGTACGCAGTAACTAAAGCTAAGTTAAAAATTATAGTATAGCGTAGAGCTAATAGACCTAAGTAGTACTAAAAAATCTAGAAAGTAAAATAAGAAATTATAGAAACCTAGAGGATAAGGATTAAGTAATTAAAGGTTTAAGGAGTAGAGGCTAAATTAGGGATCTTAATAGTAGAAGACGTTTAGGCGGACTCTATAATAAGAAGAATGGTTTAAAAAGGGAGCTTATATAAATTGCAGAAAATAAGGTTACTATATTAGAGAGTATAGAAGTAGGTAGAGTTACTATATAGTAAAGGGTATAAGACTAGCAGACAATATATACATATAGAGGGATAATAATATACTATAAGGAACAAAAGAATGTTTAATTAAAAGTTTTGCGTTTTATTATAATAACGTATACTAAATTTATAAGGACGCTAAGTATAGCGTAAGCTATTAGTTATAGGAGCTATATTTAGCGGAATATAAAGGAACTAACGAACTAGTTTATAGATTGGATATTAAGGATAATAATTTTAATATAGGTAAAATATTTTATAATAATAAGGTAATAAGGGCGGCTTACTAAGAGTACGTAAACCTTAGAGATATTATACTAGAGGTAGAGGATAATTCCACTATAGAATAGGGAATATTAGTAGGGATTAAGACCCTACTAGATATAATATTTATTGCTTTATAAGACATAAGAGAAGTAGAATAGTAAGCTATTTCGGCACTTAATAAAGGCAAAAGGCTAAAAGCTTAAGACTCTTAGGATAAGATAAGAGACGACTAAGATTCTTAAAACAAGATAAGGTAAGCTTAAGGACCTATAATAGACGATAACCGATAAAGTAGAGCAATGGCTTAGTTTAGTAATATATAAATAAGCTTAGGATAAAGTTTCCTATAGGCATAAGACTCTTAAAATAAGATAAGAATACTAAGTAAGCCTAGTTAAACTAAGGCTAGAGCTAAGCTTAAGCTAGAAGCAAGCTTAGGATTAAGGAATCTAAAGGACTAAGAATTTAAAGTATAAATTAAAACACCTATAAGTAAGAAGCAAGGAGCTTTCTTATAAATTAGAGAATCTATAATATAAATAGTAACTAGACTAGGAGATAAGTATATAAACCTAAAAGATTTACTAGAAGAATATAGTATTTAGCCTAAAGATTAAAGAATTAATACCAGGATTAAAAAGCAGGAAGACTTTAAGAATTAGAGTATAAGACGCAAACTAAAGGAAACTATAAAGGAATTTAGATAAAGAATTATCGCATAGTAAGAATAAAAACTAGATAAAAGATCTAGTATATTAGGACGTATAAGGGATAAAGCGCTAGTATATAGAATTACTAATAGGCCTAGGATAGGCATACTAAGAGCTAAGTAGCTTACTAAACTAGAAGATAAAGAGGATTTAGAAATTCTAATTAGGTTTAAGGAACGATATATAAAGGGCTATTATAATATAGTAGTAAAAAGATACTTCCTTACGGATAAGCCGTATATACTCTAATAACTATACTAAAAGTAGTATAGGCAGCAATATAATAATAAGTGGGAAGATTTTTATATATAGTTAGATAAACGAGTTATCCAAAACCACCTAATTATAGAGAAGGCTATAACTTATATTAAAGGAGCCTTAATTATAATATTAAAGGATCTAGAAAAATAATTAGAGAACTAGAGAAGTAAAAGGCGTATCTTAGTACCTATAAATAAAGTTATAATATTTAGATTAGTATAATAAAGGTTTAAACTTAAAAATAAAGATAAGTTAAGAGTTAACCTAAAGCACCTAGTATACTATACGCTATTATGGATTATATACATGGATAATATATACAAAATATATAAGAATCTAAAGAAAAAGAATTGGAAATACCCTATAAGGATATACTAGATAATAGATAAGTAATAGTATAAAAATACTAAGTATATATACGGATAGCATCTAACAGAAATCTAAAAGAAAGGAAATTTAATACTTTAACTAAAAAGATTCCTTATAGAAGAATACTTAGATAGATAATAGTAGTAAAAATGCCTAGAGAATATATATCTATAGTATATTAAAGATAAAAAATAAACTAGGTATTAGCTAAAGAGTAAGCTAAGTATAATAGGATTAAGTAGCTAATAGTTAGGAAAAGTAGAGGCCTATAGGACTAAAGGAAGCTAGTAGTAGAGCCTTAGACCCTTAAAGGAATTTAAAAATAATACCTAAATTTATAAGTTAAGTAGTAAGATTAGCAGTTTAAGGCGCTAATAGATAGTAGAGTAACACGGAACTATATCTTACTAGTAATAGTTAAGAGAATAGGGTTACCTTATAGACAGAAGAAGTAACTTTACCTATTAGTTATAATTTTAGGAGATCTAATAGCTTATAGAGGAGGGATTATTAATCTTAAAATAGGACCTATTTAGATAACTATTAAAGGAAGATAAATCGAGATATCTTTTAATATCCTACTATTAGGACAGGATAAGGCAGTATTAGGGATGCCTTAGTTATAGGAATATAATTTAAAGATTAATTAGATTATAGGCCAGGTTAATATTAGAGATACTTAACGCCGTAAAATGTAATAATAAGCTAAGTTAGTATAGTACCAAGTTAGAGTATAGTACTAAGTTAGAGCAATATATAAGGAGACTAAGTAAGGCTTAAGTTACGTACTAAAGAGATACTATAAGTACGGTAAGAAACTATAGTCACTAGAAAGTAAAAAGCTATTAGAGTATATAGCGTAGGACTATAAAATAGAATTAGAACTAAGAATAAGTCTAAGGTTCTTTTTAATTTATAAGCTTATTAAAGAAGAAGGTAGAGTATTAAAAGAGTTTATCTAGGAAAACTTATAAAAGGGATATATTAGACTATTATAATTATTAGCGGGTTACCTAGTACTATTTATATTAAAGAAAAATAGTAAACTAAGACTGTATATTAACTATAGATAGTTAAATAGCATTACCTAAAAGAATAGGTATTCTTTACCCCTAATTAGTAAAATCTAGGATTAGATAGGTAATGCGTAAATCTTTATAAAAATAGATTTAAGATAGGCGTACTATTAAATTAGGATTAAGGAAGGTAATAAATAAAAGATAGCCTTTAGGTTAAAAGAAGGACTATATAAACTATTAATTATATAATTTAGGCTTATAAACGCACTAGTAATATTTTAGAAGCGTATTAACAATATATTAAGAGAACACTTAGATAAATTTATTATAGTATACCTTAATAATATTATTATCTACTTAATAACTAAGGAAGAATACGGGGAATATATTAAATGGGTTTTAAAGAGACTATAAGAAGAATAGATACTAGTAGCAATTAAGAAATGCAAGTTCTTCACTAGAAAGACCAATTTTATTAGATTTATTATTAAACTAGGCCAACTTAGTATAAATTTAAAGAAGATTAAGGCTATAGTAAATTAGTAAGAACTAGAGAATATTACGTAGTTAAGATTATTTCTAGGGTTTTATAATTACTATAGGAGGTTTATAATATAGTGGTTAAAGGATATTAAGCCACTTACGCGATTAATAAAGAAAGAAGAACTATAAGTATAGGAAAAGGAGCAATAAAAGTTATTTAAGAAAATTAAGGAATTATTTACCTAGAAGCTAGTTCTTAAGATCTATTAACTAGGTCTAAAGATAGTTATAGAAATAAATATATTAGACTATATATTAGGGACGTACTTTATATAAAAATATTAAAATAAATAGCACCTAGTGGTATACTATAGTTAAAAGATAATACTACTAGAGTTAAACTATAACATCTATAATAAGGAGTTATTAGGTATAGTTATAGTATTAAAGAAATAAAGAGTATTCTTATAAGGTATAGAAAAACTATTTATAGTTAAAATAAACTATAAGAACCTAATAGAATTTTTAATAATAAAGGAACTTAACTAAAGATAGGTTAGATAGGTAAAGATACTTATAAAATACTATTTTAAGATTTAGTATACTAAGGGTATAGACAATATATAAGCAGACGCTCTAAGTTAAAAAGCTAAACTAAAATAACAGAAAGCTATTAGGGGCTTTATTATAAAAAGATATAGACGGATTAATTAGGTATAATTACCTAAAAATTATAGTAACTTAAAAAGAACTAGATAGAGTTTATAAGTTACTAAAAAGCTTTTAGATATAAAGAATTCTAGAAGTATAGCTAGAAGATCTATAGACGGATATATATAAGAATTAAAAAGTAAAGTATATCCTAAAAAGTATAGTAAAATAGTTTATAGAAGAATTCTATAAGGGATTAACTTAAGAATATAATAGAGCTATAGGCTTAGTATTAAGACTCTAGGAGGAGTATATTATTAATAAAATCTAGGGTTTAGTATAAAAAATTATAAAGGAATATTTAGATTGCTAAAGAAATAAATTAATAAGGCATAAGCTATATAGAGGGCTATAACCTATTAAAACACTAAAGAGATTATAGGAGGTTATATTATGTGACTTTATTATTAAGTTACTAAAGTTAAAAGATCCTATTACCAGATAAGATTATAATATAATCTTAGTAATAGTAGATAAGCTTATAAAGTAGGGATACTTTATAGTATATACAGAAGAGATATTAGTAGAAGATATTACTAAAATCTATATTAAAGAAGTATTTATAAGACATAGAGCACTAAATAAGATTATATTAGATAGAGATCTAAGATTTATAGTAGTATTTTAGGAGATATTTTTAGTAGAATAAGGAGTTAGAGTAGCAACTTTTACTATATATTATCCGCAGATAGACAGTTAAATAGAAAAACTAAATTAAATATTAGAATAGTATCTAAGACACTATATTAACTACGCATAAAATAATTAGATATTATTACTACTAGTTATATAGTTTATATATAATATAACGCTATAAGAAGAAATAGGCATATTATTATTTAAGGAAAATTACGGATATAAGTTAAAAATATTATTATTACTATAATAAGTAAAGAAAATAAGTAGCATAGCTAAAAAAAGAATAAAGACGTTAATAAATCTTTATATAGACCTTATAGAATTAGTAAAGGAAGTATAAAAGAGAATAAAAAGGTATTATAACGCTAAGAGATTTAAGGGACTAGATCTTAAGGAGGGAGATAAAATATAGCTACTATACAAAAATTTTAAGCGTTAACGACTAAGTAAGAAGTTAGACTATATTAGATTAGGACCTTTTAAAATTATATAAAGAATTTTACTAGTTACGTTTAAGTTAAACCTACTAGCTAAAATAAAAATCTACCCTATATAGTATATTACAATACTAGAGCTAGTATATAGGAATATTAAGCTACTAGTTTATAAAGTAGATATATATAGAGGATAGAAAGAAGACAAATAGTAAGTTTTAAAGATTATTAATTATAAGAATATTAATAACGAAACGTAGTATAAGGTTAAGTAAATAGGTTATAATAAGACTACCTAGGAACTACTAGAGAATTTAAAGAACGCTATAAGAAAGGTATAGGAGTATTAGAAGAAATTAGGTTAGGCAGTATTAATAAAAAAAAGATCACTAAAGAATAAGTCACCTAAGGGGGACCTAAGAAGAGTAGTTACTAAACTACTTAGATCTATTTCCTTCTCTATTAGAGGAAAATCTATTCTTTTATTACTAAGTTCCTATAGACCCTATTTTATAAGTTTCTACTTCTTAAAATAAACCTTTTTATAAACCTTTTTAAGACGAAGTAAGCGAGTAGATACCGCGATATAAGCATTAAGGGCCTTCTATTCCGCATTATAAGAGCATTTAAACTTAGTAAGGGCTTAAGATAGTTTACTATCTAGCCGCGTAGTAGTAGATTAAATATAAAACCCTAAGATAAATTAATTAGGGAACTAGACAACTATTAAGAGTAATAGGTCGCGTATATTTAGTATTAGAGGTAGAGCAAACGTTATAGGACGAACGAATATTTGCTTTAGTGCACTCTAAGTAAAAGAATAGTTATTATAAAAATAGACTTACTAACGTAATATAAACCAACCCTTTTTTAAATAGCAAGAATACAGAGATAGTATAATCTCACTAAGAGATAATATTACAGTAATAGTATAAGCACGACGTTAGGCGTATAAAGAAGAAATTACTTTAGGTATAATAAGTAACAATATTAACTAAATTAATTAAACGGATATTATACCTCTAGTAAATAACTTAGAGATATTAGGGATCTTTAAAGACGAAGATAGAGAAGAGGGAGATAGTATTACGGACGCTTTAAGTATAATATTATAACTACTTAGGGAAGAGTTAGAAGAAGCTAGTTAGTTAATTTAAGTATAATTTAGGATAAAGCCGATAGAGCTATATAATGAGGAATAGTAACTAAGGTTATATAATATACTATATATTAAACGAGAGGAATAAAAGGAACTTATATACCTTATATACCTTATATATATTATATATAAAAAGGATTTTATAGGAGTACGGTTATATATTTAAGGACCCTTAATCCCTACCTAGATAGTTTCTTCTTTATAGTAATTCTTAGAATATAATTAGAGTTAATCTATTAGGCAACTACTCCATCAGTTATTATTACGTTGTTAACTTTAATTTATATTACCTATATACCTAGCCCATTAACGAGCCTATTATAGTTCCTACTATAAGATCCTATTACACAAAGCCTAAAAACACTTAAATATCCTAATAGCTCTTTAGCTCTAGCTACTCCTAAATTATCTACACCTATACTAGGTCCATAACTACACCTATAGGCGTTATAATATAACCTAAGAACTTAACCTACTTAGTATTAAAGATATACTTTAACGCCTTAGCGTAGAGGCCCTAATTATCTAAACGTTCTAGTACTTCGCGGATATATTACTCGTGCTAATCCTCGTCTTCTAAGTAGATTAGGATATTATCTAAATAGATAATATATATGCGGTTAACTAGTCCCCTAAGGCTCTATAAATATACAATTAGAATATTATAGGCGTATTAGCTAGCCTAAAAGGCATTACTAGATACTTAAAGTGGCTGTATTAGGTCTTAAAAGCGGTCTTTTACTTATCCCCTTTTTTAATACAGAGCCTATAATAGGCGTCTTATAGATCTAACTTTATAAAGATCTTTACCCTAGATAATTAATCTAGCATTTTACTAACTAGTAGTAGTAGGTAACGGTTCTTAATTATAATCTTATTAAGACTATAATAGTCTATATATAGCCTTATAGTTCTATCTGGTTTTAGAATAAAGAGGATTAACGCGCCTACTAGCGACTTACTAAGCCGGATCTATCCCTTTTCCAGTAAGCTATTAAGGTACTCCTATAGAATCTTAAGCTCTTTACGCGAGAGGTTATAAATAGGAAGGTTCGGCGGTTATTTACTTTCTTCTAGATTAATTATATAATTATACTCCAAGTTCTGCGGTAGGACTTTAGCTCTCCTACCTAAAAATACCCTTAGTAAGTCCCTTAGGCCTACTAGAATATTTAACAAATTAGGGTCGCGTTTATCCTCTATATTATTATTAGGTAAGTCCCGGAGCTCCCTTAGAATACTTATAGGCAGTGTTATACGCTATAGTAGTTACTTATATATAGTTGCCACCATATATTAAACCGTTGCATATAGTAGCTAGTAAAGAGTAGAGAATTCTTTAATATAACGTTTAAGGTATTAAAGTATACTCTCCGCGTATTACTTAAGCTAGAGTAACCTATAACGGTTAAAGTATTTTATAAGATCTTTAAGATCGCCGCCTCTTTATAATATCTCTGCAACTTATCTAGTAGTTCCCTATAGGGTCTCCATTATAAAGGGAATATTACCTATACTAGGCTTTATACCCATTTTGCTATTAAATAGGGGTTAAATTTAATACTCCTTTAGGTATAGAGCGTATACTATTTCGCCTAGGGCTATATTCTCTAGGATATCCTTTAGGCTTATTAGTAATATACACTCTTCTAAATCTTTATTATTCCACTATTTAAAAACTCCTATCTTAAAGCGTATTTTAAAATCTACTTCCGCAAGCTAAGGGTATTTAAGGATAAAGTTATAACCTATAAAGTTAGCCACCTAAAAGGGTTATAGGCTAACTACCTTAGTACGGTTGTATATATTAGGCACTAACACTATAAGCTTATAGGCACTATATAGTTTAATCTAATACTTATTTAGGAAGCCTATAATAGGTTTCCGCCACCTTTATAATAGGATAAGTTTATACTCTTTTACTAAATTATATTATATAAAATTAATTTTAGCGCCGCTATTATATAGCGCTTAGAACTAATATACCTTACCTATAGGAAGTATTATTTCTAGCTTAATAGCAATATAGAAAGTCTCTTCTTCTATATCTTACCCTAGTTATAGCTAGAAAAAATCCATAACTAGGGCTTTTTTTTTAGATTGTTAGTGCGGTTATTACCCTATTTATTTTTCTAATAGAATCTACCTCTAAAGTTTTCTCTTAACTTCTTAAAGTGTTTTTATAAAGGTGCTAAATAGGTGTTAAGTTAACCCTAAAAGTCTTTCCCGTTATTTAAGGCTCCTAACTTTAACCCTTTTAAAGTTCTCTTTAAGAACGGCTTCTTTAAAGGTTAGGTCTACCCTATATTACTACTAAAGTACTTACGCTTCTAGTAACCCCTTAGCTTCCTACTAGAAGAGGTCTAGTTCCTTACTATATCTTTAGCGTTTAGAACTACTTATTTAAAATCCGCATATATAGTAATCCGCGATAGGGCTTTTACGCGCTTTATTTCATTATAAATTACTAGCTTAATTCTAGCCTAAATAAACCCAATCTTTTCCTTCTTACGGATACTACCGTCCTTATTTTTAAAGGGTTTTAGATCTATCTATTAAGTATAAGTTTCCATAAAGTTTATAAACTGGCGAAAGTTATAGCGGTTAAGCTATATCCTATTTTAGAATAGCTCTATATTATTATGTTATATAATATACGGATCTTAAGTCCATTTCTTTAGAAAGGTTTACAGCTATAGCTATATAGTAATTTGCTCTTTATTAAGCTAATTAAATGCGATCTAGTTTAGC
>Ga0307515_10016330_pt1 | contig 13601 bp, 6 predicted proteins | sample 17_EM_MG_FD_194513 | JGI IMG/M metagenome (GOLD analysis project Ga0307515, IMG submission 194513) | Populus trichocarpa ectomycorrhiza microbial communities from riparian zone in the Pacific Northwest, United States - 17_EM | ecosystem: Host-associated > Plants > Roots > Unclassified | place...
GCTCTGCGTACGGAGGCTCTGCATAAAGCTCTGCACAAAGCTCTGCATAAAGCTCTGCACGAAGCTCTGCACGAAGCTCTACGCGGAGCTCTGCGTAGGGCTCTGCGTAAGCCTCTACTAAAGCTCTACATAAGGCTTTATTAAAGCTCTGCGCGAGGCTCTACCTAAAGCTTACCCCCTTCTATAAAGCAAATCTATACCTACTAGTAGTCCTTAGTTATTATTTAAAGCTAGCTCGTCGGTTTGGGTACTCTGGCTACGGTAGAAAGAGGGCGACGGTGGTCGTGGGAAAGGTGCGGCTGCTACGACTCGGGGGCGTCGGGCGCGACGACGAGATAACGAATTGGAATCGGGCAAATTGGGTAACGTAGTCTTCTTCGCCAGGTTTGATTTAGTAATTCTAGCCATTAGGAATAGCTTAGGGAGCTATAAAAGTTAAGACAATTTGGCTTAAAGTAGGTGTATATAGGCCTAAATACCCCACGCGGGACTAATAAAAATCCAAACCGTACACTAGACCTTCTAACGAAGGTCTTGCCAAAAGCGGCTAGCGGCTTGGCAAAGTAAGCCTTGGTAAGAAGGTCTGGGAACGAGATAACCACAGTCGGTGCTAATAAGGAGCCGTTCCCTAATGTTTACTATAGCGCGCCAGAGTTAACGATAGGGAACGCGTATACCTCTAAGGTTTACTAGGTATCGTTAAAAAAAGAGGTTATCTAAATATGTAAAAAGTCGATTGTATATAGATTTTCTAGTGTAGTATCTATCCTCTACCTCTGCTTACTTATTAATCTCTATAGGAAGGCCTTTGTAATGGAATTCCCTAAAAGGTACATATTAGATAAGATAGAAGGAGGTCTTATCTATATTCTATCTACGTCCTAAAAGACACAGTCAGATAGATAAGGGGTAAAGGGTTTTACTAGCGTTTTAGAAGGATTATATAGGGAGCTAGTTCTCCTCTAGAGAAGAACTAGCGATTAGTCTCTAAATAGAAAAGGTCAAAAAGTATTTGTCCTTTATTTATAAAGATTGTTTTACCTTAACTTATCTTCTACTTACCTATAACTCTTATTTTATACTATTAATTAAATAATTATACGTTCTAGTTAAACTAGCCTCTTATAATTCTAATCGCTCTTAATCCTTTACAGAAGGAACGTATGGCTATTAATTAACAATAACGGGCTATACCTCCTTACCCCCTAAAACGACGCCCCTACTGTAAGAGGCTTAGAGAGTTTCCCTAGAGGAGCGCATTCCCTCTTCCTATAAAGAAACTACGGCTAGTCCGTCTAACCTTATAAGACCCTTAAAAACAATTACCGCTGGGAAGTTATTAAAGCGGTTACTACGCAAGACCCTATAAAAAATAAAGGAGGTAGAGATATAATTAAGATAAGTATATTAAGACTACTAAGAACAATTATAAGGATAATTAGGGGAAGTATAGATACCCTAGACATGAAGCGGACTTAAAGGGGTAACGCTATACTACGCTATAACGTTAGAAAAACCTAAATTCTGCATAAAGGAACCTAATAAGTACTATAGTAATAGTCTCCGGAACTATAATCGTTTTATCCATTAATATAAAACTAAGTTTTAGCTAGATTTAAAATATTACTTTAATAAGTATAATTAGACACTAATTACTTCTACCTTCCTACGTGGCACTGTTAAGAGTTTACAGACACGCTATAAAAAGAAACTTACTACACTCCTTAAATTTAGCAAACTTAAGTCCTAGTTAGTTGGTTAGGTCCAAAACCCTACTAATTAAGGGATAAATTATAACTAGCGATACTATAACGCCAAATAGTAAGAAGGCTAGAGTGTAGTCTAGTTTATAAACTACTTAGAAGAACTAGAAGATAATATACTCTACTTAAACTTATAGGATAATACTATATAACTTTACTAGCTACTTACTAAGTTATAACCTAATATTTAATATCACGTGTCTATACATTGCTTGGCCGAAAACCCTATAACTTAGGTATTCAACCAGATGTTTAACACGGTCAACAACATCATCGCTTACAACTGCACTCAATAGGTCATTCTTTTCATCATAGATTGCTTGCGATTAGTGTTCTTAGTGGCCTATATTAAGGCCCATGACCGACTTTCCAGCTAATAGCACCCGCTCAAAAACTCCTTGCTCGACCGCCCTATCATCTACCTCCTTATCTACTACCATCCCATCTACCGAATATACTATGGTTTCATCTTTAGAAGAAGAAAGAGCTAAGAAATAAGACGAGAGGGCCTAATAACTCCATAACCTAGAGATTTAAAAGAGAAAGTAGGAGGAATAGGCATAGATCTAAAAGACGGAACAGGAGGAACAGGCACAGATCCAAAAGACGGAATAAGAAGAGGAGTTTCACTAGGCAAGGCTAGCCGCTCTAAAGCAGCCTGCTCTACTAGAGCACCCCTTTACCACTAAGGCAGATAAACTAGGTAAGTCCTATAACCTACCAGAAGGCTTGGGCACGCTTAAGCTCAACCTCCCTGGCCTAGCTAAAAGAGACCTCTATAATATATAAAAAGGATCCTTCCGCCTAGAGAATCTAGCACGTTTATAGGTATACTCTAGCCGCCTAGACCTCTCTAATATGGCTACTATTAAAAACGGAAAGCTTATTTTAAAGAGACCTACTACTAGCCGCAAAGTCTACAAGAATAAGGAGGTCTAGTTTACTGGGTTTATAAACTACGTGGTAATCGTAAGCACTCTCTATATATGCCTAACCAACCTCCATATAAGGATGTTGCTCTAGATAAACAAAATCCGCGACTATTCCGTGACCTACAACTAGACCTTTATCCTAGACCTCGCATTTAACTACTATAGGTACGTTATGGATTATAATTAGCTTAAGCCTAGTAACTAGGACATACCTACCTAGTTTAAGGCCCTATACTACCAGGCGGCTAATATAAAGGCATAGAGCTAAGGGCTTAAAGTCCGTAGTATAGCATTAAAGAGATCGCGAAAGAATACCTCCCCTCCCCCTACCTCTAATAAGCCCTATTACAGCTAGAACAACCAGCAGGCTTATAGAGAAGATCCGTATCGTTACTACCACGTATACTCTAAATGTAATAAAGACTACCTATTAAAGTCGTGCCCTAGGTAGCTTACCACCGTAAGCAGTCAAACCCAAGATTTAATAGTAGATAAAGACATCTTCCTAGGTTCAACTATCTAGTTAAACCTGCTACAGGCGCCAAGGCTCTAAGGTAGGCCTAATTTAGTACCTCTTTTCAAAACTTACTTATAAACAACCTTTTTAGCTAACTTATCATTACCCCTAAGGCCTCTCGCTTGGAGTACGCTCCTTTATAGGTACCCTAAAAATCTCCTAGCAATTTTATAAGGCATCCTTACCTACGGGACGGAGATAGGTCCCTCGTCACCTATGCTATCTAGTATTTATAAAAACTACCTCTCCTTACGCGATAACAAAGATCTTATCTCTAAAAAGATCGTTATTAACCTAGCCCTAGGCCGTATACAGACCACTAACTTTGTAATTACCTTACCTCTAGGCCTAGTGCCTAAGGCAGACGGCGGCTTTTGCTATATCTACAACCTCTCTTTACCTAAGGGCTCCTTAGTTAATAACTTAATCGACCTAGCCTAGGCAACACTACACTATACCCAGGTAGAGACTATACTAGTATATATAATTATAGCTAGTAGGGGCTGCTACCTGGTTAAACAAGACATTAAAGATGCCTTTTAGATTGTGCCTGTCTTAGTGCAGTCGCGTTACCTACTCGGCTTTATCTAGAAGGGAGTTACTTATATTAAATGCTATCTGCTATTTGGCTTACGAATAGCCCCATTCCTCTTTAACCTATTTACTAAAAGTCTTTACTAGATCCTAGCACAACAAATTAACTCTACTATTAAGCACTACCTTAACGACTTTATATTCGTAGTTAAGTGTCTAACTATACTGCTATTACTAAGGGAGGTATACCTCTCGGTTACTAACTAGCTAGGGGTACCCTAAAATAATACTAAAAATATTAAAGATACGGAGGCTGAAGTTCTGGGTTACACTATTAACACTGTGGCGATGGAGTTAAGACTCTCACCAGTTAAGTAATAGAAAGCTATTAATTAGGTATCTAAAGCCCTCTAAAAGGGCTAGCTATTATTACAGTAAGCCTAATAACTAGCGGGCCGCCTAGTATAGTATGCAAGAGTTATCCGCCTTAGGCGCTTATACTCTCGCTCCTTATAGGACTTTATAATAAAATAGCCTACCAGGTTATTAAGATATACGCCCTAGCGCCTCCCCCTAAAGCTTAAAAAAAACCTTAACCTCTAGCTTAAGGTTCTTATATTAAGTAACGGTATACTGTTCTTCAATAATAAGGAAAGGCCGCAGTTTTACTTATTTACTAACGCCTTATCGCTTAAAGGCTATAGAGGCTTCTACTTTAGCAGAGAGAACGGCTACTAGCCTAATTACGCGTCTTCCCTACCCTAGGCCTAGGCCTTTAGCTATTACCCCCTACTAAACTAGGCGGATAACTATATTAACCTAAAAGAGATATATGCTATTACAGAGGCATTTAGAAGGTGGTTATCGGTCTGGTGGTATGGGTCTCTCTATATCTATATAGACAATATAATTGCCTACAGCGGCATCTAGAATAATATTATAAAAGGTCTTGGAAACCGATTACTCTAAAAGATACTTATATCCTTAATAACAAATAATATTACTATAACGACCATATAGGTCTCCAGCGCTAATAATAGGCTTACTAATACTCTCTTACGATTTAACTACGAGAAATTATTATTACTATACCCTAAGTGGCAAATAAATAACGGCTTCTTACTAAATAAATAATAGCTTCTTGCCGGATAAACAAAGGCTTCCTACTAGAAAAATAATATCTCTCCTTTAAGTAGCTACTAACTCTTACAGTTAACCTAGAGTTGTTTAATTAACCTCCCCTAACCTTCTAAAGCGAGACCAGTGGGTCTTATTGCTTTTTATTACTTATATAGTATGGCTTAGCAGCTAATATAAGGAAGGGCTACTCCTTCGCTACTAAGAGCTGGGAGGCCTTCTTAGCCCTAAACGGTTCATTACTATATCCGGCTAAGAGGATAAACTTAGGGGAATAGATCGCTTAACGAGCGTTTGGTATAGCCGCCCCTCTAATAGGCAGGGTTAAGCCAGAAACCCTTTTTAACTATATCTTTATAATCTAATCTCGTTATATAGATCTAGGTCACTTAATTACCGCCTTTAAAGACTATACTATTAAGAGGGCCCTAGCGGGGGCTATATTACTATTCCTATCTACTAAAAAGACTAAACTACTAATTATAAAGGATATTCTAGATAAGATTATTACCTTTAGGCCATACAAGGCTAATATAAACGTGGATGCGGCATTTACAATGGCGTTTATAGGTTTCCTACGTATAGGAGAGATTATATACCCAAATAGGAAAGCTAAGGACTTTAGCACTATAAGGGCCCTTTATAGCGACGTTAGGATCGCCCCTAACGGCTATTTAATAGTCTTCTACCTTAAATAGAGCAAGACAGATAAAACCTATAGAGGCGTTAATATCCAGATCGCCGCTATACTGGGAGATTGTCTATGCCCTATAGCTGTAATAATACGGTTATTTAACCGTAACCCCTGGCCTCTATTAGATCTATTATTTAGCGTTAATAATATAATATTTTCGGCGCCAGTAGTATATAAGATTCTATTAACCTACCTAGCTAGCGGCGGTATTCTACCTAACGGTTACTCCAACCACTCCTTCTATAGGGGTGCAGTATAGCATATATATAATTATGGCTTCGCAGAGTCACAAACGGCATAGTTAGGTTAATGGATATTAGATGCGGTTAAACTTTACTATAACACCTTAGAAACCGAACGACTTTAATTAAACTTAAATTTCCAGCGGAGTGTGCCTATACTGGCTATATAACGGTACTGGAGGCGCGTTACCTACTACGTTCTGCCATATCTATAATATCTATAATTATTATTAGATTCTTAAGGTTCTGTATATATATCTACCTTAAGGTTCTATGTACACGTCTACTTTAAGGTTCTGTATACACGTCTACCTATTTCTACTGCAAAGATATTAGTTCTGCTTACCGCCCTTAGCCGAGCTAATAGCGATTTTCCATCCCAGGGATGGAAAATCCTAATTAGTCCGTTCAATGATAGAGCCGGCAGAATTCTACACCGCCACACCATTCTGCCTACCCGTCTTCCTATAGCAATATTCTACAATATTCGGCATATTGCCGCGATATTACCGTAATATGCCGTACATTACCGTCTACTGTTCTACTATGTCGCTAAGCCTAATATAGAGTGGAGACTTTATACTTTCGGACTACGGAGATCGCTCTTATTTTAACTTAATTCTTTATAGGTAGTAGGCGCTTCGCTAGTGGGCACCGGGTAGGATTTAGGCCAGATCTCTAAAGTTTAGGCCTAAAAAGCCTTATAAACGCTAGGATATCGCCTAGATCCCGCCCTATAAGCCTATACCCTCCACAATTAATATACTTAAAATGGACTATAACCTATTTGTGCCGTGCGAGAGATAGATATCACGTGTCTATATATTACTTAGCCGAAAACCCTACAACTTAGGTATTTAACTAGATGTTTAACACGGTCAACAACATTATCGCTTACAACTATACTTAATAGGTTATTCTTTTTACCTACCTACCCCCCTTATAATGTATATTAGATTAGATACTTATAGTCCTATTTAGGTCTAGCGGTGGGCTACCCTATTAGGGGCATCGGGTAGGATTTAGGCCAGATCTCCGAAGTTTAGGCCTAAAAAGCCTTATAAACGCTAGGATATCGCCTAGATCCCGCCCTATAAGCCTATACCCTCCACAATCAATATACTTAAAATAGACTATGACCTATTTATGCCGTGCGAGAGATAGATAGGCCATATAGGAAAAGGGCGAAATTCCTACCTTTTAAGAAAAGCTTATCTCTAAAGCTACTCGGATTAAGAATGCTAAAAGAAACTATTTAGGCAAGTAAAAGGAATAAGACGCTAATAATAAAGAGCGTAAGACTAGAACTAGCTTTAATAATAAGGGTAGATTCCGACCTAACTACTCTATAGAAAAATAACGTAAGTAGGCTTTAAAGCCCTAGAGCAACGCTAGTTAGCCTTAGAATAATAATAGGCAAAAACCTAATTTAAATAAGTGGAACTAAGAGTTACGCGTTTGTTATAACTGCGGTAAAAAGGGCTATATAAAGCGCTTTTACTAGTAAAAGAAATAAGAGTCGGATTAATTAGGAAATGAAAAAGCTTAGTAGATCTTTACTCCCTTATACTAGGCTAGTAAAAGAAGAAGGGAGTAAGCTGCCGTATAGTTATTCCTATCTCTATTTAAGTTAATAATAAATAGGTAACACGAGACTGCCTTATAGACAGCGGCGTAACTATAGGGTTTATTTCTTAATTACTAGTAAAAGAATTAGATTTAGACCTTAGCGGCTTATAGGTGCGCACTGTTTAAAGTATTAAAGGCTACCGGATTCCATACTATAGGGAATAGGCTTTTTCCGTAGCCAGCTAGGACCGCGATGGTCTATAGGACACGTAGGAGATGCGCTTCTATATCGTAGAAATTAAGAGGTATAACCTTGTTTTGGGATACCTATAGCTTCGCTAAGTCAATCCGGATATTAATTGGCCTTTAGCCTTATATTAATATCAGAAGTCTTAACCGCGTATTATAGTTAAAGATTAAAAGACTTTCCTAAACTATATATAAGAAGGGTGGGTATATACTATATATGCTACTTTTAATACTAAGAACGGGGACACGGGATATTTATTTTCGAATATTTAGCTATACGCAGTTAAGGAACTAGAGATTTTATAGAAATATACAGACTTAGAGGATATTTTTAGTAAAGAGGCTGCATAAACCTTACTTAACCCTATATTGGTTAAGCATAAGATAGATATAGGGGATAAATAACCTCCTTTTAAACCACTATATAACCTATTAGAAAATAAGCTAGCGGTACTATATTAATATATAGTGGACAATCTTTAGAGAGGATGGATTTGGCCCTCTATAAGCCTAGTAGGGGTATTAATTATATTTATACCTAAGAAGGATAAGACCCTTTGCCTCTATATTAACTATTAGGCGCTAAATAAGATTACTATAAAGAATTGCTACTTATTACCCTTAATAGGGGAGCTTATTAATAGACTGTTAGGCGTAAAGATATTTATAAAATTAAATCTAAAAAATATATACTATTAAATCTAGATTAAAGCCGGCAATAAGTAGAAAACGGCGTTCTAAATATGGTATAGCTACTTTGAGTACCTCGTAATGCTATTTAGGCTTACTAACGCACTAGTAATATTTCAGGCCTATATTAATAAGGCATTATTAGGCCTATTGGATACGATATATATAGTCTACCTTAATAATATTATAGTTTACTTTAATAACTATAAAGCATATACGTACTATGTATAAATAGTACTAAAAAGACTACGGGAATATAAGCTCTATATAAACCTAAAAAAGTGCACATTTTATACTACTAGCATTAATTTTCTAGGCTTTATTATTAGCGTTAATGGAGTGTTAATAGAGAAAAGTTGGGTAGATATTATTAGGGAATAGCCCTACCTTATAATATTTAGAGAAGTATAGGTTTTTTTAGGCACGGCGAACTTCTACCAAACGTTTATTATTTACTATTTATAAGTAATACTCCTAATTACTAATCTACTAAAAGGATCTAAGAATAGCAAGAAGTTAGGACCCTTTATATTTAGGGAAGCTACTAAGTAGGCTATAGACCAGTTAAAGGATTTATTTACGTTAGCGCCTATCCTCATATACTTCTACTAGGAGCTATATATATACCTTAAAACGGATATATCCGGCTTTACCCTAGGGGTAATTATATCTTAATTAAAAGACAGAGAATAGCATCCTATAGCGTTTTGGTTAAGGAAAATAACCCCTATAAAATAGCGTTATATAACGTATAACTAGGAGTTACTTGCGATAGTTATAGCAATAAAGTACTAGCGACATTATTATATAGGAAGTAATTACCCTATTAAAGTCCTTACAGACTATAATAACCTAGAATACTTTATAACTATAAAGGTATTAAGCAGTTAACAAGCTAGATAGGTAGAGGCACTATTATAGTACGATTTTAAAATTACGTACCGCCTAGGAAAGACAAATCCCGCTAATAGGTTATTAAGATATTTAGATTATAAGATAGGAAGGATCTAGGACAGTATAAGGGAAATAATCTCTATATTGCAAAATTTGCTTAAGAAGAAAAAAGACTCTTTCCCTAGAATTATAGAATTTTGCAGTAGGGTAGAGGTCCTAACAATGCAGCTATAAAGTGCTATAATTATAGAGCCGTAGGATATAGTTACGGACTAGGTTATAGGCCAGGTAGATATTATAAAGTTAGCGTACTCTAGAATTAGCGAGAATTCTATAGGATATACTAGGGGTATCGCGGCACCCCCAACCCAATAGCGTATTAGCTACGAGTATCTAAATCTAAGGGGAATAGGTAAGATGCCTATTTACAGCGTAGCATACTATATAACGGCAGGAGAATCTACTAGCACTAATGGTTTAAAATATCTTATGCTATACCTTATATCTATAATGGTGGCAGGCAAAATAGAAGTAAGCGATCTATATAAAACCTTTTTAGATCTTCTTCTTTAAGTATAATAGAGGGACGCCTTTATTTCTAAGGAGAGGTAGAAAGATATAGTAGAGACCAACTTAGCCGGAGTTACTAAAAAGCTATAGTAGTAAGACTAAAAGGGTCTATTGCGCTTTAAGGGTGCTATATATATTCTAAAGGTTTTCCACGATAACCTCTTTAGGGGTCACTACGGTGCCAATAGAACCCTTAAGGCCGTTTAAAGGAAATACTTTTAGGATAGAATATCTAAAGAAGTTAAGGACTATGTATTAAGATATAATACGTGCCAAAGGGTATAGATATCTAGACATCGCCTATATAGCGAGTTATTAGTGCTTCCTATTCTGTAGGAGCCTATATTAGAATTAATAATAGATTTTATAATAGGCTTACCCCCTACTAAAATAAGAACGGGAGAGGTTACTAACGCTATCCTAGTAATTATTAACAGATATACAAAGTTCTTAGGGTACTTTGCTATTATAATAATAATTACAGTAGTAAAACTAGCAGACCTGTTTTTAGAACAGTAGCTCTTATTTAGCACGCTAAGGGGAATCGTATCTAATAGAGGTACCGTATTTAATAGCGTATTTTAGTCTTTATTCTATCTCTTATTAAAGATATAGTAAAAGATAAGCACTACCTTTTACCTATAAATAGATAGGCTAATAAAGCGTCTAAATACGTTGTTAGAACACTACCTCTGCTACTATATTAATTATTAACAGGATAATTAGATATTATGGTTAGCTCTAGCGCAATATATATATAACATAAGCATCTATAGTAGTATAAAAATGACCCCTTATAAAGTATTGTTTGGGGTAAAAGCAAATAACCCCTAGAATATTAAGGACATTATTCCTAAAAGGGAGGTATTAGCAGCGTCTAAGAGAATTAAGCAAATAAGAATTTGTAGAGAAGAACTTAAAAAGCACTTACTAGACGCTTAAGCCGTATAAAAAAGGTATTATAACGAAAAACATATACTAAAAGAATTTAAGATAGGAGACGAAGTCTTATTATTTATAAAAAATATTTAAACAAAACGTATTAAGAAGAAGCTGGATTACTAGTAGCTTAGACCCTTTAAGATAGTTAGGAAAACTAAAGGAAATTAAGCCTATAAATTAGAATTTCCAAAATTATACCTAATATATCCTATATTTCATATTTCCTTACTAAAGCTATACTAGAGAAGAGATAGTGCGGAACCGCCACTATTTAGTAAAATTAATAGGGAACTAGAATGGAATATAAAAAATATTTTAGACTAAAAATGGCGCCAAAAGAAGCATAAATTTTTAGTTTACTAGGAAGGATACTCTTAGGCGTATAATAGTTAGGAACCTAAGGAGCACCTTTAGCTAAAATACGATATAGTAATTAAAACCTTCTTAAGGACCAAAGGTAAAGATTTGGTAATAGTTTCGGATATACTACAGATAAAATAATAGGGAAGACCCCATAAATTAAAACTATAAGGTTAAGCATAAGTATTAAGAACGGAAACGTTTCGCTATTATAATAGGGATCCTAAAACCCTATAAGGGGAAGCCTATAGAATCTATAGGAGAACTACTAGGGATACTATCTAAAGAAGACGCTATTTAAGAATAAGCAGTAGCAATATAAGAAAAGGCCTTAGGGATTTAGAAGGACCCCCTAGGGATAAAAGGAGAGTATCTGGTCTGGCACCGGAGATATATAGTAGAGTTAATAGTATAAAAAGGAGTAAAAGGACAGCCTATAAAGAATTAAATTTTTTAAAAAATTATAAAGCACCTATAGGAATACTACCCGTTTATTATATATAGAGATTATAGTAGTACACTGCCTTTATATAAATTATTACTAAAGCTTAGAATAAAGGCATCCCTAAAGTATAAAGTTAATTCCTAATAATAGGGTATCCTAGAGGCACCTAAGAAGCACTATATAAAGCTATTTTATAAGAAGAAGGAAAGAGCTAGATAGTAACTTAAATACTAACAGCAGTAATGGGAGCCTCCTCTTCCATCTTAACGTTATTATTAACAGTATTATTGGCTTCTCCATCCCTAGAAGTATTAGCACTTCTACTAATATTCTTCTTAGAACGATGGGTACTAAAAGGACTAGCATAGGCAGGAGACTAGCGAGGAGAACGTTTATCTAGACTTTTATTACTATCCTTAGTATCTTTAGGCTCTAAATTAGCATCTAAGTAGGGATCTAAAAGCCGTTAGCTAAGAGAATTAGCATAGTTCCTAAACGTATTACTAGAGAAACTTACCTAGCCAGAAAAGCCCGCGTAAGAGTGCGAATGTTATTATTTATAAGGGTAAGCTGCTCGCATATGCGCTCTTAGATACTATATATTTAAGATTATTATATCTCCACGGCAGTAGAAACCCTTATTGAATTAAAGAGCCTATAAGTAAGGGTGGATACCTTCTATCCCTATCTGTCGCTATTTAGATATAGGTAGAAATCCTAGATAGCGTAATAGAGCTTATAAGTCTTATATATATAAATGGCGGGGATCTAATATAATTAGTAAAATTTAAAATAGAAATGAATAAAAAATACTAAAACGCAGGTCTTTCTCCTACTACGGCAATAGGAATACTTAGCTTTATTTTTACTAGAGTAAGGTATCTTATAAGCGTAGGACGGGTCTAGCGTAAGTACGTAAATGTAATAACGGTAGTACTTTAGAGAGATTACTGTAGGAGTAATAGAGGTGGTCTAGGGTGGCACTAAAATAATACCGCTGCTGGTTTAGGGACGTATAATACAACCTTAAGCTATTATAAGAGAATACTATAGGGAGTTAGTATTATTAACAGAGATAAAATAGGGATCCTATTACTTATAAATGTATTATAAGAAGAGAATAAAGTAGTTATAAAAGAATAGCTAGAGATATGGAAGCTAAAAGCGGAGATATAGAGGAAATAGTCTGCTAAGAGATAAGACAAATAGTGTTATTAATAAAAAGACGCGTAAGAGGCGACAGCTTATAAACTAGAAGAAAATTAAAATAAAGACGTTATTATTAGAACCTATTTTAGGTAAATAGGGATAGTAGCTTATAGACGCGTTATATAGGATAACCTCCAGATTAACTTATAATAAACTCTTATAATAAGAAAGGTGAATCCTATCTAATTTTTATTATTATTATTTTAGTTCTATTATAAAGGCATTATAAAAAGCTATAGTGGGAGAAGAGCAGAGGAACTAAGGACAAAGTAAGGTTTTACGCTAGTAAAGAACTAGCTATAAGCCGCATTATAAAGTACCTTTCTACTAAGAATTTCCCTAGTGGTTTTAGCTAGAACTTTATAAAAGCTTAGTAAAGGCGAAGTCTTAAAGGACTAAGACCCTTAAAGGGGAGGTAATTGTAACGGAATTTCCTAAAAGGTATATATCAGATAAGATAGAAGGAGGTCTTATCTATATTCTATCTACGTCTTAGAAGACACGGTTAGACAAATAAGGGGTAAAGGGTTTTGCTAGCGTCTTAGAAGGATTATATAGGGAGCTAGTTCTCCTCTAGAGAAGAACTAGCGATTAGTCTCTAAATAGAAGAGGTTAGAAAGCATTTGTCCTTTATTTGTAAAGATCGTTCTACCTTAACTTATCTTCTACTTACCTGTAACTCTTATTCTATACTATTAATTAGATAGTTATACGTTCTAGTTAAACTGGCCTTTTATAGCCTTCCTCCTTAATAAACTTCTTAATCCCCTGCTGCTATACCTCGCTAGTAACTTAATTAAGCTTTATAAACTACTAATCTATTATCTTCTCTACTATTTAAGAATCGTCCTCCT
>Ga0307515_10016331_pt1 | contig 13601 bp, 7 predicted proteins | sample 17_EM_MG_FD_194513 | JGI IMG/M metagenome (GOLD analysis project Ga0307515, IMG submission 194513) | Populus trichocarpa ectomycorrhiza microbial communities from riparian zone in the Pacific Northwest, United States - 17_EM | ecosystem: Host-associated > Plants > Roots > Unclassified | place...
TTGCAATGTTTTGGAAGTCTGCATAATCGTAATAGTTAAATTTCACATAATATTCCGTGCACTTGGTACACAATTTGCCAGACATTATAACCATTTTTAAGTTATTATCGTGAGTCCACTCAACATTGAAATTTATACGACTCGGGAAAGAAATTTACTGTGGCTAAAATATCTACTGTGATTTTTATGAAAACTACATCTCCTAGAAATCTGACATTTCATATGTTATACTATTTGCAATTTTGCATAAACTTAAACAAAAATCACAAGAACTTAACTCTATAATTAAAAGGAAAAAATGCAGATGGCTAAGATTTTTTTTTCAATTAGAGAAAGATAAATGTATCGATCTATATATATTCTATATATTATTGAGTAAGAATTTCATCTAGACACATGAGGTCACTTAGGTAGTTAGTAATATTTTATTCTTTTTTTTTTTTATAACCCGGAGTGTTCAGATCAGCTTACGCGCATCACAACTAATCTTCGGATTCACTGAATACCCTACAAGCCCAGTAGATAAATAAAACACCGCGGAAATAACAAGCATGCACAAAAAAATCGAACCTAAATGCAGTCTCTGTCATGACCGCTGGACCATGACCCAAGTGCGCAATATTTTATTCTTGAACACACATGCATGAGGTGAGCAAGAATTCATTTAGCATGACTTATGAGAGAAGCAGATTTTCACCTTAAATAGTGAAAAAATATATTTTTCAATACATTTTATGAAAACTGAGTCAAACTAAAAGCATGTTTTGCTAAAAAAGATATTTAAAGCGACTTTAGTGAATAAATAAGGTAATATAATTAGAACTAATAATAAGTAAAAGTTAAAATTAATTTCTTAGCAGAGAAAAGTTTTCACGTAATATTATATATTTTTAATTCATGTTAAAAAAATATCATAACTAAATATATTTATTTATATTCTTTAAAAAAATTAAAAAAACAATCAAGGACTTCATGAAAAGCCCGGGTTTTTTTTTATAAAAAAAATCTACTAACGTTAGAGGAATTTGTACTTTTTCCCCCCATAAGTTGATGTTTTCAGGGAAGAAAAATATGTATAATACCATTATCAATAGCTGTAACTAGTCAGTGTAGTGGTATTATGTTGTATATAGGTGATATCCGCTGCTGGAAAACCTACCGCCGAAAACAACTAGGCTTTTCAAGGGGAGAAGTATAACGCACTGTGCTGGGAAGAAATTAAGTTCACAATCCAAATCTAAATAAAATAAAATAAAATAAAATAAAATAAAATAAAAGGCAGCAGTGGTACTAACTTATGATTTAAATGATATCCAAAATCGCATTGATGATGGGATCGGATTCCGTTTGACCACTGATTTGTTCTTACTATAGTCTTTGCCTCCTCCGCCGTCCATTTGAAAGGGCATGTTCTGTTCAAAACAAGCGTGATCCAGACAAGGTCATCATCCTAATTCCTAGGCTCTTGGCCGCATAAAAGAGATGGGCTAACGAAGTGTTATTGTCCTCTTGACTTCTCCTTTAAAAAACACTACGAAATGATTAGTATTAATATAGAAGTCAATCATGGGTGTTGACGTCGGAAAATCAATGCAATTAACTATGATGTTTATCATGAAAATATTCAAATCCTCTACGCATCTTCGGGGGGGGAAAACCCCGACAATGAGCAGTTCGAACTCTGTTCGAACGTATTGCCAGACATGAACCTAGTTTGTTGAATGTAAAAATCACTAAATTGGCTCATATAATTGAAAGAAAAATAATGGATTTTTTGTTCTGTGTACATATAATTTGTAATTAAATCTCTTGTATTGAAAATAAATGAAAATATATATATTTATATATATAATGAGTCCGTACGTGATCTATTAAACTAAGTTCTCATAACCTATTAGAACAAGTTTTTTACATTAAAGATAACGTTCAATATCATTATATATAAACCATTATGCACACAGGTTTAATGTAGATATGGAGACCCATGCATCTTTTCAAATACAAAGAAATTCCTTGACGAACTATATCGAACTCGACGATTTAGTTTGGGACGAATGACGACAATAATTGAACTCCTATAACTTTGTTTATTAATTTCTCCATGATTGAGTAAAGAAGTTGGATATCACTCTCAAGTCTAATATGAATGTAAGCTTATAATTCTTTCTGAGTACAAAGAACTCTCTAATAATATTTTCTTGAGAATATTTCAGATTCAAATTGTGAAAGAGGCAGCAAGGAATTTGAACGAAAAAACGAGCTTCTCTCTCATCTTATAGTCCAAAGAAAGTTCATGAAGCCTTTTTTGGTAAAAAATAAAAAAATAGTCATGTGCATTTTCTTTAGGTAAAAAACAGTACTCTTCGTAGGTGCAAGTAGAGTGGTCTTTCATTTGATGGAGTTACACGTTGTATTTGAATGTGAAGAAAAGGAAGGTAAGGTATTCTTATTATAACACCGTCAATATCATTGAAAAGATATCGACGAAATGAATCTAACAACATCAAAAACAATTGCAAATGATGATAAGAGTGAGTCACACTCTTCATTCAAAATTGTAAATGAACACTTACAATGAGAAGAGAGGATAGAGAGAGGAAAAGAGAAATGAAGAGATTTTGGATACACACTGAAACTCCGATTATGACACCACCAACACCATAAAAAATATATTAATGAGATGAATCGAACTACACAAAGAAAGGTCACTAATAGTAACCGAAGCATGCTACATGTGACAGATGACTCACTTACCTCTAGGTGAAGAGTAAGACAACTATATGTTGCACTTCTGAAGCGTGACAACTTAAGATGTCGTTCTTCACATGTATGACATCAATTAAAATTTAAACAGATCGAACACTAGCAAAATACATAGACACTATCTCTCTCTCTCTCTCTCATGGAAAAAAACGATCGACGCCCTCATTTATCCCTTAAAAAACCTGTCAATCACTTAAATTTTTACCTTAAAACAATAAAAAATTGAACTCATCCTAATCTCTAAGCATTCTTTGATGTTTTTATGTTGAAAATCCATTGTTCCCTTTGTTGCCCCCGCCCCAACCCTTCTTGTTGTCCTATAAGTAAGGTAAACATGCTACATTGCTATTAATTTGTATTTGGTTTGGTTAAGATCAAATAATTGTTTATGTTGATTTTAAGGTTTATGGTGAATTTCAGGTTTGTTGAATCAATGATAAATTAGTTAAGAATACAATCAATTAAAGTCTATTTGATATAGTTGAACATGAAAATAAGTTGAATTAATTATTTCAATTAATTATGTGTTTCGTTTAATTTATGTTAAGTTGCTAAATTAGGGATTTTGTATATATTAATGGAATCGGCTAATAATATAGTTAAATACGCACACATGTTCATGCAATAGAGCATAAATGCAGCTGAATTACGACAAATTATATTTTCATTGAATTGTTGATAAGTTGATGGATTTAGTGTTTTCTTTAAATTATATTAATTTGTTATTAATTTGCATTTGATTTAATGCAATAGAATATGAAAATATCAATTGATAATGTATAATGAATTGTGTTTAATTTTTGATTAAGTTTGCTTTAACGTTAAATTTTAGGAATTGAAGAAAAACATGTTCTAATTGACAATGTTAAATCATGATTAGGTCAAGCATAGTACAGGTGTGACATATGCAATGACACAAGACATAATAGAAAAACATGTCTTAATCGATGTACTAATTTTAACCTAAGCAAAATCTAAAAAACAGTCTTTTCATTGTTAATTTACTTTTTTCCTAGCATGCAGTGTTTAGAATCTCTCGTTACAACAATTAGAATACCTTACCAGCCTATTTTTTACACATATATTTGGAAGTGCGATGAAAATTATTTTTTAAAGTGTTTTTTGTTTGAAAATATATTAAAATAATATATTTTTATTTATTAAAAATTTTATTTTTGATGTTAGTACATTAAAACAATTTAAAAACACTAAAAAATTGATTTGAAGAAAAAAAATTAAATTTTAATAAAAACAGGCTAAACCGCAATCCAAAAAAGATCATAATATTTTTTTTTGATAACAGATGACTTTTTTTTTACAGCAAATTATATTCTTGAATCAATTTGAATATCAATTAAGATTTTTTTTAATAAATCTCAAAACACAACATCCGATACGTTTAAATTTTTTTTTTTTTACAAATATCGATTTTGAGATTTGAATCTTAAAAAAGTATAAAGTAGAAAGTAAACAAACTTTTTTATACCATCAAACCCGTCTTTCAGAGTCACACGATAAATCTTTAACAATTGCATAACACACAACATTGTCTCTGTAAAAAAAAAGAGAGTGCACTGTGTCCAAAAGCAAGAAAGAAAAAATCTATGATGAACTCTTTAGTCAAGAATTTAGGATGGGGAAAGTTAAGAGAAAGTGGTAGGGTCTCATTAATGGTTTAGGTGCCATTAATAGGAACATGTACCAGTAAGGTCAAAATGCTGTTCTACTCTTACTGCTGAGCCTGCCCTCGGACCTGCCTGTACGAAATGAAAAAAAGGGACATCTCAGAAGGGTTTGTTTGGGACAGGAGAGAATAATAGATTTATACCGGGGAACCATTTTTCTTTTTATTCCAAAGAATGATAAGATAATATAATTTCGCGTGTGTTTTTTTTTTTTTAAAAAAAAACCTTTAAAATAACACTTTCAAGTCCTGTATTAAAAACATCAATAATAGAACTATTTCTAAGTTCAATAGCTCTATCGTGTCTTCCTGTATTAAAAACAAGTCCGGAGTTCGCTTTGTTAATAAAAAATAAATAAACAATGAACAAAACATTTTAATTCAGGAGTTGTTCGGTATTATTGTCTTTGTTTTTATTTTTGTTTTTGTTTTTGTTTTTGTTTTTAGAAAAAAACTTAACACTTGTTTCCTTTTATTTTTGTTTCACAAAAATAGAATTTAATTGGCAAAATTTCTCAAATCCCAACAAAGTAGTTTTCAGAAATTGCTATAAAAAGATTGTTTTTTTTTAAAAAAAAATAATTCGAAACAGACAGATTTTTTCTATGTGAAAAAAAAACTAAAAAAAAGAAAAATGAAAGCCATAAATAATACTTAACAATCCCTTAATTAACTTATCCTACTCCATCAAGTATTTTTACTAACTCTTTAGCGAACCAGTAGTATCTATTTTAAAACGAAGACATTAAATTAATTATTTTTATTTAATAATAATAAGTATATTTAGATCAATTTACACACCAACCAATATTAAATTCTTTGTTTAAATAATTTCAAAAACACATCTCCTATATTGACTTAACACAATCCAAGAAACTAATAATTTTTTATAAAAACTTCTATCGAACTTTAAATAAAATAAAAGGTAAAAAAATTAATCCTTGAAGACAGGGGGGCATGGAGGCATCAAAGTACTGCCGCTCCAATTGGTAGAGACAACAAGACTCACGAGAGAGATGCCAAGCAAAAGACACACACATACAGACAAAATTGGTCAACACAAGAGTCTCATCCACAATTAGTGTCACCAATTAAGACTGTATTATTGCTCCCACACGTATTCCTGTATTAACTCCTCTCCCTCCCTCTCCCTTCCCAGGAGAACAGTACCCGTGTGCAGCTCTGTCCGGTGTTTTTATGTGGGGCTTCCGGCCCTGAAAATATATGATAATACTTATTGGGGGAAAAAAAGTAGGAGAAGGAAGAAAGAAAAGGCATATTGTTGGTAGAATAATCCAGCTGTGAGAATGAAATCTTGAGTTGTTGTGCATCAAAAACTGACCTGTAATTATAGAAAGGGGCTCCACCGCAGGTCAATTTTGGTACGTGCCTCCACTTAGGTAAGGTTCCTTGTACATAATCCTCTCTTTTTTTTCCCTCTCCATCGAAAAACTCACCAGGACTCGTCTGCTGATTTCGCAGTATTTACCACACGTCTGCCCATGAAAACGAAATTTTAACAGCTAGAGATCATGCATGATTGTGCTGCTAACTCTCGCCTTGTAAGATGCATGATAAGTTCAATGCTTTGGATTTGACAGGATAGGAATATTTTTCCATCATGTTTTTCTTTCCAGAAACAGGAACCATATATCGGGAATTGAGAATCTTGTTCGATAGAGAAATGCGTTTCCATAGCCTGGCAAGGCTGGTCATGTTACCAGGCATCAGAAACCTATATCAATAAATTCCCATCTAACCCTACACAGCAATTATAATTCTGCCATTCTGGAGCTTTTAACTGTTGATTCTATACCTAGACGGCTAGACCTGATACATTTTCAGAGGGTTTGAATGTCACGGTGAGAGATATAGCAAGTCCAGGAAGAGAAAATCCACCTAGTTGGTGGTGGTGCGGTAGCCCTTGGTTCACCCACGGAATAGATCCGGGGAGCTTGAGTCTTGTTCATGGCCTTGCACTAAGCTAAACAGGCACTTGATCTTTTCTCGGGTCTAGTTTATAATAAATAAGTTGAAAAAATATCAATTATACTTGAATTAAATTAATAAAAATAAAAAGTTTAAGAATTAGACGTTTGAAACTAAACCTACGTGCATCCCTGATTATTCAGGTTGGTAAAGTAATTGGTTGATTTTATTTTAATGAAGTACTTTAACTTAAGCATCAATGTTTACTTGAGGATATAAAAAAACCTGGAGCGTAACTTCAGGAATTTAGACCGTTAAAATCTAATTGAAGACTTAACAAGACAACGTGCCACGTTTTATAATCTAGCCATTTTACCTGAATAATGTTATTTATTTTTAAAGAGATTGTATAAATCGTGAATATATTTTAGGTTTAAAGGACGAGATGTCTGTGATTGACAGAAAGCTTCTTTGATTGATTGATTGATTGATTGATTGATTATTTTTTTACCAAGGACAGTAAGTTATAATTAACTGTAAGAAATACTTTACGGCATCGCATATGGAGAGCCGGTTGCTCGAGGAGCCATTTCCATTAAACTAGTTCTTCCTTTATTTTCTTAATGAATGAAAAAGAAACGTATTCTTCTTGAAACTCTCTAGGACAACATGGGATAAAAAGGAGGTTCCTCCGACCCATGCAAGAGCACATGACTGCTCCCGTGGATTTGTGGCGTCCCTAACATGTGAGTTCCCCTACACCCATGAACCTTCTTCAATTCTTCTTCTTCTACTTCTTGTTTTTTTTTTTTATTATTATTTTTATTATTTCCATGACCCTCTACATGAAACCTTCTTAGGCGCGGCAAAGCTTCTTTGCATTTTCTTCTATGTTCTTTTGTCTCGAAAGTTAGATCGTAAGTTACAAATACTGACAGAGCTACAGTAGCCCATGTGTGAGTAGGTTTGTCTATAATCTTCATCCAAAACTCATAAATGTGTTGTGTAACTAGTTTAATTAATAAACTACTAAGCATTAATTATGGCCATGATCTGAGGTGAAATTAAGTTATGCTAAAAAACGAGATGAATTAAGTTATGCTAAAGTAAGTTATCTAATTACAAAGTCCTAATTAAGTCCATTATGCTAATTACAAAAATTGAGTGAATTAATTGCAGTAACCTATCTAATAACGTCACATTTTAGAAACAATAATAACTCTCATTATCTTCTAAAGGCTCTCTCTTTCTTTTTTTTTCAATAAAATAAAAATGTTCTTTTATTAAGTTCAACATTTACTTCTCATGCACCACCTAGTTTAAATGTTTAATTTGATCTTCATTTGATGCTAGTTAACAAAAATATATTAAAAGAACCCAGATAATGTACAGCAATAATGTTTTGGTATCGCTTTTTGTTTTTTTTTTTGTTTTTTTTTCAATAAAAAAAAATGATATTCAAAACTGACTTTTTACACTATTAACATGTGATTTAGGAGTTATATCAAGGTAATATGATTATTGATTCTGAGACTTTTAAGGTTGGATTCCAACCGAATGCAAGGCACCCGGAGGTAGAGCCAAGACCAAAACCAGACCACCTGGGGTTAAATGGAGCCGAGATCGATTCCAAGATGGTCAAGATTGGGTTCGAAGCTCCGAGGGTGAAGCCGAGACAAAATCCATGCTAGCTCTAGACCGGTGTGTGTAGAGATCAAGCTAGGATAGCTTTCAGGTCGTGTCTGAGGCTACAAAAAAAAAGGCACAAAATTGGGTATGAGGGATCGAAGGACTCATGTAAATAATTTACTTGTTAACGTCTTTTAATCCAAATAAAAACATCACACTGATCATTAGGAATTTAGGATAATATCTTATGATTATTTGCTTATAACATTTATAGAGGTGCTGATGAATTAGTGCTAGTTGAATTGAAATTTAGATTCATTAGAACATCACGTATTTCTGTAAAAAGAAAATCATAAATTTCGTATGGTGTGTGTGTATATATCTTTTAAAAAGTGGCTGTAAGTCATCAATAATTTTTTTAAAAGAACCTCGCAAAAAGAGAGAGAATGCTGATATTACACCAAAAACTACGCCTACGCAGAAAAGCAAAACAAACAGGAAAAGAGTTCTTCACCCCTGGCAAAGCTGGGCTAAACAATGTGGAACCAGAACTAGAACGTCACATCCTTCCGAGGACAGACGAGGCCATACTATCACCATCGATATTTTCATCTACCAGCAAACTTCCCACTTGCCCTGCCCCGTATGTTAAAAGTTTCGAAGAAACATGCATGATCCCAACTCTTTCTCGGCCTATTAAAATGCCATGGGATTGTGATTGTGATTTCAAACTAGCAAAATGTGGCCCAAGGAGCTCCTCATTCTTGCAACCATTGAAAACGATCCACACAATTTAAGACATGGAACAAAACATCACGGGACCCCTAACACTGATATCAGTTCCTCCGGGCATTTAACTTTTGTCAATTTTCGAATGGCCCGACACCCCGGCAACGTTACAGCGTAACGACGAGGATGCTTCATCACATGGTTAGGGTCACATTCAATCGGGTCAATTGGGGCACTAACCTACCAATACCTCATGAGTTGTAGTAACAAAGTACAATATATGAGGATGATGCGATTCCAGACAATAACACTTCTTTGCTTCCACTTTCTGACTTCCAGTTTCATCCCCCTGTAATGCCCAACAAAATTTAATTTAATAAGTTATAGAAAAAAATAATTTTTCTTATGAGAAAAGCATCTTGACATCAAGAGCAAACCTCGCCCAACCTGTCTCGTAGTCTTGCTGTCAGACTCAGATTCCACTCTTTTCAAAATTATTTTACCTAATCAACCTTGGCCTGTACCGACAGCAAAATCAATGTCGCCCTTCGAGGACGGTCATGTAATTTTATAATACAATTCAAGAGATCGATCCCATGACAAGTGGTGGAGAATAATCGGTTGATGATGAGCTTCAGGTTTATTTTTTATTTTCCTTTATCTTTTAGAAAAAAGTCAAGAACGATTCCTTTTTTATTTTATGTTTTTTTTGCTTAGATTTGGGAAAGTTAATTTTATCTCTAGTGATGCCCGTGGAAAAGAATACAGTTTTTATATGTATCAACAGATCTGTCGATGGTCTCAAAGAGTCCCCAGTAAACAGCTCATCTCCAATATCACATGCAAATGCAACAGATGCCGTGGGGTGTGTGTGTGTGTGTGGAGGATATTTTTATTATAGTCACGGACATGCAAGCCAGACCCCAGTACAGGACCTCCCTAACAATAGTTTGTGCTGGCTTCACTTGGAAGCTTAGGCACCGAGGCAGTCATGTTTTGATCAGTTAGAATGAGACTTGGATCAAGCTCAGTCCGTTACTGGTCTGAGTTCCACAAAAGCATGGCACGTCTGCGACATGTAAAGAAAATAATAGACGGTGTATTAGTCTTAATCTCTTTTTTAGATTCCCTTATCAGTACCTTCTTGTCGTTATAAAATCCAGACAGGAGGCCTTCGATATTGTAGTGGTCACCCATTAACGATCAAATTAAGATGACTGGTGACAAAGAAGTCAATGACATTCAAATCGAAACTCAAAACATCTAATTACAGCTGTGTAACCAATCGTCATCTCAAGACTCAAACCCCCTGTTGTCAAGTCAAATGGCCATCAAAAGCATTTATAATGACAGTCAAGTCCCCCCCTTACTCGGTTCTCCGTGTACAATTGAGCACCGAGACTGGAAGAACTTCACTACAGCCACCCTTTCCAAATAGAAATCCAATCTACCTAAATGAACCGAGCACAAAGCATTGATCAAGCAACCACGACCTAAAATCTCCTCGATTGCGCAGAATTTGAGTAAAGGTGGGGAGGTTTTAAGGACCCCACAAGGTGGCTTCATTCCTATCAACACAAACCAAATCTGTAGTACAAACTCGGATCCTTCCGCTTTCAACTTAAAGACAACAGACATGCAAACGAACGATATGATGTATGCAGAATAACAGGTCTGTGTACACTGGATCCTTTCATAACAAGGAAAGTTGCTTAGTACCATGTATAAAAAATGGACCCATTCGTATACACAACCCCCAAGATGTTCCGGACATCCTAATTTTTTTTCCATCTAACTATACACAAATCAATCAAAATGAATAATGGACTCGAAATAGGGGTTGGCTCTGACTCCTATCTAAGGTCGGTGTGTAGTTTCATTGATGTAGTGAGACCGCTCAACAGTATTCAGTCTCAGATCACGCTTTCAGTCGCCATCAATCATGCAGCTCCAACAGCAAAAGCATAAACTGGATAGAGTAGAGAAATCCATACCAGTCCTCTCAATGTTAACTATTCAGCTCAACTCCATGTCTAAATGCAGGTTCTTTCATATTCCAAATCACCCACAAGTTATCACCGTTAGCATGCAGCTCCTGTGGTGGACTGAAGAATCTGTCCAACAGCTAATGGCCATAACCCTTTAATAAGATAAGATTAGGTTTATTAAAGTGACATTGTTGTTCGACCATCCTTTTCATCTTTAAGAAGGGAGAAAGGTAGCTGGACCTACATAACAAGAAGACTACATTTCCTTGTGTTCCAGAATTGCTAGGCACCAACAATTCAGCTAGTGGCTCTCCAAAAAAGCAGTCTATAGGCAGCTTCACAATGCTTTCTAGTGATGATCCTTTCTGCTCTTCTTCAGCAACATTGACATGTGATTGGTATTCTTGGCTTGTCTGGGTCCCACCCATCAGCCACTGCTGCGTCTTTTTCTGCACTCTTCTTCAGCAACATAATTTGCATAGCACAAAACAGACATTAAATGATGTCCAATTGTAAGAATAAAAAGCAAAAATAATCAGCAGCACATCTGACTTCAGTATCACTATGCTGCAGTCACACGCTCCAGAGAGTTTTCAGATATCTTCAGGCAACCAAAGCATCAAAGATGCAGGGTTGCCAGCCAGTATTAGTAGTGGCGGCAATCCAACTGCTACCGTGCCAGTCACTGCTATGCTAAATCTATGTCAGGACAGAAGCTGAGCAGATGTTTAGTTACTCCAATTTTAGCAGTGTCAGTTGTTTCCCACTTCACTATGGTGACAACCACTTGCATGCCATTTGGTAGTACCTGAGCCTAAGTGCAATCTTGACAAAAACAACTTGAGGGAAAAAGATGTGCGCTCAATCACAATTCATGAGTTATTAAGAAAAAAGTGTAATGCATTTATGTGCAGCCCATTGAATCCAATAGCAGACCCAACCATAAAATTTGAGATAAGACTCTTCAGGAGAAAAAATATTGCTTTTATCCTAATCAAAGCACACAGAGCATACAACTTTCATCGAACAACATAAGATTTGGAGGCTAACTTACATCTTTCTTGTCCAATGGCATCAAGAAAATGATCTCTAACACTAAGGCCTGTAACAACAGTCTGTACTGGATCCAGACAATTCAAAATAGCACCTAAAATGAGCATCTTTCCAAGCTCAGGCTCCAGTGGAAGTATAGTCAAATTTCGACCAGCCAGGAGATAGTCAGATTGAATAAAACTAAATCTTAGCATCAATAAATCTTTTTGCAATAGCATAAGTTACACAAATCTTAAAAATGATAAAGAAAATATAGAGAAATTTAGATCTACCTAGAACAGTCAAATTTTCATTCTGATCCAAGGCTCCAATGATTTTTAACTATTCAATTGCATTTTGAACCTATGATACATAAATTGAAAACAAAAGGTGAAAGAAGTAGGCATGGGAAATCTGCTTGAGTGAAGGGTGAAGTTCACAATAATTTCTACAATGGAAAAAAATAAAAGGAAGCCCAAGCATGTCACATTAATATAAAAGAAAGGAGATAAAATCAAGGGTACCGCTAATAACTCAGGCGACTAGCCCTAGATAGAAAGTCAGAGATACTTCCAGGTTTTAGACTTTTGATTTGTAGACAAAGAGACTGCAAAGGGGTTCTCAGAATTTCTGGCAATTGGTACTATGCAAAAGCATCATATATATCTAGGATAGAGGTGATAACATTCTCCTGGCTGGACACAGCCAGCTCTTCCTCTTCACTACATTATACAAAACATAAAAGAAAACCAACATGGTTTGTAAACATGAATTTGAAGGCAATTTTGCAATATCAGTTAAACAAACAAACAAGAAAACGGCATTCTTCCAAGATCCAGAAATAGTCACATCCCGTCCCACCAAGATCCAGTAGTCACATCCCGTCCCTCAGATCAATTATATGACATACTGTAAATGTTTAAGCAGATAGTCCAGCATCCCTTTTTCTAGCTTCTTCCTTTTATGTATTACAACTTACATGAATAGTGTCCATTATTTTGTTCCTTTGCCCTTTTTTTTTTTTCTATTAACCGTGAACTAACTATAAAGGCTATAGTTTCATGTTCTTTCTACTAGATAAACTATCTTCAACCATTGAGTGCCCAGGCTTAAACGAGAAGTTGCCCAAAGAATAACTATTCTGCTTTAGCCAATAGAGTGGGCTAGCCCAAGCAAGTAACCAGTAGGCCAACTGGGAAATAACTACATTGCTTCAGACATATTTTTGGGAAAGAAATGGTATAAATTAAAGGTTTACATAAGATCAATAACAATGGAAATACCCCGAAACCGCACCATCTCAACCAAACAATGCACCTTTTTTATATGCACAAATTGATAAGTTAAAAGCCATTTGAACAGACTTTCATTTTTTGACATGCGGCCAAACTCTTTCCCGGAGTTTTAGAAGTCAAATGATCACTTTTGAAGGCTTTTTGGTGTGCTGTTTCTGCCTATATTTGTATACCAATATTGCATTTTATCCACAACCGAGGCAGCTCACATTTTCAGTTGTTACAATGAACTTCAAAAGAGTTTTATTACTAGGAGAGATGGATTATAGACAAGGAAACTCAAAATAATATAATAAACCAAGTGTGAGCTCTTAACCATTATGCTGAATACATTCATTGCTTAGAAACACAGACAGATGCCTTCATTCAACTTAATCAATGCCCACAGATTTCCATGTGAAGTTGCCAACAAACAACTTATAACGAAAAAAAAAAAAAACCTGTGCATTACCAACCTGATTTTGTGAAATGGCTTTCAATATGGCATCCTTCTATTTGTAAGCAGAAAGAGTCTTTCAAAATTCAAGCATTTTGCTGCCTTCTGGAGATTCC
>Ga0307515_10016332_pt1 | contig 13601 bp, 6 predicted proteins | sample 17_EM_MG_FD_194513 | JGI IMG/M metagenome (GOLD analysis project Ga0307515, IMG submission 194513) | Populus trichocarpa ectomycorrhiza microbial communities from riparian zone in the Pacific Northwest, United States - 17_EM | ecosystem: Host-associated > Plants > Roots > Unclassified | place...
GTGACATACCTGAGGAACTATAAGGCAACTGACCTATGGAAGAAGAAGCGGACATTGCTTGTGGCTGCAAGGAGAGAAACTTCTGAAATTGCTCAGCCAAAGTATTAGGATCGGTAATAGAGCCCGGGGAAGCCACTGCTACGGTATTGTGGTGTCGTGGTTTATAACCATAAGGTGGTCTATGAGCATTAGATTGTGACTGACTGCCAGGCTTCCAAGCTTGATTCTGTTGTCTCAACTTAGGACACTTAGCCTTTCAATGATCTTTCTACTTACAGAAACTGCACTCATCGAACCCAACCCTTGTGTAAGGCTTATTCTGATGATTAGAGAATGGCTTAGAAGGTATTGCTAGTACAGAAGAATTTGAAGCAGAAAGAATTCTCTTTTCAGAATAAGACTGAAGACGTATTTCTTCAGCCAATAACTCACTGACAACAAAGTCAACAGAAGGCAGTGGAGAACGATTCAGAATTGAACCTCTAAATCCTTCGAAATCACTGCGAAGTGCTGTTAAAAACTGCACCAATCATTGCTACTCTCTGCGCTCAATATAGGCACCATATGCCTTTAATTCTGTAAGAGCCAATTGATCCCAAAGATTTGTTACAGCAGAATAAAAATCTTTAATACTCTTATTCTTCTGATGAAGAGCTCGTGTATCATTCCCTAATTGATACTGTTTGCAAAATTTGATTGTGTGAATAACCTTTGCAGATGATCCCAAACCTCTTTTGGTGTCTCATACTTCGCTAACTGCGTACCTATCGAATGCTCAATAGAATTGTTGATCCAAGTAATGATCTTTGCATTACTTGCTTCTCATGTATCTATCAAGGCAGCATCCCTCTCCTCAACATTCTTAGGTGTCATATAAGTTCCACTAACATACCCCCACATCTTCTTACCCTGAAATTTCTCATTACATAACTCCAATACGAATAGTTCTTCCCATCCAACCTCACACTCACATACTGAAGCGAATCATCTCTTTTAGTAGCCAAAATCAACAATCACAGATAACCAGAATGCAAAAGCAGCGGAGAATAAAATACCAAATTGCAGAAACTGAACAGAGATTACAGAAACTAAACAAATATCTTCTCAAAATCATACGATTACTCCAAAACACAAAACAAATTTGCAAAAACTGAACGCAAATAACAAATTACAGAAGCTGAAGAGAAGATGAAATACCAAAATAATTGCAGAAACTGACGAAATACCAATTTTTTTTGCAGAAGCGGAAGACAAAATAATATCACTCCAAAAAATTTGTTCGGGATCCGCGAAGTTGTGTTCGAGATTAAACCTCGTTTCATAAAACTAGCTCCGATACCATGTTAAAATAACTAAGAACAAACACAAAAGGCAGGCTAGAATTCTCAATTAATCTGTTTGTTATGAGTGCTTAGACTTAATCTAAATACAAATAAAGTATATATAGGTTAAACTGAAAGTACTATTCTACCCTTAATAAATAAGACTACATAAATATTATTTAACACATACAATGTTTCAATTATAACTCTTTCCTTGGCTTCTTCGAACAAAAGATGAAATCAAATTTGATTACGCTACTTATTAATTGTAGCTTTCAATGATTTTGCAGTCATATTAGAGCAAAATGTATATTGTTATTATAGAAGCGAGAAACACATCTATTTGCAATTTTGTATGTCGATTATTACTTTCTTTTTCTGATCATGAAAATCAGTAGGTTAGGTTTTAGGTGAAGTATCAAGAAATGATTTATATTATTTTTTAACATATCTTCTTGAATGAAAACTCTTTATACTTGAAACTTGTACAGACCCACATTACCTTATATTTAAATTTTATCAAATAAATAGAGATGATGAGATTCGAATTTGTGACCGCTTAGTCATTAAGGCTTTGATACCATATCAAAGAACAAATTCAACCTAAAAGCTTAAGTTGTTAGGTGAGATTCCAATAAATAATTTATATTATTTTCTAACAAATACATCATGTTTGAAAATCTTTGAAAAACACTCAGAAACCCAATACATCGGATAATTAAACCAACAACTTATACCGATGGAATGATGAAGATTAATTACTAGTGCAAGTGCACTTCATTCCTTGATTTCTGGTTGTCTATGAAAGATTTTTTTGTCTCCTTGCGCCAATTACCAGCTCTACTTACCGATTACACGTTAATTACCCTGATGCAAATCAGGAGGCGCGACCTTTAACCCACAAAGTCTACCAGGCATAGGAGACTGGCGGAATAAGGAAAACCTGTTATAAACTTATTAGCCGTAGAGTTCTATCCTAGTTAGTTGTTAGTTCCTAGTCTAGCTTACGTATTAAATTATAATTTTTTAGTTAAAGGGTATTTAAAAAGAATAACAGAACAAACAAGGGCACGTTTTGTTTTTGAGAACTAATCTTTTTATTAAATAGAATTTGGAGCCAAAATTCTTAAAATCATGAGTTGAATTCTAAAATCATATGATAAGTTAATAAATATTTAATGTGTAAAATCACTTTTAATAAAATTAAGTTAAAATCAAGTTAAAATAAGGTAAAATCAATAAAATCATGTGAAATCAATAAAATGTAAAATCATGAGTTTGAAATCATTTTTATGATTTAAATAAAAAATAAAAAATACATTTTTGTGGTGCCGTACATTAGATATTTATATCTGGGTGGACGGTGAGGATGCAATGCATCTTGGTCTAGGTGGGGTCCGAAGTAAGAGTTTTGAAAATAATGTTAATGATCATTATTGCAGACTTGCAGTTGTAGCTAGCTTGTCTGTTTTAAGGTGTGTTTTGCATGCAAGGCTGTGCAATTATTATTTTGTAAAATTTTAAAAAAATTAAATTATTTTTTTAATATTTTTAAATCTAATATATTAATATTAAAAATATTTTTTAAAAAATAAAATAAAAATATATTTTTAATATATTTTAAAATAAAAATTATTTTAAAAAAACAATCATTATCATCCTCTTAAATATCTTTTAAAAAATATCTTTATTTAACACACAGTTGGCTCGGTCAACAGCTGGCTCAAGTGAACTGAAAGCCATGTATTTTATAATGTTTTGCCCTGCCTTGTTCATAAATTGATAGAAAATAATAGTAATATAACGTTTGCGTATATACTCATCGGCACTGATCCATTTGACATTTTAAGTTCTATACCTAACTTATAAAGCCCGAACTGAATTGTATCATGACCATATTCAAGGTCTGCTATGAGAAGTATAAGTTGGAGCTTTTTAGCCACAGACAGACAAGGTTTGTTTGTCATGAATGGGTTTTTTTTTGCTGATTTAAATTGATTCTTGAATTATTAAACACATTGTATCTAGAAAAAATTTCTTTATATTTTTATAATTTTATGATTTATTTTTACTTTATATTATTATTATTTTTATAATTGGAGGGATTATAAATTGTGAGTCAATGAATTTGACTTTCCATATACATTTTTTGTCATTTACAGACACGATGCGCTCTTAAACAGCAAAAAAGCACATCGTCAGTTTTGATTGACCCTACAGAAATGAGTATTCTTTTTAATATTATCTAGCTTGCCAGAAGTTTGAAAAACGTTGGGTGAGGATGCTTTAATAATGGTTCGAGAGAATTAATAAATATTCAGCCCTGCACCTCCCAATTGCACTCAGGAGTGCACCGTCTAATTTTTGTCGCCAATCCAGTCAAGATGTCACTCAAGAATTAGTAGTTCAACTAAAAAATAAAATCCTTCCAGTTTCAAATCTGTAAGTCAATCCTTTGAAGCAGTACTCGAGACCAGTTAAATGGTGTCACTTCAACAGCTACCAGTTATTCCACCTGCTTTGACCATTAGTTCTAGGTCTGCTTCACGTTGCAGAAGACGCAAATTGTATGCCATTTTTCTTCTGATGTCGCAAATAATACTTCTCCTTTGTGCAGTTCATTAACTTTGACAATATATATATATAATCAAAACCAAATTCATAAATAAAAAAAACATAATAAAAAACAATTCCCTTGCAAACGAAATTGGATGGCTTTTTTTCTTTAATTAGTAGAGTTTACTTAATTTTAATTAACATATAACCTCCACAAAAAAGACCTATAAAAGCAGACAAAAGAATCCATTTTGGAGCCAAAAAAAATATATCCTTCCAGTTTGGGTTAATCCACGGGTTGCCCCGGGTTTTAACTTTCTTTAGTTTTTTTAAACCTGGCCTGATTCTAGCCTCGAGTCAGCCGGATCGTGGATCGACCCACTAGACCGATTTCAAATCTATAAGTTAGCCAAATTCTTTGAAGAAGAACTAGAGACAATTTATTGATATGGTTTTTTTAATAATGTGAGTATAATTTATCTATACATATTTACATATATATTCTAATAAAAAAAATTATCTTAACAATTCAGGTAAACCAACAACTTATACCGATTGAATGATGAAGGTTAATTACTAGTGCAATTGCACTTCATTCCTTGATTTCCGGTTGTCTATGAAAGATTTTTTTGTCTCCTTGCTAATTACCAACTCTACTTGAAGCTGTAAGTCTATCCTTTGAAGTTATTCCACCTGCTTTGACCATTAGTTCTAGGTCTGCTTCACGTTGCAGAAGACGTAAATTGTATGCCATTTTTCTTCTGATGTCGTAAATAATACTTCTCCTTTGTGCAGTACATTATTTTTCTTCTGATGTCGAACTTTGACAATATAATACACACACACACACACGGGCGTAACCAGGGGATGGCATGCAGGGGCCCGGGGCCCTGCAAAACATTTTAAAAATTTTTATTATTTAATATTTTTAATTTAAATAAATAAGCTTTTTAATAATATATATTATTATATTAATTTTACCCTCCCCGTGAAATGCATCTAGCTCCGCTCCTATATATATATATATATATATATATATTACAATTTACAAGCAACACAAGCAAGGTAACATATATCCCATGAATATCTTCAACGATCGAGTTGGAAAACATCCCATGATAGTCTTGTAATTATGGTAATGAATCTGTGGGCATACAAATGAGCAGATAGAGTAATGGTAGAGCAATTTAATTTAATTGGTGAACATAATATAAAGTCCCGAATTTGAAGGACTGGGAGTACCAAGAAAAACACTAGTTTCTCTTTACAATCAATGTACTTTGTTAAAGATGCTTTGCTAGCTAGTATTGAGGTTGTGATTGTAGGAGAGTCACAATCAAATCAATAGAGGGTGATGGGTTAGAAATATCAACAATGATATCATTTAAAAAAATCAAAAAAATATTATTTTAATAAAAAAAATAAAAAGTTAGAAATTAAGTTTTTATTTAATTTATTTAAAATAAGCTTAAATTTTTAATTTATAAGGTCATATCAAATTATTTATAAAAAAATCATGGTATTCAATTAAATAAATAATGACATCCTATTAATTATTTTCTTATTAATTATTTTTCAGATTTATATTGAAAAAAATATATAAATACAAAGAAAAAACAAAGTGAAACTTATAACTTATCAAAAATGATAAAAATATATCCATCTAGAATTTTTCTTTTATATTTATATCTATTTAAAAAATAATTAATAAAATATCAGTAATTTTTTATTTTTTTATTTATTTTTTTTAGTTTAACATGGGTGTCCGGGCCAGCTTGCACGCACCTCGACTAATCCCACGGGCCCTGAAGTTAACGACCATGTAAGCCTCCAGTGGCCATCATATGAGTAACTACAAGGCTCGAACCTGAGACCACGGAGGAAGCAAATCTTTTGATTCCAAACTTTTACCACTGGACTATCATCTAAATGATTATAAAATATCAATAATTAATTCATAAACACTTAGAATTTCTAGATTATTCTCTTTTCTATATTTGTTTTAACACGAATCGATATAAACTCTAGATCAGCCAATTGACATATTATGTTTTTATAATTAGTCACGAAACACATTTTGAAAACCGTGTCATCCTTCATGTCTTCGAAGTTTGGTAAATGACTAAATGTTGCTCTTATATTTTACTTTTCAAACACAGCATTCACTCTCATCTAATAAGGATGATGGGTGATGGATTAGAAATGTCATCATTGACTGATCATTTAAAAAATATTAAAATAATATTATTTTAATTAAAAATTCAAGTGATTAGAGAGAGAGTTTTTATTCAATTTACTCAATTTTTTTATGGTATTCAATAAATAAATAATAACATTCTAATAATTATTTTCCTATTAATTACTTTTCAGGTCTCAATTGAAAACAAATACAAACATAAAGAAAAAAAAAACAAAATAAAACTCATAACTTATCAAAAGTGATAAAAATATATCCACTTAGAATTTTTTTCTCATACTTATATTTATTTTTAAAAAAAATACTAAAATATTAAAATTTCTAGATTATTCTCTTTTCTATATTTTTTTAACACGAATCGATTTAAACTCTATATCAACCAATTCTTAAATTTACATGTTTTTATAATTAGTCACGAAACACATTTTGGAAACCGTGTTGTCTTAATTTCATGTCTTTGAAGTTCGGTAAATATAGCTCTTATTGTTTACTTTTAAAACACAGCATTCATTATTCTCATCCAAAAAAATTGATTTTTTAAAGTTTTTTTTTATATTATCACACCTAATTATAAAAAATTAAAAAAAAATAAAAATATATTTTAAAATTAAAAATATCTTTAAAATACAATAAAAGACAAAAATAAAAGCTATTCCAATCACACCCGAAATGATTGAAACAACGTTGGATTGGATGTCCATGCTTGAACTATTCCTGCCAAAAACAAGGGACCTCCCTCTAATCCTAGGAGTTAGCAGGTAGAGTCCCCTCTCTGTTTGTCTCTCTGAGTTTCTACTACTAAGTAGCACTTTTGCTATTCAATCATAGAATCGATTCCGATCAAGCTGAAAAAAGCCCTATATATATTATTAGTAAGCTAGTGCCCTGCAATCTTTCGTTAGCACTAACGCCCTATCTATATATAGTGACGGGGCCCTTTCTTGCTCTTGCTCGTTGGCGCTTTAGAAAGATTGCAGCTAGGGCAAGTCCAGCGATTGTCTAATAGAGATAGATCGTCAAATATAGTATCTAAGATGAAGAGACATGGAATAGAAGTTCAAGGTGTATAATTTTATATCTAATGGTTGCTTTTAGACCCCTTTTATATACCTAGTAAACGAGTCTTCCCACTCAGCTCATCCACTATCTAATCGGAATCACGAAAGCAAGGTGGAAGCACTGAGTTTGTCATGTAGCATTCGCGGAGACAAGGGGACATGGAGGAGCCCCTTGCTGGAGCTAGTACTGAATGCGTAATGTAGCTAGGACCTCTTGTTGGTAGGGCCTTTATCACAATGGGGCAAGGGTGAGTGCAACGAACAACCAACTGCATTGGTGGAGAGATGATATATCTTAATATACGTGCATGGAAGGGAGACAAAAAAGATTTCAATTCTGACGAGTCAACCACTTCTGCTGCCAGTCAATCTCTCAGCATTCTCTTCTCTGCTCGAAAGGGATTCTTTTTTATCTTCTATCTAGCTTCTTATCTTCGGAAAGTACTCTTGATTCCGATTCTGATTCTTTACCTCGTTGATCGACATTACATTAATAGGTGTATGGGTCAGGGAGCGACTACTTGGTTTTGACGCATTCAATAACTATATTCTGATAGTGTATCGCTGACACAGGCCTTTCTGAGTAGTGTTGCGAAATTCCCCGCATTCAAAGCTATCGAATGAAGATGAAGGAGCTAGATTCTATTCTAATACAAAAAGAGGAAAAGGCTAGCGGAAAAAATAGATTGATTCCTTGCTTCGGATGAGGCTGAGTTTAGAATTATTCTCTGTTTGTTTTTATATTTTAAAAATTTTGAAATTTTATTTTTTTTTTTTTGTTTCAAGTTAATATTTTTTAGATATTTTTAAATTATTTTAATGTACTGATATTAAAAAAAATAAAAATAAAAAAAATATTATTTTAATATATTTTTAAATAAAAAATATTTTTAAAAATAATCATAATTATACAGACATGGAAAGGATCCAGTTCGGATGTGTACAAGAGTGAAGTGCATTGGAATCAAAAAGTCTGTTTGAGTACGAGACCAGACAAAGAATGCTTGCAACTGCTATATTTTTGTCTCCTCTTGGCTAGCGCACGTGAACAGTGTGCATCTAATAGTGTTGTTTTGTGCTGGTGGGGTCGGGTGATTTGTAACTAATATCCATGTATATAGGAGTAGTGGTAGTCAAGGTTGTTAAAATCGTGATTTTAACACGGTATGGAAAATACAATACAAACTTGGATTGTAAAAACAGATCGTAAAATCGTAAAATCTTAAGGAATTTTAAAATACATTAATAAAAAATTCATGCTTCAAATAAAAATTCATACATAGTTTAAGCACCTGAAAATACATGTTTCAAATAAAAATTCATACATAGTTCAAGCACCTTAAAATACATGCTTCAAAATAGTTCAAGCATCTTAAAATACATGATTCAAATAAAAATGCATACATAATTTAAATAATTTTTCATTAGCTAATAATTAACAACCATCTTAAGAGGATTATTAGTTTACATGACACAATCTGCAACAACCACCTCGCTAACAAAAAAAAAGAAAAATTAGCACATAAAGCAATATCAAATTGATTGGGCTAAATAAATGGTTAAAAATATAGTCGAAGTAATTAAATTTATTAAAATCAGTGTTTTTATTTATATAAATTAAAATCTGACACGAGTTAAGCTTCTAATTATGAGTTTCGTGAATCAACCTATTATAATAAATATAATTTTTTAAATTATCCCGTTAGTATTTTTATATCTAATTTATATTTATAAAATCTCTTTTACTTGCTATCGTATTTTTAAAAAACATAAGTAATTTAAGGGGAATGAATAGCCAAAATAACATAGCAAAGAAAAGTAAAAGATATAGGGAAAAAATCTAAATTAAATTATAATTTAATATTATTGCTTTGACGAATTTTGTTACATTCTATCTCTGCAGCCCTCTTGATTTCTAACATCCACTTCTTTATGGTTTGCACTATGCACTGTGCAGACAAAATTCACATATTCTGCAGCGAGTGAAGACCGTGTGACTGTGCATTTAATTGCACAACCAATAGGCGCTGGACAGCTGGAGCAGGGGGGAGACATTTTGCTTCAGTGCATGCGTTCCGTTAAAATCGTGATTTTTTTGCGATTTCACCCGATTTTAACGATTTCACTCGTTTTCAACCCGATTTCACCCATTTTCGATTTTTTCAAACGATTCAGCACGTAAAGCATGTTTTGACTCGTAAAATCGTACGATTTTACGAGTCAAAACGCGATTTTAACAACCTTGGTGGTAGTAGTACAATAAAAGAGTGTGGGAGTGGTGGCGCTATCGTCCGGACACAATAATATCCTGTTTGGTAAACCGCGTGTTTTTTTTCAATTTTTTCAATTATTTTTATTAAAAAATTTTATTTTAAATATTTTTAGATTGTTTTGGTTATGCCGATATCAAAAATAATTTTTAAAAAATAAAAAAAAAATTATTTTAAAATATTTCTAAATAAAAAATATTTTAAATCGCAACCACTATTACGATTCTAAAAAGAACCTAACATGTCAAAAATAGTTGTTTTTGTATGTGGAGTAGGTCTGTTTGGAGAATAATAGTAGTTGTCGCATGTGTGCGGCGTCGCGGCGATCGTCCACCCTCAAATGTATGGATATATATCTGATAAATGTGGGGAGACAAGGAATTCTTTGTCTCTTAGCGGTGAAAAATGGAATGGGAGTCGCCACCTAGTATTTTGGTCACTAAGAACCCTAACTGGTCTCAGAGATTGGGTACGGAGACTGGTTGCGTAGAGGGAAGGTATTAGCACCTCAAATATGTCTTACCTAAGGTAAGCTGCATTGTTTTATTGTCTGATAAAAAAATCTAAGGTCTTACCATGTTGGTCTGTCTAGGGTTCAAGAAAAGCTCTCCTCAGTAAGGAGGTCCTATCTTATGGGGTAAAAATCTAATCGGCCTAATGTCTATAAAAGAACTACCTTTTTAAAATCGGGAATACGTTTTACATATAAATTCGTAATCCCAGACATTAAAACAAAACAAAAATATTTTTTGATTTTTTGAAATATTGGCCAAGTTTTCATGACTTTAATAAACTGGTTATTAAAGCCGAAATGCATGCTAGAATATAATATATATTTTTTTGAAGTTTTCTATTTTGTATAAAAATACAATATGATTTTTTTTTAGCTTTGAGAGACTTAGCCGTATGCATGAAAACAAAAGTTTTTTTTTGTTTTTTTTAAAACCGAGTATTTTTAATACTGGATTTGTATTTTTATGATATAAAAATACAGACCAATCTTAGTCTAAATGACATAAAAAAAATCCGTGGAAAAATCACAAATTAAAAAAAAACATAGATAAAAAAAATAACAAAGGAAAAAAAATAGAATAAACTGGCCTGGGCTGGGCCTGTATTGGCCCAGCCATAAGGCTGGACTCAGCCCAGCCGCGTGGGCTGGGCTGATGTTCCAGCCCGCCTAAAACAGGGCTGGACTCAGCCCAGACTCGTTGGCTGGGCTGATGTTCCAGCCCGCATAAATCAGGGCTGGACTCAGCCCAGCCGTGCGGGCTGGGCTAATGTTCCAGCCCGCCGGAGAAGAAAAAAACCATGACTGGTTACTGTGCATGAGCACAGTAACCAGTTAATTAATTAGCCGGCGCACAGTAACCGGCTAATTATTTTCTTCCTTCATGCAGAACGTGCGCAGTGCACGTTCTGCAGGCAGGAAGATGACTAATGAACGGCGTGAGGAGGGGAAGGGAATTTACCTGAGGCGATGATCCCGGATGGCTGAGCTGACGGTGACGGTGCCTGTTCTCGGTGGCGCTGCGGTAGCGGTGACTGTGAAGCCTAGTGACAGCGGCGGCGCTTCTTCTCCGCCGTGTAGAGACACCAGTCGGTGTCTTCTCCCCCCGCCGGTTTTCTCCTTCTGTCTTGCGTTCTTCCTTCTTCGCGTCTGTCTCTCTGCCCGGCTTCTCTTTCTTCTTACTTTTTCCTTTCTTCCTCCTCCTCTGTTCTCCCCTGTTTTTTTTGTTTCTGTCTCTCTCTCTCTCGGTCGCCCTCCCCTTTTTCTGCCGTTTCTCCTCCTTTTCTCCTTTCCTTTCCTGCGTTCGGGTAGTATTTATAGGGGCAGGGGGAGCGCGGTCGACCCTGCCCCGACCCATCATCGCCCGTGCATGGTGCGAACGTCGCCTCCTCTGCCACGGCGCCGGCCATGGTGGCCAATGGAGGCGTTGCTTATGGAGCACGGTTGCTCGGGCATCTCATCATGAGATGGGTGGCGTCTGACTTCGGCTCTAAAGCACGTGGGAGAAGAGACAAGGGAAAGAAAACAAAAAAGCTTTTCTTCCCCTGCTGCACATCCAGGGGAAGAAGAAGAAGAAACAGTGCCGCCTTAAAACGGCACCGTTTCGTCTCTTCTTCTTTTTTTTTGTTTTTTTGAAAACGCATGAAACGGCGTCGTTTGTCTTAAAACGCGTCGTTTCATTTTAATGAAAACTGGCGCCAAAGCGTCAGACTACAATTCAATCCTTCCATGTACGCGCATATTTCAATTTGGTCCTTGTTCTCGGATTTCTTCAATTAAGTCCCTAATTGGCCATCAAACTTCAATATGTATGCAATTAAGCCCCTGATTTGATCAAATTAACTCTCAAAATTATAATTTGACCCCAGAACTTTAATTGCTTTCAATTAAAGCCCAAATTAACTCCAAAATCAATTTTTCTTACAATCAAACCTTCCATAAATTCAATTAAACCTTCAATATAATTTAATTGAGTCCACCAATATCTAATTTTGGAATTTTCTTTCTCAAATTGAATTTTCTTTGTCAACAGGGCTATCATCAGTCAATAAAATACTGCCAAGTTTTAATTTTTGTATTTTTAAACCTTCCCAATTAAATTTTGACTATTTTCTGAGCGTTCTGGCATTCTCTTTTCACTGTTATATTTTTTGATAATATTTTTTTTGATTTTTTTGTATTATATTTTTTTTTTAAAGAGAGGAAAAAATATGAATTGGAGAATAACCCAAAAATGGGTTATAACAGTAGTTATTCTTTAAAATAATTTTTTTATAAATATATTAAAATATTTTTTATTTTGAAAAGTTATTTTTGGATATAAACAAATCAAAAAATATATTAAAATATTTTTTTATTTTGAAAAGTTATTTTTGGATATAAACAAATCAAAACAGAAAAAAATATTTAAAATAAAAACAATTCTTTAATTTTTCGGTAAACACATTTTGTACGGCATTTCTAAACAACTCATCAAGTTGTGGTGCATTTGATTGGATTGATCTCTGACTTCAGCTCCATGCCTTTAAAGCATTTTAAATAATCAAAAAATTATTTTTCGAAGATAAGTTATTGATATGATTTTTTAATAATGTGAATATAATTTTATTTTTATACACACACACATATATATTCTAATACAGAAAATTATATTAGCAATTCATTTATATTTTAATATATTTAATATTGATACTTTTAGTAAGAAAACCTATTGAGGAATAAATCTTTGAATAATATATTTTAATGTTTTTGATATAAATGCAAGGCTTCCTTTTCTTCAACATAAAAGTAACAAAACAATAAAAAAATAATTTTAAATAAAAACAAATTTTTAAATGTTCGTGGAACATATTTTGTACGACGTTTTTAAACAGCTCATTAAGTTACGATGTATTTGATTGGATTCTCTAACTTCAGCTGCATGTCTTAAAAACATTTTAAATAACCAAAAAATTATTTTTCGAAGACAGGTTATTGATATGGTTTTTTAATAATGTGAATATAATTTTATTTTTATACACACACACACATATATATTCTAATAAAAAAATTATATTAACAATTCATTTATATTTTAATATATTTAATATTGATACTTTTAGTAAGAAAACCTATTGAGGAATAAATCTTTGAATAATATATTTTAATGTTTTTGATAGAAATATAAGCATTACTTTTCTTCAACAGAAAAGTAACTTTTATTTAGCTATTTCATTAAAGCTATAAAAATAAAAATAAAAGCTAAAAACTTTCTTTTCACTCTCTCATTGAAAATACCTTCAAGGCAACTCCAACGCAGTTGCTAAATAAAGAGCTAAAAATAAAATAAAAAATAATATTTTAGCTTATTTTTTACTTGTTTTTCATGCTCCAAGAGAAAATTTAAATAAAATATCAAAATGTTTTTTCTCTTTCATAAATGTTATTTTTACATCTCTCAAAAAAATCAAAACCAATAAAACAGGGCAAACAAAAAAATAAATCAATTAAATGTAGTCATGTGAAAAAAATAACATCAAAATCATTAAGAAAAAATAAAATACTTATAATTTTTTTTCATCGGAGTATACATGATAAAAAAAATAATTATATTTATATTATTCAAAATATCATCTCAATAACAATTGATATATTGATTTATGTTGTATAAGTATTGAATTATTACATAATCTTGTAATCATTATCTAT
>Ga0307515_10016333_pt1 | contig 13601 bp, 6 predicted proteins | sample 17_EM_MG_FD_194513 | JGI IMG/M metagenome (GOLD analysis project Ga0307515, IMG submission 194513) | Populus trichocarpa ectomycorrhiza microbial communities from riparian zone in the Pacific Northwest, United States - 17_EM | ecosystem: Host-associated > Plants > Roots > Unclassified | place...
CGGCCGTCCTTGCCGTCCGTCCCCGTCCATGATCCAAATGTCGGCAGCGTCCCGGGGACGGACGGAGAGTTGCCGTCCCGTCCTAATCCTGGGTGATGTCGGACGGACGGGACGGTTGACCACACTGCCAACAGGAAGCTTGCTCAATCCTGTCTGAGGTATCTGTCATTCGATGAGTGCGAAGTTGGACCAGTCTGTGGCAATTCCTATCGGGATGAGGTCAGGCAGAATATAGAACGTCGAAAGCAGGAGCTACCATTTCTAGACTACGCTGCAACTCATTGGCCAGGGCATACAAGGCAGATAGATCGAACAGATGAACACCAGGCTTTTTGTCACGACTTTCGAGAACTCGCAAGCTCCCCAAATAAATTTGACCTAGCTTACCAAATATTTTCGGGATCGTGGAACGGATATTAGTATAAAACAGCGCCACTTCAAATTGTAGTGTACTTTGAGTTTATTAAATTCGTCGAAGAACTTTTAGTGTACGGCGTCGATATTAACACCCAGCGCGGCAAATACGGCAACGTACTCGAGGCTGCCGCTCTTGCAGGCCACGAAGCTGTGGTTCGTCTGCTGATTGATCGCGGCGCCAACGTCAACGGTCAGAGCGTCGAATATAACCGCTTACTCCAGGTTGACACATATAGAGGCGACAAGTCTACGGCTTGTCAAGTCGACTACCTCAACGCTCAGGGAAGTTATTACGGCAACGCGCTCCAGGCGGCGGCAGCTAAAGGCCATGAGTCTGTAGTTCAACTGCTGATCGTCAGCGGCGCCAACATCAACGCTCAGGGCGGTATCTTCAAAAACGCGCTCCTTGCGGCCGCAGCTGAAGGCCACGAGTCTATAGTTCTACGGCTGCTCGTCCGCGGGGCCAACATCAATGCTGAGGGTGGGAAATTCGGCAACGCACTTCAGGTGGCTTCTTTTGGAGGCCACAAGTCAGTGGTTCGCCTGTTGATCAACTGTGGCTCTAAAATCAACTCTCAAGGTGGGGGATACGGCAACGCACTCCAGGCTGCTACAGTGCAGGGTCATAAGTCTGTGGTTGAGCTGTTGCTCGTCCGCGGCGCAAACATCGACGCTGAGGGTGGAAAATACGGCAACGCACTCCAGGCGGCTTGTTTTGGAGGCCACGAGGTTGTGATTCGTCTGTTGGTCGACCGCAGCGCCAAAATCAATTCTCAGGGTGGGGAATACGGCAATGCACTCCAGGCTGCTACAGTGCACGGTCGTAAGTCTGTGGTCGAACTGCTGCTCGACCGCGGCGCAAACATCGATGCTGAGGGTGGAAAATACGGCAACGCGCTCCAGGGGCCCTGTTATCGAGGCCACGAGGCTGTGGTTCATCTTCTGATCGACCGTAGTACCAAAATCAACTCTCAAGGTGGGGAATACGGCAACGCACTCCAGGCGGCTTGTTTTGGAGGCCCCAAGGACATAGTTAATCTGCTCGTCAACAAGGGCGCAAACGTCAACTCTCAAGGTGGTCAATATGGCAACGCACTCCAGGCGGCTTGTTTTGGAGGCCACAAGGATATACTTAATCTGCTAGTCAATGAGGGCGCAAACGTCAACTCTCAGGGTGGTCAATACGGCAACGCACTCCAGGCGGCTTGTTTTGCAGGCCACAAGGATATAGTAAATCTGCTAGTCAATGAGGGCGCCAACGTCAACTCTCAGGGTGGTCAATATGGCAACGCACTCCATGCGGCAACAATTCACGGTCATAAGTCTGTGGTTGAACTGCTGCTCGACCGCCACACATCCATAAACGCTGAAGGTGGCTATTTTGGTAATGCACTCCAGGCAGCTGCAGCTGGAGGCTACGAAGCTGTGGTTCGACTACTGATTGACCGCGGTGTGAATATCAACAGTAAGGGCGGTCATTACGGAAGCGCACTCCAGGCGGCAGCAGATTGTGATAAGCATTCTGTGGTTCAATTACTGGTTGACCGCGGCGCGGACATAAACGCTCCGGACATTAACCGCAGCGCACTCCTGGCAGCTGCATATAGAGGCTACGAGTCTGTTGTTCGTCTGCTGATCGACCGTGGCGCCGACGTCAATGCTGAAGGCATCCATGGCACCGCGCTCCAGGCAGCCTCAGCTAGTGGCCATTTATGTATTGTTCATTTACTATTAGACAACGACGCTAATATAAACGCTTCGGGTATCAGCCGCAACGCACTCCAGTCAGCCGCAGCTGAAGGCCATGAGTCTATTGTTCGTTTGCTGCTCGACCGCGGTGCTGACATCCCCTACAACGCACTCCAGTTAGCCGAAGATGGAGGCCACCCGTGTGTTGTTCGTCTATTGATCGACCGCGGTGCAAAGAATATCGTTCAGGAAGGCACATGACGGAAGACTCTTCTGGAGACCCTAGATACCTCTAGTAAATAGTTTGTCTGTTGAGGCTGTCATACAGAATTGTTGCAGAGCTATACTTCACCTATTTGTTGAGCTGGAAGTACCGGTGGCAGAATGTGTTCTAATTGCTGTTTTTTTCCTTGGATTTTTTCTTGGATTTTTTTTCAACAATGCCGGTGGGGCGTAGTAATTATGCGTACAGACTGGGTGGAGTATTTTCAAAAGGTCAGGGCGTGCGCAGGTTTTCATTAGGCCGGTTATGAGTGTGCAATATTATGATTCTATTTGGAGTGTGTAATCAAATTTTATAGTTTCAAGTTATCTCGTAAGCACACTGGGAAAATAAATTTTACGGCCGACCGAGCTTGCGAACTAGGCTACAAATGTGGGCACGAGAGAGAGTTTCAGGTACGATTGGCAAAACCGTTTCATATCAGCACATAGTCGTACTACTACAATCTACCAGTTCTCTATCAGGAAGACCTCGACTGGGGTTTAGCGTTGGGTTTGATTCCGGATACGAGGAGGAATCCTCAAAATCGCCGAGGTTTGACCATCACCAGTGTTGTCCACCGTCTCCGGCCAACCTTCATTATCTTTGTTGAGAGCAAAAGAGAAAGAACGAAGAAGCTCAATTGTCTATCGATACAAGAGAAGGAAAACAGTAGACTTATATACAAAAGAAAAGACCATACTCGGCGAAGCCGAGTATCGCAACCGGAGCCAAATGCCGAGTATCAGTGCTGAGCCCTCCTCCTCGCCATCGGGGCAGGTGAGGCCGATGGGGGCAGGCGAGGCAGGTGGGGGCAGGCGAGACTGGTGGGGGCAGGCAAGGTCCATGGAGGCCGTAAGCCACCGGCCTCATGCCCGAGCCCGCCAGCACTGAAGACTAAGTAAGCCACCGGGCCAAACTCCTAGTCAACAATCTTCAGCGGACATCAAGCATGTAGGTGTTCTACGAGACTAGAGATGAGTGAACCAATTCAAATGGATAGAGTTTGCGGTACATATTATGGGTAAATCTAAAGTTCGGTATGATTCATCTCGTTGTAAACTGCATCCTTAAGGGATATCTGCCGGGGACTGCCGGGAATGAACTGCCTGGAGTGATCCGGCAGCAGCATGGCGTCCCCAGGCGTCCTATCCGTCCGTCCCCGTCCTGAGTGATCTCGGACGGACGTGACAGTTGAATTCACAGTACACTGACCATAACTCTATTGATATACACGCTAGGATTGAATGCTGCGGTGGCAGGATACCAATATTGCTGTGTTTACACATGCCTAGCGGTGAAAATTCGATGCTTTTCTCGTGTACTTATACAAACAAAGATCTAGAGTGAGAGGAAAGGGAAACTAGCATATGTGGTAACCAATCAGGTGATTTGTGCGAAAATCCTCGCCAATACGAACATAGGCCCACGATAGTAAACATGCGCTAATCGTGATGACTGTCTCGTTTAACTAGTAGATCGTAAGGACTCCTTTCAGCCTCCTCTATTCCCTTCTGTGTATTGCGGGTAAACAGCTACAAACAAGCATTGGCAACCAAGCGCTGACATGTGATTCTGGAACTCCGGGATTAAGATAGCAGCTAAGTTTCGGAACAGAGCTGCAGTAATCGGAACCACCGGAAAGGACTCGGAAGTCAGAATAAGCTCGGATAACGTCTCATAGTAGTACCTGGCTGGATCGGACATTACCGAGGCAACAAGCGATAGAATCGTACCCGACACGACCCGACAGCGGACTTGTTCCTTCAATTGCGCATGTGAAGATGTAGGTACGGAAGAAAATCTTGAGCTATTACGAACAATTTCATTCAAACCAAGTCGTGGTGGCTTATCTAAACTTGATTGGTCATACATCTGGAAGTCTATGTAATCACCCAGGCAGTCTTGGGGCGTGTACATGTAATGAAATACCGGTAACTGCAAACCGCTTTCCGTCACCTGCGTTAAACAGCTTACATTTCATTCTCTCGCCCACTTTGGGGATGAATTATGTAAAACTATATATCACAAAGAACGAACTGGTAGCAACCACCCCCGATCCCAGTACTCCAAGATACTTAACTAGTTCCATTTAGTGCGGTTCGCGCCCCCGAAGCGGTTCCGAACCGTACTGCGAACCGCCGGTCAGAACCGGCTCACTCCCAAACCGGTGCCTTCGCTGGTTGGATGGTGGGGGTCTGGATAAGGTCAGTTACACAACAGTGTAGCGGGGGATGTAGGGATCTCACAAGCTATTTGTGTTCTTAAAGGTCCCGGTTGGCCCCAGGCCATTTAATTTAGAGTGGGTATAGGTGATTACTCAGCCCATAGACGCCAGTAGCTTAGCTGAGGTTATTTCTTCAGAAGCACACACAAAAACCGCTAGCCTGGCGTACTCTGAAATCCTGACGGCCAAATATAAATTGCATACGAAACACTGGGCGATGTAATCACAGAATCTAGGATGGAAACGTCCGTCTGCCCTCCTGGAATTCGGAACCGAAGCGGTTGTCCAATTACTAACATGATATTTGAAGACCAGGGCCCTATGACGGTGGAGCTTCTCTGGAGAGGGCGTGGCGATTGTCCGGCAATACTGCGGACTGTTCCACTCGGCTATAGATAACAATTATGACCGGAGTGTTGATCATCAGATTTAGGACGCAATTAATATCTGATCAGCGACACAACTAATTGTATTTCACCACATTATCTTAGCTAAAATTCTCGGTTGAACGTGGCTGGGATTTAAAACCAAGACAGAATTACCGCATGCATTCACCCAGCATGGATTAGCCCTTACATGCTTGGTTTTTTCGATTAGTGTAGGTTGTGCAATGAACAATTCCTCTCTCACCGAGTTCTGCATCAAAACTGCCGAGATGGTTCGAAGACATACAAACAAATGAACCCAAGACTCTGTGAAACGACTCAAGCAGTAACTAAAGACTGAATGAAGAGGTGCTGCGACACGTTGATAATCAAGGAAAAAGTGCTGGAAAAGTAATTTGTATAGATATATAGTAGGGCGTAGCGCTAAATATTCACAATATCCTCTTATTGTTTGAATGCCTAACTATTTCGGTTCGGTTTACTGAACCGCATCACCTGAACCAGTTCACTATTTGCTGAACTGCTTCAGGAACCGGTTCGAACTAGACCCGAGTGATAATGAATGTCCACATACATTTGGTTATTAATGTTGCAAATGCTCTAAATGATTAGGGTGGGTTGATGGCGATTCGGAGTATTCCATAGTGTAAAATTCTCTACTACATGTGCAAAGTACGATAACAATGTCACAGGTGTACCAGCATCCGAAACTACTGCATCCCAGGGCTTGACTGAACCCCAACTGGACTGGTTCGAACCGGTTGGTCATTTGCTCTGAACCGCTGGTTCATGTGTTGAATGATTGTGTGCATTGATTCTCTAGATACAGGTCTAGAATGCATGTATATATACACAACAAGAAATAAACTTCAAACACTTTCGCCGACAAGCAGTCACATTCACCGACTGTGTGGAATCTAGGAGAAGGCTCAGAAAGGCAGTCACATCGCCGACGTTGAGAGCAGTGATTTCAACCGTCCCGTCCGACGGCCGTCAACGGCATGTGGCATCCCAGGTATGGCGTCCCGGCCGTCATTTCCGTCCGTCCCAGTACTGACTCGGGCGGACGGCGCCGTTTCCGTCCTACCATCGGACGGACAGCATGTCACCGTCCCGTCCCCGTCCTGAGTGATCCCAGACAGACAGGGCGGTTGACTCAGTCAGAAAGGGCGGTTGACTTCACTGGTTGAAAGCTTCTGGGCTAAACTCTGAGTCTAAACCTTGAGTCCAAACCTTGAGTTTAGGACTACCGTGAACATCATGACTCGAACCGGCTCACTCCCCTAACTGCGCCGCCTAAGCTGGCTCACTCACCGAATCGGTAAGACCACTGTAGCCAGGGTTGTGATTGTTGATTACCAACTCCCATCGTATTCGGTTGGCCCAGCAGAGCAACTATCCCAGCTACATTATTTATCCGGACAATTTCTAAAATTTAGACCAATGCACAACAAGATCTCGTGTACAGGAATTTGGCGGAACAACAGGTTTTGGAGGCGTACTATTTAAGAATTATACAATTTGTTGGCATAGGAATTGGCCCGGTGGCTTCCGTGGCGTTTTGGGGCTTACAGCCCCCTTTGGCCAAAGGCTGTGGACATGAGGTCGGTGGCTTATAGCCCCCATCATCCACCACCAGCCCCCATGCCGAGGAGGAGGTCTAGCCTCAGGAGTGATGCTCAGCATCGGGCTCCGGATGTGATACTCGGCAAAGCCGAGTATGGTCTCTTCTTCCCCATATATATGCCTGTCTTTCTCTCTCTTTGTTCTCTTGACAATCACTTTTGTACGAGATTATCTCTATTCGTACTCGAATAATCTCAACACATTTTTCAACCAAAATCGGTCTCCCACCGCTGAATGTAACGTCATCTACCACCCAAGATAATTGACTGCTCTTACCAATGATTCAGCTATGCAGGCTGGCCTGAGGACTCTGCCAAGGCTGCGGGTTTTCCAAAATACAGCCGGGCTCATGCTGGAGCTTTTCAAAATCAGCCAGGTCCGTTGGAAACACTGACTGTGTTTTCAGAGACTGTGCATTATGCAAGGTGGAAAAAGCCTAGTCACCTGCAGTTACAGTAAAATCTCGGAGTATCCAGTCTACCAACAGTGCTGCAGGACGCCAGTTCATTGCACTCATTTGTCCACATTCTCAAACGGGTGGCGTCTGCTGCATATGTAACTTGCGTCGCTTGAAACAAGCAGGAATACACTGAGATTTCACAGTAACCGCAGCCGATCGGTCTTACATGACCTCGCATTGGAGGATGAATATGTCTTGGCAATTCGAGTAGGAATGGTGTTGCTAAGGTGCAAAGTTTCCCCGCTGATGCTTTCTGCAGCGCAATGCCTTGGCGGGGATCGACACAGAAGGAAGCTTTGACTTCAAAATGGCCTATTGACTTCATACCACAAAGATAACAAGTGAATCTTGCAGACATGGAAGGGTTCAATTTGCGTAGTGTTAGTGCATAATCGAGCACAAATTTCAAAAATAAATTGACATCTGGGGTCAATCTACGAGCTCCATTGTAGATCTAGTTTCACAAGGTGTATCCTATACCTCCTAGGGCTCTTTCACACGCTGATATACGCTGATTTATGTCTTTCTATCCACAATTTCTATCGCTTGTATCTATTATGATTGAGATAGTTCCGATGCAGTAGTTCATTACTTGCGGGGCCAACCTATCCTTAGGTTCCCACATTGTCTGCCATCGGGTGGGTGGTGTAGTGATACGATATGGGTGGCTTAATCCAGTCATTTGCTGCATGCTCATGCATATAGGTGCCGGCCAGATTGCGAACCTGTGATTTGTCTGGTGTTCACTGTGCTGTTACCTCATATGGTTCTCAATAGACTAGGTAGTCCGAGCAACGCTCTACCCTGGAATATGCTTTCGGGAATATCTAAGACTATAATAACAAAGGGATAAAGCACCGGCCTTGAGCACTTGCATGGCCTTATAGTCTTTTCTCGTCACAGTACCCGTGAAGAACACTAGAATGCAGGACGAAATGATGTCATATTTCAGATGATGGCTACAGAAGGTGGCGCTAGAAGGTTTGTAATCGTTATTTCTTAAACTGAGATCGTAATATCGGTTCTAGCACTCCATATTCGGCTACTATTACCCTGGCATTAATCAGGAAAACTCACCCGGGCCCGGCAGTTAGTGATACTGTGCGATAGCCCTGAGGTCAACCTTCCCGTCCATCCGAAATCACTGAGCACAGGTACCTGCAAAAAGAACGGCTATAAAATCCACTTGTCGTCCCCGGCAGTCACCGGCAGTCACCCGTAGTCCCCGGTAGATTCTACAATTAATAAAATTCGCAAGTAGTAAACCAGTTAAATTATACAAAACCTCAAATCACTCTCGTTATATACCGTAAAATATATTCATTACTGTTGGTTTACTCATATCTAGCTACATAGTACACCTAAACATTTGATGTCGGCAGGAGACGGTATTTTAGCGGTTCCCAGTGGTCCCCTGGCCGTCATGCCGTCTTCGTCGAGTAGAAAGCAGAGACGGTTTCGAATGATGAAATGGAGCATAGTATATCTGTGGTTGCGCTAAGACGTTGAGGGATATAATAGTGTACTGAGTAATAATTATTTTGCTTGAGTGTAACAGTACACAGGTGAGTTCACTGGTCAGTGATCTAACTAGTTGGTTCACCGAAGGTGGGACTTTGTGACTGACCAGTCACTCCGCGGAGCAACATCCGCCGTGAATTGACTAGAACAGGGGTCCTAGGTTGGGGCACTTTCCGTGCTAAAAACTTTTGCCACGTGAACTGATTGTATTCGCAGTTCAAATCCGAATGGTGGTGCTAAACTTTGCAACACAATCAAATGTTAATATAAGAGGATAAAAGCAGGTGAGAAAGTTGGGATAGGAGCATTCGCGCATGCATGAATGTATGTATGATTAGCGCTGAGCCATTTGCTAGCCAGGCTAGATTCTTCTCCCTTCATCTCATTTGCCAACCTTCCAGTATCCAACAAGGAGAATCCACATGTCTCAGCAGCCCCCCATTATATTAATGATCCTACCTCCGTGCTCGTCCGAAACCTCTACTCAGTACTTTGCACAAAAAATCAGCGAACCACAGCTTGTCTTTTCATTTTGACCTTATCCATCGACCTTCGGCTATATCACAAGATGCTGTCTTCGGGGCAACGCAGGCAGACAGGCAAGCAGCGGAATCGGCCGAGCGATGAGCAGCAGCATACTCAGGGTAACGAGCAGGTTGGTGCATTTAGTATAGATGTTGCCATATTCTCACCGATGTCGTCTAGATACGGAGAGTGGCTAACAATGATCTGCATAGCCAGCACTCCCCACTGACAAACGTACCTACTCGAAGAGCAAGCAAAATGAATTTTTCAATGCAACTTTCAATAGGCCAGTAAATTTTAGTGTGCCAATCTGTTCGGTACTGTGATAAAGTCACACTTCCGGCTAATTCCTCTGTTTAGGAACTAAATAATCCAATGGTAAACAGTATGACCTGTCAAACAGTTCTCAACCCCGCGCAAACGTGGGGCAGCAAGGTTATTAAGTTTATTGACAATCGACAGGCTCGATGTGCAAGCTAACGCCGTAGACCGCTCGCTTACGCAGAAACCGCACTCCTCGGAATCTCAGAACCGTCACGATGAAGTCGTCAAGCAACCCCTCACCAGGGACAAAGTAGACTACAACTTCAAGGACAGGAAGGGCCCGTCGCCGCTATTCAGTGCAATCATGAACAACCAGAATTCGGTAGTGAAAACACTCCTTGCTGAGGACGTTGTGGATGTCAACTCAAAGGACAGAAACAGCCAGTCGCCTCTCGCCTGGGTAGTTGAACACAAGCGCGAAGAAGTAGTCGAGCGGCTCCTCCCCAGGGATGATCTGGACGTTAACTGCGAAAACAGAGATGGCGAAACACCAATCTCCCACGCAGCCGTACACGGGTATGTCGCCATAGTCAAACTGCTCCTGCACCGGGACAATCTGGACGTCCACTGCAAACACAGGCATGGCCAGACGCCGGTCTCCGATGAAACCACACACGGGTATTTCGACATAGTCGAACTGCTCTTCACCAGGAACGACGTGGATGAAAGCACTACCGCGGAATGATTTGAGTACGGATATCACGTGGCTTTGTGTTCGGGTTCGTTGAGATCGCTAGCAGGGAAGTAAGGATATGTGTCATCTTAGAGTTAAATAGTTCAGGTTTGGTCAACAGACATTCGGCATAACGGAAACAAGCATTGACAACCAAAGTGCAGACATGTGATTCCGACTACGGGATGTTAAGATAGCAACTACATTTCGGAACAGAGCTACCATAATCGGAACAACCGGAACGGAGTCGGAAGTTAGAATACGTTCTGATAACGAGATATAGTCGTTCGGGAAGGGATCGGACACTACCGTTACAAAATGTGATAGAATCGTACCCAACACGACCCGACGGCGAATGTGTTCTTTCACTTGTGCAGGCGCAGGTACGGAAGGAATTCCCGGAAGCAGCCTATCAATGCTGATGCCGATGAGCAATCTTGTGTCACGCATTCTGTCTCATATGTTACTGAAATTCGAAAGTTTGGCGTTGATATCAGGAGGCATCAGCAAACAAGCGGGTCCTTTGCATAAATGCTTGCAATAAGAATTCCTATGTCGCTTGTGTATGAGTTAGGAACCACGGTACGCAAGACTATTGTTTGGTAGGTAATCATACATTCTCCACATATCAGTATTCATTCAGGTCCATATGGTATGTATAGTAGCGCTGAGGATTACAAGACAGAATCCAACCATAATCATCATAATCAATTCAAAGCCACCCAAACTTGGTCAACCTGAAGTAAATTTTAGTCAAAGAAACATTCGAACTAGTCTTAGAAAGGGTGGGAACCAGTCCGAGTTGTCCAGTCCGACATGTGAACCGCTCTAAACCACAAACATCCAGGTTCGAACCATTACAAACTATTTCGATCCAGGTCTATGGCGGGTTCTCCAAAACTTGTCTAATCATACATCCGGAAGTCTGTGTAGGCACCCGAAACAGTCTTGGAGCGCTAATAGCAGTGACCTCACATAGATTTTCGTCGCCTGCGTGAAAAAGCTTACATCTCATCCTCTGGCCCACTTCGGGGAAGGATTATGTAAACTTAGATGTCACAAAGAACAAACTGGTTGGAACCACCCCCAAACCAACTCTTCCATGATACTGAACCAGTTCCTTATGGTGCGGTTCGCGCCTCCGAACCGGTACCGAACCGCACCTCGAACCATCTGTCCGAACCGTTGTCTTCGCTGATTGAACGGTGGAGTCGGGACAAGGTCAGTTACACAACATTGTAGTGGGGAAGACAAGGATCACTCAAGATATTTGTATTCCCACAGGCCGAGTTGGCTCTCGCCTATTCAATATAGAGTCTGTAGGTGATCACTCGACCCACAGGAGCCCGTAAGCCGGTCGGAATTAATTTCCCAGAAGCACGCACTAATTGATCGCCGGCCGGGGCTACTCTGCATCCTGGCGGCTGGCTACAAATTGGTGAAGTTCGGCCGGCCGGGCCCAAAGGAAACTCTGGGCGATGTAACACCATCTGGGATGGTAACATACCGTCTGCCCGTCTTTAATTCCAGACCTGATGCAGTCGTCTGGTCACAGGCATGATATTCGAAGACCAGGGCGCAATGGCGGTGTAAAGTAGGCAAATTATATTTCACGATGTCGTGCATGAGCTTTGCGGAATCTGGCAATTCATGCGCACATCACCCAATTCTGCTAGTTTGTGCATGATGTCGCCTTAACGTGCGACGTGTTGAGATCAATCGAGTACGAATAGAGATATTGAATTGACTATCGTACAAAAGTGATTGTCTCAAGAGCAAAGAGAGAGAAAGACAGGCGAATATATATGGGAAAGGAGGGCATACTCGGCGAAGCCGAGTATGACATCCGGAGACCGATGCCGGGCATCACTGCCGGGGCTAGCCCTACTCCTCGGCATGGGGGCTGGTGGCGGCCCATGGGGGCCGCAAGCCACCGGCCTCATGCCCGCAGCCTTAGGCCAAACGCCACAAAAGCCACCGGGCCAAATCCCGTGCCAACACTCCCCCTTTGGCCCAAGGCGTTCCAAACAAAGTGGACAAACCAATTAAAAAGGGCAGAAGAGAAGAGAAAACAAACGAAGGCCCTGAAATCCTAGAGAAAACAAACGAAGGCCCTGAAATCCTCCAAGTCCCAAACAACCTGTTGACAAAAGAGAAGAGAGAACGGAAGGAAAGACCCAAAATGCAACAAAGAAACACTCTCCGGAGACCAAATCCAAATCCAAGTCCTAGGAAAGCATACACATCCAATGTTGTCCTGCCCAAATTCCATACCCAAAACAATCTACCCAAGACACATATCCGAAGCAAACTCCCAGTTAAAAATCCGTGTACACATCCTGAAAGTCATAAATCGCTGTCGTCATCTAAGTTGCAGGGTCGAAGGTACGCAATGTACGGCTCACAATAGAGCTTCCTATCCTCGCCATGAGGAGTCCAGACTTCGGGGATGCATGGCCAAAACTGCCACCGCCGGTCTCTTGGGGTCCACTGTCCCGAATCGCATAACTGTGCGTCGGCCGACATCGCCCAAGTATCCGCGGTCCATAACCCGCTACTTGAAGATATTTTGAACATCACACTGTATTTCCAAATGATGTTGATATAAGGAGTAGCTGACGTCAAGAAGTAGTCGACGCGAGGAGAGGTGGTCGACACGAACGAGTAGTCGACACACAGATGGTAGAAGGTGGAGTAGTCGATACGGAACGAGGGACGGTAGATACGCTGCTCGAGGGTAGCGGCACGTTGCTCGAGACTTCGGAGGTGCTCGAGGCTTCCGGGTGTAGTTGTCGTGTAGTCGGCGGGAGGAGAGGCAGTTGACACACAGCCAACGCAAGAAGGTAGGGGCGTGAAGACAGCCCAACAAAGGTAGAGGACACGCAGTCGACTCAAGAAGGAGAGGGGACACGCAGTCAACCCAATGCTCGTGGACAATGTTCGACGGTTTGGAGGCGGCGGAGGTTCGGAAACGATAAAGGCACTACTATTAGGCGTCGATTCGATCCACTGCAACACAAGGCAGAGGAGAAACGATAAACAAGAAAACTAATAGATGTTGGCTCGATCCACTGGAACAGGGGAAGAGGAGAGGCAGTAACAAATACTAATAGAGGTCGACTCGATCCACTGAAACACAAGGCAGAGGAGAGACGATAAACAAAGAGAGATGTTGGCTCGATCCACTGGAACAGGGGCAGAGGAAAGGCAGTAACAAATACTAATAGTAGGCGTCGATTCCGACAGAACTCAAAGTGGCAGACTCCAAACGGACATGGTCGATATGCGAGACTTTAACAGCTGGCGGCGCTTCAAAATGATAAAACTCTATAAACTAATAGATGTCGATTCCCAAAGAACTGAAAGCGCCGGGCTCATACCCTGTTGAGATCAATCGAGTACGAATAGAGATATTGAATTGACTATCATACAAAAGTGATTGTCTAAAGAGCAAAGAGAGAGAAAGACAGGCAAATATATATGGGAAAGGA
>Ga0307515_10016334_pt1 | contig 13601 bp, 15 predicted proteins | sample 17_EM_MG_FD_194513 | JGI IMG/M metagenome (GOLD analysis project Ga0307515, IMG submission 194513) | Populus trichocarpa ectomycorrhiza microbial communities from riparian zone in the Pacific Northwest, United States - 17_EM | ecosystem: Host-associated > Plants > Roots > Unclassified | place...
CTGAGGGTGCTCATCATCTCACTGATAGGGATTGCGATCGGTGTCCAGCTCGGGTTCACCGCGTTCCTGGCCGGCATCATGAGCATTCCGAACAAGCGCGACCAGATACTCGCTGCCATAAATCAAGACTCAACGGACGTCGCACCGGGTGGGTAGCTGAGAGCGTTTTCCAGCGAAGCATGCCCTCGGACTTGATCCGGGGGTGGACTCCGGTTCGCATTAAGAAAACGCGTCAAACCAAGAATCTAGAGTTCCGTTCCGATTCAATCGGAACGGAAAAGGCTCTGGAGCCTCACGGCTTTGCTGCTTGTCCCATGAGGTGGTGATCCCCGGATTCGGCCGGCCGCATCAGGGTTGCAAACAGCAGACACCACAGTGAAAGCATGGCGATGGGGATGATATAATATGGATTGAAGGTGGGGTGAGTCATGAAGAACGCCAGATTCACCGCGAGATTCAGGGCCGTGATAATCGCGACTGACCTTATGCCAGCCCCTGTGAACGAGCGCAAAATCCACACAATCCACGCGCACGCAAGGATCAGCAAAACGCATTGCAGGTCCTTGAAATAAGCCCAGAGGATGCTGGCATCTATCCGGGATGTTAAATCGTTGGGGTCGGCCCCATACGTCGTCGCAAGAGGACTTCCGGCATTGATCGCGTTGGCGATCAGCGTCGGCGCGACTCCCACGAGGAATGCCACCCCAAATAGCCCGCCCTGCAGTAACGCTTCCAGTTTTCGCTGTCTTAACAGGACGAAGCCGAAGAACAGGAAATATCCCGCGGAGAGAAACAGATTTGGCAACCGGAAATTGACGGCAAAGCCGATCAGAAACCCAATCAGCATCGTTAGAAGCAAGGGATGACGCTGCGGCGCCTTCACGAACAGACGGGCCGTCAATAAGCCCACCAGCGCGCAAAGCACCATGGTCGGCGCGATCGAGTAGCTCGCCTTGGTCGGATTGATCATGAGATAGAGCGCCGCAAAACCAAACACCGCGGCAAGCGTCAACGAAGCCGGCTCGCGCGCCCGGTACAGCCCAAGCAACGCAAAGCCGAAGATCATCACACTTGCCATCGCGTAGAGCGGAATGACCTGAAAGCCCGCGGGAAACAGCGCCAGCGCAAACCCGGTCCCCGGCGGGTATTGGATGACGTATGTGTTCGTTTTTTCGATCCGTGTGTGACACGGAGCTCGCGACACGACATTCCACTCCGGAAAATTGATCTCCTTCAGCTTGTTGCGCAGGTAGTAATCATCATCGCGCTTGATGTCGGTGTTGAGCCCGTCGAGACCAAACTGCTTGAACAGATGGGCCTGCCGCAAATAGCAGATGTCGTCATAGACCCCGCGGCTCTCGCTCCAGCGCGAGATGGTCCAGATGTTGCTCGCCAGCACCAGCAGGAAGCCGACGCCGCATAGCCATTTTGCCAGTTTCATTCTGTCCATCTGAACCGGCCGCAGCCCTTAAATTTCACGCTTCCAGAGCCCGAACCGGGGTCCACCCCCGGATCACGTCCGAGGGCATGCTTCGCTGGAAAAGGCTTCTAGGCGCTACGATGCCGGGACGCAACCAAGTGCCAGCGTGACCCATCAACGCCAGGTCGCAATCCGCGCCTTGTTATCCAGCACCTCTGCGATCCGAAGCCGCGTCCCCGGGGTGGTGTCCGCCGGCAGCGCGCCTACGTCATAGAACCCGCATTCCACGATCTCGCGGTTGGGCTCCGGCAAGCGATCCTGCCGGAATTGTCTGACGACATAGACCGCGACATGATCGCGGGGCGATACATGACGGTTCAAGAACATGCCGTGCAACGGCGGCTCACCGATCAGTTCGATCCGCCCCTCCTCCATAAGTTCGCGCCGCAGGCTTTCGAGGAAGGTCTCACCGACCTCGACCCCGCCGCCCGGCAGATGCCAGCCGGAGACGTAGCTGTGCTTGACCAGGAACACCTTGTTGTTGCCGTCGAGCACGACGCCGCGGACCCCAAGCGTCATGCCGCGGGCCACCCGCCAGTAGAGATGAAAAACCCGCCGCAGCTGCGGCTCGAAGCGTTTTCGCAGATCCTGCAAAGCCGTCACAAATACCTCGGATAATCAGACATGATTTTTGATCCTTGCGCGGATAGCGCCGGCTTGCCAATACATTGCAGGGACTCTTGACGAGGTTTTTGTGGCCACATTCACGCTGGCGCATTTGTCCGATCCGCATCTGCCGCCATTGCCGGCGGCGCGCTTGCGCGATCTCGCGGGCAAGCGCGCGCTCGGCTATCTCAACTGGACCCGCAACCGCCACAAATACCACCGGCGCGAGGTGCTGGATGCGCTGGTCGCCGACATGCAGGCCCAACAACCGGACCACGTCGCCATCACCGGTGACCTCGTCAATCTCGCGCTGGAAGCCGAGTTCAGCCCGGCCCAGGCCTGGTTGCAAAGCGTCGGCGCGCCGCAGCACGTCACGGTCATTCCCGGCAACCACGACGCCTATGTGCGCGCCACCAGACATCGCTTTGCCGGCACCTTCGGTGACTATCTGCGCGGCGATTCCGAGCCGAGCGGCGCAGCATTTCCCTTCGTCCGCCGGCGCGGACCGCTCGCTCTGATCGGCGTCTCCTCGGCGGTGCCGACGCTGCCGCTGATGGCGACCGGCAGGCTCGGACACGCACAGCTCGATGCGCTCGACCGGACGCTGGCGCAATTGTCGTCCGAACAGACTTTCCGGGTCCTGCTGGTGCATCATCCCCTGCATTCGGATGCGCGTATCAAGCGGTTGACGGATTCACGACAGCTGCGGGCGCTGCTGAAGCAGCATGGCGTGGAACTGGTGCTGCACGGGCACGACCACATCCATTCGACCATGTGGATCGAAGGCACCGACCGCCAGATCCCCGCGATCGGCGTGCCGTCGGCATCGGCGCTGGCGCACCGGCATTATCCGGCCGCGGCCTACAACCTGTTTTCGATCGAGCGCGAAGGCGACCAATGGCGCTGCGTGCAGACCGTGCGCGGCTTTGGTGATGACAATGTGATCCGGCAGTTGGCGCAAGCCAAGTTGTCGTAACCGATTCAGGTTGGGCTAGTCCCCGCCGCCCCCACCGCATCCGCCGCCGCCGCAACCACCGCCGCCACCGTCGCCGCCACTGCCTCCATCACTACTTCCGCTATCGCCGCCATGGCCACTCGCATCGCCATCGCCGAAGCCGGCCGACGAGCCGTCGACGGAAGAGTCCGAGAAATCACCCCCACAATATGCGGCCCCACTGCCGCTCTTGCGCAACTCCTCGCAGTCGGGGTGATAGACAAAGCCGTTGGCAATCCTGAGCTTGCTGTCGAGCGCGAATAACAGCGGCAGCCGGGTCGGCCTGACCGGATCTAGATTCTCGTACTTGCAGCAATACCACCAGACTCGCCGCAGGCCCTCATTACCCTTGCGATGCTCGCTCAGCACCACGGCCGGCGTGTGATGCAGGAAACCGCCGAACGCGCGGCGGCAAAAGGCATCATACTCGCGCGTGTAGAGAATAAATTCGTGCCACAGATCATCCGCGACTTGCGAGGGCATCGAGACGTAGCGCTTGCCGCTCATGAGATAGGCGAGGAAAAACTGCCGCAGGCCGCGCGAGACGAGAGCGCTGTCCTTGCGCTCGATACCCGGGCGATGCTTCTCCAGCCGTTGCAGCAGTCCCGGTGGCCAGCGGAAGGTGCGGATAAATTCGGCCCGCCTGAACGTCAGCCATTTGCCGTACAGGCGCCCGACGATGACCAGAACGACCACCGCCAGGACGGCGTTGCCGACAATGATGGCTGACACGAGACCCCCCTTAAGGCCCGGGCGCTACAGATTCCGCAAGCTCGCAAACAGCGCGAGGCCGAACAAGGCGGCGGCGCCGAGCAGAAAGCCGAGCACGAACATGCCGAAGCCGCCGCGGCGTTTCGGCGGCGCCTCCACAACCGGCTCGACCATTGGGGTGGCCACCATCGCATGCTCGCGCTCGATCATGCGGCGCGCGACATAGTCGGTGACGGCATCGACGATCACGGGCACGTCGTGGGATTCGGCGAGCACGATACGGCCGAAGCGCGTGTCCTGCACGAAGCGATAGATACGCTTGTCGCGGCCCATCAGAATGTGCGCGACCACGTCGATCCACAGCCGCGGCGTCTCGCCCTGGCTGACGCCGCGATCGAACAGGTCGACCTTTTCGGGGATCTGCGCGAACAAAGGATCGAGCGCTTCGTTCAGGATCTCAAGCCGCGCCACTTCCGCATCGCGCAGTTCGACGACGACGCCGGTGCGATCGGCGGCCTCGATCCGCGCCTTGCGCAACGCGTCGCGCAGCCGCGTCGGTTGCGGCTCGGTGGCGGCGGTACTCTGTACGTCTGACATCCTGCGGCCCGCCTGTGTCCTGAAGGGTTGGCGGGGGTTAACCTAGCAGTAACCATGTTTTCCGCAAAGGTCGTTTATTACCAATGACTTAGGTTTTGGTTGAAAAGCCGGGCTTCGGTGAAAAGCCAAACGGCCCCACCCGGAAATCCGGATGGGGCCGCCTGTTTGTAAGTCCTTGGACGTTTCTTCTTAGCTGTTGGCAGCCGCCGCTCAGGAGGCGCGGGAAGGCTCTTCCACGATCGAAAAGCGTACGCCGGCCTTGTGGCGGTTCTCTTCCGAGACGACCTTCCAGGCGTCCTCGGCTTCCTTGCGGGTCTTGAACGGGCCCTGAACCTGGGCCGAGCCTTCCACCAGCTTGTGGAAATTCATCGATCCGAACTCGCCGCCGATCACCCAGAAATTGCTGCCTGTGGTCATAGTAGTCTCCTGCTGTTCAGCTGTTACTCAGCCGCTTGAATCTTGACGTCCGAACCGTGCGATTTGAACAGCGTAATTCCTAATCGACATTCGTGACAACGCATCGCGAAATGCGTGATGAGAGGTAAACGCTAAAAACCTGATTTCGTATAGATAGCTTGATTCCGAATGGTGATGTCATGTAACATCTAAACTTGTCATAGATGTCATAATGTCATTTTTGTCACAAAATGCGTCAGAAAGACTGACATGGCGGGCGACTCCGGAAAGAAACTGTTTGTAGGTCCGCGGTTCCGCCGGGTCCGCCAGCAGCTCGGTCTGTCGCAGACCCAGATGGCCGAGGGCCTGGAGATTTCTCCAAGCTATATCAACCTGATAGAGCGCAACCAGCGCCCGGTGACCGCGCAGCTGTTGCTGCGGCTGGCGGAGACCTATGACCTCGATCTGCGCGATCTTGCGACCGCCGACGAGGATCGTTTTTTCGCCGAACTGAACGAGATCTTCTCCGATCCGTTGTTCCGGCAAATCGACCTGCCGAAGCAGGAACTGCGCGATCTCGCTGAGCTGTGCCCGGGTGTGACTCATTCATTACAACGGCTGTACGCCGCCTATACCGAGGCCCGCCGCGGCGAGACGCTGGTCGCGGCCCAAATGGCCGACCGCGACGAGGGGACCCGATTCGAGGCCAACCCGATCGAGCGCGTGCGCGACCTGATCGAGGCCAACCGCAACTACTTCCCCGAACTCGAGCAAGCCGCGGAAACCCTGCGCGACGAACTGGGCGTGCCGTCCGAGGAATTGTTTGCCGCGCTCGCTGCGCGATTGCGCGAGAAACATTCGATCGTCACCCGCATCATGCCTGTCGACGTCATGCGCGAAACGTTGCGGCGGTTCGACCGCCATCGCCGGCAATTGCTGATCTCCGAATTGATCGACGGCCCCGGCCGCGCCTTCCAGCTCGCGTTGCAGATCGGGCTTGCCGAATCCAGCGCCAGCATCGACGCCATCGTCAACCGCGCCGGTCCACTCGACGACACGCCGCGCCGGCTCTACCGGATCACGCTGGCGAATTATTTCGCCGCCGCCGCCATGATGCCCTATCAGGCGTTCCATGCCGCAGCCGAGGCGCTGAACTATGACGTGCACGTGCTGGCGCAGCGCTTCAACGCCGGGTTCGAGCAGGTCTGCCATCGCCTGACCACGCTGCAGCGGCCGAACGCGCGCGGCGTGCCGTTCTTCCTGTTGCGCGTCGACAATGCCGGCAATGTCTCCAAGCGGTTTTCCTCGGGCACGTTCCCGTTCTCGAAGTTCGGCGGCACCTGCCCGCTGTGGAACGTGCATTCGACCTTCGATACGCCGGACCAGTTGCTCAAGCAGGTCATCGAATTGCCCGATGGCACACGTTATTTCTCGATCGCGCAAATGGTGCGGCGGCCGGTGGCGCCGCACCCGCAGCCGCAGCCGCGCTTTGCGATCGGTTTGGGGTGCGAAATCCGACATGCCGCCAAACTGGTCTATGCTGCCGGCATCGATCTGGAGAAGGCCGAGGGCACGCCGATCGGCGTCAACTGCCGGCTCTGCGAGCGCGAAAACTGCAGCCAGCGCGCCGAGCCGCCGATTACGCGCACCCTGATCCTGGACGAGAACACGCGGCGCGTGTCGTCGTTCGCGTTCTCCAATGCAAGAGAGTTGTGAGTCACGGATTCCGTCAATCCTTTTAACTGAGACTGGATAACCGAATGTTCGTTTCATTCTTCCCCCGCCCGAAGATCTTCTTCATCTCGGCAATCGTCTGGGCCGCGCTGGCGATGACGCTTTGGTACAGTTACGCCAACGAACTGTACGGGTCGTCGGCGCCTGTTGTCGGCGTCGCGACCTTCTGGTCGGTGCGCTCGCTGTGGTTCGATCTGTATTTCTGGGTGTTCGTCGCTATCTTCACCGCTGCCTGGATGCGGTTCGCACCGCATCCCTGGGCGTTGTGGTCGATCCCGGGCTCCGCGCTGATCCTGTTCGCCACCTATTTTCAGGTCCAGGTCAGCGTCGCCATCAACACCTGGTACGGACCGTTCTACGATCTGCTCCAGGCCGCGCTTTCGAAATCGAAGCCGGTCACGGTCGAACAAATCTACGGAGAATTTTCGACATTTGCCGGCATCGCGCTGGTCGCCGTTACCGTCGGCGTGCTGACGCGTTTCTTCGTCAGCCATTACATCTTCCGCTGGCGTACCGCGATGAACGATTTTTACATCACCCACTGGCCGCGGCTGCGTACCATCGAAGGCGCCTCGCAGCGCGTCCAGGAAGACACCATGCGGTTTGCGACCATCACCGAAGGCCTTGGCGTCAATTTCATCAGCGCGATCCTGACGCTGATCGCTTTCCTGCCGGTGCTGCTCAGGCTTTCCAGCATTATCACCGAGCTGCCCATCGTCGGTGCGATCCCCTATCCGCTGGTGATCGCCGCGATCGTGTGGTCGATCTTCGGAACTGGCCTGCTGGCGCTGATCGGCATCAAGCTGCCCGGCATCGAGTTCTTCAACCAGCGGGTCGAAGCCGCCTACCGCAAGGAGCTCGTGCTCGGCGAAGACGATCCGGCGCGCGCCGATCCGATGACGCTGAACGAGCTCTTCCTGCACATTCGCAAGAACTATTTCTGGTTCTATTTGAACTATTTGTACTTCAACGTCGGCCGCATCGTCTATTTGCAGACCGACGTCATCTTTCCCTACATCCTGCTGGCGCCGACGATCGTCGCCGGCAAGCTTACGCTGGGCCCGCTGCAGCAGATCCTGAATGCGTTCACGCAGGTGAGAAACTCGTTCCAGATCCTGATCAACTCCTGGACCACGATCGTCGACCTGCTCTCGGTCTACAAGCGTCTGCGCGGCTTCGAAGCCATGATCGCCGGCGCGCCGCTGCCTGCGATCGAGGCCGTGAAGGAGCCTGCGGGGATTTGATCTAACGTTCGTCATTTGCGAGCGAAGCGAAGCAATCCATCTTGCTACGCGCACGGAAGGATGGATTGCTTCGTCGCTTCGCTCCTCGCAATGACGACGACAGAACTCCACAATCCCGATCACCCCCAACCTAATCCAGCAAGGCAAACGCCTTGCACCAACCGTCGATGCTGATCTCGCCTTCGACCACCTTGCAGGCATTCGGCTTCTCGAACAGCGTGCACATTCCGCAGCTATAGATGCCATCAGGCTTATCTCGATATTCGGCCTGTTGCCGCGTCATTTTTTCCGATGCTTCGGTCCGCGACGTCCGGATCAGGACAGCGGCGGGAATTGCCGTGACAATCGTGCGGATGACTTTCCGGCGTGAACGGTCCAATTGTTCTCTGGCCATGGAGTTGCTTCTCCAGTTATTCCCGGCACACGAATGAAAATTCTATCCTTCGCAATGCCGCGACGTTCCAGACACAACTTCGCGATCTCGCGGCGCGCTTCCGCCTCAATCGTGCGTCAGTCCGCCCGATAGCGGAAAGCGTCTGGTCCAATGCCCTGGCCGGCGGCTGGGCGGCCATTTTCATTCAATCCAAGTCATCATCTTGCCAATGTTCTGGACTGAACAGGGCTCGTTGGTTCAACCGTGCAGGAACCCGCGCGTCGCGCACGTCGCCCAATATGGTCGACCCAATCAGGAGATAGCGTTGTCCGAATCTCCACTCATTCTGGTCGTCGAAGACGAATACCCGTTGCAGGGCGTGGTCGAGGCAACGCTGATCGAGGGCGGCTTTGAGGCCGACATTCTGTCGTCAGGCGAGGAGGCGCTGACCTTGGTCCGGGGCCGGGTCAAGCACTACCGGGCGCTCGTCACCGATGTCAGCCTGAAGGGCACGATGAGCGGCTGGGACGTGGCAAGACAGGTGCGGGAGATCGACCCTCATTGTCCGGTTATCTACATGACGGGTTTGGCCGCGGATGAATGGGCATCGCAAGGCGTGCCCAACAGCGTGCTGCTGCAAAAGCCGTTCGCGCCGGCGCAACTGATCACGGCGGTTTCCCAGCTTCTGAATGCCGGCCCGGCAACCACCTGATCAATCGCTTACTCCCCACGCCAATCGCTTCCCTAACCCCGCCGGCGCTGTTACGCTCGCCCCCGCAAAAAACAGGGCAGAACGTCGCCGATCATTCGGCGCAACTTGGGGAGGAAAGACGGAATGTTTTCGCACGTCATGATCGGGACCAACGATCTGGAAAAGGCCAAGGTGTTCTATGACGCCTTGCTGGGCACGCTGGATATCCCACCCGGACGGGTCGACCGCCACCGCATTTTCTACCGCAGCAAGACCGGTACCTTCTCGGTGTCGAAGCCGATCGACGGCCAGCCGGCGTGCCACGCCAATGGCGGCACGATCGGTTTTACCGCCAACTCTCCCGAACAGGCCGACGCGTTTCATGCCGCTGGCCTCGCCCATGGCGGCAAGACCTGCGAGGATCCGCCGGGTATCCGCGAAGGCAGCGGGGTGAAACTCTATATCGCGTATCTGCGCGATCCCGACGGCAACAAGCTCTGCGCACTTCACCGCGTCATGGCGTGAGCTGAAAGTAACCCATATGAGCCAACGGGGCGCGCATCCGTGCGAACCCGTTGGCTCATCCGGACAACGCATACTGCGTGCTCTCAGACATCCGGTCGCGCCGAGATGAACTGCTTTCCGACACTGTCCGGTAAACGCATCTGCCTGCGTCAATGGCGTGACGAGGATCGGGAAGCGTTTGCCGCTGTTAATTCCGACCAGCGGGTGATGGAGTTTTTCCGTAGCACCCTCGATCGCGCCGAGAGCGACGCGATGGCCGATCGCATCAGTGCGCATTTTGTCAAACACAGCTTTGGACTGTGGGCGATCGAGATCCCGGGTGTCGCCCCCTTTATCGGATTTGCCGGACTGACATGGGCGCGGTTCAATGCCCCTTTCACACCCTGCGTTGAAATCGGCTGGCGCCTCGCCTTCAATTATTGGGGACACGGTTACGCAACAGAAGCGGCCCGGCTGGCGCTCGGCCACGGGTTCGGCCCGCTCGCGCTTGCGGAAATCGTGTCATTCACTTCCGCGACCAACCATCGCTCACGCGCGGTCATGGAACGCCTTGGCATGCGGCGCGACCCGGCTGATGACTTCGACTATCCCACACTGCCCGAGGGGCATCCGCTGCGACCGCATGTGCTTTACCGGCTCGATCGGGCTTCGTATTGCGACGCGTCCTGATCCGCCAAACGCGCAACCCGGATTAGCCATCGCTGTCTCCAATTACTCATTTTGAGCATCGGCGAAAGGACCACGCCATATGAGCGGCGCGTCGAATGTTCGCAGGAACAATTCACGTTTGCGCCGGTTGCTCGTTCTCAAACCAATGGAGGACGGCAATGGTTACAGAAGTGAGAGAAACCGGTTCCCTGATCGGCAGCGACAAGGTGGAGGGAACGGCGGTGTACGGCGCCGATGACACCAAGATCGGATCGATCGAACGCGTCATGATCGACAAGATGAGCGGCAAGGTCTCGTATGCCGTCCTGAGTTTTGGCGGCTTTCTCGGGATCGGCGACGACCACTATCCGCTGCCCTGGCAGTCGCTGAAATACGACACCAATCTCGGCGGCTATCGCACCGGGATTACCGAGACCCAGCTCAAGGGCGCACCGAAATACGGCAACGACAATTCCTGGAACTGGGGCGACCCCGGCAGGACGCGCGCGGTCGACGACTATTACGGTGTCGCGATCTAGCAACCGGCGCGACGCAGGCACTGCGATGCAAGCACTGGAAAGGCCCGCGGTCAGGCGGGCCTTTTCTTTTGGCGATGTGGAGTCGTGAGCAGCCCGGCCCTCTACTGCATTCCTCGAAATTAGGCTAGCTTTGGCGTTCCTTGGGGCACGCCAATGAACCGCCAATTTCATCGCCGTCATTTCCTTCAGCTCACGGCCGCCGGCCTCGCCGCGCCAGCATTTCCGTTTGCCGCTGTCGCGGAGGATTATCCGACGCGGCCGGTGCGCATCGTTGCAGGCTTTGCTGCCGGCGGCGGCGTCGACATCACGGCTCGGCTGATCGGCCAGTGGCTCAACGAGCGGCTCGGGCAATCTTTCGTGGTCGAGAACCGCACCGGTGCTGGCGGCAATATCGGCACCGAGGCCGTGGTGGGCGCGGCGCCAGACGGCTACACGCTGCTGCTCGCCACCGTACCGAACGCGGTCAACGCCGCGCTCTACAATAATCTCAAGTTCAACTTCATCCGCGACATCGCGCCGGTCGCGGGCATCATCCGCGTACCCATGATCATCCTGCTGCATCCATCGATGCCGGTCAAAACCGTCCCTGAATTGATCGCCTATGCCAAAGCCAATCCGGGCAAGGTCAACATGGCCTCCGCGGGCAATGGCAGCGCACCGCATATGGCGGGCGAGCTGTTCAAGATGATGGCCGGCGTCAACATGGTGCACGTGCCGTATCGCGGCCAGGGCCCGGCGCTGACCGATCTCTTGGGCGGCGAGGTGCAGGTGCTGTTCGCCACCGCACCGGGCACGACGGACTACATCGCAACTGGAAAATTACGCGCGCTGGCCGTGACCACGGCGGCGCGGGCGCAAGTGGCGTCGGACCTGCCGCCGGTCGGCGATTTCGTGCCGGGCTATGAGACCAGCCAATGGTATGGCATGTGCGCACCCGCCAAAACGCCGGTAGAGATCATCGGCAAGCTCAACAAGGAAATCAACGCAGCCATCGCCGACGCCGGCATGAAAGCCCGCCTCGCCGCACTCGGCGGCGAACCGCTGCCGGGCACGCCCGCTGAGTTTGGAAAGCTGATCGCGGAAGAGACGGAGAAATGGGCCAAGGTAGTTCAGGCCGGCGGGCTGAAGCCGGATTGAGATTGGTTTCGTAGGGTGGGTAGAGCGCAGCGAAACCCACCATCTTCGCCGTCACATCGGCGGTGGGTTTCGCTTCGCTCTACCCACCCTACGAAGCTACGAAGCCCTACCGTCCCTTATAAACCGCGCGGCGCTTTTCCTTCACCGCGGCCTTGGCCTCCTCGGCGTCTTCGCTTTCCTTGACCTCATAAAGCTGGCGCTGGGCACGGCCGGATTGCTCGGACGGGCCGTGCGGCAACACGCCGTCGGCGACGAACCGCTTCAGGGTTTTCAACACCAGCGGCGAGAACTCGGCCATCTCGCGCGCCATCTTCAGCGCGACCTCGACCTGCTGCCCGACCGGGACCACCTCGTTGACGAGACCGATATTATAAGCGCGCTGCACATCGACGATGCGGCACAGCAGCATCATTTCCATCGCGATCTTGTGCGGGATGCGCGCCGCGAGACCAGCAATCATGCCGCCGGTAAATCCCATCCGGGCTTCGGGATAGGAGAACTTGGCGTTTTCGGCGGCCACCGTGAGATCGCACATCATCGACAGCACCAGCGCGCCGCCGACGCACCAGCCGCCCACCGCATTGATGATCGGCTTTGTCGTCTCGAAGCCGACGGTCGGGATGCAGCGCCACAGCTCGGGAAAATTGCCGGTGTCGGCGCCACCGGAAAACGCCTCATTGCCGGCGCCGGTCAATACCGCGGTCTTCTGCGTCGGCGAGCGCTCGAATTCCCCGAAGGCTTTCTGCAGCAGCAACGCCGTCTCGGCGCAGATCGCATTGCGGCGTTCCGGCCGGTTGATCGTGACCAGCGTGGTGCCGTCGGCATTGTTCTCGACCAGTACTTTTTGCATGGATATTTTCCTCCCTGCCGGGAGCGTAGCATCGGGCGCGCGCCGGTGCGACCCGCCCGGAATGCGCGCCGGTCGCCCGCTCAGCGCATGCGCCAGCTCTTGTCGACGTAGCGCTGGGAATCGAGCTCGGTGACCTGCAAGGCGGCGCGATAGGCATCGTCGTCCGTCTTGACGAAATAGGTTTTGACCTGGACCGGCACCTGTTCCTCATCGGGACCGTCGGCGAAGGCCTCCTTCAGCGGCCGACCGTCGAAGCGGCCGAGGTCGACCTCGCCATCGAGATTCATCAGCGCCAGCAAGGTCGGCGCCAGGTCGACGTTGCTGGAGGGCGTGCGCACGGTCACGCCGCGCTTGAAATCGGCACCCCATGCAATGAACGTGTTGCGGACGGTCCACGGGCTCATGCTGCCGTGATTGCCCGCGGTGCCGGTGCGCGGCCCCGTCGTGGCCGCCTCGGTGTAGTCGGATCCGGGCACGCCGGTGGGACTCTTGGCCGAACTCCAGGGAAAGGTGACCACGATGTCGGGGCCACGCTCGCTGTTGGCGAGGTGAACCAGTTCGAGCGCGAAGGTGCCGGGCATCTGCCCCTCCACCGGCACGCCGGAGCCGCCGGCTTTACCCGCCGTGAACAGCACGCCGACCCATGGCTGCCGCTGCAGGAAGGCGACAATGGCGCCGATCCGCTCCGGATTCCTGTCGCGGACATGCAGTGACATCGTCTGCCCGCTGCTGGCGATGACGACGTCATCGCTATCAGCGCCGAGCTTGAGGCCAGCCTTGATCAATTCATCAGCGACGTTGACGCCGAAGACGCCATGACCAAAGCCGTGGTCGGAAACGACGATAATGTTGGTTTTGTCGATAAGGCCGAGTTCGCGCAACCGGTCGAGCACGAGGCCGACCTCGCGGTCGTCGTGGCGGATAGCGGCGCGGGCTTCAGTGGAGCCAGCGCCGGCCGCGTGCTGGACATGGTCCGGCTCGGTGAGCCAGTTGACGATCACATCGGGCTTGAGCTCGGGCAGGACGTAGTCGCGAAGCACCTGCCCGGTCCAGCTGACCTGCTCGACATACGGATC